>Ga0187886_1000162_pt1 | contig 95502 bp, 90 predicted proteins | sample June2016WEW_20_1_FD_133001 | JGI IMG/M metagenome (GOLD analysis project Ga0187886, IMG submission 133001) | Peatland microbial communities from SPRUCE experiment site at the Marcell Experimental Forest, Minnesota, USA - June2016WEW_20_150 | ecosystem: Environmental > Terrestrial > Soil >... | reverse complement strand
TTCCGTCACCTTTCCAATTGGCTCGATTTGCATAAAGACGATCTGTTGATCTTTGCCTTGGAAAATCCATCCTTGAAGACCTTTGAATGCGATGTCTGCTTGTGGCAAACACGTTACCATCTCGGGGTATTCGTTCATTTTTTTCCTCCGATGATTAATCCTAAAACATTTTATCCCCTTTAATTTATCGGTTGTCAAGGATTAGCAAAAAATGCGCTCTATAGTCTTCGAAAATCCGCTTTTTCCCCTTTCTTCGACTTGCCCTAGGTGTCCTGAAATTATATCCAGAAATCGATATTCAACCGCCAGCGCCGCTCTCCTGCCCCGAGACGACTTGCCCTGCGTGTCCTGAATCCACGTCTAGAAAACGATAATTAGCCGCCGGCGCTGCTCTCTTTTCCTCGACGACTTGCCCACGACGTTCTGAAGCCACCTCTTGAAAATGAGATTATGCCGCCCGCGACTTTCTTCTCCTTTCCTCCCACCCCTCGACGACTTGCCCTTGCTTTTCTTGCTAAAAAATGACTTGGCGATCGTTGACTTTAGGGAAGGCCTGGCTTGATCTAAAGGAGTGTCAGGCATCTGACCGAATAGACGTCGTACTGTATCAGGGATTGAAGCCATGGATTCGTTCTTTGTGATAAAATATTTCTAGCTCTCTTTAGCCGGCTGGGGAGAGTCCTATCATCAACCCCCCTTTAGCAAACAGCCGGCCTTGCCTAATCGCCAATTCTTTGTGCAAATAGCCAGAAATATAGAAAGATCAACGTATTGAGAGAAGAAGCCGCTCATTTATCAACAAGCTTATTAACAAATACTGTGGATATCTCTTTTCATGTTTTCTTTTTAACTTCGTCAGCCTCCCCCCCTCCTCCTTGCCCGTAAAAACTTTAAACCACGTCCTGAAATCAGCCGCCGGCGCCGCTTTTTTCTCCGCACTACCCGGATGTTATTAATATTTCATAGATAGGTTATTGCTCATCCGTTTGTTCCGATGGCTTCTGTCTTTTTTCTCCGCTTATGGCCTGAGCCGATGCTATGCCTTATTATATTTTTTCAGTATCGGTTTATTTCTTTTACAATTAAACTTTCATGATAATTCTGCTGGGGATTTAAAGATATCAAAGAGATAATTCTGACTACGGTTTAGCTAGCCCAATAATTATCGAAGCAAGATCTACCACCAAGCTAACCGGCTTTCCGTATTTTTTTAAAACTGCGTCTATTTTTACTTTTCTCGCTTCACGAGCAATATTCTTTATATCTTCACTTTCTAAGAGGTCTACGATATTCTTGAACACCTTCCATCTTTCATCAGTTGTTGAAATCTTTCCTAAAATAATTTTAAAAAGGTAGTTATATTCAAGAAAAACCGATTTTTGCGTTTTCCTTTTTAATATTTCATCTGGATTCATATTTGTAATGACAAGAATGGGCATCTCATTTTTATCTTTAATTTCAAACAAGTCTTTTGCTTGATTATAAGTAAACTTATCCGGTAAAAATACGGCAACCTTATCCTTTCCTAGTTGATCTCCGATTACCTTCATATTCTTCGTAAATAATTCGTAATCTGGTCCATATTCTTCAATAATAATAAATAAATAGCTCTTATATTTTTGGACATTATAAATATCGCACACATACCATGACATTTATTTCCTCTCCTTTTTTGAACAGAACGAAATCAATAATCTCAAATTAATAGTTGTTATATTAGCATCACTCCGTTTATTGAACCTTTAATGGTATTTCTGCTTAATAATAACATTTTTATTTTATTATGTGTCAAGCTCTTGTGCGTTTTCACCGATTCCTAAGATTGTAAGTCTTTTATCCCTTCTCTCTTTTCTGACCCGGCCGGGATGTCCTGATTTCACTTCCAATCATCAACAATCAGCCGCCGGTGCCGCACTTACCCCCCTCCTCCTCGCCCTAAGTGTCCTGAAATCAACAATCAGCCGCCGGCGCCGCTCTTTTTTCCCTCTCCGATATGCCTTTTATGTCTGCATAATAAGCAGGAGAACGACTTTTCCTTCAATCTCATCCCGCCGGCTTTAAGAACAATCCTGGCTTGTTATAAACTTCAGGATTAGAGAAATCTTGTAATCGTCCCATTTCAAGCGGTGGCGAATATATATGGATGCGAATACCTAAAGTTTTCTTGATGTCGGCGCGAATTCGATGTTATATTTGATTCTCGATTGTCCGCCGAGATTTTAAATTCAGAGGAAGGGGACACAAGATATGACGAAATTTATTTTCTCCTTATCAAAATGTATATCCTGCAAGTCGTAATCCACAACTTCCGTGGGATTAAAGAGCTGGACTGGACGCCTTCTGGGCGCCTTGCCTGCCTCGTCGGGCCGGGTGACTCGATGAAAACGACAGTCCTCGACGCGATAGAGTACACGTTGTCACCGAACTGGAACATTCAGTTCTCAGACGTTGACTTCTACAATACAGTCATTTCGAATCCTATAGAGATATCGGTTACTGTCGGCGACCTCCCTGGCGACCTATTAACAGAAGACAAGTTTGGGCTCTACAAGAGGGGATGGCGTCAGGGAAGTGGGCTTTCAGATGAGCCGCGCGAAGATGAGGGAGCGTGTGAGGCGGTCCTCACAATCGTCCTGCACGTTGACTCAAATCTAGAGCCTGAGTGGAACGTCGTAACAGACAGAGACCCTGAGGGAAAACTCATCTCGTGGCGCGACCGGGCTCGGCTCGGGATGGTGCGGTTGGGCGCGGAGATAGACAGGGAGTTCTCCTGGAATCGACTGTCCAGTCTCACAAAGATGACGAGTGACTCCGGCGAGACCACAGCAATCATTGCCGAGGCACACAGGAAGCTTCGCGATGCGGTAAAATCCCAGAACATGGACAAGCTACTAGAGGCGGCGAAGAATGTAGAAAAAGCGGCAAAGCGGCTTGGATTCACCCCGACTACGGAATTCGTACCTAGGCTCGAGTCAAGGCTCGTGAGCTTGGGCATGGGAGCATTAAGCCTTCATGACGGCGAGATACCACTCGCATCTGCAGGTCTAGGTAGCCGTAGGCTCGTCGCTCTGGCCATCCAGAGAGCCGCCATTCTCAACGGAGCGATCGTCCTAATCGACGAGGTGGAGTACGGACTTGAGCCTCACAGGATACGGAGGTTGCTCCGCTCTCTTAAACGTGGTCTCCAGTCCGTCACGGCCACAACTGAGCAGGAAGAACCCGCGCTTGGGCAGGTCATCATGACGACCCATTCGCCTACCCCGGTCCTGGAACTCGATGCGACAGACGTTAATGTGGTTAGAGTTTCTCCATATGGCAAGATCGACATCCATGACGTTCCCGGTGACCTACAGGGCACACTGAAGTACGCCCCCTACGCGCTACTCGGTCGCAAGGTTATAGTATGTGAAGGCGAGACGGAAGTCGGCCTATGCTGGGGTCTCGAGGAGTTCTGGCAGTCAAGAAACGGTAATGAATCGATAGCCTGTAGGGGCGTCGTAGTCGCTAACGGCGGCGGCGAAAATGCGGCCGCCCGCGCCAAGGCGCTGCGAGACTTGGGGTACGAAGTGGCCCTACTCGCTGACGCAGACAAGACTATCAACCCCGACGAGGATGCACTCCGAACGTCAGGCGTCAATGTTGTTAGGTGGGATGGCAATGCATCGACCGAAGAGCGTGTCGTGCTCGACGTGCTATTCTATGAGCTCAAGGGACTCTTGAAGCAAGTGATCGGCAGTCGAGGTGAGATAAGCGTAGCTGACTCCATTGCCGCTCAGGGTATCGCTAAGCCAATCGCCGCCGCGAGCGACCTCGATAGCTGGTTGGCTGTAGGGGACTGCACTGAGGATCGCCTACGCAAGGCTATTGGCAGGGCTGCGAAGAAGAAGGACGCGGAGTGGTTCAAGTCCATAGGAGGTGGAAGGATGCTTGCGGCAGCGGTCGTAGATTCCTTTTCAAGCATTGGGTCCACGGATACGGCAAAAAAGCTGGAAATCCTTGAGCACTGGTGTTATGACGGATGACTTGGCCGCAGCATTCGCCGGCTCCTGCCGAGGAATCGTGGTTGCCGCGGCGGGTTGCGGGAAGACGGAGCTAATCGCGCAAGCAGTCGCCAAGTACGCGAACGGAAGACAACTTGTCCTGACACACACCCACGCGGGCGTCAGGGCGCTTCGCGACCGCTTACGGCGGCTTGGCGCGGACCCGGGGACATTCCGCGTGGACACGATAGCCGGCTTCGCCCTTAGATACGCATCGGCGTTCCCCCGGATTAGTAACTGCCAGGTCACAAGACCGAAAACGGAAGAAGACTATCTGCAGGTGTACGATGCCTGTGCCCGTGCTCTCAGCAACCGACACGTGCGGGACACGGTGTGCAATACGTACACCGGTACCTACATTGACGAGTATCAAGACTGTACCATACGCCACCACGCGATAGTGAAGGCACTGGCAGATTTCCTGCCCTGCAGGGCGGTGGGCGATCCTATGCAGGGAATATTTGATTTTGCCGACGATCCCCTTGCAGACTGGAATCAGGATGTACTTGGCTATTTTGTATGCTTAGGCGAATTAACCACACCTTTCCGGTGGACGAAGACCAACCCGGCACTTGGGGAATGGCTCGGTGGAGTCCGAGATAAGCTCGTCTCCGGTTGCTCGATTGACCTCGATGGCTATTGGAAGCAGTTACCTGATACTCGAACAAGGATTGCGGCACAGGTCGCGGAGTGTAAGAGAGCCCTTAGCCTTAAAGATGGGGCGGTTGTTGTTATCCGCAAATGGGATAAGCAAATGTTCGCTATCGGGAAAATGCTAAAGGGAACTTTTGCGTGCATGGAGGAAGTCGAGTGTCGAGCCCTCGCTATAGTATGCGGAAGACTAGATGAAGCTATCCCAGGCCAAAGGCCGGCAATCCTGCTCGACTTCGCCAGACAGTGCATGACATCAGTGCCTGCAGCATTCAAGACGCTCGAGAATTGCCTCATTGCCGGGAAGGCCCCTTCTCCGAAGTTTCTTGCCGCCTACCCCGGACTCTGCCGCTCTCTGGCATATTCTGCGTCTACAGAGACGCCTGCCGCAATTATTTCGGTGCTTAGCGAGATTGCGATGCTGCGAGATGTCAGCTTCCATAGGAAAGAGCTTTACTTCGAGCTTCGTAATGTTGGCATCAACTTTGATCCTGACTTGGATGAGTCCTTGCAGGCAACTGCGTGGCGAATTCGGGAATCCACAAGACGCGCAGGGCGACGGCTACCCCGACTTTTAATCAGCCGGACGGTACTCATTAAGGGTTTGGAGTTCGAACATGCACTGATTCCCGATGCGGACGACTTTGATAACGCCAAGGACTTCTATGTCGCTGTCACCCGTGCTTCCAAGACTCTATGCGTTCTTTCAAACAAGAGGTATATCTCGCGCGCTAAACCAAACGCGGCCAACTTTTACGATGTTTGATAAAGCCGCCGTCGAGGGAGCGAGCAATTGAATTTCAGATCAACAAAATACACCTCGCAATATTAATAATTCCGGTTGGAGTGAGATAAAAGAAAAAAACTCTCTATTTTTTCTTCGCAGGCGTAATATTCTTCCGCGTTTTCTTAATGATTTTTTCCTTGATTTGCTTTTTTTCTGGCGCCTTCTTTCTCATTGGTTCTAGAATTGACTTTTTTGCGCGATTCTTTTTCCCTATAGCTCTTACGACTACCCTTTTCGCTCGGGTCGTCCTCTTAGCGCTGGTTCCTTTCCTGAGCGCCTTCAGCCTCAGATCTAAGTCTTTTATTAGTGCAACGTGTTCCTTCTTCGTTCTATACCATAACAATTGCATCCGCTTTTTACTTTTCTTTAGTCTTTTGAGATCGCTTCTAATTTCTTTGATCTCTTGCTTGATCTTTTCATCTTTAGGATTCGCTTTGCTTTTAATATGTTTTTTCATTATTGCCTCCGAGTTTTCCATTCTATTAATATTTCAATTTCTAAACAATATTTATTTGCACTTTTCTCAAATCCATTCGCCATCAAATTTCCCCAAAAACTTATTTTTTAATCTGGGCTTGCCTTCTGAGAATTCAAAATCCCAGAAATATCTGCCATCAAAAACTTTTCTATCGTTTGAAAGAAGCTCAATAAATTCCTTAAGCCAGATGAAATCCGACTTAGCTTCTTCTTCCTTCTTCCAGATGTCATCGGTTGAAAAAGGAGAAAATTCCATATTGGTTTCTGAATAATCAAACCTCACAACCGCAAACTCAATTGTCTTCTTTTTTAGATTAGGCCGGCGTTCTATTTTTATCTTGGTCATTATTTTTTCAAGATGGATTTCGTCATCGGAATCGTCAGAAAAGCAATAATACCAATCGCTCTCCCAAAAATACTTTTTTAATTCATCATTCGGAACAAAATCCAATATCGTTGGCATTACTATCACTCCCCCTCAAATCCCCCACATTATTTTTGCCCTTTCGTATGTCCTGAAGTCAATTGCTCCTCGCTTCATCAAACGGTGCAGTTCAAGGAGCAAGATGTCCTTGTCCTCCTCAGGCTTAAGGGCTTTAAGTTTTTGTTCAAGGTTATCCATGGAATCCGCCTCCTTTCCCAATATAGACTGTCCCTTTCCTTTAGCCAAAAAGGTGGGCGACGTTCGGCCGCCCAATCAAAGAATATTTCATATCCCCCAGTCCTCCATAGTTTTAACGAAAGTTTCTTTGCTGATAGTCCCTTTCTTTCTCAGACGATTGAGCTCGAGGAGCAATATCTCATCCTCTTGCTCTTTTGTCGGCGGTTTAAAGTCAGCCATATCTTGGTGAGTGTCGGTTTCATTCATAGTCATCATCTCCATTCGCGCTATTTCTGTTGCCGTTTCCATTCCTATTGCCATTGTTATTCCCGTTTCTCAGAAAATAGATTTTTCTATTGATGTAGCTCTCGAAAAAACTTTGGGCGTTGATCCGATTGCTTTCGTATATCCTGCATGCGACTGCTGTTATCGCGTCCACATTGCTGCTGCAGGATGTGAATCTCGCGATAATCTTCTCGGCTATTTCATATGCTCTTTGCATAACGGCTTCGTTTTTGTTCTCTATGATTTCTTGAAGTGACTCCTCTTCTTGCTCAGTTATCCCAGCTTGTTCCCAGTCACTTCCATTCCTGAAATTCTTAACAAAACTTAGTGCTTCCATAATCTCACCTCCAGCATGATTCATTCGGTCGTTCATAATTTTTCAAAGTTAGCTTCAAGGCTTGATGTGGTCTATTTCGTCTTTGAAGTTCGCTGATTTTCGTGTCAAGGAATTCATGATAAGCTTCTATTGATTGCTTGGTTCGCTTCTCGAATAACGCATCTGCGAACAGATTAAGAAACCTCAAGGGCTTATTGCGTGCAGAGATATATCTTGTCAAAATCCTTTCTGCCACGTTCAGGCATTCATAATAAATTCGGTTGTTGTTTTTATATAATCTCCGAATATTTTGATTTTCTGTCGCGACTGATGCCTGTTGCTTGAATCCGTTGCCATTCTTGGAATCCATTTCAAATGAAACCGCATTTTCCATTTTGCTTAAGTCTGTTTTCAGCTCGTCTTGTTTCATTAAACCTGCTTGGGCTTTATCCCCAAAATAGACTGTCCTGTTCTTTTGCCCTAAAAGGTGGGGGCTGTTCCGCCGATTATCGAAATAATCGCTCATATCTCCCCGCCTCCGTTTCCATTTATGCCATTTCCGTTGTTGCCATTCCCGTTTCTTAGCATCTGCACTTTTGCTCTTAGGAATTCCTGATACGCTGTCAAACTGTGTATGGCTCTTTTCTCGAATAGCCTGTCTGCTGCCTGCTGTATTTGAGGCAATGGGTTGCTGTAAGCCACGATAAATCTCTTCAGCATCTCGTGGGCATCACGCACGCACTCCTCATATATTTGGTTGTTCATTTTTCTAAGCTGTTCCTGCAGGGTATTGCTCTCCTCCTCGGTTATGTTTGTGGTCTCCCAGCCATTTCCGCTCCTGAAATTTCTCACAAAGCTTATTGCTTCCATAAACTCGCCTCCAGTACATTTCCCACTTTTGAAATCCTCGCATTTCTACATCGCAATTCTTTGATTTTAGCTTCAAGAAATTCATGGTACGCTTCTGTTGATTCCTTTGTTCGCTTCTCAAATAGCTCGTCTGCAAATACCTTTAGAAACCTCGAGGGCTTTTGGTACGACGGTAAATATCTTGTCAAAACCCTCTCAGATGTTTTCAGGCACTCTAAAAACATTCGGTTGCTTCTTATCCGCTCCCCTTCCTGAATTTCCCTGCCCCCTTGCTGTGCTATTGCCGCTTGCCCCCGATTTTCTGCTACACCAAAATCCCTTTCAAGATTTGCTTCTTCCATACCTTCCACCTCCGCTTTTTCGATCGGCTCTTGGTTGAACCGAATCTATTGAGACAATATTTGGAGCAAAGCGACCTTCGTTATTGGCGGGAGGCGGCCTTCTTATTTGAGCGAAAGACAGAATACCGCCGTCAGATATCACCATAAATAATATAGGCGGGTATCTGGATTTTGCTCCGTTAATATAAGCCGCATTTATGCGGCTGGTAATATAACGCAAGCCAGCCCTTTAGGGTGGGTTGCCTATCTTTTATTGTTCTACTCTGCAAACCTCTTCACCGTGGGTTGCCTGTATTTATCTAATTCAATTTCTTGGTTTGATCTAATGCCATAGCTGTTGTATCAAACACTTCTCTTTCATCTCGCCTTAGCGGATTGACCTGATCTTCGGTCTTGTCGCTTTGGCGGACTGTTCTTCTTCTTGGGCGCCTGAGATGGCGCTCTCTTGCTCTTTGGCTAGGCATCTCCTCGAGATCCTGCTCTCTTTCCTCTCTGGCTTGACCAGATAGTTGTTCGCGTTCTTTTGCCAAAAAACGCCTGGCCTTCCATGCCTGAAAACCCCCACCAGTTCAGTGGCCAAAATGGACAGTCTTTTTTAGAATGCTATAAAAAAGAACCCCCCTCTTTAGGGGCGGAAGCTGGCCGGATTGGGGGTTCTCGACTCATAGTCTTTCTCATTTCCTCATTTTTATTATTTCTCTTTATTTCCTTATCTTATAAGCTGGAAATAAACGGCTTTTTCTTCCCCAACGCGTTAATATCAATAAATTTAGCCCTTAGAAATAAATCGCCCCTATTTTCTACCATAAAAAGCAAAATGCGTTATAGATATGTAGGATTCTCGAGGGAAATTCTTTCTTGAAAAAGGAATAGAGAATTTACTTCTATACACAGCAAAATGAGATATATGATAAATAATTATGGAAATATGATTAATATAGAAAACCGCCTGAAAATACCCTCCCTGCCTATAACGCAAGATGCAATATATAGTAAGTTATTGCGGCGTATAGTAATAAATTGCGGAGCATAGTAAATAATTATAGAGAATAAACAACGATCGTCCTTTTGGCTGCTTTAGAGACGATGTGCCGCTTTATTCGATGCTCGGCGGCGAGCTCCTCAAGATACTTATACACCGTGATCCGGCAAACCCTATGCCCTAAAGGGACGGAGATTTTTCTCGCCACGGCGGCCGGATTCGCCATTTTAAGCTCCCGAAGCGCCGGCACTATCGCCCACTTTATGTTCTCATTCCTGGGCCTTCCGGAATGGATTTTCGGTTCAAGCTCTACTCCCATTTCTTCTCACCTAGGATCCTCGAATAGGCCTGAAATATCATTCTTCGGACGTTTTCTTCGATCCCTTTTACAGGCCAAATAACCAAAGGATTTGTCCCTTCTATTATCTGAAGAAGACCTCGTTCCTGAAGCCAACGGCAGCGTCTTGCGACAGTATCTTTGCTTATCTTCAGTCCCCTTAGCTCTCCGTGAAGAAGCCCAAGAACGAAACATTCCGGGCACTCGGATCGATAAAACTTCTCCAATATTCTCACGGAAACCAGGTCTATGCTTAAAAGAACATTCAGCCAATCGATGCTGAGGTTGGCGTCGTATGGTTGCTGACATTCCTGTTCTTTCTCAATCGTTAAGTCAATTTCCTGCTCCATTTTTCTCGCCCTATTTTTTGCTTAATAATTAGAAATCGGAATATTTAAGTATTTCGATACTCAAGCGGCGAGGTCCTTATTTTTTATCCTCTGGAGTCGAGAAAAATATTTATAGTAGGCTATCCAATATTCTTGAATGTTCTTATCTAAGCTGTTCAAACGGGAAAAAAAGGACGTGCCTGGTCAGAGAAGCCGACATTCCGATGATTATGATAGTTATGATACTTATCATAATCTTGGTCCGAGCCATAATGATGAAGAGGCGAGTCATCATTATGATAATTATGATAATCATGCCAAAACCCGGAGTAGAAGCTTGGACGATGTTTATAGCCTGCTCGAAAAACACGACGCCGAGGTCAAGGCTCTCATCAGCTCAATTCCATCACAAACGATCGAGAGTTTAAAGTCTATCCAGAAGAACTACCCCCGCCTTTTTACCTCTCTTATGCAAAAATTCGAGGAGGCGGTAAAGTCCCAAGTGGAGGATCTTATCGACAAATCAATCCTTGCGGCAGTCAAAGGCCAAGGTAAAATCTCAAGCCTTAAGCTTCTTGACGAAATTACGGTTTCTAAAAATATCTGCTCCCAATCCACGCTTTACCTGCATCTAAATAAGCTATTCAAAGAGGGAGTTCTGCTCAAACAAAGAGAAGGAAAGATCGTTTATTATTCCTTCCCGTCCCCCAGAATAGAAAAGCTCGAGCCGACAGTCGAGATATCGAACGATTACGATTACGATCAGCCATAATCGAAATCGAAAGCGTCATAATTATGAACGATTATGACCCGAATCATAATGGTCATAATGGTTGTATGGGCAGGAATTCTTATCTTTGCTTGAAACCGCTCAGGGGAGTAACATAAGAGATAATGACAACGGGAATTATCCTAGCAATTGCAATTCTTGTTATTCTTTTAGCTTCATTGGTCTTCATAAAGGTTCAGCCAGGTCGAAAACCCAGTCTTGAAGGCATTGAAGACCTTCGAGCGGCACAAGCCTACGACCGGATCAGTAAATGGCCGCAGTTTCGGGCATTAAGGCGGCTGATTGTGCGGGAACTTCGCCAGCATCGGCCAACGGGAATCCTTGCTGATATTGGCTGCGGTCCGGGGTTATTGACTATACTCATCGCCCGGAAATTTCCTCAATTGAAGGTCCTTGGGCTCGACACGGCGCAAGAGCTGATCAAAACTGCCAACAAGAATGCGTTATCTCTAGGATTCCAAGGGCGGGTCGAATTTCAAGAAGGGAATATCCGCAGCATGCCGGTGCCTGATCATACGCTGGACTTTGCCGTAAGTAGCATGTCGTTACATCACTGGTCCGAACCTGAGCGTGGCTTGGCGGAAATCCATCGCGCACTCAAACCCGGAGGGCAAGTATTGTTGTTTGATATGCGCAGGGATTCGCGGCTCTTCTTTTATATGCTAATGAAATTCGCCAGATCGATTGTCATGCCTACTGCGATGCGAAATCTCAACGAACCACTGGGATCAATACTGGCCAGCTACACCCCGATGGAAGCAAACGAAATGTTCGCTTGCTCTCCGTTTAAAACATTTATAATTAAAGACGGGTTCGCATGGATGTTCGTATGGGGGAGGAAGGAACCATCCAACTCCGGATAAATTGAACAACTGTCAACATTATCTATTTTGCGATTAAAGCGCCGGTTTCGCTCATTATTTTTGAGATAAGGGAGCTAATCCTCACAAATCATCCTAACTCAATGCTTCCCTGTCCGCCTATATTACCAGCTCAATTCTGTCCCGCGATCAGGAGCATCCGGTGAAAGCTCTTCCTCACTTTGCCCAGCATTTTGAAGAATTTCGGGTTTAGATAGTAGTAATAGTTATTTTTATACAAGGACCTGTCGTACCTCCGCCGAAATCGAATTACCTCATTCTGCTTGAGATTATGTAGGATCTTGTGCATTGTGCTCTTTGCGATTTTGTTTTCTCTTCTAAATCTGGCAATGTCTTTTCCCTCTAATACCCTCTCCCTTTTGGACATAAATAGGTCGAAAAACGAGGCTAATGTCGACTCTTCCTTATCGTTTGAGGCCAGGAATTTCGCCGCGGCCATGTCCATCTTGGCAAGTCTCACATTTCGGCTACGGATTTTTATCATGATTTTCAACTTCACGGCCATGACCGAGATTTTTCCATCAAGAAATACTTTTTTCACGAAACTTTAAATGCTTATGGTTCACGAAATCGGAAACCTCGGCTGTTTTTAATAGAATTATGGCAAATGCCCCTGATCTTATGGCAAGAGATATTCTTCCCGAAATATTTGAAATAGTTTTCAAACTTTCAATTTGTTTTAAGCCTTTTTAAAACTCACTCGATTAGCTCAGCTTGGGAAAGTTTTAAATAGTTTTCAAACCGATAAATATTTATGTCTAAACGCGGAAACGAGAAAAAAGAGAAATATCTAATGGATAAAAGAATTCTTTCAATTCTAAAAAGAGCTCCAAAAAGAGGGATTTGGATGAAAAATCTTGCCCTAAGATTAAAAATATCGAGATCACTATTAAATTACTATTTGTTCGGAATGAGAAATAATGGGAGTATAAAGGGAGGCAGAATCAGAAATATTATTGTAATCCGTAATGAGGGAAATAATCGATTCGTATATCTTAAAGATTAGGTGGGGGAACATATTTAGCTCTCCGACTGTCTTGTCTGTCTGATCAAGAAAATCGTTAACTTGCATGCCGCTTATTTTAATTTATGGCGGATAGAAAATTGAATATTCTTGAAAAGTTTCTATAAGATCACTTAGTTTATTGCAAAAATGAGAATTATTCCTGCCTTCCTTCGTCCTTCATTATGAGGCTAATATTCGCCGTCACGGCATCACTTCTCCTGGGTCCTTCGTTCCGGAGGGAGGTTGTGATACCCTTAGAAGTGGCATCGGAGGCAAATGCTCATTGCTATAGCCCTTTTCCGTGGCATTTTTTGTATTTCGTCCCACTTCCGCATGGACACGGTTCATTTCTTCCTACTTTAGCAACGCTTTTTATTGAAGTTAGTTTTTTTATAATATCCGGAGGAGCCGTAGTAACAGAAACGCCTCCGAATATCAGCCCGGCCGTAGTATTTTGTTTTTTTGAATAAGTAGGGATTAAAGACTTTAATGTTTCATGGGCGATCTGACGTATTGCAGCGCGTTCGGGTCCCTGTAAAGGGCGATTCCCATGCGCATTTTGCACTATCCATCCTAAGCCACCCTTTTTTGATATTATCGAATATGCCTCATCCAATTTTGGATCGACATGGGCACCGCCATCTTGATTTGTAGTAAATAATATAAGTTGACCTCGAGAGAACTGGCGTCTTTCTGTGTCCACGAAAACAGGATTGTTCCACCATTGATCAAAATCGATTTCTTTTAATTTTTCTGGCGTGTCGTCTAGCATAGCAATATATCGGGGAGATGAAGATTCCATGGCAATACACACTAACCCGCCATATCCCAGCAAGTTGTTTGGATCATATTTTACGGCAGAATCAATGAACATTTGATTCTTCATCCCCAACTGCCCGAGTAAAGATGTAGATTGTTTTGAATCATAAAGCAAAATGCGAAGGTCCACTGCCAGTCTCTTCGCCTCTCCCTCAAAACCGCTGTCAAAAGAAATTGCTGATTGTTTTAGAAAATGTAATTGTTCATTAAGGTGTCTAATAAGATCGTCTTTTGAAATAGGAATTTTTGGGCGTATTTTTAACATTTTACCCCATTCCCTGAGAATTTCTTGCCTCTCGGCCGTCTATATTGATGAGGCACATCCTTCGCCGTCACGGCGTCGTTTTTATGGGGGAGGCTAGCGATGACCCGGCCTTCCCCGCCTCATCCATATCGGCCAACTTCCTAAACTCTGGATCATCCCAAAGTGAAGTTAAGTCCTTCTCTGTTTTTATCAGTATTTTTATATTTTAATCCAATTCGATAGCTTTTCATTATTTTCTCAACGCAGGTGCTTACCTTCCTATCTTAGACAGACAATAAGCGATTCTGAGCAAAGCATCCGAAAAATCCGGTTTCAATTCCATAGCTTTTTTATAAGCTCCGATAGCTTCTTCGAAGCGGCCGAGCTTTTCAAGCGTAGATGCTTTATTAATCCAACCTTCTGGAGCCATCGGCTTCAGTTTGATAGCTTTGTTAAAAGCGATGAGGGCTTCCTCAAAACGGCTGAATTCTTTAAGCACTATGCCCCTGCTATACCAAGCATTTGCGTAATCCGGATCTAACTCAATAATTTCATCGTAAGCGGCGAGGGCTTCCTTAAAGCGAAGAAGCTTTTCAAGTATAAGGCCCTTGTTATACCAAACCAATGTACTATCCGGCTTCAGCTCGATGGCTTTCTCGAAAGCGGCAACAGCTTCCTCGAGGCGATTAAGCTTTTCAAGCATAACGCCCTTACTAAACCAAGCCTCTTGAAAATTCGGATCTAACTCGATAGTTTTTTCGAAAGCGGCGAGTGCTTCCTCATAACAATCCAACTTTTCGAGCATATAGCCCTTGTCAAACCAGGCCATTTTATCATCCGGCTTCAGCTCGATGGCTTTCTCGAAAGCGGCAACAGCTTCCTCAAGGCGATTAAGCTTTTCAAGCATAACGCCCTTGTTAAACCAAGCCACTTGAAAATCCGGCTTTAATTCGATAGTTTTTTCGAAAGCGGCGAGTGCTTCCTCATAGCAATCTAACTTTAAGAGCATATCGCTCTTTTTATACCAAGATACGTAATCATCCGGCTCAAGCTCGATAGCTTTTTCGTAAGCGGCAAGGGCGGGCCCAAAGCGAGCTAACTTTTCAAGTAATTGGCCTTTATTGAGCCATGCCATTCGATTTTCCGGCTTCAACTCGATGGTTTTTTCATAAGCGTTGAGGGCTTCTTCGAAACGGCTGAGCCTCTCAAGCGTATAGCCTTTGTTAATCCATGCGGCTGGATCGCCCAGCTTCAGCTCGATAGCTTTCTCAAAAGCAGCAAGGGCTTCATCGAAGAGGCTGAGATCTCTAAGTGTATAGCCCTCTAAATACCAAGCTTTTGGGTCATCCGGATTGAGCTCAATGGCTTTTTTAAAAGCGTTGAGCGCTTCCTCAAAACGGCTGAAATCTCTAAGTATCATGCCCCTGCTATACCAAGCATTTGCGTTATCCGGATCTAACTCAATAGTTTTATCGTAAGCGGCGAGGGATTCCTCGAAGCGTCCGAGGTGCCCAAGCACATAGGCTTTATTCATCCATACTACCGAATCATCCGGCTTGAGCTCGATGGCTTTGTCGTAGGCGCGAAGGGCTTCCTCCCATCGTTTAAGGAAGCCGAATGATACTCCAAGATGGTATTGTGCAATCGTCCGCGCCTCAATATCTCCAGTCCTGGCAGCAATCAGAGACATTTCCGAAAAATATGGAAGGGAATTTTCATGCCTTCCAGCCCACGTAAAAGAAACCCCGATTAGATTTAGAGCTGCGCATTTTTCGCTATCTAGAATCGAATATCGCTTAAGATAATCTGATAATACGGAAATGGCTGTTTCATAGTCGGAGTTCTTCATTGCTGCCAGAGCTTTATCGTAGACGGCTTGCTTGTCCTTCTTTTTTAGGAAGGAGACTCCGTCTTGATAAAGGTATGTATCAATCTTATCGCTCAATTCCTCGAAAAGGGCCTCGGTTCGCTTCTGGTAATTTTGGCTTCTTTTTTCTTGAACGACGAAAAGAACTACAGCGACAATGGCTGCAATTACCGCAAAAACCGCGGCGATTATCCAAGGAGAGATCATTGCCTAGTTATATGTCCTTAATTATTCCTAAAAAATCACCTGGGATACTTTTAACGAACCCTTTGTAGAATCCCCCGCGGCTTGCGTAGAAATATTTAGTCGGTCGCTCAGGTCTTTTATTGAAACGGTCGAACTGCTCTGATAAATATCTATCCTCCTCACCGTCTATATCAATGAGGCGCTACCATCGCCTTCACGGCGTCACTTCTCCCGGGGGCCAGCCGGGCGATCGGCGGCCCCGGGCGCCTCATCTTTTCTCTTCGGAAATGCTTCTCTTAACGCCTCCTTACATAATTCTACTGCCGGTAGATGCCGCAATTCGGGATGATTTTCAAGATATTTCCCAAATACATCCGCTATTTGTCCGACCGTTACGCCCGTTTCACCACTAGGTAGATCGAAAAACAAACTATTAAAACAATCAGCGACGGCTGCAGTGAATCCAAGGAAAAACGCAGCATTAGAAAAATCCAGATTCGTCTTTACTTCTTTTTTTCGTGCCAAATAATTTTCATATATTTTATTCCCGGTCATAAACTGGCCATAAACTTCAGAAAACAAAACAATCAAAGCAAAGCAGACAGAAATCAGCATAGACGTTATGCTTTTAATCTTCATAGACCCCTCCTCAATAAATGCGATCGGACGCAAATTCTTTATTAACCGGATCCCTGGGCCCTGCCTCAAAACAATTCGAACACTCTTTTGCAATCTGAACAATGCCAGACCTCAATGTTCGCTTCAGGATATTTATTCGAATTGCCGCTAGGCCCGGCAGCATAAGACGTGAACCCCTTATAAGTATTTGTGGATTGGCAATAGGGACACTTCCCATCGAAAGTTTTTTTGGAAAGCCGCTCGATCGTTTCGTTTTCTTCCATATTTATTCCCCCTCCTCAATCGTTATCTTCTCCACCCTGCAGTACTCCGGCCGCTGATCGAAATCCTCGTTCGTCCCGAGGTTGTAGAATCGGCAGAAGTAAAGAAACCGGCGCTTCTCCCCGAACGGGCAGGTCGGGCAATTCTCAGGGACAATGATTCGATCAACCATAGGTAATTTCCCATGAGACCGTCGGCCTGTCTCTCCCGCCTCTTATCTTTGAAAAAAGACTTGGCCTCCACCTCTTTTTGGCGTTCCTCCATTTTTTCTACAAATCGGACATGTGAAGATCCCTGGGGTCGCTGATTCATGAAGATTAATTAATTTATTTTCAGAGTCCCAACATCCGGAACAATACGGACCGGTTTTAATCCCATCTTTCCCATTTTTATATATAGCATTATTTTCAAAATACACGGAATCTTTCGTCTTAAGCGTTTCATTCAGACGAGCGACCTCTTCCCTCAACTCCTGGTTCTCTCTTTGAGTATCGATTATTTTTTCTTGGATCTCAATGAGTTTGTTATAAAGATCAATATTTCCGGCTTTCTGTAGGGCCTTCCCTATCAATTGAACATCCGAAATAATTCCCATCCTATTCACTCCTTTTTTACATCAAGTTCCCTTTAAAACCATCTGTTCTTTTTTAGGTTTCTTAAACTTCTCTGCTTTCTTAAACGTTGCCCCCAATTGCCGGACCGGGGGCATGTCAATGGCCTTGACAGCCAGGATCTCGGCAACCGTGAGTAACTGGAGCTTCGGGTGCTTCGTCCCCCAGGCCCTATGTTCATAAAATCCAGCGGTCACCGCTTCTGTCTGCATCGGCTTAGTCGGCTCATCCATAGAAATAAGGGCCCCGATTGCGGCCTTCTCACGCTCGACAACGCCTCGGAGATCTCGGATATCAGTGGCTTTTAGATTGCCGCCCTTTACGGAGATGATGACGGTCTCAAATTCTCCGGGTTTTTCTCCTTGGAAGATGATCTTCCCGTCAATCCCCTTGTCAGCCCCTTTCTTCCGCTCGACAGGACGAGCCCCGACAAGGCCAAGTGCCCAGTATTGGAATTGATAGGGATCTGATTCAGCGAGCGCGGCCGCGTCCGGGACAGAAACGGGCTCTCCAATGACTTGGTATTTCGCTTGATCCCCGAAAGCATCCTTAAGCCTAGTTTTCATTAGGGTGATCGCCAGGTGCGTGATATCAATTCCGATCCATTTTCTTTGGAGCTTTTGAGAAGCAGCGATAGTCGTTCCGCATCCACAGAACGGATCAAGCACTATATCATCCTTATTTGAGCTCGCTTTTATTATTCGGCCCAGCAAGCCCTCAGGCTTCTGCGTCTGGTAGCCCAATCTTTCCCGATCTCGCGTGGAGAGCCAGCGAGCATCCTCGTCAATCCCTTCTTCAGTACCAAAAACAGTTCCATTCGTATAGGGCTGGAACGCCCAAATATCCGATAATAACTGCCCATCATCTTTTTTTAAACGCCGCTCATACATTGGCCATGCTTGTCCAGGATCTATCTTTATGAACCCAAGTTCAAAAAGTCTATCCAACTTTTGATGCTGAGATAGACCTGACATGTCTTCATCAATATCATCTAATAAGGCTCCGGGGAGTGCCCAGTGCCTGTTTTTCGCGGAGGGATCGATTCCACGCCACGTTTTCCCGGATTCCCCTCCGCGCAATCCCGCCCCGGTAAGGACGTTCCCATAATATGCAGTTTTGTATCCAGAATCGTCCTTAACAAAATTCTCTTCAACGTGGCCTTTCATATAAGGGCGTTTAGGATAATTCCACGTAAAGTTCCCCGTTCTCGTATAGAAAAGAATTACGTCGTGGATGGGCCCATATCTAAGCAATTTATTATGTGATCCTGTCCGTCGCCATATGATTTCATTCCTAAAATGTTCGGGTCCGAAAACCGCATCCATCAGCATCTTGAGGTAATGGCTGGCCACCGGATCACAATGAAAATAAATACTTGCCGTTGGCTTCATCACCCGCCGAAGCTCAACGAGCCTCGGTGTCATCATGACCAGGTAGGCTAGCATATCGCATGGGCCTAGAAATTTTCTGAAAGCTTGAACGCAGTCCGCTACCTTCCCGCCTTTTGTTATGAGTTCGGCGTATGTTTCTTCGCCCTCCTGGTTCCAAGTCCAGGTATCCTCGAACGCCCGGATCTGACTGGCTGCTCGGGCGCCATTCTGCTCCTTGTAGAGGATATTGTAGCTCTGGTCGCTTTTAAACGGCGGATCGAGATAGACCAGGTCTATGCTATCGTCCTTTATGTATCGCTGGAGAATGTCTAGGTTGTCGCCGTAGTAGAGGGTATTCTCGTCCATCGAAGGCCTCCCGTTTAAACCCTAGGAGGATTCTAATCCAAAGGCGTGGGCCAGGGCAACCCTCATCTTGGAGGCCTTCTCCTTTCCTCTGCTTGTCGATCTGGAACCGCAAGGATGGTCAGCGGCGGTTTTAGCTGTAGCGGAAAGGAGGGCGGCTATTCAGCCGACCCGGGCTCACCATTGCAGCAGGGGAAGAAATCTTTATGGAGATGCCCCCGCATGGCTTCCAGGCGGGCGCATGGGCAGGGCTGGGGCGCATCGGCTCAAAGCTATACCTACGCGCTATGCTATAGAGCATAGCATAGCTATATATATATTATTAATAAATATAAATATGAGCATAGCAAAGCAGGATCCACGCCTAGCTGAGCTGCGGCTTGGCTAGAGGCCATTGCAGAGCAGGGGCGAGCGCGCGCAGGCCAATAACCATTGCGTTTGGGGAACTTGGATATATGACTTTGCGCTCGCCAGACGCGTGTGAACCTAAGGAAAGCATGTATCCTCGGCCGGGCCTTCCAACGCCAGTGTATGACCTTCGAAATCTTTCTAATTGACTCGGAAAAGATTTTGAGGACGCAAATAAAGACAACATCAAATCGCTCATAGGGAGAATCGAGCAAAAAACGTTTACGCGAAGAACTGGATCGGAAGTCCCCTATCAAGAGAGCACGAAACGAGATTTCCGAATAACGATTAGAAAATTCTATAAATGGCTCCGAGGAACGGAAGAACTCCCGGAAGAGGTGAAATGGATAAAATCCAATCGCAAAAAATGCCAAAGAATCAAGCTTCCAGAAGAGATGTTTACTGAAGAAGACACAAAGAACATGATTAACGCTGCGGAGAATCCCCGCGACAAAGCCTTCATTGCCGTCCTATACGAAAGCGGTTGCAGAATCGGGGAAATGCCATTTCTTAGATTAAAGCATATAAAATTCGACCAGTATGGAGCTCAGCTATTAGGGGATGGCAAGCCCGGGTATAGAAGAATAAGAATAATTGCGTCCGCTCCATATCTCACAGAATGGATCAATAAGCTAGAAAGGCGGAAAATCCTTCATTTCTCGGGGGATTAGGTGGGGTGAGCGAGTATCCAAATCTATAACTCCATTCATAGATTTTTTGAAATATAATTCGATTTCCCCATATATAGAATCTTTACGCCAGTGTATCGGAAGGAATGTAGAGTAATCCCATAATCAGTTGGCAATCGGGGACGCATAAACGAAAAAATTGTTTGAGAATCGATTTGTGTTACTAAGATTTATTGATATAGTGAGCTCTGAGAAAATCTTAGAAATCATTCAATGTAAAGATGAAATATGATTCATTAAATCGATTCGTAATTCGATAATATATGCTTTGCTAAGAAGCGGCAAGGTCTTAAAAATCTCACTTCAGAAGAGGCACATTGAGTGGGGGCGGATCAAAATAACTAAGCAACAACGATCTTGATACTATTCAGATTTAAGTAAGAATCCTTAATCTCTTTCAAATACCATTCAGCATTCTCCTTTGCTCTCTCGGGCATATAGTGGTCAGTAAGCGTTCTAATTGCCGCTAGGCCAAAAGTGATTGTCATGCGAGCTATAGATGGAACCTCAGAGGGGAGCCTAAGCTGTGAAAATGATACCACTCCCGGCCCTTCAATCGAAAACTTATCCTCCATAATATCTGTTCCATGAACTAATTCAGACCAAGAACGATATAATATCTCGTACAGGGCTGGAAACCCCAGGTGTTCTGCTAATTGGCATACATCGTTTGAGCCGCCGTGCATACTATACCAATGTCTGGGCGGCTTGCCTTTAGTGGACTTTATTCTTTCATATTCATCGCTGGATTCTTTATAGGACGGAAGTTCAAAAAGCTTCTTTAGCTTTTCAATCCGCTCTTCAATATCCGGTATAACTCCCGATGGCATATATTTAAGAATTTTATCTTTCGCTTTCTTCTTTTCATACTGGATGTATAGATCATCCTTTGGATCAAATCGCCTATAGGAAAGTATCTTTTTATGTCTTTTCCATACCAAAAAATCCATGCCTCTTGATTTGAGGTCTTTTTCAAAAAGGTAATTAATATTAAGTAAAGATTCAAAAAGGGATCTCAGAAGAATGTTGCAAGGCTCAATACAAGAATTCCTAATTAACACCGAGATGGAATCTATTAATTCAAAAATATTTCTATACATGAGGAATGCGGGCACATTTTCATCGCCTTCTTTAATACTATCCATGCCCCACCTGAAAACATGAGAACCATAGTTTATGACTTCTTCTATCAACGAAGAAATATGAACTAAGATACTCCTAACCTCGGGATTATCTATTTCCCTGGGAATGAATTCATTTATAGGTTTTGTAGGCATTGTGTTAGCTTTATCAGAGAAGCAAATAACGATTAACGTAATTTAGATGAGGCTCATCGAACTGCAGATAATAGCAGATGATTTTATTGACCAATGTTTCCCCTTTCAGAATAATGGGCTTTGAGCGGAGTATTGTCAAGCTGCGTGGCCAGAGCTATCCTGAACATCTTCTTCCCGCCCTGTTCGGCTACATCGTAGACTATCCCGGCTTTATCAAGGTACGTCTTGGTCCGGCCGAATGTCAATTCATATAATTGACAATTAGAAAGTAATTAATCATAATAAACCTCTACTAAAAGAGGGGTATGCCGATTAAAAGCAAATGTTCTATTTATCTAAAATATTTAGCATATTCATTATCTTTCCTGATCTTCATTTTTTATTGTCTTTCATGTAAAAGTGGAGCTCCGACAACTCCTACTACGTCAACTAGCTCATCGACCTCAACTTCGTCTACGACTAGTTCCACAGCATCAACATCAACAAGTACTTCAACAATAATTTCTACAACATCAACATCTAGCTCAACAACTTCTTCTTCGACTTCAACAAGTTCTTCAACATCTTCTTCGACAACTACAACGACCGTTCTGGTTACTACCGTTTACATTACAAATTCCGGAACTAAATATCATTTAGACGGCTGCCAATACCTTGCAAATAGCAAAATTGCTATATCTTTGGTTGATGCTTGCAAACAAGGATATGAACCTTGTTCTGTTTGCAAACCGCCTCCCTGTCCAGAATCTTTTCACTTTGAGAATAAATAATTTCAATTTTGCTATACGAAATTGTCCACATTGTGGAAAAAAGCTGGAGTAACTGTCTAGCAAATTTGCTTTGATACTTTCGTTCAGCAAGTTGAGACGGATATTATGAAAAAACATATTCTAAGGCTTAGGGCTCATTTCATCTCAATAATCATATTTTTATTATTTAATCTTCCGATTTATTCCGAGGGCATAAAAATTGCCACGTGGAATTTGCTCAATTTTCCCGGCAGCACAGGATCATCCCGAGAAATTGACTTTCGTAAGGTCGTTGATCAATTAGGGCTGGACATTCTCATAGTACAGGAAATGACCAGCTATGAAGGCGTTAATGAATTTAAAAACAATGTGATGAATTATTCATCTCCTGGGAAATATGAAGCGGCAAGTTTTTATGACGGCCCTGATACAGACAATGAAGCCTTTTTCAATAAAGCAACCATTTCCCTTATCAGCCAATCAAAGATCCCGACCTCTCTTCGTGATATCTCGGAATATTTATTCGAGATAAAAGCCGGGTCTGGAACAGGATTACGTTTTAGAATTTATTCTGCGCACTTAAAAGCCGGGACAGCTGCCGATGATAAGAATGAACGAGCTCAAGAAGCAACTGTCTTGAGAAATTATCTGAATGATCTCCCGCCGAATAGCTATTTTCTCGTTTGCGGCGATTTTAATATGGAATCTAGCAATGAATCTGCTTTTGGAATTCTTGCGGGTAACCAATCAGATAACGACGGCCGCGTGAAAGATCCAATAAATAAGCTCGGGGATTGGTATAACAATTCAGCATTTGCAAAGCTTGACACCCAGTCAACCAGGGCAATCCAGTTCGGAGGAGGCGCTTCTGGAGGATTAGATGATCGATTCGACTTGGTTTTAATCTCTTATGCGCTCGACGGCGCTAATGATCTCATCTATAAACAGGGAAGCTATTTTGCCTTTGGGAACGACGGAAATCATCTTAATAAAGCGGTAAATGATGGAACAAATGAGGCCGTTAATTCCGAAATAGCAAACGCATTATATGAAGCATCCGATCACCTTCCGGTCGTCATCGAAATAGATGCAACAAATACCATCGAAACCCATGCCTTAACGATAGTATCAGGCACAGGTGGCACTACGATACCCTCGCCTGGAACCTTCCATTACGGAGTTGGAACTCAGGTTGCAGTGACCGCGATTCCGGACGCTTTCTTTAAATTTGCGAATTGGACAGGAAATGTAGCTAGTGGACATGAATTTGATAATCCGCTTTCAATCACGATGGATTCCGATAAATTATTGACAGCGAATTTTCTAAGGATCATCTATCCTCCGCTCCAACTTGCCGGGCAGAAAGTTCTTAACCGCTCTTTATCTCAAGCTGAATATATTAATGTGATCACATGGAATCCGAATCCTAATAATGCGAATATCGTTGGATATAGAATTCGTCAAATAGAGGTAAATTCCGATTTTTTACTAGCCGAAGTGAACAGTTCAACCTCTAAACTCCAGCATAGGAAAGTTGAAAAGAACAAAACTTACACGTATTCCGTCGTGGCCGTGAACAACGAGAACAGAGAAGGCAATCCTGCATATGTGACGATTCGATGAAAAAATAGCAGCAAAAGCTGGATCTCCTAGGCTTTGCGATTAAAGAGATACCCTAACGGCGAAGGGAGGCCTCATGATGAAAGACGAAGGAAGGCGGGAATAATTCTCATGGGACGGAACCGGGTCCGAAAGAAAGGGGAAATAACATGACTATTGAAGAACGCTTGGAGAACATGGAAAGAGAACTGGGGCGTCAGAAGCGGCGTAACCGCTGGCTGTTGGGAGCGATTCTGCTTGTAGTCGTGGGCTTGATCGCCCCCGTATTGTTAAAGACAGCGCCTTTACAGGCACGGGCACAAGTGCCAGGAGCGGTCAAGGAGGTTCGGGCCAATAGAATCGTACTGGAGGACGAAAACGGAAGGATCCGCGTTAAGTTGATCGTGGACAAATATGGCCCAGGCCTTAGGCTATATGATGAAAATAGCAAACTCTGCGGCGAGTTGAGCGTGGATAAAGATGGCCCGTTTTTGTCGCTTTTGGACAAGAATGGCGAAATCCGCGCCCACTTGGCGGCGTCCGAAGATGGCCCGTTTTTGTCGCTTATGGACAAAACTGGTAAAGAGCGCGCTGTGCTGGCCGAAACCAATTATAGCGCGCTCCTATCGCTATATGACGAGAACGGCAAGATCCGCGCCGGGTTGGAGGCGTCCAAAAATGGCCCGAGCCTGAAGCTGAATGATGAAAACGGTAAGATCAGCGCCGTGCTGAGCGTGTTCAAAAATGGCCCGAGCCTGGGGCTGTATGACAAAAATGGCAATGTTATCTGGAGCGCGATAAAATAGCTAAAGACACGGGAATGCGGAAATAATTCTCATGACTAGGATCAGATACCAGGAAGCCGCTGGGCTGGAAGTGAAGCGGGGACGTCCGCCGCTGGGGCCGGGGTATAAAATACCGAATAGATTAACAGGGGAACATTCACTGTTTAGGTTAATAAATAGGGAGGGAGGCCATTGAATAAAAAAAGAGTTTTAGTCTTAGTTGTCGGAATTTTGGTTTTTGGGCTTCTTGGTTATGAATTATTTCAAATTAGAAGCATTAAATCTCAGATCGAAGACATGGAATGGAGGTTTGCGCTCCAAGAAAAATCTCAAGAGGATACTATAACAACGGATGTTGGCACAATTCAGTTTCTGAAGAGGGGTTATTCGATCCATATCGAAAGTGCAAGGTTCATGGCAGAGGGCCTTTACCTTAAAGGTTATGTTGGGAATCCCTTGAATATTTGGGTAAGCAATCTAACCCTAAAATTCGTCGTTACGAAACCGCTGTATGAATATAAAGACCAGTTTTATAAAACAAACAGCCCGTATTTTTTCTGGTTTGGAGCTGAGAATATAGGAGATGCTCAGACTTCTCCTATTGTATCGTTATTACCTAGTAAAAGAGCTCCATTTGAAGTCACGATTCCCAATGTAAAACAGACAAAGGAGGGATTAAGAATAGCTGTTTCATTCACCGGTGAACGTTATAGCTATTTAGAATAATTTTTTCTCTGTAAAAAAAGGTTGATCATTTCTAAGATGAGGCAGGGAAGGCCGGGTCATCGCCAGCCTTCCCGATGAGAAGTGACGCCGTGATGGCGAAGGATGCGCCTCATAGGAAGAGACGCTTGAGCAATAGATTTTTCTCACATGAGGAGAAGATGGACAAAAGTCAAATGAAGTGTGGATGTTGTGATAATCAGGAAAAGGACATTATAGAAATATTCAGGGAATCTGGTCCTTCTAATGAGCACTTCATTTACTATTTAATTTGCGGTCACGAATATGTCAGCGATGATGTCTCTGAATTTCTTGGAATCCAAGAATTTATTAGGACGGAATATACGGAATATAAAGATAACAAGGGGAAGCTTCTGAGCGTCTTTAAAACAAAGATAAGTGGCGAAACCAAAAGACCAGCCAGAGAGACAATTAAGATTGATCATGAGAATAGATCACATCATCATATTGTCGAAGAGCAAAATGAAAAAGGAGAATGGGAAATAGTATATAACCAATAAATGATAACAAAGGCAGGGACCCCAGGGGACGCTGGTTAGCGTTCGGTTGCCTCATAGGAGAGACGGCCGGGCAAGATAATATTCTCAAAGGAGGGTGTGATGAGACCATAATTTGAGGTTTTCAAAGACAGTGCATGGCAATTCCGCTTTCGGCTCAGGGCTCCAAATGGAGAAATCATCGCGACAAGTGAAGGGTACACGACCAAGCAAGCTTGTCTAATTGGAATAGACGGCCAGCCTTTAAATCTCGCCTTTATTAAGGGCGGGGAAATGATAAATTCTTAATTGTTATTTTTATGTTATAATATTTAAAGAGGGAGATTGTTATGAAGCAAGAAGATCTGATTTTGGCGGCGTTCGGCGCTTCTAAGATTCACTCATATGAACCTGTTCAAATACAAAAGCTCATTTTTATTTTCCAGCAAAGAGCATCCCAATTTTTTAAAGTTAGACCGTTTGATTTTCGTGCTTATGATTATGGCCCTTTTTCCGTAGATATATATTCTCGTCTTGATGAATTAGCGGCAGAAGGATATATAATTATCGAGGGTGAACCGTATAGCCGTTATCGGCTTTATTGTCTTAGCGAATCAGGAAAAGAGAAGGCAAAAAGCTTTCTTGATCTAATTCCTGATCCTTACAAGAAATACCTGCATCAGCTCGCCGATTGGATCCAGTCCCAAACTTTTTCTCAACTTGTAGGGGCAGTATATAAGGAATTTCCGGCGATGCGGGCTAATAGTGTTTTCCACGATTAAACGATGACTGCTGTTGTTGGGGTTCTCTGTGAAGATGGAGTAGTAGTCGGGACAGATAGCTCCGAGACTTTTTCGGCGGGAACGATACCCACGATCGAGCAAAAAACAAAAAAAATTGATATCGTTGAAAATAGTGTTATTATCGCAGGAACCGGTCAGATTGGTTTAGGGCAGAGATTTGTTGGATTGGTCGAACAAGCTTATCATGATAAACTATTCACAAAAAATTATTTAGAAGTCGGGCGCTATCTAAGCAAAGCAGCTATTGAAAACTTCGCCTCAACCTATTCTGATAAAATGCAATATGGAGCGCTACTAGCTTACAGTTCAGGAGGTAGTTTTTATCTATGTGAGTTCGCCGAAAGGGATTTCCAGCCCGAATGGAAAAACGCGAATATATGGTATGTCTCTTTAGGCTGTGGGCAGCGAATAACGGATCCGTTTCTGGGATTCATACGAAAGATTTTTTGGAAAGACAAAATGCCCAAGGTTGCGAGCGCCACTTTCATCGTCACTTGGACAATCCAAAATGTTATCGAATTAAATGCAGGGGGAATAAACGAACCAATACAATTGGCCGTATTAAGGCGGACAGTTAGAGATCATCATTTTCAGGCAACAATAGTCACGGATGAAGAATTGAGAGAACACATGGGAAATGTCATAGAAGTAGAAAAATATTTGGGGAAATTTAAGGCGGAGTTTTGCGATGAGACTGCGCCTGCCATTCCCAAGTTGAATACTAAAGAAACATAATAATTAGGCTATTTTTTTGCCAGAACAATGAGCCCCCGCCGCCGCGAAGGTCCGTTTTTGGATAGCCGCCGTGGGACATTCTACTTCGATATGTTCGTCGGCTTCCCTCCAATTGGCTAAATCAGACAAAAAACAAATCGTCGGGGACCGCGTATCAAAGTGAAGACGCACCTCTCCCCGTGTGACACCGGTGTCACAAAAAGTGCTAAATCTCGCTTAAATTGGGATAATGGAGCTTAAAACGAAAACACTATTTTCAGGGGAAAATCGAGAGCCAGCGAGAGGAATCGAACCTCCGGCAGACTAATTACGGCCAGGCCGAGACTTCCCAAAAAGCTCTCCCTCATTCATTAAGGTAGGGGCGGAATATTTTTGATCATCTCATTTTCATCGGAAGGGAAAGTCTATCATCTTTTGACTAGGGCGAAAGGGTTTTTTGCCCCGGCATGCTCTTCCGCAATCGACGTTCGCGATGTCAGAAAACTCACATTATGTCTGGACCATTTTTTAGGGATGAGGTCCTGGGGTTAAAAGATCGGCGCGGTCAAAAAGCATATTCTGATACAATCTAAGTGAAATGCTATTAAAATATTAATCGAAAGGGGATATTCAATGAGTACACAATTTCAAGAAAAAGCTGACTTAGTTAATACCATTGAAAATATTTTTCCCGGCAATATTTCAGAAGTAGTCTGGAACAATTATACGAAATCTGAAGTAGATAGATATGAATTGTTCAGTACTAGTTTCTTCATTCAAAGCCTTTTTTTTGGGAAGTTGATTATACCAATTAAAAGCATTCTCAATCACCCTCTTTACTACTCCCTGATAATGAATAACAAAATCGACAATATAAGAAAATTAATTCAACCAATTTCTCTTCATAGTAGTGATCATAGAATTAGCACTGCTAAAAGAGAGCTTATTCAACGGGGAGACTTAATTTTAGAAAAAAGCAAAATCAATAAATTAGCGAGTTATCTGTCTGAAATGCAAAAAGACGTAAAAGAATGCGATAAAACCGATTTTCATAGAACTTACCACCATAATTTATGCCAAGTGTTTTCTTCAATCAATAATTACGCTCTAATCATTAATAACAAGACCCTAATTCAATCGGGTAGTTTATTAAAAGAAATCTCAGAAATGTCTAGGTGGGATGATTTAGAATGGACCGAGGAAAAGTATTTTGGCAGCAGAACAGCGACTAGCATTATTGAGAAACATAAGACCGGGAATGAATTAAAAATATTAAATGATGCAGTTTATGCAACATGGGATTTAACATTTCAGAATTATTTAAATATATATGTATCGCAAACTCCCGAATATTTAGTAATAAGAAATATTGTAAAAGATATATTGGAAAATGGAAGGCCAAACTATAACATTACCAATGAGAAGTTAACTCGGGAATATGAACGACTATTATTTCCGATTCCAATTATACCTCTGAGTATTGATTTCGAGGTGATCTCATTATTTAAAGAAGAAAAATGGTTTGAGGAATATTCCAATCTAGTTTCATTGGCGAGAAATATATCAAATAGAGAAACTGAAATTAATGAAGTTAAAATAATATATAGGAAATATAAAGATACTCTCGATATTATTATTTCTGATGCAAGAGGCAGATGGGATAAAGCATCAATGGAAAAATCAATAAATAATTATAATGATAAACTTAAAATATTAAGACAAATAGCTGGAGATGAGATTGTTAAGGCAGGATTCTCTATATTTATTGGACAATCTATTTCTGGTATTAGAATATTGTTCTCAGCTGCTAAAAAAATAATTCAAGAAAAATTTGGAGAGTTATTCTCAAGCAAACCGGTCGATTATTTTAAAGAGGTTTATACTCAGCCATGTATGTTTAACCCTGTAACTGGAGATGTCGAAAAAATAAGATGATTTAATATAAATATTCTTAAAAAGAATAGGAAATAAATATCTGTTAAAAGCGAACGAATTTAAATAAAATAAAAATATCTTTTATGTAAGGGCATTGAATAACTCGGGTATAGCCGATGATCCTTACGTCAAGCCTTTCAGCAACGAAAAGCAATGGTATGTCATCGAGGATAAATTGTGCTGGCGGTTGATTATCGGTTTCAGGACTGATTAACGTCAAGCATTATTCCCATTTGGTGAAGGTCAACGTTCCCAGTTCAAAACTTTCATTCACTGGGCAAAAAAAAATTCTAGTTTTTAAATCCTATTTCTATTCGGTCTCCGACGCCTCAGAGATATATCAAGATCACGCCTAAAGCGCCGCTGATGCCGCCACGACCCCCTTAGCAAGTATACCGCTAAGCCGCCCAATGATATCAGTGCAAAAAGCATGAAGATACGAACCGGAAAAGGGATTTGAAGCTCAAGCCATGGCACGCTTAAAAAACTGAAAATAAGAGCTGGAACACCAATCATAAATGTTAAAAGGTCTATTTTTCTTTGCATTTGTTCTGCACGGTCAAAACTGACTCTTTCGTACATCCGTTGGACTTCATCGCTTAGTTCATTATGCAGCTGGGGTATTTGAAAGATTTCCTGGCACTTTCGATAGCAACGGTGGTGATGCTCGCGTTGCATAACTTGAGCAAAATATATACGAGCATCAAATTCTAGCAATTCTTCATAAACGCGCTCAAAAACGCATGCCTTTTCCCCCTTGGCTGTATTGAGCCATCTTTTAGCAACTTGTTCTTGAATATTTGCTAATGTGAAGCGTTGGTTTGTGGAGATAAGAAAAAGCAAAAAATATTGTTTCCTGATATGGTCAGGAAGGGTAGTGTTATTAAATTCATTCTTGGGCGCATTGAATGACACGAATCCGGCCCCATCAAGCGTGAAAAAAAACCATTGGCGCGAAGCATAAGCAAGCAAACTCGAATGATCAATTTTAAGGTCTTCATCGCACGGATTATTCGCTTGATTGCTATGGTAAAGGCTTCTAGCTTTGAACAGATACTTAGCCTGCTCACCTAAATCCTCAGACGCCCCTTCAATCATTAAACATACAAATGGAATCAATTGGTCAGGAATAAACACGTCGTGCCACCAGTTTTTATCGATATTCCCGTCGTTTTGGACAGACGATAACAGCGTTTTAATGACTTGATCTAAATATATTTTTCCATCTGAATATTCAGCCAAACACGATATAGTACAAGGAACGAAGAAGGACCATTCATCTTTCCCTATCTTATTGCGTGCTGTAAGATACGGGGCCCTTTTCCCTACAATAAAACGGAAACGGTGTATAAAATCAAGCCAAATATCGGGATCATCAGAATGCGGTCTAACTTCTATAGTCAAAAATCCTGTTCCCAAACGAAATAGAACCAACTCCACCGAAGTCCATTCGATCTTAATGATTTCATCCTTAGAAAGATGAACCTCCCATTCGGCCTGCGCGCCCATTCCCCAGTTTATTGATTTTAGGGCAGGATCTTGAATCATCCAGAGATGCGCCGTAGCTTCTTGACAATCGCTATCTTTTCTATTGCCTCCATTAAGAAATCTAGCGACATGAGGCAATAAATCCTCTTCTGGAAAGTTCAAGTGACCCCAAATATAATGAGGATTATTTTCATCGCCCCAATATGCCCTGTTCGTCAATTCAACCAAATTCTCGAACCTAGTGGGATCAAAAACGAATGGGTATACAAACCTAACAAATGAAGCCTTTGTCGCAGAACCCATATGGAACCCTCCATCTAATACCTTGTATATATTACAAATATATTGAGTGCAACTTAATGTCAACTAATTAGATTGTTGACGCGCCCAAATCTATTTATTTTGACTTATGGAATGACTCGATAAAGCATGCCTCAGCAGTTTCTTGAATAAGTTCAAGAAACTGTTATACACTAGATGCAAAGGGATTCATAAACGGAGGGGGAAATTGGAAAACTTCAATCAAACAATACTTCATGAATATCCACACCCAATTGCAAAGTGCTACGAAAACGTCATGGGTGCGAGAGACGCAGTAGAACGATGGGAGAAAATTCGTCAGCTTTATGAGGCCACACTCAAATACTGTTCCTGTATTGCGATTGCTGAATATCTGCAGACTGAACATGAAGACCAAAGAATAAATACTGCCCTCAGCTATTTAAGCAAGCCTACAATGGGACATTGGTTTAACCTTTTCCGTCTTTGCTCCGGCTACTGCCGCAACCAAGGCAAATCCCTTTTCCCTGAATCCGCATTTGACAAAATAAAGGATCGGCCTGATCTAATTGCAGGCTTCAATAAGATCAAAACCTTCCTTGAAACAGGGAAACATTTCCAATCCGAGGCTGTGAGCCTCTTAGCCTACTTAGAGCTCTGGGTCACTTATAGAAACAGAACAAGCGGCCATGGCGCGCCACAGCGTGCTCACATCGAAGAGCTAAACCCATTTCTCGAAAAAGCCTTTATCGATGTGCTACTCAATCTAAGTATCCTCAAACAAGCCACCTTGGTATTCTTGTCAGATATAAGAGCCGAAAGGCACAGCTTCGTTCATTTGCTCTATCGGCTAATGGGAACAAGCAAGATCGCCATTAGGGATTATATAACTTCAAAAGAAAATGCCCTCTTGGGACTCGATAATTGCCTATTGATTTGTTCTCCGGAGAACGAAATACCAGTTCTTTCCGTCCATCCTCTTATGATATTTTCGAACGATGATGTCTATTTATTGCATAGTAGTGATCTAAAGCATAATGTTGAATACATTTGTCATCATAGTGGTGCATTTTATTCTGCCGATAGAATTTATGAAGATTTTAAGGAAAAGCTTGGAGCTTTTTTCCCCGGTTACGCAGCTGAGACCGGGATCGACAGTGAAGGCATATATTCAAACGCCGTAAAAATGTCACTCCTTGATGGAATAATAGAAGAAGAAGAAAGGAATTCGCTTGATGCAATGCGTCATCAATTGGGCCTTTCGGATGAGCGCGCCAAAGGACTAGAGGAGACTGTCTTCAGCAAATTAGGTATTCTCGTGGATTCAGCAATTGAACCTAAGACCAACCCGCAAGCTCCAATAATAATTCCCTATGAGCAAGCATCAAGGGAAATCGGAATAAACAAACATGAGTTTTCGCGAATCCTGTTTTATCCATATGCTTCCGTGAGATTGGGATTCTGGGCGGAGTTAGTAAGTCGATTAGCATCACAGGCATTTAAAAATAATATGGCTTTTTCAATGGTGGCGCCGGATCCATCCGCAGATTACGATTCATCAGCGATGATTGCCCTTCTGGCGAGCGCCGATGATATTATGAACATGTATCAACCTGATCTGGTAATTATGGTGCCCTCCTTTTCGCAATCTTTTATGGAGTTGTTTCATAAAAAGTTCCAAAAGATCTCGTGTTCTCTCATGACTGTAGATACGGAATTCTACGAATATGATTACTTTAAAGAGCACGGATTACCTGTTCCACCAGTAGTTCAAATAGATAACTATGAAGGCGGAAGGCTAGCAGCTGGCATATTAATGCGTAGCTTAATTAAGGAAGGATCAGATATAAAGTTGCTTGTGATGCCCGGGATCGAGGATGCCCCGCATTCAAAGGCAAGAATCCAAGGATTTGAAGATGCAATCAGATATAAACACCCGGATGCAAGGATTAGGATGCTGCCTTCCGCGAATTTTCAACGAGAAAAAGCACGCCAAATTATGGATAATTATTGTGAGGATATCGATATTGCTAAATATCAAGGCATATTTTGTTGTAACGATGAGATGGCTCTCGGGGTATATGCCAGTCTCAATCATAAGTTCGATAATAATTTGAATTTTGGCATCGTAGGATTCAATAATACCCTTGAAATGCAGCATTCCGTATTGATGGATAAAAGGGGTTGGTTAAAAGGGACAATTAGTCAAAATTTTCCTGAATATATTTCTGCGATTATACAAGTCGCAAAAAAACTACTGCGAGGTTCACCCGTTGAACAAAAATATTTGATCAAGCCAATTGAGATTCACAAATAGCAATCTAGAGAGAAATGTTCGATAGCTGTGTAATGTCAAGTTGAGATTGGGCCGTCTCAAATAGCGGGTGTCACATTATCAATGGCCTCGTGATACCGCCGGTGATTATAGTGGTCCACCCACTCCCCGATCCTTTCGGTCAACTCGGTGGGATAGGGACAATTATGAGGCTAATTCTATCTCTTGCCGCAGAATTAGCAAACGGCAAAGGCAAAATATGAAAACTAACGGGTTCATTCCACCAAGAGCAGGCGGATATCCATCACATTTGTCCCGGTCGGACCGGTGTGGATCAGCCCGCCCGCCCGTTGAAAGAAATTGTACGAATCGTTACTGGAAAGGAAGGCCGCCATGTCCAATTCGAGCCTGAGGGAGGCCCGATAGATTTCGGGCGAGGCCCAGGCTCCGGCGGCATCAGTATTTCCGTCGATGCCATCCGTACCGAGGCTCGCGACGAGCCAGGCCGGCCCGCTGAAAATGCCGTTTTCGCCGCCCGCAACCTTTGCTCCGGGCCGACTTACGGCAAGGTCAGTATTTCGGACACCAGCCTGGCGGACATCGTTCATTATGCCCAGTCGTTCGAGCTCGGCAAGAAAGCCCAGGACGAATTCCTGGTTCCGGCCGCCCATCCCGCATCCCGTCACCCGGACCGTCAATTCGCCGCCCCCGAGCCGGCACATCGATCTTCCCGTCCCTGCTTCGCCGCGTTTCCGGACAAGATCCACGAGCCGCCCCGCATACCTCTTCGCGACATCCCTGGCCTCGCCCTGTTCTTCCGACATCAGAATGGAAACCAGAAAACCCAGGTCCTGGGCTTGCTGGCGGGCGGCATCGAGGGCCATAGCGTTGTTCCCGATAAGATAGGCGGACGTTTTTTCTAAAACCCTATCGCCTTTCTTCAGCGTCTCTTCAGTCCGTCCGGCTAGGCCATCCTCGACGAGCGCTTTAGCCGCTCGGGGAGCACGGTCCCAAAGATCATATGACTTGAGAACACGGCGTGCATCCTCGAACGTCGAGGAATCCCAGTGGGCCGGACCCGAGGCGATGGACCCAGGATCATCCCCGACGACATCGGAGATCATGAGAACCGCGACCGCGGCAGGGAATGCGGCTTTCGCCAGGAGTCCTCCTTTGACGGCCGAAAAATGCTTGCGGACGACGTTGATCTCGCCGATATCAGCGCCCCGAAGCATGAGCTCCCCGGTCAGCCGCCTTTTTTCATCCAGCGAAAGCGGCGGCCGCGGTAGAGCGACCTGCGCCGAGCCGCCGCCAGATAGAAGAATCACGACCAGGTCATTCCCGCCGGCTCTGCGAGCAAGATCGAGCGCGGCCCGCGCAGCCCGGGAGCTTCTCTCATCGGGCAATGGATGCGGGGCTCCGAGAATCGTCATCCGTGGCAGCGAGAGGGCCTGTCCGGGGAGAGAGACGACGAGGCCCGACTTCACCCTATCTCCGAGAATGTCCAGGAAGGCGCCGGACATGGCTGACGCCGCCTTGCCGAAAGCGATCAAATAGAGATTCTCGACAGCAGCGAGATCGTAGGCGTTCGAGTTCGTATAGTCTGAAGGATGTTCGGATAAGGACGGGCGTTTCGGCAAGATGCTTTGGATTTCGAGTCGCTCCCCGTCAAGGTGGACAGAGCGGCGGATCAAATCCCCTGGCGCAACAGCGGACAGGGCAGCCTGCCAGATCTTCTCGGCCGCGGCCGCAAGAGTCGGAGGAGTCGGAGCGGGCATCGCCTCCATGATAACAAACTCGGGGACTTGAATAAAATATATTACAATGCAGAAGACCTGGATGGTTCAAGATCGTCAAGTTAGGAAACTACGCATGCTGAAGACAAGAAAAGAGACGCCGGAGGCGGCAGCGATGTCTTCTTCCATCCCGAAGCCTGGATAATCCAATCGGAAAGGAGCATCCCCAGCGGTCATCAGCCCGGTGAACCATTCAATTTCGTTCCCCCAAGCTCGAACCGCTTTTCATAATTCCGGTCAACCTGGGATTCCATTGATGACAATACGTCGATATATAGATAAATTCTCGGCTGGCCTCGAAAATCTTAACTATCTTGGGAGAATTTTGAGCTCTTTATTCTGCAAAAAACCTCAACCACCCTTTCATCATAACGGACACCTCTATTTTTTTTAATATCTCTAATTGCATCGTTTAAATTCTTTGGCATATTATAAGCCCTTTTCTCTGTCATCGCGCAATAATCATCAGCTACCGATATAATTTTATCAGGCAGACTAAGATCGTCTCCGTCAAGCCCCCGGGGGTAGCCACTGCCGTTCATTTCTTCCTGATGTTCGTAAATTGATTTTACTATCTTTGGCTTTAGAATCCCTGCCGCGAGTTCAGCCCCCTCTTCGGGATGCTCCCTTATTTCCTTCATGTCCAATTCTGTTAGCCGTTTTTCTTTTAAAATCTTTCTACTGATAAATAGCTTTCCTATATCATGGAATAGAGCGGCTTTTTTAACATCTTTGATTTTTGTTTTTCCACCGTATTTTTTGAGATATTCTCGGCAAATTTCGCCAGATAAGGTCGCAACTCTTCGACAATGCCCATAGGTATCGAGATGTTTGAACTTTAGGGTCAGAAGCAAGCTTCGCGCTGGAAAAATGTCATATAAAATTACAAGAAAAAATCGCCTGAATCGGCTAAATTCACTCTCGGATAAAATCTTTTTAAATAATTCTTTTGGATATACGATCTTATAATAGATTTTCAGCTTCTTCGAATTTTGCATTTATCCCAATTAGCCTTCTTTTTTGAAATATAGAACGTCGCCTATATAGAGTCAATAGAATTAATTTCCCCCGCAGCTATAGAAGGAATTTATACGCTTAATCTCAAATTAGATTAATGCCTATTTTGTATCTTTATCTTGTAAACTGAAAATAAGCCGCCTGTTTTTCATCAACCTCACTTGGACCTTATCCCTGAAAAATGGTCCACCCATAATGTGAGTTTTCTGGCAAAATCTCTAGTCAGGAGGTTTTGCGGATGAAGAAGTCGAAGCTCACGGAAGAGCAGATCGCCTTTGCACTCCGCCAAGCCGGGGCGGTCGATGACGCGGTCCGCCGCAGCATAGTCCATGATGAAGGCTACTCCCTTCATCGTCTAGCCAAGATCGGACGTATCCCTGCTGTGTCAGTTTTGTGTCACCTATTTGCATAATTCCATGCAAACAATGCAAACGGTGGGAACGGTACAAACCGCCCCTTTTCTTTATAAGTTGTTAATTCTTTAGTAAGTAACTGGCACTATTGGGCTTAAGGGAAAAAGCCCGTTTTTCTTCCTGGAGGATTTTAAGTCCCTTGCGTCAGGTACATATTTTTATCAATCTTAAAATCTGCGAGAAAATCAATCTTCTAATTTGCTTTCCTCTTCCTCCCGCCAGTGTTCTTCCCTTTCTCGCTTATCTTCTTCAACAAAATAGTTGTAGCATTCCATACATATTAAAAACCAATCCCTATGGCAGTCTGGCGGTGTCGTAGAACAGAAATTGCAGATCAATTTTCCGCAGCGCTCGCAATTTGTGAAGCTAAGGGGAGGAGAAGGAAATGTTTTCCCTTCAGTGTGGGGTTCATGCGCGCCGCAGACCTGGCATCTGGGAATGACTCTCTTTGCTTCTTCCTCTTCGAGCTCTTCTTGCCTTTGCCTTTCCTCTTCCTCCTTTTCTAGCTCCTCACTTTGTCGCTCCTCATCGCAGTCAGGACAAACGTAGCAAAACCTATCCTCCCAACGACTAAAACGAATTTGTGGCCGAAGACTTGCGGGCTTTAAAGTCCATCTCGCGTGAACGGGGCAAATATCTTTTTGACAGAAATAGCAGCTTTTTAATAGTCTAATGTCTCCAACAAAAACGCCACAAACGTCACATTCAAAGCCGAGCTTGCCGCTTCTAACTGAGTATCCCATTTTCTTCCTTGCCTCTTCTCTTTCGCGCAGGAATATCCTTCTTCAGCGATTCGAGAGCGGTTTCATATCGCCGAAGCTCCTTCTGGATCTGGATCAGCTCTTCTTTCTTGGCCTTTTCTCCTTCCCTCAGCTTACTCACTTTTCTTTCTAACATTTCCTCGATGTTTTGCCTTGCCATTTTGGCCTCCTTTTATGATATATCTTTCGGGTAGCAATTCGGGTAGCAAAATATGGCTAAAATTGCTATAAATTTGGCTAATTTGGCCTAATTTGGCTAATGAAGTCAGATAAAAGAAAAAATCACAACTTATTGATTCTAGAACAATATAGGGGGAAAAAAGGAGCGTGCCTGACAGGATTCGAACCTGCGACCTACGGCTCCGGAGGCCGTCGCTCTATCCAGCTGAGCTACAGGCACGTGGGCGGAAAATCCGTATATTTTTATATCTTAATTGGCCGCTAAAGGCAAGGGACGGGCAGGCTGAGGCTCATACTGGACTTCAGTACAGTTTCTGGGTACACGATACCCTGTCCCCATCTGATGATCTCCACGAAGTTGATCATTAAATCGCTTCCCATGGGGATAGGGAATCATGTCCCCGAAACTGGACCGCCGCAAAGGCAAGGGAGGAACACGCTTCAACTTGCCTAACGCCGCCATATCAGCTATCTTATTTCGGAAAGGCCGCGCAAAAAGATAAAGATGCAATATCGACAATTCGGCAGGCTCGATTGGAAAGTTTCGGCACTGGGGTTCGGCTGCATGCGGCTACCGACGACCGACCACGCGCCAGGCAGCCAAGCTGTTAACGAAAAAGAAACGGAATCCATGATCCTCTCCGCGATCGACCGGGGCGTCAATTATGTCGATACCGCCTATCCGTATCACAACGGGATGAGCGAAACCATCGTCGGAAAAATATTGAAGGGCGGCTACCGCCGCAAGGTCAAGCTGGCGACGAAGTCGCCGGTCATGCTCCTCAAAAAGCCGGAGGATTTCGACGCGTATCTCGCCGAGCAGCTCAAACGGCTCCAGACCGACCATATCGATTTCTATTTGCTTCACGCTTTGAGCGCCCAGCGATGGCCTGTGATCCTCGGCCTCGACGTCCTTCGGAAAGCGGAAACCGCGGTCCGGGACGGCCGGATCGGGCATTTCGGATTCTCGTTCCACGACAATTTTGAGACCTTCAAAAAGATCGTCGACGGCTATGACGGCTGGACTCTCTGCCAGATCCAGTACAACTACATGGACATAGAGAACCAGGCCGGAACCAAGGGCCTTCGATACGCGGCGGCCAAGGGGCTGGCCGTCGTCGTCATGGAGCCGCTGTTGGGCGGGCGATTGTCGAAACCGCCGCGGGCTGTCCAGGATATTTTCGACGAATTTCCCGTAAAACACTCGCCCGCCGATTGGGCTCTCCAGTGGACATGGAACCAGCCGGAAGTCGCGGTCACCCTGAGCGGAATGAGCGAGAAAAAACAGGTCGAGGAAAACCTGCGTTCAGCCGAGAACTCGGCGATCGGGTCTTTTGGGCCGGAGGAATCGCGCCTGATCGAGCGCGTCCGGGAAAAATTCAGGGAGAGGACAGTCATCCCCTGCACGAAATGCGGATACTGCGTCCCCTGCCCGAACGGGGTGGACATTCCCAGAAATTTCGAGCTTTATAACGACGGCGTCATATACGAGGACATGAATACGCCGCGGATGCTCTATATGCGGTTTTTGGGAGAAAACGAGCGGGCAAGTTCCTGCCGCCAATGCGGGACATGCGAGGAAAAGTGCCCGCAAGGCATCGCCGTCCGCGAATGGATGACGAAGGTGGATGCAGTGCTGGGGGAGGGCAAGGCTGCGGCCACGGCGGCCACCGTGGGCACGGCGGCCGGAGCGAGCGGAAAAACCGGTTCGACCGGGAAAAAATAAGCCGGCGCGCGAAAAGTCCGGTCCGGCCTTGTTTTTTGAAAGAAAATCCATGCTCGTGACGTCTAAATAGTGTTTACGTTTAACTTCTAGGAGGAGTGAATGAAAAAGAGACTCTTGATCGCACTGCTTCTCATGTTCTCGATCATCGCCCTGCAGGCCCAACAGCCGGCCCAGCAGCAGATGAAGCTCGAGGACGTGCAGAAAGCGCTCAGCCTGGTGGACAAGCCCCAACCCGTCCCCGATAAGTACAAAGCGGGATTCGAGGCCATCACGGGGAAAGACTCGATCGCCATGCTGACCTACCTTTCATCCGACTGGATGGAAGGCCGGGAGACCGGAACTCGGGGCTTCGCCATGGCCGCCGAGTATGCCGCTTCGCTTTTGAAGCTGTGGGGCGTCAAGCCCGCCGGCGACATGCCGGGATTCGGCGGCGGCCGCGGCGGTTTCGGCGGCCCGAGCGGCGGCGCAGCAGCGCCGGCCAATCCCCCCGAGCGGACCTACTTCCAGGCATTCGCCTTGAAACAGACCTTGGACGTTCAGTCTTCGATCACCCTCGAAGTCAACAAGAACGGAGCGCTGAAGTCGCATACGTACCAGGGCGGCCTGGACTACGCGGCCGGCCAGGGCGGAGCGTCCGAAATCCTGAGCGCGCCCGTCGTGTTCGTGGGCTACGGAATCCAGGAGCCCTCGATCCAATGGGACGAGCTTAAGGGCCTTAACCTCAAGGGCAAAATCGTCCTGGTGCTGACCGAAGCGCCCGGAAAAGACGACCCCAAATCGCCCTTCAACACGAAGAAAGAATTGAAGGACAAATACTTCCCCGCGGCCCCGGCCGGCGGCATGAGAGCCATGATGGGCCCGGGCGGACCAGGCCAAAGATTCAATAAGCTCGATGCGATCCGGAAGCTCGGCCCGGCGGCCATCGTCCAGGTCGCGAACAACGGCACGGACGCCGCCATTTTCCGGCAATTGTCCGCGCCTCGCCCCATCAACGACGAGCGGCCGATCATCAACAAGCCCCGGACCCGCCTGGCGGTCGCGGGCGACACCCAGGGAGCCATGGGCCAGGGCGGCGGCCAGCCCCAGACGATCACCCGCGAAATGGCCAACTTCCTTCTCGATGTCGCGGGCAAGACGATCGACGATCTGAAAACCCAGATCAATACCACATACAAGCCCGCCTCGATCGACCTCGGCGGCACGAAGATGACAATCAACACGGCGGCCAAGACGGCCCTCATCCGCGGCCTCAACGTGCTCGGCATGATCGAGGGCTCTGATCCGACGCTCAAGAACGAATATTTCGTCGTGGGCGCCCACTGCGACCATCTTGGAAAGTGGGAAGATTACGTTTACAACGGCGCGGACGATAACGGCTCAGGCTCGATCGGCGTCCTGAATATCGCCCATGCCATCGCCACCAATCCGATCAAGCCGAAACGGTCCATCGTGTTCGCTCTGTGGACGGGCGAAGAGGAAGGCCTCCTCGGTTCCCGCTATTATGTCCAGAACCCGATTTACCCGATCGCCAAGACCGTCGGCTACCTGAACTTCGACATGATCAGCCGGCCCTTCGATGCAACCACGATCGCCCGCACGCTTCAGACCTATAGCGTCCCCGGCGCCGAGGAGCTGGTGAAGAAGATCCGCGCGCCCTGGTTCGTCACCGTCGACCTGACGGAAGGCACGCCTTTCGCCGACATCGCCCGCGATATGAACAAGTACGTCGGCCTTGACCTGGCTATGCGGCCGGCTCCGCTCGGCGTGGGGCGCGGCGGCTCCGACCATGCTTCGTTCGCCTCGGTCAAGCTGCCTTTCGTTTATTACATGGCGGCCATGACCTCGGATTACCACCAGACGAGCGACAGTGTGGAGAAAGTCAGCGGAGAATTGATCGCCAAGATCAGCCGGCACGGCTATCTGACGATTTTCGCCTTCGCCGACAAATAGAGAGTATTGGTTTATTTCGACAGCAATGGCGCTCGCCCGCGGCTAATAACCGCGGGCGAGTGCCATTTTCCCCTCCCCTCCCTCTTCCTCATCAAAAAAATGCATCAATCTTGCCGGTTTTTGTCATTAAATTCGCTCTCATTTCGGCAAAAAACCTTATCCCCGCAAAAGGTGATATTTCGAGCATAAATATCACCCTTGGATTCATCGGCTTTGATGATTGACCCCCCCTGTTGACATTCGGTATCATGACATCGCGATGAAAGCCGTGCCCTGCACAAATAAATATCGGCGGGCATTGGCAATTCAGCGCGCAACCGGCTCGGCACTCGCCCGTGGTTTTTAGCCATGGGCGAGTGCGGCGGATGCGGATCCCCGGGCAAAGCCCGGGGCCCCGGCTGCCGTTGAAAGTTCGCGTAATGAACGAAGGTGACATTTTTTGTCAACGGCGGTAGCATATCTCTTGAGTCCTTCATCAGCTCCGGCTAAGACATGAACACGATCAAAAGAATCACGAAGAACACGGCCGTCATGCTGGGGGCCAACCTCATCAGCAAGATCTTCACCTTCTTTTACCTGATGTACATCGCCCGCTTTTTGGGCGCCGAGGGCTACGGGCTGTTCTCCTTCGCCTTCGGATTCACCGGCATCTTCATCATTTTCACTGACCTTGGATTGGAAACGCTGGCCGTCCGCGAAGTCGCCCGGGATCGGCGGCTGGCCGGAAAATATCTCGGCAACTTCATAACGATGAAGCTTGGCCTTTCCCTGTTGACGTTCGGACTGATCGCCGGGATCTGCGGCGTCCTGCATTATTCCCCCGCTTCGGTCCGGATCATCTATCTCATGACCCTCCACATCGTCCTCAGGGCCTTTTCCAACCTGTTTTACTCGATCTTCAAAGCTTATGAACGAATGGAGTTCATTTCCATCGGCGCGCTGCTCGGCAACGGGCTGACGCTCCTGGGCGTCGGTCTGGCCATCTGGCAGAAATTCTCGGTCATGGGCATCGCCTGGATTTACGTGGCCGTCAGCGCCGTGGACGTCCTTTTCGCGGGATGGATCTGTCTCTGGAAATTCGCCCGTCCGAAGTTCGAAGCGGACTGGCCGTTTTGGAAAAGTTCCGTGGCCAAGGCCTGGCCGATCGGGGCCATGACCATCTTCACCATGATCTACTTCCGGATCGACACGGTCATGATCGATATGATGAAAGGCAATCCCCACGTCGGCCTCTACGGGGCCGCCTACAGGCTCGCGGAAGTCATGACGATCATCCCTTCCATTTTCATGGTTTCGGTTTTTCCCGTCCTCTCGTCCTTCTATCAGGTCGCGAACGATTCGTTTAAGCGGGCGTATGCGCTGTCCACCAGATATCTGTTCTATCTGGCCCTGCCCATCGCCCTGGCCGGAACGATCCTCGCCCGGCCCATCGTCGCCCTCGTCTACGGCAAGGAATATATGGACGCCGTGCCCGCCTTCCAAATCCTGTTGTGGGCGTCGGCGATCATGTTCGTGACGATGGTCCAGGGGACGACGTTCGTCGCCTCGAACAAGCAGCTCGTCAATATGGTTCTCAGCGCCCTCTCCGTCGCCTTGAACATCGGCCTCAACCTCCTCGTCATCCCGAGATATAGTTATGTCGGCGCGTCGATGGCGACGGTCGTCACCGAGCTGTTCGGGCTCTTGACCGGCCTCTATTTCCTGAACCGCTGGGGATTCAAGCTGCGCTTCGCCCAGACCTGGCTGGTCCCGCTCGCGGGCCTTCTCGCGGCCGGGGCGATCGCCGCGCCTCTTCTCATGTGGAAGGTTAACGCCGTCGGCGTCGCCGTCCTGGCCTGCCTCGTTTATTCCGGCGTGGTCTTCAGCCTGGGCTTCAAGCGGGAAGACCGGCAGCTGCTGAAATTCGTGTTTTCAAGATGAAGATACAGCGTTACGACGAATCTTACAAAACCTTGTGGGACGATTTCGTCCGGACATCGAAGAACGGGGTCTTTCTCTTTTATCGGGATTACATGGAATACCATGCCGACCGGTACAAGGATTTTTCCCTGCTCTTCTTCGACGGCCGCAACAAGCTCAAGGCCGTGCTCCCGGCGAGCGTGGCGGGCGAAACCGTCATCTCGCATGGAGGGCTGACCTTCGGCGGCGTCGTTTCCGGCGTCAAGATGAAGATGTCGGCCATGCTCGAGATCTTCGATTCCCTGAGCCGCTTCCTTCGCGAAAACGGCGTCCGCCGGCTCATTTACAAGGCCGTTCCCCATATCTACCACATGATGCCGGCCGAAGAGGACCTTTACGCTCTCTTTTTGCTCGGGGCGAGGCTCGTCCGCAGAGACGTCTCCTCGGCCATCGCCCGCGACCCGCGGATCGCGTTCAACCGGGACCGCCAGCGGGGTATCCGGCAAGGCAAAGAGGCCGGGTTGGAAATCGGACGCGATCTCGATTTCGCCGGTTTCATGACGCTCGCCCAGGAAGCGCTCACGGAAAAATACCGTCTGCGCCCGGCCCACACGCCCGAAGAAATGGCCATGCTGGCCGGGCGGTTTCCGGATCATATCAAGCTCTTCACGGCCCGCAAAGAGCGGGTCTTGACCGGCGGCGTGATCGTTTATGAGAGCTCCCAGGTGGCCCACGCCCAATACAAATTCGCCAATTCCGAGGGAAGAGAATGCGGCGCGGCGGATCTCGTTCTTGATTATCTCATCCATGACTATTATCGGGAGAAACCCTATTTCGATTTCGGGATTTCGACGGAGCAAGACGGCCGCTACCTGAATGCCGGGCTGATCGAGAACAAGGAACGCTACGGGGCCCGCTCCATCGTCTATGATTTCTACGAATGGAACATTATGGAAGAGCCGAAATGAAAGATGACAACCGGATGGAACCGCGTATTCTCGAGTTCCCGAAAATTACGGATCCTCGCGGAAACCTGACCTTTCTCGAAGGACTCCGGCATATCCCCTTCAAGATACGCCGGGCCTACTGGATCTACGATGTCCCCGGCGGCGAAGTCCGCGACGCCCACGCATTCAAGAAAGCGGAAGAGGTCATCATCTCTCTTTCCGGGAGCTTCGACGTTCTCCTGGACTCCGGAGAGAGAAAGCAGGTCTTCACCCTGAGCCGCTCCTATTACGGCTTGTATATTCCCAGTCTGTTCTGGAGACAGATGGTTCATTTCTCGACGAACGCCGTGGCCCTCGTGGCGGCATCAGAGCCCTATGCCGAGGATGATTACATCCTGAATTTCGAAGATTTCGTGAGAATGAGAAAACATGTCCAAGGCCATAACGACAATCCGTGACGTCCGCTTGATCGACCTCCCCAAGGAATCGGGCGAGCGGCAGGGAAACCTGACCTACGTCTATGAGAACGAACACGTTCCTTTTCCGATCGCCCGCATCTATTACCTCTACGACGTCCCCGGCGGAGCGGAGCGGGCGGGCCATGCCCATCGAGAGCTGGAGCAGGTCCTGGTTTCCGTATCCGGGAGTTTCCGTGTCGTCGTCGACGACGGCTCCAAGCGGAAGGAGTTCACTCTCAGCCGGCCGTATTATGGCCTCTATATCCCTCACCTCATCTGGAGAGAGTTGATCGACTTTTCCTCGGGAAGCGTCTGCCTGGCTCTGGCCTCGCTGCCGTACGACCCCGAGGACTATATCTACGAGTACGAGCCGTTCCGGCGAATGAAAAAAAATCCGCCGATCAAGGGGCGGAAAAAGTGAGCGCATGAAAACGATCCCTTTTATGGACCTTCGCCCGGAATATGAGGAGATGAGCGGGCGCATCGACGGCGCGATCCGGAGAGTGATCAAGCGCGGTCGATTCATCATGGGCGAGGAACTCCGGCGTTTCGGTCGAAAGGTGAAGTCTTTATGAACGCGGGCGACCACGCTCACGGCCCAAAGGTCTCGGTCATCATCGTCAACTGGAACGTGGCGAACCTGCTCGACCTTTGCCTGGCCTCTCTCCTCAAGAACGCGGCCGATGTTTCATGGGAAGCGGTCATCGTCGACAACAACTCGTCCGGGACGTCGTTCCGGGATGTCCGGAATAAATACGCGGGTTTCTCGCAGTTCCGTTGGATCGAGAACAAAGAGAACATCGGAAATGTGGCCGCGAACCAGGCCTGGCGCATCAGCCGGGGGCAGTATTTATTGGAGCTGGGGCCGGATGCCATGGTCCTGCCCGGCGCCGTGGCAAATATGGCCGAGTTCCTCGACGGCCACCCTGAAGCGGGGGCGGTCGCGGCCCGCTTTCTGAACCCGGACGGGACGCCCCAGAACTACTACTACCGGCATTGGAATCTCATGATGTGTTTTCTGACGACCGGCCTGGGCAAGCTCATCGACAAAAAAATCTTCCGCCATGCAAAGGAAATCAAATATTTCGGATATGACCTCGATACCCGGAAGATTATAACGGTGGAACAGCCGGCCGGAGCCTGTCTCCTGGTCCGGCGGGAAGCCCTGGCGCCGGGAGATCTCGTGGACCGGCGATTTCCCTTTTATTTTGACGACGCCGACCAATGCCAGAGGATCGCGGACAAAGGATATAAAATCTATATCCTCCCCTCGGCGGAGATCATCCACGATCAATGCGCGTCTTTCAATAAAACGAACAACGACTGGCGGGAGCGGGAATTCCGCCGGAGCGCCGTCCGGTATTTTCAGAAGTTCCATCCGGGTCAGGTCGTCTTCTTGAAGATCTTGTTCTTGTTAACGTCGGCAACGAAATCTTTATACGATACGGTCCTTTCCCCGGGCCGTCGGAACCGCTGAATGCCCGCCTCAACCGCGCTTCGAGTTTCCATCGTCATTCTCAACTGGAACGGATGGGAAGACACGCTCGCCTGCCTGGAATCCGTGCGGCGCTCCGACTATCCCGATTTTCGGATCATCCTCGTCGACAACGGCTCCACGAACGATTCCCTGGAAAGAATCTCGGCCTGGTGCGCCGGCAAAATGCCCGTGATTTCGATCAACGCCGCCACCCAGGAAAAGGGCCCGGCCGAAGCGGAAAACATGGACAGCCTCCCGCCCGCCGAGCGGCCTCTCGTCATCCTCAAAACGGGAAAAAATCTGGGCTTTTCCGAAGGCAACAACGTCGCCATCCGACGGGCTTTAGCGGGATCGCGGCCGGCCGACGTGGTTTTTCTCCTCAATAACGACACGAGGATCGAAACCGGCGCCGTCTCCCGGGCCGTCGAGGTCCTGCGCGAGCGGCAAGCCGGAATCGTCGGCTGCGTGATAAAGGACGCATCGGGAACAGTGACACTGTTCGGCGGAGATCTCCGCCCGCCGAAGTTTTTTTATGCCCCTTATAGGCTCTTCCTGCGCAAACACAAGCCCGGCGACGAGGCGGTCAGCGTCGTCTGGGGAACGGCGATGCTCATCCGCCGCGATGTTCTGCTCGCGCATGAAGCGCGCTTCGGCCATTTTTTGAATCCCTCGTATTTCCTCTATATGGAAGACTATGATTTCTGCTTCGAGACGCAGAAAATGGGATATCCCATCATAGTGGCCAAGAACGCCGTCGTCTATCATGGCCACACCGCTAATTACGCCCAAACCAAGTTCCGGAATGCCATCACTCTTTATTATTCCACGAGAAACACGATCCACATCGCCAACAGTTTCCTGCCGATCGGATGGCGGCTGATCTTTCATCTCTATTTTCCCTTGGTGAGATGTAAGGATATCTTTTTATTGCTGATCCGAAGAAAGACCATCGAGGTCCGGGCCCTGCTTGACGGTCTCCGGGATGGATATCGGGGAGTGAAGGGCGAATGGCCCAAGCACCCTTCGGAAAGCCGGACCTCGTGAGCGGAACACAACATGCGACATCGTGACCTGCCTCAGGTGCTGAAAATCCTGATCTACGGGCAGGTTCCTCCGCCGCATCACGGGTCCAACATCATGACCGAATTTTTCATCCGCGCTTTGAAGAAGCTCGGTTACGACGTACGCCTTTCTCCGAAGAATTTCTCCCGGACCATCGGCGAAGTGAACAAGACGTCCGCGACAAAACCGGGGAGGGTCCTCTCCGCGTTCGGGCGGTATCTCAAAAATTTCCTGAATTTCAAGCCCGACCTTGTCGTCTTCTTCACCTCGTCCCGGAAAATCGGCCTTCTCGTGGACGCCCCCTTTGTCCTGGCGGCGCGAATCGCCGGAATTCCATATGTTCATTACATCCATACGCAGGGCCCCTTTCGCATTTACGCTCGAGGAGGCCCCGGCCGCGTCCTGATCAAGAGCCTCATCGACAAGGCGTCCGCCTGTCTGGTCCTGGGAGAAATATTCAAAGAGCAAATCCGCGTCTTTTACGGAGGTCCCATCCACGTCCTTCCCAACTGCCTCGAGGGTTCTTGGAATCCCGCGGCGAGGACGGAGGATCCGGACCGGCCGGTCAACGTCATCTTCCTATCCAACATCCATAGGGCAAAGGGAATCTTGACGCTCATCAAGGCGATTCCCCTGGTCGTCGCCGAACATCCCCGGGCACGATTCATCATCGCCGGGCCCTGGCAGGACCAAGATCTCCGCGATGAAGTCATGGCCTCCGTGAAAGAACTGGGCCTGGAGCAAAACGTCCAATTTCCCGGCCCCGTCTATGGCCAAGCCAAAACCGAGCTGCTCAGCCGAGGCGACATTTTTGTCCTGCCGAGCGATTATGAGGCTTTCGCCATCGTCAACCTCGAAGCCATGCGGGCCGGGCTGCCGGTCATCACCACGGCGGTCGGGGCCATGCCGGACGTGATCCTCGACGGCCGGTCGGGATTTCTCATCTCTCCCAAACGCCCGGATCTTCTCGCGGAAAAATTGAATCTCCTCGTCGGGAATGCGTCTTTGCGCAAGGCCATGGGAGCGGAAGGCCGCCGCCAATTCGAGAAACTTTTCTCTTTTTCTTCCTATACCCTCAGGCTGGGGGAGATCATGTCCGAAATTATCGACAAGGGAACGCCATGAAAAGACTCAATGTCCTGGTATCCGCTTACGCGTGCAACCCGATTCCCACGGAGGATGCCTATCCGGGCGAAGCGATCCTGGGCTGGAACCTGATCAAGCAGCTCAGCCGGTTCTATGACCTCACCGTGCTCACCCGGACCTACAACCGCAAGAACCTGGAGAACGAAATAAAAACGGGAGGCATCTCCAACACGCGCTTCGTCTATTTGACCCTGCCTCCATCCTGGGAGCGCCTCAAAAAATCGTTTTTGGGATTCAGCCTTTACTATCTCCTCTGGCAGATCAAAGCCTATTCAATCGCCCGCCGGCTGCGGAAAGACCGGGACTTCGACGTTTTCCATCACATCACGTTCAACAACGACTGGATGCCGAGCTTCATCGGCGCCTACATCAAGATGCCTTTCATTTGGGGCCCGATGGGCGGCGGCCAGCAAATCCCGCGCTGTTTGAAAACGGAGCTGCGCCGCAAAACCCGCTTGAACGAGCGGATGCGGCTCTGGGGCCAGTGGTTCTTTCGCCACTCGTACTTCCGGCTCCGGGGCATGAAAAGAGCCAAGGCCGTTCTCGTTTGCAATCGGGATACGCAGAGGATCATTCCGGCCCGTCCGGAGCGCGTCCACTTTTTTCCGGTGAACGGCATCTCCATGGAAGAATTTCCGCGGCTCATCCCGATGGAGAAGCGAAACGGCGGCGCGTTCCGCATGATCTATGCGGGACGCCTCGACCCGATCAAGGGCCTGGGCTTGGGAATCAAGGCCTTCGAGCTTTTTCTCAAAAAACGTCCGGACGCCACTTGGGAGATCGTCGGCCAAGGGCCCGAGTTCAAACGCCTGGAGCGGCTCATTGCCGATAAAAAGCTCCAGGGCAAGGTCTTCATCACACCCTGGCTGGACCGGCGGAACCTGATGAAAAAAATTTCCGAGTCCGACGTCCTCTTTTTCCCGAGTTTCCGGGACGGAGGAGGCGCCGTCATCGTCGAGGCCATGGCCCTCGGCAAGCCCGTGATCGGTCTCGATATCGGCGGCCCGGGCTATCACATTCGCCCCGCATGGGGAATCAAGGTCCAGGCGCGGAACCATGACCAGGTCATCGAGGATTTGGCCGACGCCTTGAAGACTCTGAGCCGCGACGAAGCGTCGCGCGAACGGCTGGGAAAAGCCGGCCGGAAGCGGGCGCTGGAATTTTATCTCTGGGACAAGCTGGGAGATCAGCTTCACGACATTTATCAAGGAGTCCTGCCGCCGACATGAGACGCCCATGAGGATGTTCAAAACGAACGGGACCGCCGAGCCCCTCGAGCCGACTCTCACCGGGAAGGTCGTCCGGGGAGGAGTCTGGGTCTTCGGTATCCGCTTCGTGAACCAACTGTTTTATTTCGCCCGCCTTGTGATTTTAGCGCGCCTTCTCGCCCCCCGGGACTTCGGGTTGTTCGGGATCGCCATGTTCGTCCTCGGCATCCTCGACACCGTATCTCAGCCCGGTCTCCAACAGGCCATCATCCAGAAAAAGGACAACTCCAAAGATTACCTGGACGCGGCCTGGACGGTGATAGTCATCCGCGGGATCGCTCTGTCCGCTCTGATGTGGTTTCTGGCGCCGTCCGCCGCCCGGTTTTTCAACGTCCCGGAAGCCAGAAACATCATCCAGATCATGAGCCTTTCCATTTTCATCCAGGCGTTCACGAATATCTCCATCGTCTCCATTCAAAAGGAGATGCAATTCCATAAGCAATTCATCTATCAGGTCGCGATCTCCACCGTGGATTTCACGGTCGCCGTCGTCGCGGCTTTCCTTCTACGAAACCCATGGGCCCTGGTCCTGGGCGTTCTCGCCGGACAGACGGTGGGACTCATCGTCAGCTACGCGATCCTTCCCTACCGGCCGCGTTTCCATTTGGATTTCCGGAAAGTCCTGGAACTGACGAAATTCGGGCGATGGGTCTTCGCCGCCAACATCCTGATTTTCGCCATGGGCAACGGCGACGACGCGTTCGTCGGCAAGGTCCTGGGCGCGGTCATGCTCGGCTTTTACCAAATGGCCTACAGGATTTCAAACACGCCCTGGTCCGAAATCACCCGCATCGTCTCCCAGGTCACCTTTCCCGCATTTTCGAAAATACAGGAAAATGTCGAAAAGCTCAAAGAATCCTACATGAACGTGCTGCACCTATCGACATTCTTCGCCTTTCCGGTCGCCGGCCTTCTCCTGGCCCTGGCCCCCGAGTTCACCCGGCTGGTCTTGGGGGCCAAGTGGATGCCGATCGTTCCGGCCCTCCGGATCCTCTGCGTATTCGGCTTATTCAGCTCCATAAACTCTTCATTCAGCCCGGTTTTCTACGCTATCGGGCGGCCTTCGATCATGACGAAAAATATCCTGATTTCGCTCGTCACGCAAGCCGTACTGATTTATCCCCTGACCAAAGCCCTTAAGCTTCCCGGAACCGCCCTCACCGTTGTGCTGGCCAATCTCGTTTGTCTCATCGTCATGCTCCGGCACGTCGAAAAATCTCTCGGCCTCCGGACCCTCGACATCCTCCGCAAGATCGGCCCGCACGCCGGCATGACCGTCGTCATCACGGGACTGGTCTTTTTGACGAAAGCCCTGTTGGGCGGACATCTCGGCCTGCCCCTCACCTTCCTGGCCTCCCTGTTCATCGGTCTCGGGGTCTATCTTTTTTACGGCCGGAGCCTCATCCCGTCGTTCCGGCCCTATTGGAAGGCGATTTGGCGATGATGACCCAGAACGACTCAACCCGAAAATTAAAAGGGCAGAGCTTTTTAGAAAAGGGCCAAGCGGTTCACTTCGACGCGCTCGAGGCCGAAGCGAAATTCATAATCTCCGACAGCAGCTCGTCGTACTGGGACCGCGTTTCGCGTTCCAGCTCTTGAAATCTCAGGACGCCGGCCCTCGACAGCTCGCGCCGCCGGGCCTCGCTCCCGCTGAGATAAAGGATTTTATTGGCGATGTCGGCCCGGTTGTAGGCGTTCATGTATTCGGCCGCGCCGGCGCAGATTTCGGGAATGGAGGAAATGGCCGAGACGAGGACCGGAGTCCCGAACGACATGGCCTCGATCGGCGGGATCCCGAACCCCTCGTTCAACGACGGATAAATGAAAAGCTCGGCGTTTTTGTAGAGCGACATCTTTTCATCGGCGCCGATATATCCTCGGATATCCAGGAATTCCCAAAGTCCGGGAAACGATTTCCGCACCCGCTTCGCGAGCGCCGGATCGATGCTCGTGATGACGTATTTATGGCCCGGGAAGAATTTTCGGAACATATCGAAATGAGCGAGGGCGTCCAGGACCCGCCATAAGTTCTTGTACCAGCGCCCTGCTCCGACGGTCAAAAAATAGGGCCGGGGCGGGACGATTTGATTCCGGGGCTCGAACGATCGAACGATCGGGAAAATGACTTTGGCCCGGCGCGCTTCATCTCCGAAATACAACTTGAAAGAAGACATGGAAAACTGGGAAACCAGGACCACCGTGACGTCCGCCGACTGGAAGCTCCGGAGGATTTTTCGATATTGACGCGTGTATTTCGCGATCGTGAATTCCTTGAGAGCGTAGTGCTTCAGGAACCACCGGACGATCCTCTTGCCCCGGGCGCCGCAATAAACGTATTCGTAGCGATCGGAAACCAGTTCCAAGAAGCGGAACCCGTGGAGGACGGCCACGACTTTCGCCTTTCGAATCTCCAAATCATCGCCGATGAAGATCCAGTCCGGCAGGGGAAAAATGAACAGATTTCGAGGGGCGTCGTAGTCCCGGATCACATCCCGGTATTCCGACGTCCGTTCGAGGAAGAGGGTCTTCGGGCAACTCGCGGTGACCTCCCCCAGCAGATCTTCATCGATCCACTTGTTGCGCAGCACGACCGGCACAAGGTCATACCGGTCCTGAATCCCCCGCCCCAATAAAAACCTCAGCATTTCCTTCCCGTATTCTCCGCCGCCGTGGATTTTGATGTTCCCCTCCGGCTGCGTCTGGGTCAGGTCGTAGATGAGGATCGGCTTGTCCATCATGTTCTCAACACAACGATGAGGTTCGGCGTCTGATACCAGTTGTCCAGACTCTTTCCCAACAGGACGCGGTCGAGAGCGGGCAGGAGACCGAAGTAAAGAGCGTGTCTCGGAATTTTCAACCATCCTTGACAAATCGACCGGTCGTTCAAAAAAACGATCCGGTCCTCCTCCCACCCGCACCTCCTCAAGATCTGGGCGAAACTCCGGACGGTGTAGAACCCCTCATGGGTGGCATCGTCATAGAGCCAGTGGTTATGATAAAGCGTGCCCGCATGCGGCATGACCATGAAGCCGAGGGAACCTTTTTTCATTTTTGTTCTCAGGCCGCTCAAAAGCTCTTCGAGATAGGGCCGGGGTAAATGTTCGACAACGTGCAAGAACGTGTAGACGTCGGGCGGCTCGGCGTTGTTCTTGATGAACGATAAGGCATCCGTCCTCTCGACAATAAACCGGTTCTTGCGGTGCTCGTCGGCGAACGCCCATGAGCTCGCGTCCGGCTCAACCCCCCGGAGTCTCCGATATCCCCGCTCGTAAAGAAAATGCAGAAAATTCCCGGTCGAACATCCGATATCGCAGACCGCGATCTCATCGGTCCGCCGGTCGCGCACTCCGGCGATTTTCTCGATCACGGAAATATACGTCTTGAAGCCCGCCTCGGTTCCCGAGACGAATCGATAATGCGTCCGGAGATAATCAGGATTCTCGTTCTTCATGTTCTTCGTTATAGGCAATCGGGAGGATCGGTTCGATTCCATGAAAATATTTTCCATATTATTTCAGACGCGGGATGATGTCAATGGACCGGACCGGACCGGAGAGGCGCCGGCCGGCCTCCAAAAGGACTATTGACAGAGGTTCGTCAAGCGCGATATTTTAAGCGCGGGAGAAGATCGGCCATGACAGAAGAACTCCTGAGGGCGCCCTTCCGCCGTCGCGGCGATAACGGCCCGGGCGCCGGAGGGCAAGGATGAGGACCGCCGTTCTTTCGTTTTATGAGGCCTATCCTCCCGTCTGCGGAGCGGCTGCCGTCGCGTACAACGTGGCCAAGCAACTGCCGGGCGAGAAGCTCCTCATCCAGCTCGTCGAGGCCAAACGAGACGAAGTCGCCCACGAGGATTTCGAAATCGTTGACCTTCCCATGCGCTCGTCGCGTCATCTCGTCAAAGCGCTCCATCTGGCCGTTCAGTTTCCGCGCATCGCCAAGCTTTTAAAGTCGTTCGCTCCGGATTGGCTGATCCTCGAGGGCTCGTCTTGGACGGTTTATTATCTCGCGTTCTTTGACTTCCTCAAGATCCGGCGCGCTCCTTATAAAATCCTCTACCATGCCCATAACGTCGAATACCTTTTGAGGGCCGGGAAAAACGGCCGGGTCGTGGCCGCTCTGACGAAATGGGCTGAGGGGCTCCTGGCCAACAGAGCCGACCTCGTGACCGCCGTGTCGGAAGTCGATGCCGGACATTTCAAGCGGCTTTACGGGATCGACCCGCTGATCTTTCCCAACGGCGTCGATGTCGGCCAGTTTCAAGACGTTTCGCCCGAAAGCGTCCAGGCCGTCAAGACGAAATACGGCCTCTCCGGAAAAATCGCCCTGTTCATGGGCTTGACGAATTTTCGTCCTAACGCCGAAGCTCTCGCCTTTCTCCTGAAGGATGTTTTCCCGGGCCTCGTCGGCGTCTGTCCCGATGCGAAACTGGCCGTTCTCGGCGGCCGCCTGGAGCGCCGGGCGGACTGGCTGATCAATCCCGGGGTGATCCCCTTTCAGGAAATTCCCGCGTTCATCAAAGCCTGCGACGTCTGCCTGGCGCCCATCTTTTCCGGCTCGGGAACGCGCCTGAAAATCCTGGAATACATGGCCGCCGGCCGGCCCGTCATCGCGACGCCGAAAGGAGCGGAGGGACTCAGCGTCCGGGACGGAGAAAATATCGTCATGGCCGAAGACGCCCCCGGCTTCATAAACAAGATCCTGGAATTATTTGCCGCCCCGGAGACGGCCGCGGCCATCGGGCGCCGGGGCCGCGACGTCGTTCAAGAAGAGTACGCCTGGCCGATTCTCGTCAAACGCTTTTTACCGCATCTGGAAAAAGCCGTCGCCGAAGGCGGCGGCCAGCGCGGCTAGGTCCGGCGTATCGCCGTGGATTATTCGTTTTCCCGGCCGGCTTTGGTGATATTGGCCCATGTGTCGCGGAGCGTCACCGTCCGGTTGAAGACGGGCTTTAAACCGCCTAATTTCAACTCTGGGGTATCCGGCCCGCCGACAACCCCCAATTAGAAGATCCCATCCTTAGAACGGCGTTGTGGACACTTTTAGGGTATCGGGCCCTGATATCTAGGCCTAATTGAAAATATCCGCTTTTCCCATTCTTCCCAAGACTCCATCCCAGGTCCCTCGAATGATAATCTTAATCCGCCCCCATTTGTGATCATCGTACAAAAAAATCTGGAGAATGAGATGCAGCGTTCTTATTAACGCATAGGGAATGAAAAAAAACGGCCGATTTTTTTTCTCGAAATAAATCCCGTTTCGAGCACAATAGTATCCGGGGATGGGGAAGCCTTCCCAAATGATCCTTATCACTGTTTTTCCCAAGATCCATTTTTCGATTCGGCGCGATCCTGCCGAACTCCCCCATTTATGAAATACGATGCTCCGAAAGTTATAGAAAAGCTTCCAGCCGTTTCGCCTTGCCCTAAAGCTCAAATCCAGATCTTCAAAATAGCAAAAATATTTCTCATCGATGGGGCCGATGTCCCGCAAACAACCGGCTTTGACAAGAATGCTCGCCCCTTCGACGGATTTCGATTCCAGACATCGGTCCAGAAAGTGAGATCCTTTCACGGGGAGTGGCCGATCACTAATAATATTCACATTGTAAGAGGCAACTATTCCCGTTCGACGATCGCGTTCGGCGCAAGATACCAGTTCTTGGAGCGAATCCGGCGTAACAATCGTATCGTTGTTTAAGAGCCATACATAGTCATAGCCCGCCAGGAGAGCGCCCTCGATTGCGATATTGTTTCCTCCCGCATACCCATGATTCTCCTTGAGGCCCAGGAACAAATATTTGGGCAAGGCATCATTGGCCATCGCGCTCCATCGCGAGGCCATCTCGCGGATCGGCAGGTCCTTCTCGTTCAATACCATAGCCTGGGCGCCCTCGTGTCGGATCCAATCCTCTATGCGCTGCCATGAGTCGTTCCGTGACCCATTATCTACGATCAAGATGGATTGCTGTTCGTATTCAAGGTTTTTTAGTGAAGTCAAGCACTCAACCGTGTCCCACCAGTTGTTCCAGTTGAGCACAATGATCGCCACCGCGGACGCCCTGTTTTCCATATGCCCATCCATCTTAATCTTTGTCACCTTCATTTATAAATCAAAAGCTTAGTGAGTGGCCAATTCTATTCCAGGTCCTTAGTTCTCAAAGGCAAAATACTTGATTTCATTTAAAATTGCAAACGGGGCGGATGCATTGCGGCATTCAGCGGAAATAGAGCCATCGAGGTTCTATATGCATAAAGCCAAGCCCTATTGTAGACTTGAATAGAAAGAAAAGGATTGCGATAATACATTAAAAATATATATATTGGTACGAACGCACATAATTATGGATACAATGCAGTGGCTTTTTTATAAAGTCTATTCCAGAATTGTCCCCAACTACTACTTTCTTTTAAGAAAAGAAGTAAAAAGCTGCCGGACGATGATTGATCTCGGATGCGGAAACGCTTCACCCCTCAAATACATTAAATCAAAAAATCAGTATACAGTCGGCGTGGACCGATTTGATCCCTACCTCAAAAAAAGCAAAGAACAATTCATACATGACAAATACATAAAATCAGACATATTAAAACTCAAGTTGCCAGCAAAATCATTCGAGTGCGCGATGGCTCTGGATGTCATAGAGCATTTTGAAAAGCAAGAAGGTTGGAAACTGATAAATGCCATGGAACGTTTGGCCCAAAAAAAAATAGTTCTAGTTACGCCTAACGGCTTTGTCCCTCAAGAGATAATAGACAGCAATCTCTACCAACAACATAAGTCGGGGTATAATTATGCAGAAATGAAAAAAATGGGCTTTCGTGTTTATGGCGTGAATGGGCACAAGGCATTGAGAAAAGAAGAAGCCAATTATAGGTATTCGCCGCGCTGGATTTGGTTTATTATCTCAGAAATAACTCAGCTCTATACTTGCTTCTTCCCCAAAAAAGCTTTCCAGATTTTATGCGTAAAAAAAACGGGGAGCAAATCACCTAATATTTTCACCAAAAGAGATTTTTAGGCTGCTTCCCGTTGCTGAGGATAACGCCGCACTGAAGGATTGAGTATCGCGTTCCAAATCCAATATCCTCAATTTAGGAAAGAAACCGATGCCGGGATCCTGTCCGGAATTCGTTTTTCCCGGCAGCCCCAGTCTGACTATACATCGAGCGATATAACCGAGAGAGGCTGCATCAATCCTTGAAGGAATATGATACGCCTTTTGAGTCTTAGCGGCAGATGAAAATGGCCGTGGCCGGTATGTCGTTTCCTGGGAGCTTTCCACGACACTGGACACCGGATTCTGTTTGGAGGCGCTGCGTAAAGCACTCCGGATCTCGAAGCCGGAGATTTTCAACACGGACCAGGGGCCGCAGTTCACGAGCGTGGATTTCACGGATTTTTCCGACTATTTCGAGTTTTATAACAACGAGCGACCGCACGAGACGCTGGGTTACCGGACACCGCACGAAGTCTATTTTGGGACGAAGGCACGACTGGCGCCGTCGTCTGAGGCTGTGGTTTGACATGGACCGGGATGAGATCGTCGTTCCTAGGGCAAATGGCGAGGCCGTTTTTTCGGGGTTCAAGTTAAAATGGCTTTCAGCCTTCAAAATGGATAAAATGGTCAAAAGAGGCAGGCTCTCAATCCACCTTCAGAATGCCTCTCAACTGTCCAAAGAATGGGGAGAGGGTCAACTGAATGAATGTTTGAGGACGCGATTTTGTTAAACAACATGGCCAAAGACCAAAGGGAGTTCTGCTGCCGTGTTTGCGGTCAGCCACTTGCCGCGCAAGCTTGGGGTGGTGGTGAGTGCAGCGCTTGTGGTTCTGTGTCCGCAACGCTATTGCCTTCAGAGGCGGAAATCGAAGCGCACTACCGCGCCGACAACCCTGTATATATTGGAGGTAGCTGCAACCTCGAAAGGTATGCCCGGCAGTATTTACGCTTATGCCGGAAACACGCGACGAACGGCAGGTTACTGGATGTCGGAAGTGCCACCAGCCCGTTCCCCAACTTCGCAGTTGCGGCTGGATTTTCTGTCTCGGTGATGGATTACATAAGGCCAGAAGGACTTGTCTCTGAGGTCAGTTTTCATCGAGGCACGCTCAATGTGGAAGACACCGTTAGACCGCTCTTCGGCTCGTATGACGTGGTGACCGCGTGGGCAGTCATTGAGCATGTTCCTGATCCTGCGACTGCAGCTAAAATCATAGCAAGTTGTTGCCGTAAGGGAGGAGTTATCCTCCTATCCACACCAGAGATCGGAACGTGGTTGACCAATCATTCCTTGGGCGCCTCAAACTGGTTTGATCCTCCTGGGCACCTTCACTTGATCTCGCCGCGAGGAATTTTGCGTCTGTTCGGCGAACAGCGTTGTCAACTCTTGGAATGGGGCAGGTTGGAGCTTAATGCGGCTCGCTTCGTTATACGATACGGCATTGGGTTTTGCGAGACGTTGCTTGGGTTGCCGATAAAAACTTGTGCAAACCGCACGTGGCACCGGCTGCGTGATAATCGAAGGCAATTATTTAGAGGCATAACATATTACGCTTTTAGACGAGTTTGACAATCCAACTCCCCAGCGCGAACTAATGACATGGACGAGAACAACATAATGCGTAGTGCATTCGTGACCTTTTATGAAGCATACCCCCCGATCTCAGGCGCCGCGACTGTTTCCTTTAGCACCGCCCTGTATACGCACGGAGAACGACTTTTAGTCCAGGTTTTCAGCCGCGATGACGAGGTAATTGTTGGTGAGGGCTTGCGCGTCCGGTCGCTAAACTGCGGTGCTCACAACCTACTGGTGGCGACTTCTTCTTTATGGTAATTTTGCATGGTTCATCGCGCTTAGTTTTTTTAACATTGCATGGTTCTTTTTGGGTTCATGGTTTATCCTTGCTGCAATTTATCTAATTCTTAGATACTCAATCCCCAAATAATCTCTTATAATCAGTCAATAAGTCGTGCAAATAAAACGTTAACTTTTACAAAGAAACGACTTTTTTCTTGGTATAAGGTATTTATTGCAAAAAATACACTTCAGTCATTATCGGCGGGTGATAAAGAAATAATAATCATAAAAAGTATAAACTTTCCTACTTTTAGCCTGCCCGAAAATTTTTTCTGTTCTCAATCTTATTAAAAATCGAATACCAATCGACTCCGGGTGAAATTAAGCTGCTCTCCAAATGCGTTCCAATGGCAGGGATAGGCACCCATAAATAATACTTGCGTCCAAAAAATATATTTTTCCAACAATAATAAATTGCTTTCACATATATTTTAAAATAAAAACCTGAACTAAGAATATTTCGCAGATTTGTCAGTACGTTCAAACCGTTAAACTTAGTAAGCCCAAGCCACATACTGCAGTCATGATTTCCGCGTGAATATGAACGAAATATATGTTGCGTACGTCGCAACACATCTTTTGTCGTTAAAAAAGTCAAGCAGGTAGAATGTGCCGTTCTCCAATGCAATCCGCAATAAAATGCCATTTTATATGAACCTGTACTATGAAATGGTAAAGTATAATAATCCATATGGTCGTATGGCGAAACAAAGTCGACATGTTTATTTTTTTTTAAAAAATAAACCGCTTTCTCAAACATGCCCTCCTGATATAAATAATCATCCTCCGCGAAATATACAATTTTAGATTCAGTTTGTTTAAGGAGGTATTCTATTTGCAGGTTAAAAGTTGCGTAATTTCCAATGCCACCCGAGTGAATAAATTCCAGATCATCCCGACTAAATGATTCTAAAAAAATATTTTCATATTCTTTGGGACAATTATCTAAAAATATATACATTTTTGCTTTAAGGTTCCCCAAACTTGATCGAAATGACTTTACACTCAAACGTACAAGATCAAACTTATTATCGGCGTGAAAAAGGGGCGTTTTTGAGACCGCCGGATACACGCGGTATGCTACGGCAATATCATAATTTGATTTTATCATCCATTAACCTCGTTTTTGTGCAACCGGAGTCATTCCCCTCGATAAAGAAGGTATAATTTTCATTATTAATTTGCTCTTCCAGTTTAAGCATAAGGATTTGCTTTTTCGCTCTGCGCGACTTACGCTCCCATTAAGCGGGGGATCGATGCTCCCGATCACGAAAAGGATAATCCCGGACGCGGATCGAGTCAAGAACAAGAAATTTACCACGAAAGAGGCCGGCGCGGCTAGGCCCGACGCTTCGGCGTATCGCCGCGATTATCCGTTTTCCCGGCCGGCTTTGGTAATATTGGCCCATGTGTCGCGGAGCGTCACCGTCCGGTTGAAGACGGGCTTCCCGGGAGCGGAATCCTTGGCGTCCGCGCAGAAATAGCCGAGCCGCTCGAATTGAACCCGGTCGCCCGGACGGGCCGCGGCCAGCGACGGCTCGGCCATCGCCCCGGCCACGACGTCCAGGGATTTGGGATTCAAGTTCGTTTTCCAGTCCTCGCCCTCCTCGATCTCGCTGGGATCGCGCTTGGTGAAGAGCGTGTCGTAGAGCCGGACTTCGACGGGAACGGCGCGCTCCGCCGAAACCCAATGCAGGGTCGCCTTGGGGCTGCGGCCGTCCGGCGCGTCGCCGCCCTTCGTGGCCGGATCGTAGACGCAGCGGACTTCAATGATCTCCCCCGTCGCCGGATCCTTGACGATCTCCGTGCAGGTCATGAAATAGGCGTAGCGGAGCCGGACTTCCCGGCCGGGCGAGAGGCGGAAAAATTTTTTCGGCGGATCTTCCAGAAAATCGTCGCGTTCGATATAGAGCTCGCGCGAGAAGGGGACTTTCCGCGTCCCCGCGCCGGCGTTTTCAGGATTATTGACGCAGTCCAGCTCCTCCACGCGACCTTCGGGATAGTTGGTCAGGACGACTTTGAGCGGCCGGAGGACGGCCATGGCCCGGGGGGCCGTTTTGTTCAACTCCTCCCGAACGCAGCTTTCGAGGAGGGCCAGATCGACGATGCTGTTGGCCTTGGCCACGCCGACGAGCTCGGCGAAACGGCGCAGGGAGACCGGAGTATAACCGCGCCGGCGCATGGCCGAGATCGTCGGCATGCGCGGATCGTCCCAGCCGTCGACGATTTTTTCTTTGATCAGGGTCAGGAGCTTGCGCTTGCTCAACAGGGTGTTGCTGAGGTAAAGGCGGGCGAACTCGATTTGCTGCGGATGATGGATGCCGAGCCGGTCGAGAAACCAGTCGTAGAGCGGCCGATGGACTTCGAACTCGAGGCTGCAGATCGAATGGGTGATGCCCTCGATGGAATCGGATTGGCCGTGGGCCCAATCATAAGTGGGATAAAGACACCAGGCGTCGCCGCGGCGGTAATGATGGGCCCGGCGGATCCGGTACATGACCGGGTCGCGGAGGAGGAGATTGGGGTCGGCCATGTCGATTTTGGCCCGGAGCGTTTTCGAGCCGTCGGGGAACTCCCCCGCCCGCATGCGGCGGAACAGGTCGAGGTTCTCTTCGACGGTCCGGTCCCGATATGGACTATTTTTGCCCGGCTTGGTCAGGGTCCCGCGCGTCTCCGTCACCTCTTCAGCGCTCAGTTCGCAGACGAACGCGACGCCCTTGCGGATCAGGTCCTCGGCGAATTCGTAGAGCCGTTCGTAATAATCCGAGGCGTAGTATTCGCGGTCCGCCCAGTCGTACCCCAGCCAACGGATGTCCTCCTTGATCGAGCCGACGTATTCGATCTCCTCTTTTTCCGGATTCGTATCGTCGAAACGCAGGTTGCACAGGCCGCCAAAGTCGGCCGCCAGCCCGAAGTTGATGCCGAGCGATTTGACGTGGCCGATGTGCAGGTAGCCGTTCGGCTCGGGCGGGAAACGGGTATGCACTCGCCCCCCGTTTTTTCCGGCGGCGCGATCGGCGTTGATGATGCTCCGGATGAAGTTATCCTTGGGCTTATGTTCATTCATGATGCGGCGCCTCTCATGCGCTGGATGACTTTGTCCTTGCCCAGCAGCTCCATGATTTCGAACAGGCCGGCCCCTTTCGTCTTTCCCGAGATCGCCACGCGGGTCGGGTGGATGATCTCCGCGGCCTTGAGCTTTCGCTCTTCGGCCAGCCCGCGGCACACGGCCTCGATGGCGTCGCGGCGGAAATCGGCGAGAGGCGCGAGCCGGGCGGCGAATTCCCGGAGGTTCTCGCGGTTTCCCGGCGGCTCGATAAACTTCTTCCAGGCGTCCTGCTCGATAGCAAAATCGTCCCGGAGGAAAGCGTCGGTGAGGCCGCCGAACTCCCGCAGCGTCTTGATCCGGACTTTGTAGAGATCGATGAGCCGGACGAGAAAATCGTCCGGGACCGAAGCCAGGTCGAAGCCGTCCCGCCGCAGCTGGGCCTTGAGGAGCGGAAGGAGTTCGTCCGCCGTCCTCTTCATGATGTATTCGCCGTTCATCCATTTGAGCTTCTGGATGTCGAACTTCGCCTGGACGTCGTTCATGGCCGGGATCTCGAAGATTTTCGCCGCCTCGCCGAGCGGCAGGATCTCGACGCCGGTCAAGGGACGATCCTTCGCGGCGGAAGTGGACCCCCGGGCAGAGCCCGGGGCCCCGGCCGCCGTGGGCGGAGTCCAGCCGAGGAGGATGAGATAATTCGCCAGCGCTTCGGGCAGGAATCCCTCGTTCTTGTATTCCGCGACCGAGACGCCGCCGTGGCGCTTGGAGAGCTTCGCCCCGTCCGGCCCCAGGATGAGCGGCATGTGGCCGAAACGGGGCGGCGTCAAGCCGAGCGCTTCGTAAAAAAGGACTTGTTTCGGGGTGTTGGTGATATGGTCGTCGCCGCGGAGGATATGCGTGATGCCGAGGTCCGCGTCATCCACGACGCAGGAAAAATTATAGGCCGGCGATCCGTCGGATTTGATCAGGACCTGGTCCTTGAAGTTTTCGGTGGCGAACGTGATCCGTCCATGGATCATATCCTCGACGTCGATCGTCCGTCCGGGCTCGATCTTAAAAATGACGGCCTCCCCTTCCTTATAGGCTTTTCCCGCGGCCAGCAGCTCTTCGGCCTTTTGCCGGTAGAGGTCGAATCGATCGCTCTGGAAAGTCAACTCGCCGTCCCAATCGAGTCCGAGCCACTTCAGGTCTTCCAGGATTTCCTCGAGAAATTTGACGTCTGAACGGACCCGGTCCGTGTCTTCGATCCGCAAGAGGAAGCGGCCGCCGGAGTGCCTGGCGACAAGCCAATTGAAGAGGGCCGTCCGGGCGCTGCCGAGATGCAGAAAACCGGTCGGGCTCGGGGCGAAACGGACGGTGATCATGGGCGGCTCTTTGTTCCTTGACAAGTTTTTATATCACAGCCTCTCCCTGAGGGTCAATTCGCGGTCCTTTTCCGAATCGGAGATTCGCCCGGCGGCGGAGGGGAGGTCTCCGGTCCGCGCGGGCGCCGGCTATGGTATAATCAACGCTTATGAAAATTCGAAAAGCCCGCGCCGAGGACCGGCGCCGGATCTATGATCTGGCCGAATCCCTGGGCCTGGATTATCCGGGAATGGAAGACGATGAGGCTTGGATCGCGGAAGAGGGGGGCCATATCGCCGGCATCGTCGCCTTGAAAACATACGCCGATTGCGACGAGCTCGTTTCCTTGGGCGTCGATCCGGAATATCGCGACAAGGGACTGGGCCGGCGGCTCGTCCGAGCGCTGTTGGAAGAGGCTCCGGGCGACGTTTTTTTAGCGACCGTGATCCCGGATTTTTTTGAGCGCTGCGGATTCAAGGAAGTTTCCTCTTCCCCGGCCGGCATGACCAAGGACCCGGTCTGGTGCGAAGGCTGCCCCAAGGAACGCTGCACAATCATGGTCAGGACGGCCCGATGACGATTCCCCGCTTTCCCGAATTCAAGGCCATCGAACTCGAGGACCGGGATATCATCCAGAGGGCCATGGATCTCTTTCCATCCGAGGTCTGCGAACTGAACTTCGGCAACACCTTCATCTGGCGGAATTTCGATCATCCGAAGGCAACCTTTATCCGCGACAACCTCTGTCTTTTTTGCGAGCCGCCCGACGAGCCGGCCTATTTTCTTCAGCCGATGGGCGCCCGGGAGATCCCGGAGACCCTCCGGGACTGCCTGGCCTTCGCCCCACGCCTGTCGCGGATCCCGGCCGCGTTCGCCGCCCGGTTTTGCCCGGGATTCCGCTGCGCCCCGGATCGGAACAATTTCGATTATGTCTATCGATCGCAGGACCTGATCGAGCTCAAAGGAAAAAAATTCGACGGCAAGCGCAACCGGATCAGCAAATTCACGCGCGAAAACGAGTTCCGCTATCTCAAGCTGTCGCCCGAACATCTCGAAGCCTGTCGCCGCCTGTTCGAGGAATGGATGGAAGAGAAGGCCGTGAACGGTTCGATGATCTCCGCCCAAAAGGACGCCATCGAACAGGCCTTGACTCATTTCGCCGCGCTCGGGCTCGCCGGCAGCGCGATCGAAGTGGGAGGCAAGGTCGAGGCGTTTTCCATCGGAGAGAAACTCAACCGCGAGACGGCCGTCATCCACATCGAAATCGTCAACCCCCGTTACGAAGGCCTTTCCCAGCTGCTGAACCGCGAGTCCATCAAAAACGAATGGAGCGGCTTCCCCTTCATCAACCGGGAGCAGGATATGGGAATCCCCGGTCTTCGCCGGGCCAAGATGTCCTACCACCCCGATCATCTCGTCGAAAAATCCGTCATCCTGGCCTAATCGCGGCTCCATCCGCGGAAAGCGCGGCCGGCGCGGGTCTAGCTCGACGTCTCCAGAATCAAGTCGGCCGCGCGGCTTCCGGTGTAAAGAGCGGTCGGGACCCCGCCGAGGAAGAGCTCTTTGGCGGCATAGATGCCCGCCATGAAGAGATTCTCGACCGGCGTTTCGACGAGTAGGGTCCCCGGCAGCCGCGCCGCCGGATCGGCGGCCCACGTCCATCCGGCGAGCGATCCTTCGGTCCGCTGTCCCCAGTCCCGATACGTCAACGGAGTGGCGACGTCCATGACTTCGATCGAGGACGACAGGCCGGGCAGGATATTTTCGACGGTCCGGATGAGCTTCCGGGCCAGCCCGTTTTTGTTCTCTCGATAGCCGTCCTTCCTCATTTTCTCCCCGGTTCTCCAGGCGGCCATTTCGGCGTAGGGACAATCCGCGCGCAGGACGAGCGATGCCCGTCCGGCCGGGACGGCGTCGGCGGCGATGTCCGACCACCGGCAAATCTCGATCTCCCGATTGTCGAAATCATCGACCGAAGAGCCGGCCGCGGGCCGCTCATCCCGGCGATAAAAAAGATGCTCCGCCTTCATCCGGGAGAAATCGACGCGGGCCGGATCGATCCCCAGATAGACGCAGATCTCGGATCCGGAATAAGGGACGCCGCGAACGGCTTCGAGATGGCCCGGCGGGACATGGGCCGGATCGATCATCTCCAAAAACGTTTTTTTGTAATCGGCATTGGAAATGACCCGGCGGGCCTCGAAGACATCTCCGGCGACCGTTCTCACTCCGGTCGCCCGGCCGTGACTAACGATGATTTCCTCGACGGGGACCGAAATCCTGATCTCGCCGCCGGCGAAAGAGACCGCGGCGGCCAGCATCCGGCAAAGGCCGTGGATCCCGTTGGCCGGAAACCAGATGCCTTTGTCGGACATGACCCTCCACATGAAGGCCAGGTTCAGCATGGACATTTTGGGAGGCGTGGTTCCCTGTGAGCCGAGGAAGTTCCTCAGGCGCGGATCGCCGATGAGCCGGCCGAGATAATCGGCGGAAGATAAAGCTGCCCATTTTTCAATCCGCTCCTTAAGGTCTGATGTCTTCCCGCCCCAGGGGAGATCTTCGCTCGCCGGCTTGGTTCTCGAAAGAAAATCCGGATGCCGGCGATCGATGTCCTCCAGGTTCCGGATCAGACCGCCAAGATCGGTGAGGAAGCTGCTCAGGCCAAGCGCCTCATCCGGAAAGGCGTCCCGGAGTTCGGCTTGCAGGATCGCGAGCGGCCGCGAATAAATAATATCCAGAAACGGCGTCAGGAGCTGGAAATGATTCCTTTTGAAATCGAGCTCGGTCTCGATACCGACTTCCCCAAAGAACGACTTCACCCGTTCCGGATGGCTGAAGGACAGCGGCCCCATGGGAAAATAATAGCCGCCGCGCCGGAAAATATAACTCGTTCCCCCCACATGCGGATTTTTTTCGAGGACCAGGACGCTCCGTCCGGCCCGGGCGATCTTCGCGGCCGAGAACAAACCGCCGAGGCCCGCCCCGACGATGAGAGCGTCATAGATCATGCCCTGAAGCTATCATGTTTTCGTCAAGGATGACAAACCATTTCTATTCCCGCAGCCGCTCGACCATTCGGGTGTACTGGCCGGCATCGAACTTGCGCAGGAGACCCCGATCATTCATGTAGCGGATGCTCCCGAAGATCGCTCTTTCCCGCCAGGGCCGGTCATGTTTGCCGAAACACCAGGCGACGCCCGTGAAACCGTTCGGGTCCCGTCCGTCGAGTTCATATTTGTTGTTGAGGGCGAGAGCGCCGCGAAAGGCCTCCTCCGGCGTCCGGCTCCACTCGATGATCTTCTTGCCCCAGTACATCCGCATATAGCCGTGCATTTTGCCCGTGGCGATCATTTCGATCTGCGCCGCGTTCCAATAAGGGTCGTGAGTTTCGGCCGACTCCAGCTCGGCGAATGAATAGAGGAACGGCCGCGGGTCGCTTTGATGAGCGGCGAGCGTTTTTCGCGCCCAGGCCGGGATCCCCTCAAAGGCGTCATAGAGCGCGTTATAATGGACATAATTCAAACTCAATTCCCGGCGAACGACGAGCTCTTCGAGAAAATCCTCTTTCCCCGGGCTCTCCGATTCCATGACTTTGAGGGCGATAAATAACGGAGAGATCTGGCCGAAATGCAAATACGGGCTCAGGTGAGAGAGATAATCCAAGGTCGGATTGTTGCGCAAGTCGCGGAAATGGTCGAGCTTGTCTTTGAGGAAGATCCGCAAATGCTTTTTGGCCTGGTCGATTCCTCCCGTATAAAAATCCGTTTTTCTCACGCTCGTGTCGAGGCGCAGGCGGCCGAGAACGCGCGAGATGTTGCTCAAATCCAGGGATTCGAGATCCAGGCCCAGGGAGTCCTTGGCCGGCCGACGCTCTTTCAATTCGATCAAATAGTCCGGGAGCTTTTTCCGGATTTTCGGCCGAAGCGTCGCGGCCGCGTATTCTTCTTTGGGAGACGCCTCCTCGATCGGCACGACGGCGTCGCTTTCGACCTGGACGAAGGGACAGGTCAAGGCAGCGGCCGCTTTGTCCCTCCACTCCTTCTGGATTCTCAAATAGCCCCTGTCCGTCACCACGAGAGAAGCCCGCTTGGACAACTCCACGACGCCGCGCTCGGGTGAGATCTTCCGGACGACGAAACGAATGCCTTCCTTTTCGAGCTTCAGCCCCAGATCGGACAACCCTTCGAGCATGAACGCGTAATGCCGTTCATTGGCTTCCGGAAAATCGTCGGTGAGGCCGAAAAAAACGACCACGGGCAGGCGCAGCTCGTCGGCCCGGCGAACGGCATATTCCAGAGCATGGTTGCATTCAACGCGTTGCGACGCCTGCATCCAGTAGAGAACGAAATCGCCCTTTTTAACGTCCCTGACGTTCAGGGCTTTGATCCGGGACTGTTGAATCATATCGGTTGTCCTTCAAAATTATAACGGATCGATCGCGATATCGCCATCTGCGACTCATCCGGCGTTCGCGACCGCTAAAAAAACGATTCCCATCCTGTCCGATCCCGCTTCATTTCAGCAGATGACCCATGATCTCCTCGATTTGAGCAGATCCGAGCGGAAGCGAGTAGCATTTGAGCGACTGCGTTTCCTCGTCGAAAAGCAGGATCACGAAGCTCGCCTTTGAAAAGCCCGAGAAAAAACGGCTGTCATCCATGACCGCTGAAAACCGGATATCGTTGGCCTGCCGGAAACCCAGCCATTTTTTTTGAACGATGAGCCGCCTTCGTCCGGCGAGCTCGCCCGCCTCGGGCGCGCGGGAAACCAAGATTCCTTGGACTCGTTCTTCTTGGACGACGGCCGGAAGGGCGCGGCAAAAATCCAGGAGCGGCTGCAGGCAGGGTGGACAGAAAAAGCTTTCGATATCCATGATGACCCAACAGCTTTTCCGGCCAACTCCGGATGAAGCGGGGGCGGCGGCGCCGCTTGCCGCCCATAAGGGGAAGAAGGAAAGAACACCCGCCATGACGAATCCCCCGAGAATCCCGGGGACGGCGCCGAAATGACGGAGTCTTCGCTCACTCATAGACGATCCGATACTTCTTCAAGGTGATGCCGTCGTCGCCCCGCGCATAGAGAAAATGAGCGCGGTCGATGTACAGACAATGGCTGGTGTCGGGAAGCGTACACGTGGTGAGCAGTTCTCCGTCCTGGCTCAAGACGAATACGTCCCGGCTCGGGTTCTTCGCCAGCCGCCCGCCCAGGACGAACACGTGGCCGCGGCCGTCCAAAGCGATGCCCTTGAGACAGGTCTCTCCGGGCAGGACGAACGAGGCGATCTTTTTCGTCCCGGTTTTCTTCCCGCCCAATAATTTCGCGCCCCAAAGCCGTTTTCCTTCCACCGTCCATTTCTCCACGCGATCCTGGAACAGATACGCAAGATAGAAATGTCCGCGACCGTCGGGAACGAAACTGATCGAGTCCATCAACGGGCCCGACCCTTTATCCGCATAGGCGAGTTCGGAGAGAAGTTTTCCTTCGCCGTTCAAGATAAGGATCCTGCCGGGTTCTTGAAATCCCAAAACCGACACGGCCACCCGGCCGTCGCCGAGGGCCTTCAGATGCTCGATCAGCGACGGGCAAGGGATCATTCTCTTAAATTCCAAATTCCGGTCGAAGACGAATATGGCGGCGATATTCTGGTCGGTGGCATAAAGCGAGTCCCCCGAGCCATCGAGGAGCCGGGGCGCCATGAATTCTCCCGGCCCCTGTCCCTTGCCTCCGGTTTTTTTGAGGAGCTTCCCCCGGACGTCGAATTTCTTGAGCGAATAGTCCATGGCGTCGAGGACATAAATGAATCCCTCGTCGTCCGCGGCCACGCCGGTCCATTGAAAAAGGGTCTCCTCGTTGAGCCCTCCGATCGACAGGACTTCTTCGAGCACGATGTGTCTGAGCCTGTCCGAACCGCGAGCTGCCGGCGTCCCCGCCAAAGCTGCCGCGACGACGACGGCGCCGACGAACAAGGTCCGCAGTTTCATGCTTCGATCTCCCCTTTGAAGAGACGCTCGAGATTTCGCATTTTCTCGAAGCGGCGCCATGATCAGGCCGGATCGATGTATTTTTTGCAGAACCCGTATCCGACCAGGCAATAAAGCGTGCCGTAAGCGGCCCAGGAAGAGATCATCGGATCGTTGAGGCAGTCGAAGAAAGCTCTCTCGCAGATATTGGAAGGAATGTCTTCCGCCCGAAGGCCGAGGGCAAGCCCCGACAGAAGGAGAAGAATAAGGATAAAAACGCCGGCTGTTTTGTACATGGCATTCACCTCAAACGTATCGTTCGACATAGCGTTCGCAAAAGCTGTAACCGATCAGGCAGAAGCTCAGGTATAAGGGAAACCCGTAGCTTGGCGAAAAAAAACCGGCGACGATGGCATCGCCCAGACACTTGAGCACGATTCTCTCGCAAAAATTACTGTCGCTTCCGTCATCCGCGCGGCATGGCGCCGAAAGCAGAAGGCCCGCCAGTGAAACGATGAGGACCGCCCCTATAGCCCGTCCCCAAAAAGACCCTACGAATGTGTTCATTGAAAATCTCCTTTCGGTTCGTGTTAATAGCAACAACCGTGCCAAAAGCGAAAACACCGCTCCTGATCCGGAACACTTTGAAAGGAAAGGAGTTAAGAGAGAAAAGAAAAAAGAAAAATGAAAACCGGTCACCCCGGGTTGACGGTCCGCGGGCGCCGCGTTTTCTTTGGTTGACGGTCGAGCGGGTCTAGGCCTTTTTCGACGGCGGCCGGGGCCCCGGGCTTTACCCGGGGGTCCACTTCCGCCGTACTCGCCCGTGGCTTATATCCACGGGCGAGTGGCGAGCCTAAGGCTCGTCCCTTGACATCGGAATTTTGATCTTCGCCCGGCGCGCGAATTCGATCGCGTCGGCATAGCCGGCGTCCGCGTGGCGGACTACACCCAGGCCCGGATCGACGGTCAAAACGCGCTCCAGCCGCTTCGCGGTCGACGCCCGCCCGTCGGCGACGATCACCATGCCGGCATGGATGGAAAGCCCGATGCCGACGCCGCCGCCGTGATGAACGGACACCCAGGACGCTCCGCTCACCGCGTTCAGCAGGGCGTTGAGAACGGGCCAATCGGCGATGGCGTCCGAGCCGTCCTTCATGCCTTCGGTTTCGCGGTTGGGCGAAGCCACCGACCCGGTATCGAGATGGTCCCGGCCGATGACGATCGGCGCGCTGATCACGCCTTTCTTGACCAATCGATTGATAACGGCCCCGAACTTCGCCCGCTCGCCGTATCCCAGCCAACAAATACGGGCGGGCAGGCCTTGGAATTTAACCCGTTCCCTCGCCTTCCGGATCCAGCGCGCGAGGGCCGCGTCTTCAGGAAATTCCTTGAGCACGGCGTCGTCGGTGATATAGATGTCGCTGGGCTTTCCCGAGAGCGCGACCCAGCGAAAAGGCCCTTTACCCAGACAGAAAAGAGGCCGGATGTATTCCTGAACGAACCCGGGAATATCGAAGGCGTCCGCGACCCCGGCCTTGAGGGCCTGGCCGCGGATGTTGTTGCCGTAGTCGAACGCCCTGGCCCCTCGTTTTTTCAATTCGAGCATGGCCCGGACATGGACGGCCATGGATTCATAGGAGCGTCTGCTGTATTCGCGGGGATCATCGCGGCGGAGGCTGAGCGCCTCTTCATAAGAAAGGCCGTGCGGCACGTAACCATTGAGCTCATCGTGGGCCGAAGTCTGGTCGGTCAGGACGTCGGGGGTCAGGCCACGCCGGACGAATTCGGGCAGCACGTCGGCCGCGTTGCCGAGGAGCGCGATCGAAAGCGGTTCCCCCTTTTTCGCCGCGGCAAAGGCGAGATTGAGGGCCTCATCCAGGGTCTCGGCTATCGTATCGACATATCCCGTTTCGAGACGGCGCTGGATCCTGTGCCGATCGACCTCGACGACGATCGCCACACCTTCGTTCATCGTCACCGCCAGGGGTTGAGCGCCGCCCATCCCGCCGAGGCCCGCCGACAACGTGATCCGTCCCTTCAAGCTGCCGCCGAAGTGTCTCCTGGACACCTCGGCCAACGTTTCGAACGTGCCCTGAAGGATTCCCTGTGTCCCGATATAGATCCAGCTCCCGGCCGTCATCTGGCCGTACATCGTGAGGCCCAACGCTTCGAGACGCCGGAATTCATCCCAGGTCGCCCATTTAGGAACGATCAGGGCGTTGGCGATCAGGACGCGGGGGGCTTCGGAGTGGGTCCTGAAAACGGCCACGGGTTTCCCCGACTGGACGATCAGCGTTTCATCGTTTTCCAGCTTTTTCAGGCTGTCCACGATCGCCCAAAAGCATTCCCAGTTCCGGGCGGCTTTGCCCGTTCCACCGTAAACGATGAGCTCCTGGGGTTTTTCGGCGACGGCCGGGTCCAGGTTGTTCATCATCATGCGCAGCGCGCCTTCCTGGGACCATCCCTTCGTCCGGAGCGCTGCCCCCCGGGGGGCCTTTAAAGGCTTATACGGACGCGCGACCATGGCTGCCTCCTTGGAATTCTTGCGTTTGCCCGGTGGTGAATATATCATATCCCCCCGAGAAATAGCAAAATCAGAAGCCCCCGAAAGACCGAAAAAAGTAGTTGACTAAAGTGGAAAAAGGGACTATATTCAGCGTTTCAAGGCTAAGGTTTGAATTTATTCGGGAAAGGAAGTTTGGGTAACGTATTTATTTTAAACGCTAATCCCCAAGAACGCGAGTTTCTGTTCAAGTGCGTTCAAAATTGGGGACCCGTTTATGTTGCGCCTTCTGCCGACTTGGCGGCCATTCATTTCAGCCCCGGCTTTTTCGGCCTCGTTTTGATAGATGCCGGGCTGGCCGATAATCCTACCCTGAAACCATGGCTCCTGGCCGCCTCTTATCTCATTCTTACGGGACGCCGGGAGGAGGATCTCAAGGACGCCATGCGTCGCTGGCCTTCCGGCCGGTTTGTCGATTATGTCCTGATTTCCGAGAAGCCGGGGGACCTCATCCGGTGCCGCCGGGTCCTTCAGACCGCTCATGAATGCGCGCGATTGAAAGCCGAACTGGAGAGCTTGAAGGATTCCAAGGAATCCGCGGAAAACAAGCTGAAAAAAGCGTCCTCGGAAATCAAAGGCATCGGCCAGGCGATTTCCGCGAGTCTGGTCAAAGAGCTCGAAAAGCGCATCGCCGTGGAGACGCAATATATCCGCTTCCGCAAGCTCAAGCAAAAACTCGAAGACGCGCTCCGCAAGCTTTATGCGGCCGACGACGTCAGCAACCTCCTGGACATCGTTCACGATGTCAAGGATCTTGTCCACGCGGGCGGCATCTCTCTTTATATTCGCGAGGAGAGCGAAACTCTCGGCAAATATCTCAAGCCGCTGGTCTGGTTCGACGCCGTCCCCTCCCACGCGGATTTCTTACGGCACGTGGCCAAGCTCGAAGCCCAGGACTTCGCTTCGTTCGTCGCCCGGACGGGGCAGGAACTCAATGTCACTGAGCCGGCCCTGGACGCGCGATTCTCCAGCCGCTACAAAAACCAAACCCGAGAGCCGGTTCAAAACATCCTCTGCTCTCCTCTCAAATACGGCGCCGATGTCATCGGCCTCATTGAGGTCTATAACAAATCGGACGGCGGCCGCATCCTGAAGGCGGGCTTCAATCCGGAAGACCGACAGGTTCTCCGGGGGCTGTCCGAGCACATTTCCATCGCCATCACCAAGCTGAACCTCATTCAATACGACGCCCTGACCGGCCTGCTCCGGCCGGACCCGTTCTTCGAAAAGGTCATCCAGAAGATCGCCTCCCGGAACAAGCGTCGCCAGGAGACGGGATCTTACGCGATGGTCATGGGCGACGTCGACTGGTTCAAGACCTACAACGACCGCAACGGCCACGAGGCCGGGAACCATCTGCTGCGGGAGCTGGCCGGGGTGATGAAATCTTCGATCCGCGAAGACGATCTCCTCTGCCGCTACGGCGGAGAGGAATTCCTCTTTTTTCTGACGGGCGTCAAGAACCTCGAAGAGGCGGCCATCCTCACCGAGCGCATCCGGAAGAACATCGAGGACCATTATTTCGAGTTCGAGGAGTTTCAGCCCAGGCGCAATCTCACGATGAGCTTCGGGCTGACGCTTTTCCCGCGCGAACTGACCGACGAACGCGGGACCCTGACTAAGGCTTCGCTCAAGAAGATCGCCGGCGAGGCCGATCTCGCCCTGGCCGAGGCGAAAGGCAAGAAGCTGGCCGCGCTCAAATACGACCCCGCGGCGATCACGAAAAACAAAGTCTGCGTCTACGTCCGGGATAAGTCCTCGGTCATGACCAAAACCACGCTTCTCAAGGAGACCGGCCGCAAGGCCTTCACGGAGAAAAGAAAATCCGAGCGTTATTTCACCTCGACGCTCTGCATCTTCAAGGAGAACGGAACCCACCGCGTGGCCGAAACCGTCGACTTGAGCCTGGGCGGAGCGAAAATCTCATCCAAGACCCAATTCTTTCCAGCCAAGACCCTCGACCTTTTCCTGATCCTCGGGAACCGGGCCAATCCGTTCAAGGGAGACGTGGTCTATTCGCAGAAAGCTTCCCCTGACTCAGCCTATTTCTACACGGGATTGAAATTCGGCGAGTTGACCCAGGCCGACAGTCAGATCCTCCGGAATTATTTTCTTTCGCTGGAAAATAAGGACGCTTCGTCGGCCTGAGCCCGTCAAGCCTCGAGCTCTTCGAGGATGGATCGGAGGTAATAGGCGGGCGGAGTGATCTTTTTATTGAACGCGTCTTTGATTCCTCCGGCATAGCTTCCGAACGAGCGAAAATCCTCCGGGTTGCTCCAGTTATCCAGATTGAGCTTATCGAGCATCTCTTTCAAAACCGCTTTGTTAAGGATTTCGGAGGTGTATCGCGGCAGGGAGCCGGATTCCTTTTCGCACATCCGCACGCAGCGGAGGACGATCTTGCGCAGGGCTTCCTGATGATTGATCAATTCCTGTTTGATGAAGAACTGGTCTTTCGGCGATTCCGTCACGGCGAGTTTCTGGGTCAGCTTCTCGGCGTTGTCCTGGACCTGCGTTATGGCGCGGAGCAGCGATTCCCCGTCCAGAATCATCCGATCCCGGTTCTGGAAATAGCTGATTTCGCTGGCCGCGTCGATGGCCTCGGACTTCCGGAGTTTTTCCAACGCCGCGAAAACGGCCTGGAAATCGAGGTCTTGGTACGGCGATTTCTTCTCCTCCCAAACGGGCGGGACGTGTTCTTGGACGGGCGAGCCCCGGAACGGTTCGCGCTTCATGAAATCCTCGATGAATTGGTTGATCTCGGGCATCTTGAATTCGGCCTGGGGCTGTTCCGAATCGAAACGCAGGGATTCGAATTTCTCGGGCGTCGCGAATCCCGGCTCTTCGGGGACGGCCGGCGGTTCGGCGGCGGGAACCGGAGGAGCGCTCGTCTCATAAGCGGCGCCGTCGTGTCCGGAGTCCTGTTCTAAAAGCTCCTTGATCTTCTTGAGCTTGCCGAGTTCCTGCTCCAGATCGTAAGACGGTTCGCTTTCCTCCGCCGGCTCCGGCACTTCGGAGGCGATGCCGAAGCGGTCCTTCAATTTCTCCTTGATCTCGGAGATCCTCTTCTCCGAATTCTGCCGCAACTGAGAGAGATCCGCGCTCAGCTCGTTCACCTTCCGCAGCTCTTCCAGGGTCAGCGAAGTGAGTTTTTCAATATCCTGCTGGTAGCGCATGCCGCGCTCCAAATGGTCCCGCATCCGGCCTTGGAGGGATTGCCGGGCGGTCTCGAACTCGGAGATCGCGCCCCGGAAGTCCTTGACCATTCCCCGTTCTTTTTCGAATTCGTTCTCGATCTCGGACTTCTTTCGTTCCGTCTCCTCTTTTTCCAGCTTCATTTTGTCCTGGAACTCGATCTCCACTTCTTCTTTCCGCTTTTGAAGGACCTTCTCCAGGTTACTCTCGATTTCGTTGATGATAAAAGATGACTCATCCGCCAATTCTTCTTTTGGAGTCATGCTCGTCTCCTTTCCATTCGATCTTCTCGTCCTTTTCCAAATCCGGGACGGCGGGAGAGGACCTCCGGCCGATGCGCCGGGCGCTCGGCGCCCTCTTTCCTTTTCGAACCCAGTTTAAGCGAGCCTGGGCCGCCCATCAATCACCTTTTCCGACGATTCTCAAGAGGATATTGAAATGGATCTTCTCACCCCTAAAGGGGATGCGGGCTCGGAGAAGAATCCCGGCCTCGGGACTTTTCTTGCAAATCGAAAAGCAATTAAGTATAAAGGAAAGACGACGATGGCCAGACGCAAAATTCTGATATGCGGGGAGAACAGGGTCCAGGGAGAAAGCTTGACCCGCCTCTTGGAAGGGCTGGATATCGAAATCACGGCGGTCGAATCCATGGCCTCCGCCTTTCGTCTTCTTCTCGGGAAGAACGGCTTCTCTCTCCTCGTCGTCCGTGTCGGGACCATCGGCAAACCGGCGCTCCAGATCTTTCGAGGGTTGAAAAAGAACGACCCTTCTTTGTCCGTCATCGGCCTGACGAAAATCCGGGACTCCGCGGCCGGCATCGCGCTGCTCGAAAACAAAATATTCGATCTCCTCGTCGCTCCGGGGGACGGGGTCGGGCTCTACGCCGCGGTCAGGAGCGAGCTCGAGAAAAGGGACCTCATCGAGGAAAAAGAGAAATATATCAGAATCCTCCGCAAACTCAAAGCCGAGCAGTCCAGGAACGCAAAAAAGGCCTTTGAACTCGAGGAAATCTACGCGTCGACCGTCGAAAACCTGATGACGGCTCTTGATCTTCGCGACGTGGAAACCTTCGGCCATTCGCAGACCGTGGCCAAATACAGCCAGGTCCTGGCCAAACTGCTGGGCATCGACGACCGGACCCTCCTCGACAATATCCGGCTGGGCGCTCTCCTCCACGACATCGGAAAAATCGCGATTCCCGACGCCATCCTTCATAAACCCGGCAGCTTGACGGACAAGGAGTGGGAAAAGATCAAGCTTCATCCATCGCTCGGCTACGGTCTGATCAAGGAGATCAAACTGGTCAAGGAAGTCGGCCAGATCATTTTGTGCCACCATGAACGGTTCGACGGATCGGGATACCCCCGCGGCCTCGGAAAGAGCGACATACCGCTCGAAGCGCGGATCTTCGCCCTGGCCGACGCCCTCGACGCGATCACGGCCCATCGGCCCTACCGAAAAGCGCGCGATTTCCCGACCGCGAAAAAGGAGATCGTCGCGTATTCCGGAACGCAGTTCGACCCGAGGGCCGTCGAAGCCTTTTGTTCCTTGACGCCCGAGAAATGGGAGCGGATCCGCTTCGAGACGACATCCTACATCCCCAATATCGAAGAATTTTCCAGGCTGATCAAGAGCGCCAAGATTTAAATTTCGGCGCGGGCCTTTCTGGCGCTGACGACGCGCGGAATCCCGCGGAGATCCTCGCCGAGGCGGATATCCGCCCAGCCCCGATTGAAAAGGGAGACGACCTCGTCCGCCTGTCCCGCTCCGATCTCGAACACGAGATGACCGCCCGATTTCAGATAGGAGCGGGAGCCGTCGATCAAGCGCCGGATGAATTCAAGCCCGGTAGCCCCCGCGACGAGCGCCCGTCTGGGTTCGTATCCGCGAACTTCGGGCTCGAGCGTCCGCCATTCGCGAGCGGACACATAGGGCGGGTTGGAAACGAGAAAATCAACGGATCTCCTCCGGACAACGCCTTCAAGGGCGGCCAAAGCGTTCCCTTCGACGAACGTTATGGAGTTGATATTCCGGCGCTCGGCATTGAGCCGGGCGGCCTTCAAAGCCCGGCGGCTTATATCCGTCGCGATGATCCGGGCGTTGGGGAGCTCTCCGGCGAGCGCCACGGCGATATTGCCGCTCCCCGTGCCGATATCCACGATCCGTTCCCGCCGTCTCGAAGACAGGGCGACGACCTTTTCCACGACGAGTTCGGTTTCGGGCCGCGGGATGAGCACGCCGGGAAAAACGGCGAGGGAAATGGACCAGAACTCGCGTTCTCCGGTCAGGTAGGCCAAGGGAACGCGAGCCCGGCGCTTTTCGACCAGATCGAAAAACCGCCGCTCGGCCGCCGCCGGGACCAGCCGCTCCGGAAACATCAAAGCGTCGCCTTCGGATATCCCCGCGGCCTTCCGCAGGAGGAGTCCGGATTCGAGCGCGGGATCGGCGTGAGGCAATCGCCCAAGCAGCGTCCGGCCTCGGAGGAACAGCTCGCGGAGGGAACTCAAGGCGTTTCTTTTTGTTCGAAGGCCCGGCCCTGCTGGAGGCGGACGAGTTTATCGATGATTTCGTCCAGTTCCCCGTCAAGGATCGCGCCCAGGTTGTGAAAACTCTCGTTGAGCCGGTGGTCGGTGACGCGCGACTGGGAAAAATTGAACGTCCGGATCTTCTCGCTCCGCTCGCCCGTGCCGACCTGGGAGCGGCGGTCCTGGGCGATCTTCTCCTGCCTTTCGCGGCGGACGATCTCCATGAGGCGGGAACGAAGGACGCGCAGGGCCTTCTCTTTGTTGCGATGTTGGGATTTCTCGTCCTGGCAGGAGACCACCAGCCCCGAAGGCCTATGCGTCACGCGGATGGCCGTATAGTTGCGGTTGACGCTCTGGCCCCCGGGGCCCGACGAACCGAACGCCTCGATCTTCAGGTCCTTGGGATCGAGCTTCACATCGACCTCGTCCGCCTCGGGCAGGACGGCCACGGTCACGGTCGATGTATGGATGCGGCCGCTGGCCTCGGTTTTCGGGACCCGCTGAACGCGGTGGACGCCGCTCTCATATTTCAACTGCGAATAGACCTTCTTGCCCTGGACGCCGGCGATCGCCTCCTTGAATCCGCCGATCGGAGAGACGCTCACATCCATGATCTCGAATTTCCAGCCTTTGTGTTCGGCATAACGGGCGTACATCCGGACGAGGTCCTGGGCGAAAAGCGAGGACTCGTCGCCGCCGGCTCCGGCCCGGACTTCGAGAAAGACGTTCTTTTCGTCGAGAGGGTCGATGGGGACGAGGAGAAGCCTGATCTCCCGTTCGAGCTCGGCCTCCCGGGCGGAAAGTCGCTTGATCTCTCCGTCGGCCATGGTTTTCAGGTCGGGTTCGGATTGGGGATCGGACAAAATGTCCCGGGAATCCCGGATGTCCTTCCCGAGCTTTTTGTACTCCTGGTACTTCTTGACGAGCGGCTCGATTTCCGCTCTCTCTTTGGCGGTCTCTCTGATTTTTTGGGGGAAGGCGATCAGGCCGGGGTCGGACAGGGCCAGCGTGAGCCGGCGGTACTTCTCCTCAACGGCCTCTAATTCCGGGAACATCACGCCTATTTTTTCGGTTTGGGCGCGTCATATTTTTTCCGGAATTTCTCGATACGGCCGGCGCTGTCGATGAACTTCTGCTTACCGGTGAAAAAGGGATGACACTGCGAGCAAATCTCGACGCGGATTTCCTTTTTCGAGGACCGCGTTTGAAACGTGCTGCCGCAGGCGCAGATCACGGTGCATTCTTCATAATTGGGATGAATGTCTTTCTTCATCGGTCATATCTCCTCTTGGGGGGAAGTCATTATATCAAATTTAAAGAAATTCCGCCACAGGAATGCGCCATGATCGCTATCCCGCGGAGGGGTCGGCCGCCGCTAATCGATCGAGCCGATTTTTTTGTCGAACGCCTCCTCGTCGATGACGAAGACGGAATTCTTGAGGCCCTGCCTGACGCTCTCTTTATAAACCCTGGAATCAAAATAGTCCTTGAGTTCTTTCGTGAGCGGAAAGACCTGTTCCTCGGATTTCCACTCGTAGAGTTTGCCGCTTCCCGTTCGCAGGCAGTTGAGATGGACGACCCAGGCCAGATGTCTGATGGGCACATGGCTGAACGTCCTCCGGATGGATTGGATTTCGCCCTCTTTGACGGGGTTGAAAAAGTGGAAATACCGGGAGAACAGAACCGCGTTGTGATAAAAAGCGGGGAACGCCAGGATGCAGTCCTTTCGGGTCAGCTTGCCCAGATAGATGAAGATATCCATGATCTTCTTGCTCATGCCCAGGCCGGGGTGTTGCTGACCGGGAAGAGAGCCCCTCTTCTCCGAGAATTCCGCCGCCGGATTCTGAAGCGTCAGCCATTCCATGATCAGGCTCTTGAAATCCCGCAAAGGGAGGGCGAGAGCCGGATTTTCCTTGGGAGCGAATATTCCTTCCCTGATCTTCAGGTCGACGATGAGGTTGTCCGGTTTCTTCTCGCGGAGAAAGATCTGAAACCGCTGAAGGGGAAAGGCCGAGGAGTCCATGTCGAAAGCCAGCGGCCAGAGACCGCGTTTCCGAGCTTCCTTGTCGAAGCCCTTCTTCGCCATGACGGCGAAGATCTCGTTCATCGTGAATTTTCCCAGAAAAAGCGTCGTTCCCCGCCGTTCGGCCAGGTTCGAGAAGATCTCCTCTCCTCCGATCAGCGGTTCGTCCTCCCAGAAAGGTGTGCGTTTAGAATCGGCCATTTTCACAATCTCGACGATCTACGCTGTTTCTTCCCGGACACTCAAGGCCATTGTAATGGATTCGCCGAGGCTCCGCAACTGGAAAGCGATTTCGGAAGCGTGAAAGCTTGATCACGCGCGGGACGCGGATCCCCTATAGAAAAGGAGCGTATCGTCGCCGATAGTGACCTGGCGGCCGAGCGTGAAGTAGGGCGAATCGAATTTCGTCTTGAAATGACGCCGAAGGACGATCAGTCCGCCCGGGGTCAGGATCCCCCGCTTATAGATGACTTTCAGGGGATTCCTTTCCTCTAAAAGCCGATACGGCGGGTCCAGGAAAATGAGGGAGAAAACGGACTTGGCTTTGGCCAGCCTGATGACGGCCCTATTGAACTCCTCGGCCATGACGCGCGCTTTGTCGTCTGCTGCGCATTTGGCGAGGTTATGCTTGATCGTAGAGACGGCGGGTTTGAAGAGCTCGATGAACACGGCGCTCTCGGCCCCGCGGCTGAGGGCTTCGATACCGATCGAGCCCGTCCCGGCGAAGCCGTCGAGCACGGTCGCCCCCCGGACATCGTCCCGAAGAATATTGAAGAGGGCGGTTTTGAGCTTGTCCGGCATGGGCCGGACAAGCGGGTTCGCCACTTTGCGCAGGCGCTTTCCCTTATAGATTCCGCTGATGACTCGGATCATGGTTTCATGTCAGTAAACCACGGAGATTCGGCCGGCCCCCGTTTGGATATCTTTGATCCCGGGCGGCAGCGCATACCAATCATGGAGGCTGAAGGGATCGGACTTGCCCAGTTTCACAGCCACGTAGACGACAAGGTCCAGGAGCATCAGGGGGACTTGCTGACCGTCGAGAAACAATTTTTGAAAATCAAGCCGGGCTTCTCCGTCGCGGGTGGCCAAGACGCCCGCGAAATAAAAGTTCATTTCCGGCTTGAGCACGGCCGGGAGCTTCTGCCCTTGGAGATCGAGGAAAATTTTTCCTTCGATGCGGTTCCGATCCAAAATCTTGAGACGCAGTTCCTTCATGACGTTGGCTTTTTCCGCGGCGATGCGATAAGCGATATAGGAATTGAACTCGCTCTCCGTGAAATCCATTTTTCTCGGCGGCCCGGACTTCCCCATCAGGCTCTCGGCTTCGACGTGGTCGAGAAAGCGGATGATCTTGAGCGCTTCGCGGCGGGTTTCGGCCGTCAATTCGCCGCTCCGGCCGGCCGCGATCATGAATAGGAATCCGCAGAGCGTTATCACCGGCCTGCGCATTTTCGCGGACATGAGCATCGTCATTTTTTATCATGCTAACAAATCAAAGCTCTCCTGTAAATATGGAACGTCCGGAAAATTGGTCGAAGAGAAGCCAAAAAGATGGGGGGGGAAGATGGGGAGGATGAGACGGCCGGCTTGATATCCGGCTATTTGATGGGCGCGAACGGAGAGACGGGCGTTTTTTCCGTGATATTGATGATCCCGGCCATGATCGCTCCGGTTCCAGCGACGACCCAGGCGATTCCGCACGGCGTCAGGAAGAAGGGCACGATGCCCTTTTTGCAAACGACATAGACGCCATCGCCGGTCTGGACGGCGCCCCTGACTTTCATCCATGCGGTCTCCCCGACCAGCGCGCGCCGGACGGTCTTTTCGCCAACCCGTAAAGACCCGGCGTCCTGAGAAAAATTCGTCTGGATGCCTCTGATCCGGATGCTGTCGTCCGTTTGCAGGATGCCGCGTTCTATGAAAACGCTCGCTTCTCTGGCGTCGGGATCGTACTGGACGATCCGGCCGATCCTCGATTCTCCCTGGTTATCGGGCTGAGCTTGGTCGCGGAGGACTTCTTGAACGGACGACTGAACGCCGCTTTCATAAGGATTCAAGGAAATGGTCACCTTGGTCGTTTCGTTGGTTAGGATGCCGACGAGATCATTGGAATTGAAATCGCCCAGAGACGTCGTAATACCGAACGTATAAATGCCTTTGCTCAAGCCTTCGATCTTGAAAACGCCCGAGCTGTCCGAAGGCGAACTTTCATAAATAGTGCCGGAAGTGATATTCCTCAGTTTCGCGACCGCCCCGGGGATAGGCGTTCTGCCGTCGCGGTCAAAGACATAGCCGATGAGATTCCCCTTCTCGATGACTTGGGAGGTCAAGAAGCCGGGAAAAAGGCAAAAAACGACGAATAACGGGATGAAAGAAAGAACGGCCTTTCTAGCCTTGGCTAACTCGAACATAAAATACTCCTGCCCCAGAGAATAATAGCATAAGCGTTAAAACCAGCGAAGTCAAGAAAAATTTCCAGATCATGATATATCTCTATTTCTCGGATTTCCCGTTTTTTTCCCCGGGTTTATTGGCTTGTTCCGCCGCGAGCGCCAGCTTAGCCAGGACAATATCCTTATTGACGGGAATGATTTGACAAACATTGATCCCGGGAATCGGATTAATACGGAAGGAAAGCTCCGGTTCCTTCAGATAATCCTCCCAAACCGCCTGACCATTGAAGAAAACGGACACGAGCGGTGACGGCTCTTGCGGATCGCTTCGAAAAACCAGCGAAACCGTCGTCTGTCTTCCATCGAGCATCAGTTCCTGGGAATACGCTTCTCCCCTCCGGATCGTCAAGTTCGTATAAGTCAACTCCGGAGGGGTCAGGATCTTTTGAATCTCTTCGTACATCGTCTGGATCTGTTCGGTATCGTTGAGCCGTTCGTAATTTTTTTTGATCTTCAAGAGAATGCCGAGGTCCTTAGCTCCCATGGTCCTGGCTTTTTGATAGAAATTGTTGGATTCGTAAATATAGTCGAGCTTTTGATAGGAATCTCCCACCAGCTCAAGGATTTTGATGTATTCGTTCCGCATCGTCTCGGGAACCACGAGGAAACTCTGATCCAAACTGTTCCCGACATCCACGATGTCCCGGTACCGGTTTTGTTTATAGCTCAGCCAGATCGCGAACGAAAATTGACCGAAATCCTTGAATCCAAGGCCGGATTTTTCCTGAATCAAGCCGCGCTCGCGGAGGAAGCTTTCGAGCTCGCCGACACCCGAGCTCTTTTCCTCGAACATCAGATAAGAGCGCAGATACGGCATAGCTTTGTCCAGGCTGCGCGTGTCTTCGATCAAACACTTGGCCAGGCCTAAATACGACATTTTCTGGAGGTTCTGGAAGGCCATGGGATCGATCAGGCTTTGGAGTTTCAGCGCTTGATAGAACTTGATGTTTTGGAGCAAACCGAGGGTCGCCTGGAAATGGTCCCCGGCCTGTCTGAGCTTGAACATCTGGGCCGCCTCGCGACCCGCTTCGTATTCGCTTTTCGCCTCGGCAAAATCAAGGCTTTCCGTCAGGCTCAAGAATTTGAGCCGCTCCTCGCGGTCCAGGGATCGCTCTCCCAGGAATTGAGCGAACATCCGATAGGCGGTCCGATCCTTGGGCAAGATTTTTTCGATGAAATCATAATCCTTCACGTTCAAAGCCCAGAGATTGAACAATTCCATCAGCCGGGTCGGATTGATCTGCTGCAAGGTCCGCTGGAAAATTACGACCGTGAATTGCCGTTCATCGGCGGTCAACACCGGCCAGCGCGCCAACATCACCCGGCCCACTTCATAATAGATGTCCATATTGTACTTGGCCAGCACGGCCGCGTGTTTGAATTCATCGAAATACGGGATGCGCGCGACGGGGAGCGAAAGATAATTCATATAGAGCAGAGCCTGGGCGAAATCAAAATGCGTGGACGCCGAAAAGGGATTGATGTCCAGCGCAAGGGCATAATGACGATAGGAATTCTGAAAAGCCTCGTCCCGGCGCTCGACGTTTTGTAGATTTTCGAGGCCCAATTCAAAATACGCTTTTCCCAGTTCATGGTAGAGGCCGTCATGAACGGGATAGATCGTTTGTTCCTTCTCCAGGATGGCGATCCGGGCTTGCGGGACGGCCGGAATTTTCCGGGCCTGTTCATACAATTGATCGCCCCGGAACAAAACGATCTCCGCGGCTGCGCAGCCGAGAAGAAGAAGGGCGGCCAGCGCTTTTTTCATCGGATCACGCTCTCTTCCGATAATACGCCGTCGTCCAAGCCAGCGACAGGACGACGGTGAACAACAGAATGTTTGCGGGGATATGCAAATTGAAATCCGTAATGCTATGGAAGGCCATGACCGCGACGGCGACGATCAATCCCAGGCCCAGGCCTTTGATCTCCGGGTTCTTTCGCTTGGCCCACGTCTTGAAGGCGTCGCCGGCGATAAAGAATAGGCCGGCCATGAGCAGCGTGAAGCCCACGAGTCCGAGCTCGGAGAAATATTCCAAATAATCGTTGTGCGCGTGGACGAGGGGCCCGTCCAGTCCGGTATTGTCATAGGCCGAAAAGACGGCCGGAAACGTGCCCAGCCCGGAGCCCAGCAAGGGAAAATCTCCGATGACGTTCAATACGTCGGCCCAATACTTCGGCCGGCCGTCCTGGAGGAGGTTGTCCTGGGAAAATCGGCGCACGGTGGAATCCACACCGACATAAAGAGCGATCAAGGTGACTAAAACGATCGTGACTTTGAGAAAAGTCTTGATCCAGATCTGCCTGTATCTCGCGACCCCGAAAGAATAGACGGTGAGCGTGAAGAACAGGAAGAACGTGAAAGCCAAGAGAAAGACGCCCGAGCGGGAATTCGAGCGAAAGATCGCCAGGGACATCACCAGGATCGACAGGATCACGAAGACGTTGACCGCGAAGCCCTGGGCGGCCATCTGGGCGATGCGCTCCTTCCACTTTTTTCCCGGCATGGAGAACAGGTTGATCCGGGAGATCACGAGCCCGAGAGCCAAAGGCAGGATCATTTCCAGATAGCCGGAAAAATGGTTGCGGTTGACGAACGTTCCCGTGACGGAGTCCAAGCTGAACACCTTTTTGTAAAAAAGGATGTGCGGGTTGCTCCGATAGAGCTCAAAAAACCCGTAAAAGGCCTCGAATGTCCCCATGAGAATCAGCCCGATGATGAATTTTCGGATCTGGCGACCGCGGGTGACGGTTTTTATGACTAAAAAGCCGATCAGGAAGTACGAAAGGAGTTCGAGGCCCGTCCGCAGCGTCTGGGAAGGGACAAGGGACAGCGGGACCGAGGACGGATCGGAGAAGTTCGGGATAAAGAGCTTTCGGAGAGCGAGAGATGCCGGCGAGATCGTTTGGACGATAATCCGGGGCAGGGGAATCATCTGCACGCCAAAGAAAAGAAATAGAGCGGAAAAGATCGCCATCGGCCATTTCAATTTCGGCTTGAGATGGACGTTGAAATTCGGGGTCCGTCCCACGAAAAGATACAACAGCGTCAGGGCGATCGCGCCCAGTTCGATCACGGTGATCGACCAGCGTTCGACAGAGGCCGCCGGAAGAGGGCTGAAAATGAGGAGCGCGAGAAGTCCGTTTTCTATGACCTTCCGGAGGAACCGGTCCTTTTTCGTCGGCCCGGAGGAAGATCCGTTTTCGGGCCGGTCATCCGTGTATTCCCGCGAAGAATAGACGCCGCGATCCGTTCCGCCGCGCGGCCAGGGAATCGCCTCCGGAAAATCGGGGAGCGGAGCGGGGCGCGGGGCGGACATTACCCTCTCCTCGCCGACTGCTTCTTGCGCGGAGCGTCGTCGACGGACTTATCCTGGTAGTATTCGTATTGAAAATACGGCGAATATTGATCGCCGCCGAACCGTCGGATCCTCGTGTCGTTGAAGATGACGCCGATGACCTTGGCCTTGGCTTTATTCAGTTCCACCACCGTCCTGGAGAGGGACTTGCGCACCGTCTTTCCCGTGCGAACGATCAGGACCGTGCTGTCCACGAAGGAGCAGACGATCACCGGATCGATGACGGCCAACACCGGCGGCGTATCGATCAAGACGATATCGAACGTGTCTTTGACGTGCGTCATGAGGTCCCGCATTTTCGGGGAATTCAGGAGTTCGGCGGGATTGGGCGGATGCGGCCCGCAAGGCAGCAGCCAAAAATTATCGATGGCGGTCTTCTGGATCGCCTCCTCCAGGCTTACCTGACCGGTCAGATAGACGCTCAAGCCGGCCGAATTCCGGACTTTGAAGATCTTGTGGAGACGCGGCTTGCGGAGGTCCGCGTCGATGGCCAACACTTTTCCCCCGATCTGAGCGAAGGAGATCGCCAGGTTGGCGACGGTGACGGACTTCCCTTCCTGAGGAGCGCTGCTGGTGAAGGCGATCGTTTTCGGCCCTTTATCGGTGAACGAGAACAGGATGGACGTTCGGACGGACCGATAATCCTCGGCGATGGAAATCTTGGGAAACAAATGATTGATGAGTTCGATCTCGCCGGCTTTCGACAGCGCGGCTTCCATGGCCGGATCATCCTTCCCGCCGTAGCGATACTGATAGCCGGAAGAGTAAAAATGGCCCCGTTTTTTCAAGCCGTCCGGGGAAAAATGGGGAATGACGCCCAGCGACCCCAGGCCGGTCAATTTCTCCACGTCCTCCGGCCCCTTGATCGTGTTGTCCATGAAATCGGCGAGGAAGGCTAGACCGACCCCGAAGATCAATCCCAGGAGGACCGCCACGATCAGGTTCCGCTTCTTGTTCGGGGAGATGGGATGCTCGGGAACCAGCGCCCGGTCGACGACCTTGACGTAGCTCGTCCCCAACCCGCCCAGGCGAGCCGAGACAAGAGTTTCATTCTGTTTGGCGACCAGGGAATTGAGGAGCGTTCTCTTGTTGTCGACGTCGATCTGCAGGCTGCGTTGGAGGATGGCGTTGTTGTTCATCTTGACGACGTCGGCTCTCTGCGCGTCGAGAAGATTCATCAACTCCATCTCGTTTTTCAGTGCTGTCCGGTATTCGGCTTCGGCGGACTGGATTGCTTTCTTGATCTCGCTGTCGAGCGCGGCTCTTGTGTTATCGAGCTTGACCTTGAGCTGGATCATCACCGGATGCTCCGGTTTATAGTCCAGACTTTTTTCCGCGTATTCGTTCTTCAATTGCGCGTAATTGCCCTTCAGGGTCTGGATCAACGTATTACTCACGAACTGCGGCAGGAAATCCACCTGGAGGCTCGTCAGCTCCCGCCAGGCGTTTTCCGCCCGGATGCGCTGGACCTGCGCTTCCGTATGTTTGTTGCTCACGTCGCTGAACTTGCTGATCGTATTGTTGTCCTTGTCGCTCAGCGACAGCAGTTTCTTTTCTTCGCCGTATTTCTGGAGCTCCCGCTCTTTCGTCGCCAGGTCGTCCCGGAGCTGGGCGATCTGCTCGCTCAAGAATTCCGAGGTCTGCTGCGTCGCCGCGTAGCGGGTCTCGACCGTGAAAGCGATGAATTCGTCGATGAGCGCGTTGACGATGTCCGCGGCCAGCTTGGGCTCGGACGTTTTGAAGTTGACGTTCACCAGGGACGTTTCCTCGATCTCGACGACGCTCAGTCCCCAAGAAATCCACGTCGCGTAGTAAGCGTAAGGATCGGCGGGCATGGCCGCGTTTTCGGATGACGTTTCCGCTTTTTTTTGGGGGAAGAGCCAGCGCAGGGACAGGACAGTCTGGAGGTTCCGGATGAGGCTTCTTTCCTCTTTCCGGGAATCCTGGAACTCGGACCGCGAAGGAAGATTCATCTTCTTGGCGACCCGTTCCGCCAGCGTGCGGCTGAGCAGGATCTTGAGCTGGGTTTTGAAAAAGGACCCCGAAAAACTGAGGTTCGTCCCTCCCGAGGTCAGGATTTCCTGGATATTCGGCACGCTGGACGCCGGCTCTTCGATCAGGATATTCGCCGTCGCCTGATAGATCGGCGTCGCGGTGAATGTATAGATCGCGGCAAAAACGACGATGACGGTGACGGAACTGAAGACAGCCCACCTGCGCTTGAGGATGATTCTCCAGTAATCGAGAAGATCGACTTGCGTCTTCCCGGTCGCTTTGTTCGCAGGCATCATCGGCGTCATATTAAAACCTTACATCACGCGGAAAAATAACCATTCCAAGAGCATCGTACACTCCCCCGAAAAGCCGGGCAATCGTCCGGGAGGATGATTCAGGGGGTGATTTTTCATCCTCCTCCCTCCCCCCGAAAGGCGGGGAGGATTAGAACCACGTCTGCGGCACGATAATGACGTCGTTCTCAAGGAGCGGAAAGTCCCTGATCTTTCCTTTCTTGATGTCTTTCACGTTGACGGTGAAATTTTTCTCGGCGCCCTTTTCGTCCTTGCGTTTGACGATGACCCCTCCTTCGACGGCCCGGTCCGTGAACCCTCCGGCCTGGACGATCGCCTTGAAGAGCGTCGGAATGCTGGACTTTAAGACCCGAAGGGCTCCCGGGTTCTTGATCTCGCCGCTGAGGTAGATCAAGACTTCCTTATCGGCCGGAATATTGACGATGTCGCCGGGTTCGAGCGTGATATTGAGCTTTGGATCGCCCTTGAACATCAAGTCTTCGATGGGAACGCTCAGCCTTTCGCTCTGTCCGTCGGAGAGCTGGCGGAGGATGATGATCTCCTTCCCCACATCTTTGTTGAGTCCCCCGGCTTCGGAAATCAGCCACAGGAGGGTCTGGCGGCCGAGCAAATCGTAGGGTCCCTGCTTCGCGACGGCGCCGAGAACGGAAACTCTCTGGCTCCGGAATTCCAGGACGCGGACGAAGGCCTGCGGTTTTTGCAGATACTTTTCGTAAAGCCGGACCAGCTTCTTCTCGAGCTCCGAGGCCGTCAACCCGCTGACGTCGACTTCGCCGATCATGGCCAGCGTGACCCGCCCCTGTTGCGACACGCGGACTTGCGCTGTCAATTTGTCCTCGTTCAGGAATTTGATCTCGATCAGATCACTCGGACCAATCCTATACTCGGTGAAGCTCTTATCCGGGTTTTCCTGCGAACCCAGGAACATAGCGACGGTCAGGAAGACGACGGTCCAGAGGAAAATGACGTTCCGTTTTTTGTTGGTCATGGCCGACTCCTTCATCAAAGCCCGAAGAGAGCCCGGACGATCAAGGGACGAGCCTTCGCGGCAGAAGTGGGCCCCCGGGCGTTGCCCGGGGGCCCGGCTGCCGTCGAGAGACACCGGGCCGGCTCCATTCTTTTCTTTCCAAAACGACGACGCCGTCAAAATTGCGTCGTCAAGAAAACGCTGAACATATTCCTCGAGCGATCGATCCCGGGCAAGGTGGAGATCCACCGGGCGGACCCCCAGGTCACCCCCACGCCGGTTTGCCGGAAAACCCTGAGAACGAGACTCGGCGCAACCGAGAGCTGATGATCGATCCTCTTGACGCTGCGCGTTTCGCTAAGGCCCTCATCCACGATAAAGGGCCGGGGATAATCCATGGTCTCATAGCTGACGGCGCATTCCAGGCGGAGGATCCGCAATAGAAAAAACACGATCCCCCCGGAATAGCCGTTCTCGAGATAAGTATCATCCGTGAAATAGGAAAAGGCGGTGTTCCGGCCATATCCCAGCCGGACGACAAAACGTCCCAAACGCATTTCCAGGGACGTATTGCCCACGATGCCGGAGTAGCTCTGTGTATCGGCCGCGCGCGGAGCGAATTTCTTATACCCGAGCGACAAGGTACCCTGGACGACTCCCAGCAGGGGAAAGCGGATGCCGGCATCGGCTTCGTAAGAGCGCGCGTCGCGGCCGGCCGCTTCGGCGTGATCGAATCGATAGTCCGTGACGCCCAGCTTGGTGAAAAAGAAACTGTCGTGAAAGATCTTGTAATAGAATTCAAAAGCGCCGCTTTTCTCGATTCGGTTGAGGGCTTCCGCCAGCGGAATCACTCCATCCCCGGTTTGGACGTCCTCATAACTCTGGTAATTCCACGTCCCGGTCAGACCAAAGAACGTCTTCCGGGCGGTCTCGTAAAAGAGACCGAATTCGTATCCCCGGGCCGTGTCCCGGCTCAACCATCCAAGCTCCGACGAAAACCGACGCCAATGAGAATCCCTGTGATAGCGCCCGAAAACAACGAATCGGGAGAGCAAAAAAAATCTCGTTTCGAAAGCATAACTGTTGGTGAATGTTCTCCGATCGCGCTCCCGGAGATAATAATTATATTCCGGCGTGTCGCGAAAAGTGAGCAGGAGCGATCTCCGGAAGGGAAGATAGACATTGATGTCCGAAGACAGGGTCCCCGTATAATCGGGGATCGCATTGTCGCCGAACTGCGTATTCGTGTCATAGCCGATATTTTGGATCCGGATGAGAGGATAGATCCTGAACGGGCCGAGCGAAATCCTGGCTTTTTGCAGGATATCGTTGAGCTCGTCCTGAAAACCGCGATAAGACTGGCCGAACGAGGGAAGCGCCGCCCCCAACATGAGAATGAGGATCAGGCACCTTTTAAGGGGAGTCATGGTCGTGAAGCGAAAGTCTAAGCGATCGTTTTTTCCAAAGCGCCGGGCTTTTTGGAAATTCCTTTGAGAATGCTGAAAACCGGGGCTTTCTTGATCAAGGCGAGAATCACTTCGCTCTGACAGTCAAAATGGCCCTTTTCCTGGATCAAGGGGATGATCCCGTTGGTCTGGGCCAATTCGAACAACCGGATGATCTGGTCGTCGTTCAGCCGGGCGTAAATCTTCCGGGCGTAATACCCGACAAGGATTTCCCTTTGGATCGCTTTCTTCCAGCCTCGTTCATATTCCGAGAGATCTTCCGCCCGATACGAGCCCGCCCGATGACACTTGGCCACGAGCTCCGCCGCGATCCGGGCGCAAAGCAATCCGAAGGAAATGCCGCCTCCGGTGGTCGTCTTGACGTGACCGGCGGCTTCGCCCAGCGCGATTACCCGATCGGCATACGTCCGGGAAACCAGGCCCTGGGCGATGGGTTTGACCCGGATCTCTTCGTCGCGGAAGCATCCCGCTTGATCGGCATAGTGCCGTGAAATCAGGCGTTGAAAACAAGCCCGCGGTTCGGATGAGGTGACCAAACCGATCCTGAGCTTTCCGGGAAGCGTTGGAACGGCCCAGGCGAAGGCTCCGGGGGCGACGTCCTTTCCGACGAAAACCGTGGTCGTGTTCCCGTTTGGAATATCGACCTCGGCTTGCGCTCCAAGAAGATACTCGTTGGGAAAACCCAGTCCGAGCTTCTTGTTGAACTGATGCTCCACGCCGGTGGCGAGAATGGCCATCGCGGCCGCGTATTTTTTCTCTCCGCCGTCCTCGTCTTCGGCCCGGATATCGACGCCTCGATCGTTCACGGATATATCCGTCACGCGGGTGCCGCTCTCGATCGTCGCGCCTTCCATTCTCGCGGCCTCCGCCAGCCCCTGATCGAATTTCTTTCGATCGACGATGCAGGCGAAGTCCGAAGGATGTTGATACGAGATGACGTGACCTGAGGAGGAAATGACCTTGATGTTCCGGATTTTACGGAGGATGGAATTGGTCGGAAGCGCAAAGTCCTCGAAAACGTCTTTCCCGATGATGCCCGTGCATATGACGTCGGCCCCGATCACACGTTTCTTTTCCAGGACGACGACGTCCAACCCGCTTTGGGACAGGAGCTTGGCGACATGAAGGCCGCTTGGCCCGCCTCCGATGACTGCCGCGTCGGATTTACGCACGTTTCCCGCCGTTTCTCTCAAGGTGATTTCGGAGGGAATCCGTCCGGCGAGAGCGAAAAGTGTTCATACTATATATGGGGGCTCTTGCAAAAAAAATACAATATGTTGCTTTGCTTGTCAAGCGATATTATTCCTTGATAGTCAACGGGCTAAATCGCTCTTCATTATAATGGGTTTCGCGATCCGGAATCAACTTTTTTCCGCGATTTTTCTGAACTTTTTCATATTTTATCCTGCCGGGATTCCCATTTTCCCCGAAACGTGATCCAAAAGGACAAAATGATGAGTTTCATATCGAGGCAAAAGCTCCGCTTCCGGATATAAAAAAGATCGAAGCGGAATTTTTTCCGTCGCGGCGTATCGCCCGGCAGGTAGACTTGAGTCAATCCCGTCAGGCCGGGCCTGACGGCATGGCGTTCCCTATAGCCGGGGATCTCGTCGATTTTCCTTTTATCGGAGTCGCCGCGGACTTCCTTCTCGTTCGGCCGAAGGGCCCGGGGACCGACAAAACTCATATCGCCTTTCCAGATGTTGAGCAATTGCGGAAGCTCGTCCATGGCCGTCGCCCTCATGGTCCGGCCGACTTTCGTGACGCGAGGGTCATGCTCGATCGCTTGGACGGGGCCGTGGTCCTTTTCGGCGTCGACGATCATCGATCGAAACTTCATGGCCTTGAAGATCCGGCCGACTTTCCCGACCCGCTCCTGCTTGTAAAAAATCGGACCGTGATCTTCAAGCCAAATGAGCAGGGCCAGGAGAAGCCAGAGCGGCGAGGAAAGCAAAATGCCCATCGAGGAGAGAGCGATATCGAACGGCCTCTTGAGAAACAACGCTTTCATGATTTCGATCCTCAAAACATCTCGATCACGACATGGACGACATGAGATCCTCATATCTCTTCAAGACGAAGTCCCGCGAAAAATGGTTCAGAGCGTAGGCTCTGCCGCTGGCGCCCATGGCGGCCCGGGAGGTCGGGTCGTTTTTGAGAGAACGGACCGCCTCGGCGATCAGCCGCGGGTCGTAGGAGGGAACGCAGATTCCGCACCGTGTATCGCCGATCAGTTTGAAGACCTCGGAATCGGGATGGGCCAGTCCGAGGATAGGTCGTCCGGCGGCCATGTAGTTATAGACTTTCGATGGGACGGACAGCAGCGATTTCTCCTTGTCCAACGGAACCAGCAGGACATCGGCGGAAGCCATCGAGGAGGGCAGGTCCGCGTAAGGCAGGAAAGGCAGGAAGACGACGTTCGGCAGGCCGAAATGTTCGGCCTGGGCCTTGAGATCATTCGCTTTGAATCCGTCGCCCACGACGACGAACAGGATTTCCGGATCGTCCTTCAAGAAAGACGCCGTTTCCAGAATTTTAACCAGGGTCGCATAACTGCTGATGCTGATAATGCCGGAATACATCAAAACGAACTTCTTTGAAAACCCGTATCTCGTCGAAACCGGGTTTTCCTTGGGCAGGGGTTTCAAAAAATCCGTGTCCACCCAGTTCGGAATGACCGTGATCGTCTCCGGCGGAACCCCCTTGGCTTCCAGGTTCTTTTTAAAACCGTCGCTGATGACGACGATGTTCTCGTGGCGGTCATAAATCCATTTCTCGAAGGCGAGGGCCGCCTTGATGATGAAAGGGTTCTTAAGAAGTCCCGACTCAATGGAAAGGTCGGGATGGATATCCTGGACGTTCAGCATGACCCGAGCCCCGCGAAGAATCCTGGCCAGCGCTCCCGTCACTCCGAGCTGAAGGGGCGGCAGCCGAAGAAAAACGACGTCGCCGCGGCGCACTTTGACCAGGCGGAGCATGGAATAGAGCGTGTAAATCGACCAGGCGATCAAGCGGCCGAAGTGATGACGGGTGAAATTCGTCAGGATTCTCCTGGCGATGAAACCCTCCCGCGATTCACTGACGAACAGCCGCCCTTCGTAGCCTTTATTATGGGGGGTCCGGGGCAAAGTCGTCACGACTTCGACGGTGTGTCCCTGCCGGCTCAAGTAGGCGGCCAACTCATTCATGAGAATCGGGGCGCTGCCGAACTCGGGCAGGAAATACATGGTATGAATATGGATGTTCATGCATCCTCCGCGAGCACGCCGACGCCCCCGGGAGTTCGCCCGGTGAAGAGCGAGATGAAGGCCATGGCCGGGATGATCAAGAGGAGATCGACGCCATAAAACGCCGCGGTGGATTCGAAAAAAGTCCGCGACGACAAGAACGCGACGATCATGATCGATTCCATCAACACGGCTTGATCACTTCCCCGGAGCTCCCGGCATTGCCGGAATATATTCGACCGGAACATGATGAACCAGAAACTCAAGATGGCGGCCAGGAAAAAGAGGGCGCCCACGACGCCGACTTGGAGGAGGGCATGAAGGTAGGAATTGTGGACGTGCTCCCCGCTGAACATGATGCGGTCCGCGTAGAATCCCCAGCCCAAGTACGGAGATTCCTTGATCATATTCCAGCTTTTGATCCAAGTAGCTTCGCGTCCAGTCAGAGATAGAAGGGCGTCCAAATGGCCTCCCGCCCGAACCTGATAGCCGGCCGTGAACAGGATAAAAGCCACGACCGGACCCGCGAACAGAAATCTCCAGTTCAAGCCTCTCAGAAAAATAAAAAGGACGCTCGCGACCGCCAGGCCTAGAAGGGAGGTTCGGGACTGCGTCTGAGCCAAAAGAAACAGGGCGGGAGTCAGGGGGATGACCCAGACATAACGACGCCGCCGCTGATCCGTCAGAATCCGGACCGCCGAGACGATGATGACGATCAAGGCATACCGCCCGACGCCGTTCCGGTTCACTTGTCCGAAACCGAAGGGAAGATCATACACGGTCGTGAAACTGGCAAAACCCCGGCCGATTCTGTAAGCGCTCGGAAGCATAGCAAAGGTCAAAAAGAAAAAAATAGCGTAATTCACATAAATCACGTTGCGAAGGATCGTCCGATAATTTTCGTTATCATGAACGCACCAGATCACGAACAGCGGCGCGAGAAAAATAGCCGCGTTGTAAAGCGCGTAGTCCTGGCTGACCGAAAGAAAAAACGACGTGAGCATTCCCAGCAAGCCGTAGAGGAAAAAGAATCCGAGCGGATCCTTGGCAAAAGGGAACTTGGATCGGTCCTTCAAATACCAAAGGAAACAGAGGAAAATCGCCAAGAGAGGAAAAAGGGCCCGGGCCGCCTGAAAAATTTGCATCGTCGTAATCGCCGTATTCGACGCATTGGCCAGATAATAATAGAAGTTTTGCCACCCCGTGAACATGCCGCCCCAGACGAGCAGCCAGAGAAAAATGGAATACATCATCTTCGTTCTCGAGGCGAGGCCCTCATTGGAAATCTTTTAATTTCAAATCCAGGGGTATCTTCATCAGATATGCTACCGCCGATGGGATTTAAAATCCGATCTTAAGAATGATTTTACTTGAACTAACAAATATTGTCACATGATGGACAAATATTGTTGTTCTTTCATTTTTTACTATTCCGAAGCCATGATAAACACGGGCAAGAGAGCGGACAATCGCCTGATAAGATGAATGAAGGGGTGATTTTGATTTGTCCGGTCTCACCTGAAGAGGTGAGTCCATTCGCGGCGTCTTATTTTTTTTGGGCGATCAGCACGATTTCTTCGCCGAAGGGCCCGACAGCGGCCAATGCTCTCTCTAATAAAGAGAAAAGCCGGCTTTCCCACTTGTCCAGCCGCCGCTCCCCTTTCGCTCTTCCTTCGAAGGGCAGCGTTCCGCGCCGGAGAGAGCGGCTGGCCCGCCAAATATATTGGCTCCCCGTCGCGGTGGTCCGGGCGATATCGATCTTCAGTTCCATCGATCGAAACGCCGCTTTCAAAGTGCTCATGGAAAAAAGAAAGAAATGCCGCGGCGGTTCAAGGCCACGCCATGCGCGACCGAAGACGCGATGTCCCAGGCTCTCGACATTGGGCGTCACGATCACCAGTTCCCCGCCCTTCCGGAGCAAGCGGGCGCATTCTCCGAGCGTCCGAACGGGATTTTCAAGATGCTCGATCACGTTGTTCATCGCGATCGCGTCGAATGAGGCGGCTTCAAGATAAGCCTCCTCGATAGGATCCCGAAGGACATCCAGCCCGAAGCGCCGCCGCGCCGTCCCATTCGCGACGGGGTCAGGCTCGATGCCGACGACATCCCAGCCTCGGGCTTGCATACAGCGCAAAAATTCCCCATTCCCGCATCCGATTTCCAGCAGCCGGCCCCGCGGCTTTTTCCTGAGCCAAAGGACTTCGCGCCCGGCGCGTTCCCGGAACGACGGGATGGAGGATAGAAACCAGCCCATCGCGGCCGCGGTTTTTGTGAGGTTCCGAGGCGCGTATCCAAAGCGGACGGCCAATATCGCCTTCCTTCCCGATCTTCGCAGCGAAGCCGGGCCGGCCCGAGGAGGCGTCTGAGGGACCTCCGCGGCATGGGTATGATAATGCTCATAGAGCTTTTCCATGTCTTCGGGGATCGGCCGCGGATTCAGCCAGAACAGGCCGCAGGCCGGACATCGAAGCCAATTCCACTCGCCCGGGACGCCGTACAGCTTATCGACGAGTCTTTCATAATAAGGAACGCCGGGAGCTTCACAGAGCAAGCAGAGAGCGATGCCCCGGGTCCGGATTCCGGCCCCGCTTTTCCCGCTTCCGTTCGTTTCTTCCATTTGTCCGCTTTCTTCGGAAGGCGATATTCTCCGGCCTCCGCATCGAAACAAGCCTTCTTCGCTTTTTATATCAGAGTGCGCGAAAACAAGTCAACTTGGAGGGGAAGACCCCTTCCAACGGGCGCACCGTTTTGTACTCTAGGGTACAAAACGGCGCCGCCCTGCCTCCCCTTCTCGGGCGGGGCATGAAACCCCGCCCTGCGACCAAGGGGG
>Ga0187886_1000161_pt1 | contig 96163 bp, 66 predicted proteins | sample June2016WEW_20_1_FD_133001 | JGI IMG/M metagenome (GOLD analysis project Ga0187886, IMG submission 133001) | Peatland microbial communities from SPRUCE experiment site at the Marcell Experimental Forest, Minnesota, USA - June2016WEW_20_150 | ecosystem: Environmental > Terrestrial > Soil >... | reverse complement strand
TCGCTTTTTCGCGTTCTTTTATAACTGAAATTAACTCCTCGCCTATCAATTTGAAATTTTCTGCCTTTTCAGGTGTACTGAGATAAACCTGAATTCCCGGTTGTAAACCTTGTTCAATAACAACATTATTTTCATTAGATTCCCCAAGAACTACAACCTGCCTGGTTCCGTTTTTAAGGTAAATGAAGGGTATACTGTCTGCTCCTGCCTGTACACTTTCAAGAGGGATAAAGGTTACATTATTAATTGTTTTTGTAATAATCTTATTACCTGTAGTCATTGAAGGTCTTAAGATCGGGTCAGATCCGTTTACTTCAATTAACACTTCAAACACTTTTGCATCTGCATTAGGTAGCTGTTCACCGATATTAGCCACACTGGTTACTGTTCCTGTATAAGATTTTTCAGGAAAAGCATCTACCATAATCTCAACATGCTGACCTGATTTAACTTTACTTACATCAATTTCATTAACATATGTTTTTGACATCATCGAGGACATGTCAGGAAGTGTGGCCACGACATTGTCCCAGGGACTTATTGAAGAGCCAACTTTCCTTTTTGCTCCCATCCTGTCGCGTTTATAAATTATCATTCCTGAAGATGGGGCAGTGACTAAAAATTTTAACAAAACGGTCTGAAGATCACCGACTCTGGTCTTTTGCTCAGAAAGATTTGTCTTAGCGGTACGCATATCTGATTTAGCCTGTTCAACTCTAAGGGAATAACCTTTTATAGCCTGATCGAGTGAACGGTTAGCTTTATCGAGAGAAATCTCTGCTTGACGTATGGTTGTGGGAGGTTCATATTTTGATTGCTGAAGGGTTATTGCGGCTTCTTCTACGGAAAACCTCAGATTTTTGATATTATCCCTTAAGTTACTGAGAGTAACAGCAGTATCAAGTATTTTCATCTCCAGGTTGGTTTCATAAGTTGTAAGTTTTTCAAGTTCATCCTTCAAACTATTGTCAAAGGATGTCCTGTCAAGAGTAGCAACGTAATCCCCGGTTTTGACCTCGGTACCTTCTGGTACCATATCTGTTATTTTGATGTCCATTGCCCTGATGTTTCTACTCATAGTAAACTCAGGACCAATAATGTCAGTCGATTTTTTTGCCTGCAATTCCCCGGTGGTTGTGACAACTATATCAAACTTACCTTTTTGAGATTCGGTATAAAGATTTGATATCTCTTTCTTTGAGGTTATTTTGCTTAAAACAATCAGAACTACGATTGCAACAACAACTATAATGCCCGTGATAATAAGTGTCCTTTTCATTATTATATAATTGATTTTAGAGGTTTTATGGAGCTTGTCCCGACAAGTCGGGACTTGGTTCATCTGAAATTAAAATTTATTAGAATCAAAAAATCAGCCACAAAAGTATTAAAAAGGATTTCCCTTTTATAGTCATTAACAATTTTTAACATCAATACTTTGTGGGCTTTATGATTTAGCGACATACCATTGTGTTGATTTATCCTGGATAGGTCAAAAATAAAATGCAGCTAGAGTTTATTCACAATTCCAATAACAGTGTTTGCCAGGTCCTCTGCCTCAAGAGTGGTTCTCCCTTCTGCATAGATACGCATAATTGGTTCTGTATTTGATTTCCTGATCTGGACCCAGCCACACTTGTGCTCAATCCATAAGCCATCTCTCTCATCAATTAAATGACCCTGAAAATGATCTTTCACATCATGTACAATCTGGCTAAACTCTTTGGCCGGATCAAGGGTAAGCTTTTTCTTGGCAATGACATATTGCGGATATAGTTTTCGTAAGGCGGAACATTTTATTTTGCTTTTTGCCAGATGGGTCAGAAAAAGAGCTATTCCAACCAATGCATCGCGTCCGTAATGCAGTTCCGGATAAATTATGCCACCATTGCCCTCTCCACCTATCACTGCATCTCTTTTTTTCATCTCTTCTACAACATTTACTTCTCCAACAGCCGATGAGTAGTGTTTACAACCATATTTTAAAGTTACATCTTTCAATGCTTTTGTTGAAGATAGATTAGATACTGTATTCCCCGGAGTTTTTTTAAGGATATAATCTGAAATCGAAACAAGTGTATATTCTTCACCAAACATTACTCCGTCTTCACAGACAATAGCAAGGCGATCAACATCAGGATCGACAACAAACCCGATGTGTGCCTTTCCTTTAATTACAAACTCTGAAATATCTGTGAGATTTTCAGGCAAAGGTTCAGGATTATGAGCGAAATTACCATCAGGAGTTATATTCAGTTCAATCACTTTGTCGACTCCTAAAGACTTGAGTAACTGAGGAAGAATTATGCCTCCGACCGAGTTGATGCAATCTATTGCGACAGTAAATCCGGCAGATTTAATTGCTTTTACATCAACAAGATCTAATCCGAGAATCAGATCAATATGCTTCTTATCCCAGGAAGCATCATGTTCTAATGATCCTGTCAGATCACTTGAAATAAAATTGAAATCTTCTCCGGCAGCTATCTCCAGCACCTTCATTCCATCCTGAGCGGAAAGAAACTCACCTTTTTCATTCAACAGTTTCAGAGCATTCCATTCAGCCGGATTATGGCTTGCAGTAATTATAATACCTCCATCAGCATGTATCCCTGTAACAGCAAGCTCTACAGTGGGAGTTGTTGACATTCCCAGATCAATAACATTTATTCCCAGGCTGCGTAAAGTAGTAATTACCAGGTTATTTACCATGCTTCCTGATTTGCGGGCATCACGACCCACAATTACTTTCAAACCAGTTTTTTTATGCCTTAACTGAACCCATGTACCGAAGGCTGCCGCAAATTTTACTATATCGACAGGAGAGAGACTTTCTCCCGGTTTTCCACCAATGGTTCCTCTGATACCTGATATAGATTTAATTAATGCCATATTGATATGATTTTCAGACTCACAAAGGTGCAAAAAAAACATCAAATCATAATATCGCCAAATAATTGTACCTTTGCACCCTGATAATTAATTGATATGGAGAACCGAAAACCTGCACAAATAAGGCTTAACAGGTTTATTGCCAACAGTGGTGTCTGCTCAAGAAGAGACGCCGATGAGCATATAAAAAACGGACTGATATCAGTAAATGGTCACATTGTAACAGATATGGGGATAAAGGTCAGTTATGATGATGATGTCCGTTTTAAGAAAAAAAGACTTTCGGTTAAAAAAAAGGTATATATACTTATGAATAAACCGAAAGATTATGTCACTACTGTAGAAGATCCCCATGCTGAACATACTGTACTTGAGCTTATCGGCGACAGTTGTCCCGAAAGAGTCTATCCTGTTGGGCGACTTGATAAGGCAACAACAGGAGTCCTTCTACTCACCAATGACGGAGATCTTGCAGGAAAACTTACCCACCCAAAGTATAAAAGAAGAAAAATATACCATGTTTTTCTCGATAATCCTGTAACTAAAAACGATCTGTTCAAACTGACTGAAGGTATAGACCTTGATGGCACGACAATTATAGCGGATGCGGTATCATACGCTGACCCTGTCGATAAAAGTCAGATTGGCATAGAGCTTCATTCCGGACAAAACAGGGTTATCCGCAGAATGTTTGAAACGCTTGGCTATAAAGTCAAGAAACTCGACCGGGTTTATTTTGCAGGACTTACCAAAAAAAATGTCCAACGTGGAAAGTGGAGATACCTTAACGATAAGGAGGTAAGCATGCTAAAACGGGGTATTTTTTAATAACTAAAAATGAGTCATAGATCTGGTTTTGTAAACATTCTGGGGAATCCCAATGTCGGGAAATCGACTATTATGAATTCTCTCGTCGGCGAAAAGCTTTCTATTATTACATCAAAAGCTCAGACTACACGTCACAGGATAATGGGAATCGTTAACGGGGAGGATTTTCAGATAGTCTATTCTGATACTCCCGGGATACTAAGGCCCCAGTATAAACTTCAGGAGACAATGATGAACTTAGTCAATACAGCCCTGTCTGATGCTGACATGATTCTTTATATCACTGATGTAACAGAACATTCTGCTAACGAAGGAGAATATATTGAAAAGATAAAAGAAACAGAAATTCCTGTAATTATTGCTGTAAATAAGATTGACCTTACAAATCAGGGTGATCTTGAAAAAATCGTTGAATTATGGCATATGGCATTTCCTGATTCTCCTGTTATCCCAATTTCTGCACTTAAAAACTTTAATCTCGATCATCTTTTGAAAGCAATTTTGGTTAAGCTTCCTGAAAACCCTCCATTTTTCCCGAAAGATCAGCTTACGGACAAATATGAAAGGTTTTTTGCTTCGGAGATTATACGCGAAAAGATTCTGGTAAATTATAAAAAAGAGATCCCGTATTCCGTTGAGATAGAGATTGAAAGCTTTAAAGATGAAAAGGCTATCATCAGAATAAGGGCCCTGATTCATGTCACACGCGACAGTCAGAAAGGGATAATTATCGGGCATAAAGGATCTATGTTAAAAAAGGTAGGAACTGAAGCCAGGCAGGATATGGAAGATTTTTTCAAGAAGAAAGTTTTCCTTGAATTATATGTTAAGGTGACTAAGGACTGGAGAGATAAACCATTGATGCTTAAACGATTTGGTTATCGTTAGGACGAGTATTAGAATAATATATGAGTAGAATAGTTGCAATAGTAGGCAGACCAAATGTTGGGAAATCGACACTTTTCAACAGGCTCACCGATTCACGGGAAGCTATTGTTGACGAAGTAAGCGGAGTTACCCGCGATCGCAACTATGGTGTTTCTTACTGGAATGGAATCGATTTTTCAGTAATCGATACAGGTGGATATGTTCAGAACTCTGATGACATTTTTGAAGAAGAGATAAATAAACAGGTTCTGCTTGCCATCGAAGAGTCAGATCTTATACTTTTTATGGTCGATGTTACCTGTGGTATCCACGATCTGGATACATCAGTAGCCTCACTTCTCAGAAAAGTAGACAAGAAAGTACTTCTCGTCGTAAACAAGGTTGATAATGGCGAAAGACTAATGGATGCCAATGAATTTTATAATCTTGGTCTTGGTGATTATTTCCCGTTAAGTTCAATGAATGGCAGCGGCACGGGTGAACTGCTTGATGAAGTTGTAAAGAACCTGCCGGCCGAAGAACCCGGTCTATTACCGAATCTGCCCAGGATAGCAATTGTCGGACGGCCTAATGTCGGCAAATCATCACTGGCAAACTCTCTTTTGGGAGAAGAAAGAAATATAGTCACTCCGGTTGCCGGAACTACCCGCGATTCAATATACACCAGATATAACAAATTTCAGCACGATTTTCTCCTTGTCGATACAGCAGGTCTGCGCAAGAAAGGAAAAGTAAGTGAAGATATCGAATTTTATTCAGTGATGCGAGCTGTTAAAACCATTGAAAACTCAGATATTTGTCTTCTACTTATCGATGCTACAAGAGGAATTGAGGCTCAGGACCTCAATATCATGTCGCTAATTCAAAAGAATAACAAAGGCATGATAGTGCTAGTGAATAAATGGGATCTCATTGAAAAAGAAAATAATACTACAATTCTGGTTGAAAAAGATATAAGGGAAAAAACAGCCCCTTTCACTGATTATCCTATTCTGTTTATTTCAGCAACTAATAAGCAGAGGATTCATAAAGTGCTTGAATTGATAGAAATGGTTAATCAGAACAGGAACAGGAAAATAAGTACATCGGAATTAAATGAGGTGATGCTTCAGGTTGTCAAAAACAATCCGCCCCCGGCATTAAAAGGGAAATACGTTAAGATCAAATATGTGACTCAACTTCCGATATATACTCCTGCTTTTGCATTTTTTTGTAACCTGCCTCAATATGTGAAAGATCCATATAAAAGGTATCTGGAGAACAGGATGAGGGAGAAATTTGATTTTACAGGAGTCCCGATTAGGATATTTTTCAGAAAAAAATGATCAAATTTGGTGTGGTTTTTGTTATTGAAAATTTATTGACTTAAGAACCATGAGAAAAATTGGATACCTGGTTATAGTTTTAATTATCATATTTGTTCTGAATTCGTGCAGGAAGGTTGAGCAACTGCCAGCAATTCCTCATATTGAATTCACGAGCTTTACAATTTTTGACACAACCGATATTCTGGGTAATAATTCAAAGGGAGGAAGACTCAAGTTTTATTTTGAAGACGGTGATGGTGACCTTGGGTTAAATGCTCCTGCTTTAGATCAGACTGATTCGACAAATTTGTTTCTTACTCTTTACAGGAAAGAGGATGGAGTCATGATGCCTGCTCCGGATAATGATCCATTAAAACCGTCCCCTTACAGGATCCCTTATATGGAGAGGACGGGACAGAATAAAATATTGAAAGGGACAATATCCGTAACTTTCCTATATCTGTTTTATTCTCCAGCTGATACAATCAGATATGATTTTTATATTAAAGACAGGGCCCTGAATGAGAGTAATGTTGCATCCACAAGTGAAATAGTGCTTTCTGTAAATAATATTTATAAATAACCTTCTCAGACTTTCACACCCATTAAAAGGACATCATCAACCTGGTCAAAGGAACCTTTCCAATCAAAGTAGAATTTCGACATAGCCTCTTTCTGTTCATCCATTGGTAATCTGGATACCTGTTCAATCATCCTCTTTAACCTAGCTATTTTCAGTTTTTTACCATCTTTCCCACCAAACTGGTCGGGCAGTCCGTCAGAAAACAGATAAACAGTATCTCCTTCCTTAAGATAATATTCCTGATCATCGAAGAATTTCTCAATCACAGATTCACCTCCGACCGAGGATCTGTTACCTTTAATATAATATGGTTCACCATCGAGGACAAGAATTACAGGTCGCATTGCAGAAGCAAATCTGACATGGCGGGTTGTAATATTAAATTCACAAACCACCATATCCATACCGTCATTAGAGACACCTAATTCCACATTCTGGTTAAGGGTAGAAAATATCTGCTTATCAAGAAGAGTCAAAATTTCGGAGGGTTTTGAAATTCTCTTTCTGGTAACAATATCCTGAAGAAGTGTGGAACCAATCATCGACATGAATGCGCCAGGAACGCCATGCCCTGTAGAATCGGCACAGACCAGAATAAACTTATCATCTTCAAGCTTATCAAACCAGTAAAAATCACCGCTTACAATATCCCTGGGATGAAACAGAATAAATGCATCTTTAAATGATTCCTTTAGCTTGTTTATATCAGGCAAAATACTTGTTTGTATGCGCTTGGCGTAGTTTATACTATCGGTGATCTCAATATTCTGAAGTTCGATTTCTCCTTTCTGCTTCATTACTACACTTGTTCTGGCTGCGAGCTCTTTTTCAAGATATTCCTGAATCTTCTTCTGGGATTTTTCCCTTTCCCGTATTATCAGAATTACAATGCCGGCTATAACTGCCATCGCTGACAGAATGAACCACCATGTTCTATAGAAAGGTTTTTTAATTAAAATATCGAATGATACAGGTGATCCCTGGGAGAGGCCATTTTCGTTTACTGATGTAAGACTGAATTTATACTTGCCGTCGCTGAGACTATACAATACTTCTCTCGAGGTGGTCATTTTACTCCAGTTAAGATCAAAGTTTTTTAGAAATGTACTGTAATAAACTTTCCCCGGTTCACTGAAATTAATGCCTGAATAGTAAATCTTGATCTTGTACTTCATATAAGGAAGTGTAAACGATGTTTGAAAAGGATAAGGCACATCATTTATCTCTATAATATTTATGTTATTAAATGGAGTTACCTTGCTCTGCTTGTCCTTTAACCGGTCATAGATTATTAAACCTTCTGTTGTCCCGATCAAGATTTTTTTGTCGGTCGATTCAAACATTCCGTCCGGATTGCAAACACCAATCTTTGCAAAATCAGTCCCGAAAATCTTTACATTTCCGGTTTCAGTATCAAACCTTGAAAATCCTTTACTATGACCTACCCAGATATTGTTTTCAGCGTCAGCAAGGAGACTATAACAATAATTTGACATCAAATTACTCGATCTGGTTATTGCAGAAACAGTATCCTTAAGGAATTTAAAAATACCATTGCCTTCAGTCGAAGCCCATATTGCTCCATCACTGCTTTGCGTAAAAGAGAGTATCCTGTTTCTGGTGCTTCCAAACATGGTTGCAGTTCCCGATGTAATATTAAAATCGCGATCAATCTTATATAATTTCTCACTCTCAGTACCAATATAGGCAGTTCCTTCATGAGAAAGGAATATCTTATTAATGCTGTTATGAGGTAACCCATTATTGATATCAAATTGTTTCTCAGTTTTGCCTGTTTTATTGAGGACAATAACACCATTAGTTGTTGCCAGCCAGATATTCTTGTTATCCATTTCAATATCTTTAATATTATCTGCTCCTGAATCACCAGACTTGTAGAACCTTCTTACCGAGCCGTTTTTGCTTCTGATAAATAAGCCATTTCCTTCGGTCCCTATCCATAAGTTTTTTTCCTGGTCAAGATAAAACGATTTTATCTCCTTATTTCCAATTTGATTGGCAAGATCAGTGAAAGAGACTGACTTACCGGCAACTGGATCAAAAATGTGAAACCCGGTTGGTGTACCAAGAAGATAATTGTTATCAAAATTTTTAATATAAAGGATATCGTTCCCCTGCGAATTCTTCCCGGGTGCATAATAACTAAAAGAATAAGACGTCAGCATAGAAATGCCTTCGCCATATAACCCGAACCAATAATTCCCTTCAATATCCTGAAAAACCGTTCTCACATCATTCGCATTCAGTCCTGAATTCATATCATAAAACCTGGCTAATTTCACTTTTTCATTATTATCCGAGAGATTCAGCTGGATTACTCCCGAACCGGTAGTTGAAACCCAGAATGATTTGTTGGAATCTTCAGTGATAGATTGAACTTTCAGTGATTTCAATTCGGGGCGGTCTGCGAAACGTGTGAGATCGTTCCCTTTATCAGATATACTTAATTGAAATAACCCATTGCCGTCAGTTCCGAGAATAAATCTAAAGCCATCATCTATCTTGTGTATAGAAGTAACGCCGTAAGAATCAAACCCTTCAACAACTTTGATTACCGAAACAGTATCTTTCTCAAGTCTGCACACCAAAAGATTCTCCTGGGTACCAATAAGCAAATTACCTGAGTTTGTAAAGGAAGCAGAAAACAAACCCGGATCAATAGAAAATGCATATCGATGTACCTCTTTAGGATTCAGAGGATTTATTGAAAAAACCGCTTTCCCCTGTGGAATTACATAAATCAGACCATCTGGCCCTTCAATAAGCTCGCTGATACTTTTTGAATTCGTAAGCGGAACTATATTCAAATTATTCTCCTTAGCATATAAAACCGTGCCATCACTGCAACCGAACCAAAGGATTCCTCGTTTATCTTTAAGGCTTTTTGTAGGGTACCGGCCAGATGATGAATCAGGGTATTGTACATGAAAAAATTTATAACCGTCAAAACGATACAGCCCGTTACCTAATCCAACCCATAGAAAACCATTGTTTGACTGGTTAATAGTATAAACATAACCACTTGGGATATTCCTCTCAGTTCCATAATTCATGAAACTGTAAATCTGACCATTTAATAATGCTGAAAATAAAAATAAGAACCCGATGGTGCTGTTTAATATTTTCAAATTGATATTAAATCTCATTTCAGGTTTTAGTTATTTCTTTGGCTTTACTTTCTCATAACCTACTTTAGGCTGGTATACAGGTACCCCACCGATCGGTGAACTAAAAAACTTGACTGCATCGCCCCTTTGGTTTTCCAGAGTAATTACCACATTATTATTCTTAACCAGTTCGTCCTGCCTTTTATGAAACTGAAAATCAAGTGAAGATTTTACCTCTGCAGGTTCAATCGGGATCTTAGAAAAGATCCAATTATCCTCATTTGAAATAGGAACAGAAACTCCCTGTTTGTATCTCGAAACCACTAAAATGTTACCATCATTGTCCCAGTCAAAATTACTTTGTCTGATGTACACAATGCCGGTATCAATATAAGGATATATGTGCGAAACACTCTTAAAATCATTCCACATACGAAAATGATATGCATAGGTGAATGCGTTAGCTCCTTCAATCGGAATATTGTTGTCTGGATCACTGCTTAGAAAATACCTGTAAAGATTCCCATCATCACCACTTATTCCTTCGCATACTATTTTAAAAATATAACTGTTCCATCTTGTGTTAAAATCTCCTTCGGAAGGATTAAACGGCCCGAAAGTATAATACTTATTATCATACTTCGCGTCATTACCGAAAATCTTGGATGCCAACAAATTACCCGATTTGTAGTTTAATCCTTTCAACAGACCCCTTGATTCCTCGTTTTTTTCAGGATCCACTCCTTTACCTCCATAAACGGAGAACTTCGTTTTAGTATTAAATTCGTCTTGTATTTCATCATATTCGCCACCACAATCGGGGTCAAAAACCCTTATATAAATCGGTTGGGTGAAATCTTTCAGAATACTAAAGAAGAAGATCTGATAAAAATCAGCGTCTCCCCAGGATGTCTTACCATCTTTCCCAAAAGTCACAAGAAAAGGAATATTTTCATCTTTCCCCGGAACTGGCTGCCCGGATAATCTGGCAAACATCGGAAACCCAAATAAAAAAATTAGAAGAAGTATTTTATATCTTGATTTATTCAATTTCATTAATCTCAAAATTAGTTATTTTCACCATCAAGGTTGACGAAATACAATAATATTTTTTGATACACATGCATACTTGACCACACCTCCCGGTTCCGGTTCTGCTGATACGATAAGCTGAATATTATAAGTTCCGGATTTTGTGTAACTTTTATCAACGTTTTTACCAATTGCAATTGTTTCATCGCCAAAATTCCAGTAGTATCGTGCAATTTTCCATCCCGGAAGATTTGTACTGTCGGCATTCAATTTTATCCTTTGGCCCGTTGCAATCTTATCAGGTGCTGAAATATAAGGTTGCTCAATTTCTGTTAAAACAAGGGTTTCCGTTTTTTCGTTGTACGTAACCTCTTTGGTAACAAGGTTTACCACATCAAGTTGAACCAAGTATGTTCCCGGGCCGCTAAAACAATGCTCAACAACCGGTCCTGTAGCATTGTTCCCATCTCCGAATTTCCATTCATAGCGGAATGGCATAGTATCATACTTTACCGCATTCTCTTCAAAAAACCTGAAACAATAATTATTGTCAACAAGTGTGTCGCAAGATGCTTTCCTGATTATTGTTGAAGTGAATTTGTAGATATTATCTTCTATACGTCGATTTGAGGAAAAATAACCGGTCTGAAGATTGTCTTCAGCCACAAAGGCAAAATCATCGGATGTGGAATTAATTGGCTTGGGAAGAAGGACAGGATCTTCCCATGAACCATTATTGAATGAGGTATAATAAACGTCCAGATTACCGATACCACCGGGTCTGTTGGATGAGAAATATAATCTGCCTGATGGATGAATATAAGGATAGTTTTCAATTCCAGAAGAATTCACTTTAGGTCCAAGATTAACAGGAGGAGCCCATTCTCCGTTAATTAATTCACAGTAGTACAGATCAGATCCTCCCTGTCCTCCGGGCATATCAGAGGCAAAGAATAAGTATTTCCCATCTTTGCTTACTGAGGGCTGGCCAACTTCATATTGCGGATTATTGTATTTAAAAGGGCGTAAAGATATAAGATCTGTGCCAGAGAGGTCAGCAATAAATATTCCATTATGGTTCTTGAAGTTCTTTTCAGTGGTTATTTCTCCAGTTTCAACTTCACTTGTAAAATATACAGTTTTGCCATCAGGAGCCAGACATAAAGGTCCATTATTGAATTTATCACTGCGTTCGCTTTTTAATATTCTTGGTTTCCTGAATGCAGAAGTGTCTTTTTTTTCTGCAAGATAAATATTATAAAGACGGCGACCATCAAAGGCAGTACGATCTGTAATGCCGCTGAATCGTCTGTTGGAACAGAACATAATTCCATCTTTGACTATTACCGGAGATATATCGCTAAAGCCATTTGAACTAAATGACATTCTTTTAACCTCATAAACAGAAGGTTGCTGGGCTTTAGTTTGAAATGAAACCAGAAGTACGATTAGAACAAATGTTATGATATTTAAAATCCTTTTCACCATATGTCAAAAGTACCTCGGGTTAGCAGCGCTTACCTTATATCCGAATTCGTATCGCAAAATAAATTCACTCGACCCTTTTGAGTAGGAATTCATCCTTCCAATTGGATAATCATAGGAGAATCCGAACATTAGTTGCGGATTAAGCTGAACCTGAAGAATCCCTACAGCAACCTCTTCTGAGGTTCTCCACGAGCCACCCAACCAGATGAGATCCCCAAATATAAAATTACCGTTTATATCAAATTGAGTTAGCTTTTTTGTTCTTTCCAGTGAATAATCAATCATTACCGAAGGTTTAAACTTAAAAGCCTGCGAAAATGTAATAAGTCCTCCGGCAGAAAATATCAAATCATATTTATTAAAACTATTATAAGCTTCAAGGGAACCTGTTGAAATGTTTTTTCTATAGCTGAGAAATGCGGGAACAGAAACTCCGGCAAATAATTTATCGCTGAAATAGTAGACTCCTGCACCAACGTTGGGAAGAAAATAAGGTTTGTTATTTACAGTGAAAACCGGGTCATTTTTTGTTGTTGTAAGAATACCTGAGTAGTCAGTGTTCGAACGATCAAAACCCACTTTTAGTCCAAATGAAAGCTTTCCTTCTCCAAACCTGATACGGTAGGCATAACTTGCATAAATGCTTTGGGATTTAGTAAACCCGAATTTCATGAACTGAGCCATTATGCCGAGTCCAACCTTGTCGTTTTTCATCGGTGCGTTAAGAGAAACCGACTGAAAAACAGGAGCATCAGGTATGCCCATCCACTGCATCCGGTATGATAAAAATGCGCTCAGTGCCCCACGCGAACCAGCATAAGCAGGATTGATCAACAGGCCATTCTGGAGATACTGGCTATAAACAGGATACCCGAGGCTGACCCCTGTAGAGTCAGGAATTGCCTGCCCTGGAACACTTGTGAATACTGATAAAAAGAAAAAAGAGAATATTAATTTTATCTTATTCATTCGTTAAAGATCACCATAAAACCGTATTAAAAACTATGCCATCAATATCGTTTAAGAACAATAAATCCGCTTTTTCTGAAAACCGGACCATTTGATCTTTTTGAAGTTATTTTCAACATATAATAATATGTGCCTTCCGAAAGATCAAGTCCTTTGAAATTCTTCCCATCCCAATCTGTCCATTTCTGATTGCCGCGGTTAGAAGTTTTAAATACTTCCGTACCGGCTCCGTTAACTATACTCAGATCAATATAATTATCATCCTGATTCAATCCTTCAATAACAAATGTATTATTCCAGTCATCACCGTTTGGAGAAAATCCCTGAGGTATAAAATCTTTCAATAATTCAATATCTACCGAATCCTTTAGTTTGCACGGACCTTTGTGCACTGTCCACAAAAATAAATTCTTACCGACAGACAGATTACTGACTTCTGTTTTATAACTCGTTGTATCTTCAATTGAACTTGTCCCGTTGTCAAGCACTTTCCAGGTTCCTGTTTCTCCAACCAATCCCGGATTGATGGCTTTCATATGGTAAATTTTCTCAATTGAATAGATAGAAGTATCAGGCCCTGCATAAACCTGGCTCACCGGCAACGGGTCAATACCAATATCCAGAGGTGTTGAGACACTAATGCAACAATCATTGGCTCCCGATTTTACGGTACGTTTATATTTAATTGGAGCGAATAAAGCCGGTGGCTGATAATTGGAAGAGCTGTTAGTGCCTGATGCTGCAGTCCAATTAGCTCCCCCATCGATACTCTGTTCCCAATAATATTTATATACACCTGAACCACCTGAGAGTGTTGCCCCGGTAATAATATCCGGCACCAGGCTATAACATACTTTTGCATCGCCTGATATAGTATTGTTAGTTATAAGCGGAAGAACAGTTTCAGTAATTGAATTGCTGATATCAGTGCATGCTCCGGATATAACTTCTCGTTTATAGTATGTTGTTGCTGTCAGCGAAGGCGGCTGAAAAGAAATTCCTGTGCCTCCGGCAGGAACAGGGTTAAAAACAGAATTATCGATCGAGTATTTCCACTGGTAAGCATAATCCCCCGGAATACCTGACCCGCCTGTAGCAGGAGTACCCTGCAGCAGGCTTGGTACCTGATTATAACATATTGTCTCTGTAACTCCCCCGGCAAAAAGTGATATGTTATTATTTAATATTGGTTTATGAACAATAATTCTTATTGATTTGCTGACATCGAAGCAGGCTGACGAGAATACAATCCTTTTGTACCTGGTTGTATCAGTTAATATAGGTGGCTGATAATCAGGACCTGTTGCTCCGGAGATAAGGGTCCATGTATGAGATTTTGTGCTGTCCTGCCAGTTATAGGTATAAATTAAGTTACCTCCAGAGAGAGTCGGAGTTTTGGATCCGATAAGGTTTGCCGGTGTAGATCCGGAACAAATTGACGGATCCGGTGCAATAGTATTATTTGTTATAACCGGGAAATCTTTAAGCAGAACTGCGTTACTTGTAGACGTACAAACATTGTTACTTCCTGAATAAACAACACGTCTGAAGATATATTGGTTCGAGGGTATCCTCTGAACCAATTCTGTTGGGTTATAACCGGTTCCATTGCTGACTCCCGGTGCCGTTCCCCACCCCGTACCATTTATGTTGCTCTCCCATTTAAATATATAGGTATTATCTCCTCCTGCCAATGCCGGAGTAGTTGCAGAGGTTGTTGCTGAAAGGTTGGTAAATGTCATACCATAACAAATATCGGGAGGAAAATTGAGTATCCTGTTATTCTTTATTGTGTCAAGGACTGTAATTTTAACAATAGTTGTCGAATCTACACATCTGCCAGAGGTTACAGTACGTCTGTACCAGGAGGTAAACTTAAGCGCAGGCAGAGGAGTATAGCCCTCTGAATTATGAGGATTTGCTGGAGTAGAAAACAGGCTGTTATTGAGGCTGACTCCCCAATTGAAAGCGTATATACCATTACCGTCCTGCAATATTGCTTTAGAAGTAAATGCAGGAGGATCCTGTGCAAAACAGATTGTATCGGATGTGCCAACAATATTATTCTTTATGAAAGGCTGCACAATAATTTTAACTGGTTTACTGATATCAACCAGAGCGGTTGGAGTTGAAGAATCTGTAATTGTTCTCCTGAACCAGACAGTTGCGGTTTCAATCAGAGCTGGTGTATAGTTAGTAGGATCAGGATCATTGACAAGAGTTGTCCAGGCAGTCTGGTTATAACTTTTCTCCCACTTATAGGTATAAGGTCCAGTTCCTCCAACAGGAATAGTCCCGTTGAATTTTGGAGGTATCATATTGGAACAGACTGAATCGATCTGATTCCCCGTAACAGAAGAACTGATTGAGTTGAACAAGAAACCGTTCAAAATTGCTTTAAAGCCTTCTCTTTTTTCACCCGTACTCCCTGCAGTTGCAGAAGAAAAAGGATCATTACCCGGAAGACCTCCATTCAGAACAGTGGTAATATTTCCTGTTGTATTAGTGCTGACATATAAAAATCCACCTCCCCCACCACCTCCTTCGCCAAAAGCACCAGGATTATCACCTCCCTTTCCTCCCAATGCAGAAAAGGTCAAAGGAGTTGATCCATAACTATGTAATGAAAGTGCTATTGAACCTCCGCCTCCGCCACCTCCGGAACCTCCATTAAGAACTGCCGTACCTCCATCACCTCCGTTAGCAAGTAATTTACCTCCCCTACCTATTATAGTATCAGATACAATTATTACGATTCCTCCTCCATTTCCACCAGAAGGTGAAAGGCCAGTAAGAGAAGTAGATGCACCTCCACCACCACCGAAAAAAATTCGGTTAATAAATGAAGGAAAAGTAGGTTGTTCAGATGTCCATCCACCCAAGCCACCAGCTTGTGGGGCTGTACACAAGTTGTCTTCATATCCACCTATACCACCGGCTCCATGATTTGATCCTCCTCCTCCTCCAGAGAACCTTCCGTTGCCACCGCCTCCACTTGTATAATTCGGACCCTGACCTTTCATATGTGACGGTGCTAGAAGAGTTCCAAAGTCATCATGAATAGCAATACCTTCTCCTTTGAATCCTGCATTAGTAAAACTTCGTGCATAATAGTCAAGAATTGTTGTAGGAACTACCATAGCGCATCTGCCAACTCCAATTGTATCCTTACCTCCGGCAAATCCACATTTTGACACATCAATATCTGCATTCAGAGTCAACGTTCTTCCAATAACAAGAGCCAGAACACCTCCTTTTTTTGAAATGCTGTTCCATGGATTACAAAAAAGTTTGCCTGTTATAATCGCATTGTTGTAATATGGCACTCTTACTATCTGAATACTACCCTTTGGGTCATAGGTATTAATAAGATTATTTCGGAAAACGATTTCGTTAGTACCTCCATCGACAGATTGAATAATCATAAATTCATGCAATCCGGGTTGCCCAAAAATACTTTGAATAAAACCATAACCTGTGGTTGGGGTGTTGATCCCAACACCTTGCATCTGAATAAGTATGATGGTATCGGGTGCACTGAAACCAGTTACATCATCAACAATAACTCTGTCACTTGCCGGTATGCTTATTACATGAGCCGCAGGTTGATTAAGGTTCCCTGACAGACTTTTCTGAGATAATAACACACTACTGTTAAAACCAAGTATCAGCAAACAAAAAATTAGTCTCTTGCTATGGCTCAAAAAATTGCCGGTCATCATTTAGATATCAGAACTGCTAATATAACTATTATCCTGAATATTTTTACTTATATTTATTTAATATGGGCCCCTGTTGGTCAAATTGTTTTCGATCCAAACTGATCCTTGGTTTAAATCTTCCCAACTCTAAGTACTCAAGGCACTTTAGGCACCAGGTTTTTCAACTGTGTATATAACCGGTAATTCAAAATAAAAAACAGAGCCCTCGCCAACCTCTGATTCAAACCATATCTTCCCATTTGCACTTTCAATATATTTCTTTGCAATTGATAACCCAAGTCCCATTCCCGACGACTTTGTTGTAAAATTAGGGGTGAAAAGATTCCTTCGCAGGCTTTCAGGTATACCTGTTCCGTTATCTGAAACCGATACAATAACTTTGTCGCTTTTAACTTCAATATTCAACATTATCAGCCCATCCCGTCCTGCGGGTATTGATTGAATCCCATTTTTTATAAGATTCGAGAAGACTCCGTTAAGTTGCTCTTTATCAGCATAAATAATAATTTTGCTTTCGTGAGGCCAATGTACGCGGAAGGCAACATTTTCAGTATTTTTAAAGAGTTCGAGGGTTATCCTGATCTGCTCAAGGATGTTAACCTCCACCGGGTTACTTACCGGCATCTTTGCAAAGGCCGAAAAAGCAGAGGCAATGGAGGAGAGATTATCAATATATTCGATTTGGTTCTTTGTAAAACGATCAATCGTCTTATCAAATCCGGGTACTTTATCATTCCACGATTTAAACAGCTGCTGGATATTTAATTTCATTGGCGTAAGAGGATTCTTTATCTCATGAGCAATCTGTTTGGCCATTTCTCTCCAGGCATATTCCCTTTCGGAGTTGGCCAGCTTGTGAGTGCTCTCCTCGATCTCATCAACCATCCTGTTATACTGTTTGACAAGCTCCCCAATTTCATCGTTTCCCGCGTATGCTAGCTGTTCACTTTTTTTCCCCACGCCTACGGTAGCAAGTCCCTTACTGAGCATATCGAGCGGTGAGGTCAGTCGTCCACTGATAAAAACAGCAAGACTCATTGTAATTATTATAAGTAGCAGGGTAAAATTAATAACTGCGACTATAAGGTTTGAAATCTCCTTCGCAAGTACGCTTTGCATCCTAAAATATGGCAGATTCAGATATGCGATAACTTTATTATCAGTATTGAAAAATGGAATATAGGCTGATAAATACTGAAGATTCCCGATTTTTTCCCTCTGATAATATTCACTTATTTTACGATGTTCAAGGTTATACAATGCCATATTGTTTATACGCTCGCTTGTCAGGTCCCGGTCAAAAATTTCCTGCCGTGAGGTAGAAATAAGGAATCCACTGAGATTATAAAGATTAATGTCAGTATTGAAAACATTGGAAAGCTTTACCAGTAACTCATTCAGTGACGAATATCCATTACCTTTCCAGTCAGGTGAAATATACTTTTCCATCGAAAGATTACTTTCGAGCTCGATATAAACCGAATTAAGCTTTTCCTTTATATTTTCATAGTGTTTTGACTGGTATTGGCTAATGGTAATATATGCCACCACTACACCTATCAAAATAAATGAGAATAATAGTATTCCTATAAAGGAGAGTTGAAGCTTCTGCCGGAAGTTAAATATATTCAAACCTCTGACTGGGGGTCTCCTGATCAACAGAATAATCATATTTGAGAAGAAAAGGATGAAAGCAAAGAGATATGCAAAGGAGATTATTATATCGCCGGGTGTAACATCTGGTCTGGTTAATATTACGGTAGCATTCCCGTTTTTATAAAGAACATGTTTAAACCCGTCTGTTTTGAAAATCCTGTAATCTGAAAATTTATCAATGTATTCGGCATCTGTTTTATCAAAAGGAAACTCACCGGTTATAAGAACAAGTTTACCATTAATGTATTTTGCAAAAGAATAATCCCTTAACCCTGCATATTCATGGTATTTTCTATCAAGAAGCAATTCCGAATAGCCTGGCTGGAATACATTCACATCACTGTATAGTTCAATGAATAAGCCATTTGTCTTGTAATTCTCCGATTTGTAATAAGACCTGCCCAGATAGTATGATCTTCCTCCCTGATTATCGAGAAAATAAAAATCAGTGCCTGTTAGTCTATGTCCATCCCGTTTTATACGGTCATCAAAAAAACTAAAGCAGTTCTGCGACTTTTCACTGCCGGAACCAATTTGCAACAGTTGATTATTCTGGCAAAGGATAATGTTTATATGATAATTCTTCCAGAATCCGGTGAAATAATTATCCTGAAGATAGTTTTTTATTTTTTCGACATTGTCTTTGTTGAAATATTTAACCCTCATCATATTGGAGAGAGCAGTATCCTTCACAATTGCAGGGTATAAATCGAGCAGAAGATGTTCAGCTTCAGGGTCATTTTCAGTTGAAAAAGAGACTGCCTGAATTTTAAGATTTTCAATTGTCTTCTTCTCGGACAGGATTGTAATAAAATATAGAAAATAGACTCCTGAGATGATGGAAAGAATTACAGTAATACTTAACAGGCCCAGATTTCTATTTGTTGATATCCAAATACTTACGACCAGAACAAAATAAAATATTATCAAAGGGATCATAGTTCCCGGCTTATTATAGAAAAAGATAGCCGGAACAATAAATGAAGTTATTATGGAAAAGATAACAGTTCCTGTGCTTAATAGTCTGGCACTTTGAAATATTTTAAACAGATAGAACACCGGAACCAGCAGTAAAAGGAATATGCATGCAAACCCGGCAAAACTATACACATTCAATTCCAGTACTTTATAAGTTTCAAAATTTATATTGGAGATTGAAATGAGCTGGTTGAAAATCCATTGATATAAACTTAAGATCAGAGCTCCTGTAAAGAGCAAAACTGAAAGGAACAGATAATTGGCTGTCCCTTTATTCTCTTTTCGTGCCTTAACAGGAAAATAAAGGTAAAGGAATGTGGAAAAAGCCGCTGCAAGAATGCTGAGCATCACAAGGTGACCTAATGATGGGATAATCTTGTTTAGAGAGAACAGGTATGGAGAAAATAGTTCGGTCTGAAAAACCGACAGAGGTTTACCGGAGAGAAGAAGAAACAAATAGATAAGTGTATAAATCGCAAGGGCAAAACCCACTCCGGACAGACCTCTCCCCTTACTACAAAATAATTTAACAAGCTCGAAAGAAAGGAGAATGATCAGAACCAATGCGCCTACCCACAGATATAACGGGATATAAATAAAAGAGGTATTCCCTTTGACTGCAGGAAATAAGATAGAAAAGAGGAAATCTCCTTTTTTATCAAAAACGTGATATTCAGATGCGTTTTTTTCGGTATCCAGATCAACATTCTCAGGAATCCCGAATTCCTTTTCAAACCCGCTTTTGATGATGTTATTCTCGAAACCATAATCAGTGCGTATTCTGAGCAAGCCAATAATCCTGTCATTTCCAGCCTGAATAGTTTTGGTAAGAAACCATCCGTTTTGTAAAAAAACCAACGGTTTGTTATAGAGTGAATCCATGAATACCCTGGGTACATCAAAGTCATTATCTGACCAGTAGACAAGTTTATTGTCAAGATATTCAAGTAGGCTGATCCTGTTTTTTTCTGCAGTCGTAAAAAGGTCATTTTTAGAAATAGTATCATTAGGATTTTCCCTGGCCAGAACAGGTTTTAACCCATTGAGGCAATCCTCCATGATTTTCTCTTTCGCAACCAGATTTTTATTAAACATCCTGGTTCTGAAGCGATACTCAAAATCGCTGAAATAAACTTTTTCTGCAGCAAGTGCCAGAATTATGAATACAACGGCCAGAATGGAAAGAAATATAGGATAACGATAGGCTTTCATAATTTAATATTCATAGCTTATTCATGATGATACGGTTCTCCTTTAATTATTGTAAATACCCTGTAAAGCTGTTCAAGAAACAATAATCGTACCAGTTGATGAGGGTAAGTCATCTTTGACAAAGACATTTTATAATCGGCCCTTTTATAAACTGCCTCCGAGAAGCCCCAGGGACCACCAATAACAAAAACGATCCTTTTTTTTGGAAGTAAAAACATCTTTTCCAAAACTCCTGAAAATTCAAGTGTCCTTAACTCCTTCCCTCTTTCATCAAGTAATATGATATAATCATCATCAGTAACTGACTGAATAATTTTTGTTGCCTCTTTGGTTTTTTGTTCCTGAACGGGCATGTTCTTTGTATTCTTAACATCAGGAAGCGTAATTATTTCAAAACCCGTATATTTTTTGATGCGGTTTGAATATAAATCAACCAATTCCAAAATATGTTTATCTGTAATCTTGCCTGTTTGCAACAATGCTATTTTCATGATTTACGATGTGACTATTGTCCTTTATAACTGCCGGTCACTCTTTTACAAAAATATAATTAATAACCCGTGCATGCAATTCTATTTCTATGGTTTCATTTACCTAAGACAATGTGGTGAAAAAGGAAACGAAAAATATAAAAAGAGTGTTGGGAATCGGGTACACAAATCCATTGACCCGTTCCAAACCACTTGAGGAAGGATGCTCTGTTATCTTGAACGGATCTCTTTTCTCATAAAAGAAACATAGGATAGGGCAAAACAAACTATGGTGGCTGCCAGCAGCCCTGTAAGCTGTGGCCAAACGATCATTATGCTTTGTCCAAGAGGCAGCAGGCCTGGAATTGTTCCATGTACCTGCTCCATGCTTAACGGGCCCAGGCTGCGCACAGATGGCATCAGCAGAGTGGTAGTAGCTTCATTGTAAAGTCGGTCCGGCTCTAACCTTAATAAGTTTAGTATAAATTTTTGATAATTAATAACTTGTTGCGGAGAAGCAGTTTCCGCTGGCAGATTAGCTTTTGAAATCAAATTTACAATCAAATGATAAAATACACTGAAAAACAACCATATCGCTATACATGCCAGAGCTGAAGTAGCTGTCTGACGGAATTGTATTGAAAGCAAAATCGATAAATTCAGCCAGAATGCCACGTATAAGATGCTGATTAAGATAAAGAAAACAATACGTAAAAACTCTTCCTCCGTGGGAGGAATTCCAATTGTAAGAATACCGAGCCCCATAACAAGAAAACCCATTGCAAAAAACATTATGCCAATTACAATCAGAGCAGACAAAAACTTGGCATTTAGCAGATAGTCGCGGTGAATAGGTTGAGCCATGATACGACTGAGGGTCCCTCTGTTCTGCTCTGAATTGATAGCATCAAATCCAAGGCTGATGCCAAGTAAGGGGCCCAGAAAACTTATGAAGACAATGAAAGAAGGTAATGTACCATCCGATAGTGTAAACAAATTCAGAAAAAGGAATGAACTATTATTACCCTGAACATCGGCAACTTTGCTGATATTCGTAAGAGACGTGTACATTGAGCCGAAACATGTGAGAACTAATATGACAATTAATATATTAAACCGCCAGCTTCTTACGTGGTCCGAAATTTCTTTATTCACGATCACAATAAATGGATGTGAATTCCCTCTTTCTATTTGAGCCTTTGTAATAAATTTATTCATGGTTTACCCCTCCCTCGAAATAACGGTTATAAATCTCATCGAGACCATATTCTTTCTTAAGCAAAAAACTTAATCCGGCTCCCGATTCAACAATTACCCTGGCAATATCGGCAGTCAGGTCACGAGAACAACCGATTTGCATAACATTATTCGACACATTAATTGAAATTACACTCTGAATGCTTTTCACATTCTCTACCAACCGCTCCAAATTATTGGTAACTTGCAAAGAATCGGAAGTAACTAATGAATTTGGTAAGATCCCTGCTTCAGTAATGAAAGTCCCATCTGAAAATAACTTCCTCGATAAAGAAGAAATATCGCCTTCAGCTAATAATTTACCACTGATAAACAATCCAACCCTGTCACAAATTTGCTGAACCTGGTGGAGATGGTGTGAAGATAAAACTACCGTAAGTCCTTTCTCTTTTTTTAATTTTAGAATTAATTCCAGAAATTCCTGCACTCCCAGGGGATCAATACCCAATGTTGGTTCATCAAGTATGATTATTTCAGGGTTTTTAATCAATACATCAGCTAATCCAAGACGCTGGCACATACCGCGTGAATACTTTCCAGCTTTTTTGTTCATGTCATCCAACAAACCTACCCGAATGAGCAAATCTTTGGTTTTTTGCCCGGCTTCTTCATCGGATATACGGTTTAACCTGGCAGTATAAATCAGGTTTTCCATCCCTGTGAGATCGTCATAGAATCTTACATCTTCAGGCAGATAACCTACTTTTCTTTTAACTTCAATAGGATTGGTTGTAGAGTTAATATCGCACACCTTTACCCATCCGGAAGTTGGTTCCGTAAACCCCAGCATCATAAGGATAGTAGTCGACTTTCCTGCACCATTGGGACCGAGCAAACCAAAAATTTCACCTTTCTTAACCGACAGGTTGAGATGATCAACCGCAATTACGGATCCATATTTCTTAGTCAGATCGACAAGCTCGATAATATTCTGATCCACAGCTTACCTCCTTCCGTACTTCCGAAACAGATAAAACACACCTCCGAATACAATTAATATGATCATTATCCCTTCCCACCCCAGGAACAAAGGAGTTCGAACTGATATCCTGAACTCAGCTTTTGAGTTTATTCCCTGTGTATTTGCTTCGATCCTGGTAATATAATCTCCTATAATTGCTTTTTTAGCTACCTTAACTTTGGCAAAAACCCTGGCTGATGCGCCTGCTTCGAGTCTGTCAATATTTTTTGGATCGAATGTGATTTCCCAGTTAACCGGTGAATTATAATTAAACTTAATGTCCTTAAGTTCAGATGAACCTGTATTTTTAACCAGTAGTTCTATCCTTTTCTCCTCACCTTCGGAGATATTGTCACTTAATAGCCCGGTTGGAGTAGTTAATAACATATTATATGAACCGGTAATTACGGTTTCAAGTTCAAGACTGGCTGATGTAGTTGGTGTTACTGCGTTTACAAGTATCTTATAAGTTCCTGCCTTCGCTTCAGCTGGCGGAATAACCTGGACACTAAGACCTTTAATATGGTTTGCTTCAATAGTTACTGAAGAAACCTGCTTGTAATCAACATTAAATGTAACATTCCATCCCTGTGGAGCAGTCGCATTCAATGCATATAACTGATTATTGGCAGTAAGGTTTTTAATCTGTGCCTCAAAGTTAAAGTTTGAAGTGGAAGAGCCTTGAAGATTAGGCTGTGTGGTTGTGAACTCAGTTTTAAAGGTCCCTAGCTCTGATACAGTTACAGTGAGAGGCAGAGAATCAAATCCCTTTGCATCGACTTTAAAATGGTAGCTTCCTTTGTTGACTTGCACAGGAACTTCCACCAAGAGAGAAAGTGTTTGTTTTCCCCCGGGAAGGACAGATATCTCGCTGATTTTCCAACCTCCCGATTTTAGAATATAATTCCAGCCGTGTGGAAGACCTGATAATGAAATTTCAACATTTTGAATTTCAGTGGTGTTATTTATAATATCGATAGTATAATCAATCGATTCACCCGGTGGCACAGATATTTTAGTATAGGGAGTATACAAATTCACCGTATTGGAAGCTAAAGCCGGATTGGCAAAAGCGATCAATAATACTGATAAATTTACTACTAACAAACCAATAGAGTTTGCATGGAGTGAGAAAAGAAATTTTTTCATATCCTTTTAAATTATTTTCTGTTCCGGCAGCAATTTTAAAAAAATTATCAACTCCCGACTGTTAAAAAAATTTTAAGAAATTCTTAAAAACATCCTAAAAAATTATATGAGTATCGGTTACCTATAATTTTATAAGAGGAGATCCTTCGCCGGGCCCGGAATTGACACGGTTTATTTTGATACAAAATGGTATAAAGAGTTTTTTGAAACCTTATAAGTGCCTTCTTCGTATTATACTTGTGCTGAAAAAAGTATTTTTTGGAGGTGCTCTTAAATGATTTTAGTTAAATTTGTCATTTAATGATAATGAAAGTCAACAAAAAAAAGTGATATCAAATGAAATTCATAAAGGTTTTTACAATTATTGCACTTACGATTATTTGCCTTTCTCTCGGAGCGCAGGATCAGGGGAAAATACCGGGAGGAATTTCAATAGCTCTCAAAGCTGGTAATGCTGCTGAGTTATCAAAGTACATGAACTCTACCATTGAACTTCTTCTTCTGGATAAGGAGGATTTCTACAAAAAAAATGTAGCTGAAACCATACTTAAAGACTTCTTTGCGGAATACCATGCTAAAGATTTCACCATCCGTCATCAGGGTGCCAAAAATGATGCTCAGTATGCCATAGGCAATCTTAAGACAGAAAAAGGAGATTTCAGGGTGTATTTTCTGCTTAAAAAAGTTGACCAGGATCTTCTGATTCATCAAATACGTATTGAATCTGACAATGGAAAATAGAATTCTCAAGGAATTCATCTTAAGAAGCCTGGCTGAGGATTTAGGGGATGGCGATCATTCATCACTCGCATGCATACCTGAGGAGACAAACGGTAAGGCAAAACTTCTGATAAAAGAGAAAGGAATTTTAGCAGGAATCAGGGTTGCAGGAGAATTTTTCGCGACAATCGATCAAGATCTGAAGTTTGATGTTGTTCTTGAAGACGGGACTTGCGTAGTTCCCGGTGATATTGCATTCTATCTTTCGGGCCGTCAGCAATCAATTCTGAAATCAGAAAGACTGGTTTTGAACATAATGCAAAGAATGAGTGGAATCGCTACAAGCACCTACGAATATGCAAACCAGCTTAAAGGGTTGAAAACCAAAATTCTTGACACACGCAAGACCACTCCTGGTTTTAGATTTCTTGAAAAAGAAGCTGTAAGGATAGGTGGTGGTATAAATCACAGAATGGGATTATTTGATATGATCATGCTGAAAGACAACCATATCGACTACGCAGGAGGAATTGAAAAAGCAATCAGTAAAACGAGGGAATATCTGAAGAAATATAATAAGAACCTGAAGGTCGAGATAGAAGCACGATCTCTTGATGATGTCAGAAAAATACTCTCTTTTGGCGGAGTAGATCGGATAATGCTCGACAATTTCAATATTAAAGAGACTCTTACTGCAGTTAAAGAAATTTCCGGCAAGTGCGAAACAGAATCATCGGGAGGAATAACCCTTGCAAATATAAGATCCTATGCGGAATGTGGTGTTGATTTTATTTCTGTTGGCGCACTAACTCATCATATCAAAAGTCTGGATATGAGTCTTAAAGCCATTTAGATTATGAACTTTAAGGAAACTACAGTTTTCGATGTGAGAGAGAAAATAAAACGACTGGTTCTTCCGGGTTTTGATGGCGTTCCTATCACTCAGGTTTTAACTTTCGTAATAAAAGGCTTTCGTAAAGGAGTTCTGGTTACCAGGGCTTCATCAATTGCTTTCAATCTTCTTTTGGCTTTGCTGCCTGCTTCAATTTTCCTTTTCACCCTCATTCCTTTTATTCCTATTCCCAATTTTCAGCAGGAACTAATCAAACTTTTTGAAAACATTCTCCCTTCTAATGCTTTCAATTTTCTCGAAACAACTATCATAGATATAGTTACCCACAAAAGCAGAGGCCTGCTTCTTTTTATGTTTGTTGCCACAGTTATTTTCTCCACTAATGGGATTCATGCCGTTATTCATGCATTCGTTGTTTCTGCCCACACCTTCAAAACCAGGTCGTGGGTTAATCAACGTAAAATCTCAGTAGTTTTGCTATTGATCATTATATTTATGATCTCAATCGCCGGATTTCTTGTAATATTCGGAAAGATAGCGGTGAACAGGTTAGTAGCGTTACATTTCATCAAGAGGCATCTGGTAATTTATTTACTGATATTCCTTAAGTGGATTGTGATTGTTTTGCTTCTTTTTCTAGCAATATCATTCCTCTATTATTTTGCTCCAGCCAAAAGAACCGGTTTTAAATTTTTCTCTCCGGGTTCAACACTTGCGACATTATTATTTATACTGACATCGCTCGGATTTTCTGCATATGTTAATAATTTCGGTCAATACAATAAACTTTACGGTTCAATAGGAACGCTTATGGTCATCCTTATCTGGCTATATCTTAATTCGATAGCCATACTTATCGGATTTGAACTGAATGTAAGTATACTGGCTGCCCGGACAGAAGATACAGAAAAAGAGCTGCCTTAACCGAGGCAGCCCCTTTAATCAACTAACCAACTAAAAACCTAATGAAAATGTTCTCCAGCTAGAAATTTATATCAACCTGAGCGGTAAAGCTGTTTGCATTCTGATTGTTCGTATTATAATATGCATTTTTGTTATTATAAATGTCGTACCCGAAAATCAAAGAAACATTTTTAGAAAAGGCCCATGAAGCGCCAAAATTCAATGCCCCCAAATAATTTTTTCCTCCCTGATAATCGACTGCAAGCCAGAGTTTATCTGATATTTCCGTCATCGTTCTGTCCCATGATAACAGAACTCCGCTATTTGCCTTCTTCAGATTCTCGTCGACCAGAACCTTATCATTACCAGTATAATAACCAACAGTTAGCCTGCCAAGAATCGGTATTGTTTCTGCAATTACCCCGTATAAAATATTATAATTGGTAAGATTCTTTTTTAATCCAATGTTATACGCCCCCAAAGCGATAGCCGGAGAGCTTTTAAACAATGCACCTTCAGGCAGTCCAATTTTTGCATTGAAATAAATTGGATAGTCATCGTAATTGTTATCTCCCATCGATAAATAATCCACACCAATTTCTCCCTGCAACTTTTCGAACGGCAGCAGACCTGTTGTTAAACCTAAGTCAAACATACCTGCACCCCGTATACCATTTATCTTATTGGTTCTTATATAATTATCAAGACCAAGGTGCATTGTTTTCCACTTTTGAAAATCCGTGGAAGGAATCCATATCTGAGTGGAAGGAGTCGCAAATGAAACATTACTAATTAATAAACAAAAAACAGAGCTAATTACTAAGAGTTTTTTCATGATAATTTAATCTAAAATAAATAAACAGCATTAGGATTGAAAGATGACAGTCAGGGAGCGAATTATAGTGGGAAATGGTATTTCGCTCCCGACTGCCAGCCAGTAAATTTTATCTTGATAATGGGGTTTCGATGTTCTTATCCAACTTCATTCCTGAATAACCATCTGCACCCATTTCCGGAAAATCAAGACCTTCAAGTTCAGATTTTGCTGATACCCTGTTACCTATGATCATATCTATCACCTTAAACACTACAAACGAAATCAGGCCTACATAAATCAGGTTAGCCAATACACCGATAACTTCAGCCAAGAGCTGCCCGGAGTCACCATAGAATAAACCTCTTACTGTACCAGCTACTCCATTCCATCCATCACCATATGCACCATCAGCGAATAATCCAAGTGCAATAACACCCCAGGCACCATTGACACCATGTACTGAAATTGCACCAACAGGATCATCAATCTTTGCTTTTCTTTCAAAGAAAAAGGTAGATTCAACAACAAGCATACCTGCAATAAGACCAATCAGGGCCGCACAACCGACATTTACAAATGCACAAGGTGCGGTAATTGCAACTAACCCTGCCAGCAAACCATTACAAATCATACTGACATCTGGTTTTTTGGTTTTAAACCACCACATATATAGCATTGAAGCAAAAGCACCGGTAGCAGAAGCAATCATGGTATTGACAGCAACAACTGCGATTCTGAGATCACCGCCTGCAAGAGTTGAACCCGGGTTGAAACCAAACCAACCGAAAGCAAGGATAAATGTTCCAATTACTGCCATTGGTATACTATGTGCAGGGATAGCATTGGGTGATCCGTTTTTATTGTATTTCCCAAGACGTGGGCCAAGTATCCATGCACCAACTAAAGCTATAACACCTCCGGTTAAGTGAACAACAGATGAACCTGCAAAATCAACATGACCATGTCCCAGGTGAAAGTTTGAACCCAGTTGTGTCAGCCAACCACCTCCCCATACCCAGTTTCCATAAACAGGGTAAATAACGGTACCTACTGCTAATCCATATAAAACAAATGCTGAGAATTTCCATCTTTCTGCCATAGCTCCAGTTGGAATGGTAGCTGTTGTATCCATAAATACCATTTGGAAAAGGAACAATGCAAATACTGCAACATCATAAGTCCCGCTAAGAAAAAATCCTTTTGAACCTAACAGCCCAAACGAATGTCCGAAAAGCTTAATTGTCAATTCATGGTTCAACCCGTCAAAACCGCCCATTGTAGTAATTGCTCCCACTCCTCCGAACATAATTGCAAAACCGCATACCCAGAAACCCAGCATACCTAGCGGGTATATCATTAAGTTCATTGCCATCGTATGAGCGACGTTTTTTGCACGGGTCAAACCGGTTTCAACCATTGCAAAACCAGCCTGCATGAACATTACCAGGAAGCCGGTAATTAAGGTCCACATGATGTTTAGAGCAACTTTATTGTGCCCTACCTGATTAGCTACTTCCAGTATTGTGGGTGATCCCGGAGTAGCGGCAGAAATTTCTGTAGCTGTACCTGTGTTTGTACCACTGGGATCAGGCTTTCTGGTTCCATCCGCATAACAAACAGCACCAATTGTCATAATTAACGCAGCGACGAATAATATAAGTTTTTTAGTCATTGTCATGAGTTTTAAGTAATTATCTGGTTAATTTTGAATCACCAGGTCCCGCTGTTGAAGCATCACCCCGTGCTCCGTTACTGATCCTTACTGATTCTTCAATGTTATAACTGAAGATCATCCCGTCGCCAATTTCTCCGGTGAAGGCGGCTTTCTCAATACAGTCAATCGTTTTTTGAACATTAATATCATGTAGTACAATTGCTATAAATATCCTCGGGATATACTGTGTGTCATAAACTGTTCCACGGTAGCTGTGATGTCCTCGTAAGTGCTCATTTCCCACTCCGGATGCATCCCAGTAGGAAAAGAAGTCGATGCCGATCTCTTTAAGCTGGGTTTTGACATCTTCAAATTTTGACGTCCTGATAATAGCTTCAATTTTCTTCATACCTTTTAATTATTAGTTATTACTTACTTTTTTGATATATTCATGATGGTAAAAGACTACATTGTTGTATAGTTTCATATTTGCCGGACATATAGGCCAAACACGTGCCATTCTTTAAATAAAAAATCTGGGTGAATAAAGTAAAAGTCTATAAACTATTAAGAGACAGGCATTACGGAAGATGGAAAAAAATCAGATGCTTTTTTGAAGAGAAAAAAAAGACTACAAAGGAGTAAGAATCAACAAAAAATCCTACCAAAATGTAGGATTCTTATCACTTGAATGAAATCAATTATGTAAATTACTGTATTATAAGCTATTGAGGATTATCAACCTGCAATGCGCTTGTATTTTTTGAAGATTAAGGGGTCTATCTGGTACTTTTTAATCCTGAGCCCCATCATCCGTTCGGTTAGCTTGAGCTGTTCAGCGGCTTTTGAAATGTTTCCTTTCGAAAGGTTCAGGGCATCAATCAGCATCTGCTTTTCCACATTTTCCAGGATGGCTTCGAGTCCTCCGTCAACACGCGAATGAGTAGAGGCAGCGCTCTGAAGCGTAGGCGGAAGATTATGTGAACGGATCACCTTGTCAGTGCTGAGAATACTGGCGCGTTCTATGCAGTTTTCCAATTCCCTGATGTTACCGGGCCAGTGATATGTCATGAGCAAATCAATAGCTGTCGAACTGATCCGTTTGATCTCCAGTCCATGTATTTTATTATATTTTTCTATAAAATGATTTACCAGCAAAGGGATATCCGCCCGCCGCTCCCGGAGCGGTGGTATAAACAGGGGAAAGACATTTAACCTGTAATATAAATCTTCGCGGAATTCATTCCTAAGCATCAATTCTTCCAGATCACGGTTTGTGGCTGTTATAATACGGACATCTGCATGGATGGTTTCGCTTCCTCCCAATCGCTGAAACTCTTTTTCCTGTAAAACTCTTAACAACTTCACCTGAAGGTTTGGAGAAAGATCGCCAATCTCATCCAGGAAAATTGTGCTTTTTTCCGCTAATTCAAAACGACCTTTGTGTAATTTGTCAGCCCCGGTAAATGCTCCTTTTTCATAACCAAATAATTCGCTTTCGATGAGCATTTCAGGTATTGCTGCACAATTAATCTTGATCATCTGCATTTTACTGCGTGCGCTTTGATCATGAATAGCTTTTGCTACCAGCTCTTTTCCAACACCACTTTCACCTCGAATCAGAATTGTTGCATTTGTTGTTGCTACTTTTGAAATCAGGTCATATACTTCTTGCATTTTCCCTGATTCGCCAACTAATGAAGTGATACGGTCATTATAACTATAAAGTCCTTGTTCCCTGAGCTTCCGATAATGAAGTTTTTCCAGCTCTTCGATCTTGTCCTGGCGCGATCTTACCAATCTGGCAAACATTGAAGCCATAATAGTCAGAAACTGCAACTCATTCTGAAAAGAACGGTTGGAATAATATTTAAGTTTTACGCTAAGCGTACCTATTATTTCGTTTTTTGCCTTAATCGGAACACAGATGAAGGAATCCTCATCTTCAAATTTGCTTGTAGATTTTGTTTTATTCAGATAGCGAGGTTCATCTGATATATGTGGAATTATAACTGGTTCCCCGGTTTTAACTACTTCCCCGATAATACCTTCTCCAATTTTATATTCACCTCTTTCTTTTTGTTCCTGTGTCAAACCATAAGCTACTTCAATATAAATTTTTGAAGAGTTACGATTAAGCACCGTCAAAAAAGCCTGAAGGATACCAAATTTTTTAGCCATTTCCTCCATAACCTGCAGAATAGCTTCTTCAAGGTCAGAACTTTTTGCAACGACCTCACTGATCTGAAAGAGTAGGGATAAATTATCTGAATGATCCATCAAGAACAGTTAGTAAGAGATTGTTGTGTTTTTTACGCGCTGCAAAGTTATTAATAAATCTCAATACCCATACTTAAGTGAATGTTTGACTTTCTGTACTTTTTTTCATTACTTTCGGGGCGACAAACCGGACTAAATGAAAAAATGGATATTTTTCCCTGTCTTCTTTATGCTAATAAGCTGTAAAGGTAAAAATACTGATACTTACTTTACACCTGAAAAAGCATCCCAATACTTCAAAACTGTTGAGACGATCTGCAACCGCGATAATGGTAAACTATGGGGAAAAAACCTTTTTGGTCCGATTATGTTTGTAGAAAGAGGCACTCGAAGAATTGTAGCTAATCAACCTGATAATGAAGGCCTTCTGAAATTAAAAGATGGAGTTTATACCGGTATATATCCAAAAGAACTCGTACTCAGTAATGCTCCTGTGAAATTCGGAAGAACTCAGTTTGCCATGGCTCCACTCCCCACCGAAGAAGATGAGTACAGGATAAAAACCAGAGCAATTCACAGTCTGTATCATCGCTTTCAGGAAAGTAAAGGAATCCTTACATCTAGCTTCAATGCAACCAATATGGATGAAAAGGAAGCCAGGCTTTGGATTAAACTTGAATGGAAAGCTTTGCGGAAAGCACTCAATACTGAAGGGGAAGAACGTCAACTGGCAATAAGGGATGCCCTGATCTTCAGAGGTTCCAACAGAGAGCTTTATCACAAATATGCCGGTGATGAAAACCGGTTTGAAACCTATGAAGGATTAGCGACATTTACATATACTCTGCTTTGCACTAATTCACCTGAGGAATACAAATCCAGACTTTTCGAAAATCTCGACAGAGTTTATTCAATGCAATCTTATGCAAGGTCTTATGGCTTCATTCATGGTGCTTTATACGCCTCGCTTCTCTATTATAAAGGATTCGATTTTCAAAAAATTGATGCGGATAATTTTGACCTGGAAAATGCAGTCAAAGAACTATATAATATAGAGTTGCCTGTAATCTGCAGGGATGTTGCAGGTAGTCTGGCAGTGAATTATGATATTGTTGCCATTAAGAAGGAAGAAGAACAACGCCTGGCAGATATCAAAGAAAGTATCCATAAACAGATAAGCATATTTACAGAAAATCCGGTTGTATTTCTTGAACTTGAAAGCCCGTATTTTGATTTTGAACCTGAAGATATTCATTCCCTCGACACTCTTGGGACTCTTTATAATTCGATGAGAGTGTCAGATAACTGGGGCAAACTCACAGTTGATAAGGGTGGTTGTCTCGTTTCAAATAATTTAAAATTTCTCCGTATTACAGCAAAAGCATTTAAAGCTGAAAAGAATCATATTTCCGGTGAGGGATGGCATCTTATTCTGAATAGTGACTGGAAACTTATTCCGGTTGAGCAGAATTATTTTGTCAGGAAACTGATGCCGTAAGATTTTAGAATTTAACTCCAACTGTTCCTTGTATTCTTACCCCCTAAATCCCCCAAATGGGGCCGACCGTTAATAAATTGCCTTGTAGGCAATTTTAGGGAGGCGCCTGACTGCAGGGGTGGCCAAAAGTGGGGCTTAGTCCCCAAATGGGGGGTTGGGGGGTTGAAGATTAAGGGAATTGGGTGAATATTATAACCTGTTCAGCTCCTTCATCCGTTCTTCCAGCAACTTAATTTTCGATTCAGCATCACTCTTTTTCTTTCTTTCAAACTTCAACACATTAACAGGAGCATTCTTAACAAAGCGCTCATTTTCAAGTTTTTTCATCACATTGACAAGGAATCCCCTGTTGTAATTCAATTCCTCCTGAATCTTAGCAAGCTCACTTTTGACATCAAGCTTGCCGGCCAGAGGTATAAAATACTCAGTGGTCCCTACCATAAATGATGCTGCCCCTTCCTGCTTCTCAGAGACAAAAGACAATTCAGATAAATTACATAATTTATTAATAACCGTAAGCAACTCAGAATCAAAACTATCTTTGTCAGAACGGATCAGAAGATTAAGTTTTTCTTTATTTGGAATATTCTTTTCTCGCCTTACAGTTCTTATTGCACTTATCGTTTCCTTTACAGATTCAAATCTCGCTATTATTTCCTTATTGAATTTTTTAGCTTCAGGCAGCCACGTAACCATAAGACTTTCACCATCCTTCCTTTCAAGAAGCAGTTGCCAGATCTCCTCGGTAATGAATGGCATGAAAGGATGTATTACCTTTACAAGTTTTTCGAATACTGCGACAGTTGCATCAAAGGTAATCCTGTCGATTGGCTTCTGATAATAAGGTTTTATAATTTCAAGATACCAAGCCGAGAACTCATCCCAGAACAATTTGTATGTGATCATCAAAGCTTCTGAGATTCTGAATTTTCTGAAGTTCACATCAATTTCAATAATCGATTTCTTCATTACCTCATCCATCCACTTCACTGCAATTTTTGATGAATCGGGCTGGTCGATCGTATTGTCAACATCCCAGCTCTTCACGAGTCTGAAAGCGTTCCAGATTTTATTTGCAAAATTGCGTCCCTGTTCAGGCAGACTGTCTTCATAAAGCAGGTCATTACCTGCGGGCGAACACAAGAGCATCCCTACTCTTACTCCATCAGCGCCATATTTTTCAATAAGGGTGAGTGGTTCTGGTGAGTTGCCCAGTGATTTAGACATCTTCCTTCTCTGCCGGTCGCGAACCAAACCGGTAATGTAAACATTGTCGAAAGGTTTTTGTCCCCTGAATTCATATCCGGCAATGATCATCCGGGCAACCCAGAAAAAGAGGATATCCGGGGCCGTAATCAGATCGCTGGTAGGATAGTAGTATTTAATATCTGCATTCTCCGGATCATTGATACCATCAAAAGATGTTATCGGCCAAAGCCACGATGAGAACCATGTATCAAGCACATCTTCATCCTGCCGCAGATCACTTACTTTCATCGAGGATTTCCCGCTCTTTTTCTTTGCAAGGTCAAGAGCTTCAGTAATACTCTCTGCCACAACAAATTCATTATTGTCGTAGTACCATGCGGGTATTCTTTGGCCCCACCATAGTTGACGGCTTATACACCAATCGTGTACATTCTCCATCCAGTGCTTGTAAAGATTTTTAAATTTCCCGGGATGAATGCGAATATCTCCCTTTAAAACGGCATCCAAAGCCGGAGCCGACAACTCCTTCATCTTCATGAACCACTGAAGGGAAAGTCTTGGTTCAATAACTGCATTTGTGCGTTCCGAACGGCCTATTTTATTATCATAATTTTCAACTTTAACCAGATCCCCACTTTTCTTAAGCTCCTTTTCAGCAAGTTCTTTTGCCTTAAACCTGTCAACACCAACAAATAAACTTGCCTTAGTGCTCATTGTTCCGTCTTCATTAAAGACATCAATAGAGGGTAAATTATGTCTGAGGCCGATCTCGTAGTCATTTATATCGTGTGCAGGAGTAATCTTGAGGCATCCTGTTCCAAATTCCGGATCAACATAACTGTCAAAGATAAATGGCACCTCACGGTTAACCATGGGAACTATTACATTCTTCCCTTTAAGATGCCTGTACCTGTCATCATCAGGATTTGCACAAACAGCGGTATCTCCAAGTATTGTTTCCGGACGGGTTGTAGCAACCATAACATACCCATCATCTCCGACTATCTTATAACGGACATAATAAAGTTTTGATTTTTCATCGGTATATATTACCTCTTCGTCTGAAACAGCGGTCATAGCCTGAGGATCCCAGTTAACCATTCTGATGCCTCTGTAAATGAGACCTTTATTGTAGAGATCGACAAATACCTTAATAACAGAGTCATACCTTTTCTCATCCATAGTGAAGAGTGTACGGTCCCAGTCACATGAAGCGCCAAGCCGTTTAAGCTGCTCAAGAATAATACCTCCGTGTTTATTGGTCCATTCCCATGCATGTTCCAGAAATTCCTCCCGTTTGAGATCGCGTTTTTCAATTCCTTCAGCCTTGAGTTTTGCAACTATTTTTGCCTCGGTTGCAATTGATGCATGATCGGTTCCCGGCACCCAGCAGGCATTTTTGCCCTGCATTCTTGCCCTGCGAATAAGGACGTCCTGAATAGTATTGTTAAGCATATGGCCCATGTGCAATACTCCTGTAACATTGGGTGGAGGAATTACAATTGTATAAGGCTCCCGCTCGTTGGGAATGCTTTTGAAAAATCCATTTTCCATCCAGTATTTGTACCACTTGCTCTCTGCTTTCCCGGGCTCGTATTTTGAAGGAATATCCATTGTTGTCTGGTTGTATTAAATTTGTATAATAGAATTGCAAAAATATGAAAATTAGCAATACCAATAAAAGATGAGGGGGAGAAAGGGGGAAGAGGAGAAGGGGCGAGAATTAAAAGAAGATAAATAATTAAATGGGTATTCTAATTTATTTACTTTTGTCAATCAGTTTCAATTAGAGTTCAAAAACAAAACATTATGCCATCAATATCAGATAAAGGCAAAGCGATGCCTGCATCACCCATCAGGAAATTAGTACCATATTCGGAAGAAGCTAAACGTAAAGGGAGAAAAGTATACCATCTTAATATCGGACAACCGGATATCCCTACACCTGAAGTAGCGCTTAATGCGCTGCGTAACATTAATCTGAAAGTGATTGAGTACAGCCATTCAGCTGGCAATGAATCGTATCGCCGAAAACTGGCAACGTATTATCAGAAAATCGGAATTAATATCGACTCTACCGATATGCTGATAACAACGGGTGGATCCGAAGCTATACTCTTTGCTCTTATGTCTTGCATTAATCCGGGTGAAGAAGTTATAACACCAGAACCATTCTATGCCAATTATAACGGATTCGCAACAACAGCCGGGATTAAAATAGTTCCTGTAACCTCTTATATTAAAGAAGATTTTGCACTTCCTCCTATTAAGGATATTGAAAAAAAGATCACATCAAAAACAAAGGGCATTATTGTCTGTAATCCTAATAATCCCACAGGATATCTCTATTCTAAGGAAGAACTTCTTCATCTGAAAGAGATTGTAAAAAGACATGATTTGTTTCTTTTTTCCGATGAAGCTTACCGCGAGTTTTGCTATGATGGTGCTGAACATTTCTCAGCAATGAATCTTGAAGGTATTGAGAATAACGTCATTATGCTCGATTCAGTATCTAAACGTTACAGTGAGTGTGGTGTCAGGATTGGCGCCCTAGTCACAAAAAACAAAGATGTCATTTACACTGCTCTGAAATTCGCACAGGCACGCCTCTCCCCTCCCGGTCTCGGACAGATAGCAGGTGAAGCTTCAATTGATACTCCTGATGAGTATTTTAAAGAAGTGAACAGGGAGTATACTGCTCGAAGAAATTATATGGTTGAGGCTCTTAATAAAATACCAGGGGTCTATTGCCCTAAACCAAAAGGGGCGTTCTATACAGTTGTCAAACTGCCGGTTGATGATGCCGACAAGTTTGCACAATGGCTTCTTGAAGAGTTTGAGTATAATAATCAGACAGTTATGGTTGCTCCTGGATCTGGTTTCTATTCAACTCCGGGATCAGGTAAGAATGAGGTACGTATCGCTTATGTACTTAAAATCGAGGACCTTAAAAATGCGATGGAAACGTTGGAGGAGGCTCTAAAGGTCTATCCGGGGCGGATTTAGATAGGTTGCCTCTTCCCTTTCTTTTGCCCCCCAACCCCCCTAAATGGGGGCTAATTCCCGATTTTTAAGGAATATTTTTCATGAATAGATATACCACAAACAAATCCACAGTATTAGCCTCCACTTAGGGGGGCAGTGGGGCGAATATAACGCAGTAGAAGCCTATTATTTATACAACAAATACTTCTCTCTTATTTTTGAGAATTTAGCCAGATCTTCTTTCCATGTTTCACGTATCTGCTTTGCAGTCATTTCCTTCTGTATCTGCTCTCTTAAAACCGGCCCCCCGGCAAGAACATCAAAGTAGGAAGTAAAGAATTTATCTTTATTGGGGAAATCATTATAGGCAGCTATAATCCAGTCAAGATTAAGCTCCGGTTTTGGTACCAGTTTATTTTTAATTGCATCCCTCAGATCGGTTCCATAACATTTAATCCCAAGGAGAGGCGGATTTTTTGCTCCCGGAACACTTTCAGGTGTGAAGCTGAAACCTCTGTCATGCAAATCGGGACTTCCGAATACCTGAAACGGGAAGGAAGTACCTCTGCCTAACGAGATAACAGTACCTTCGAAAAAGCATAAAGAAGGATAAAGATAGACAGAGGTCTGGTTTGGCAGGTTTGGCGATGGCTTAACGGGAAGTTCATAAAGAGTTTTATGAGTATAATTTTTACACTTAATCACTGTTAGATCACATTTTACACCATTCTTCAGCCATCCCTCACCGTTGATCATTCTTGCATACTCTCCGACAGTCATGCCATGAACAACAGGAACCGGATCCATTCCAACAAAAGATTTATACGCTGTATCCAGAATATTCCCGTCAAAATAGAAACCGTTGGGATTGGGTCTGTCGAGTACGATACATTTAACATGATTTTCTGCGCACGATTCCAGAAGATAATGAAGTGTTGATATATAGGTATAGAATCGGGTACCGACATCCTGAATGTCAAAAATAACCACATCAATTCCTGCCAGATCCCTGGCCGTCGGTTTCAAATGCGAACCATAAAGACTTATAACCGGAACTCCTGTTTCAATATCCTTCCCGTTTTCGATGCTCTCCCCTGCATCGGCCATATTTCTGAATCCATGTTCAGGGGCGAATATTACCTTGATATTTATTCCAATTGATAAAAGCTTATCAATCAGATGAGTTGATCCAATCATCGAAGTCTGGTTTGCGACAACGACAACAGATTTACCTTCAATAATGGTTCTATATGATTCAATCTGATCTGCTCCTGGAATGGGTTCATTCTTAGTGCTGTTGCACTTAGATAAAATTGCAATAGAGGTCAAAATGGCAAATATAAAAAGAAGTCTTTTCATCTGAATTAAAATTCAGTGTAAATCTATTAAATTCCTGTGTTAATTAATATTCTCTTTTTAAACCGCAAAGGACACAAAGGTTTGCGCCAAGGTCGCAAAGTACTTTGTTCCAGAATTTATACTTTGCGTACTTTGCGGTTAATTCTTGATTCATAACAACCAAAGGTAAAAGATAGGCCAAATTTCTTAATTTTGCTGAGTCAGGAAAAAGATGAATTTACCATATTTTATAGCACAGCGGCTTATAAAAGGAAGACGTGAAGGCACATCATTTTCGCGTCCCATAAATGTTATTGCTATTATCGGTATTGCAATGGGACTTGCAGTGATGATACTTGCAGTTGCAATACTTACAGGCTTCAAACAGCAGATAAGGGAAAAGGTAGTCGGTTTTGGATCTAATATTCAGATCACGAACTTCGACTCGAACATCTCCTTCGAAACTACGCCAATAAGTGACACACAAAAATTCATTCCAATGATTAAGCAGATCCCGGGGATCACTCATCTTCAGGTATTTGCCACAAAAGCCGGGATCATAAGGACCACCGAAGATATCCAGGGAGTAGTGCTTAAAGGAATTGGAAGTGATTTTGACTGGAGCTACTTCAGCAGCAATATGGTTGATGGCTCTGTGTTTACGGTCACAGATACCGGCCGAACTGATAAAGTGATTATTTCAAAAAAGATCTCCAATATGCTCAGGTTAAAAACAGGTGATTCTTTTGCCATGCTTTTTATCCAGGATCCTCCGCGAATGAGAAAATTCACGATCAGTGGTATATATGAAACAAGCCTTGAAGAATTTGATAAGATGTATGTTTACTGCGATATCGGACATATAAAACGGCTTAATGGTTGGAAAGATGACCAGGTAAGCGGATTTGAAGTGTTTATAAAAGATTTCGACAAACTTGATGAAATGACCTCATCAGTCAGAGATGTAATAGGATATAAAATAACTGAGGAAGATACAAAGTTTAAGGTAACGAATATCAGGACAAGATATCCTCAGATCTTTGACTGGCTGAATTTTCAGGATATCAATGTTATAATCATCATCTTGCTTATGCTTATTGTGGCAGGATTCAATATGATATCAGGATTACTAATCCTTATTCTTGAAAAGACTAATATGATTGGTGTCCTGAAATCTCTTGGCGCTGAAGATATCACAATACGCAGGGTATTCCTTTATCAGGCTGCTTATCTGATCGGGAAGGGTTTATTCTGGGGCAATTTTATCGGGATAGGACTTGCTTATCTTCAGCTTAAAACAGGGTTGATAACACTTGATCCGACTTCATATTATATTAAAACCGTACCGGTAAATCTTCAATTAACCCACATACTATTATTGAATGCCGGAACAATGGCTGCTATTATAATTATGCTGCTTGTTCCCTCACAGTTAATAAGCAGGATCACGCCTGTAAAAGCGATACGGTACGATTAAAAACTCAGGCAAAACACTGTCTCTTTATCTGGAACTGATCGAACCTTCAGGTTTCCTCCATGTATCCTCATAATCTGTTTTGAAATACTGAGTCCGATTCCGGAACCGTTTTGCCGGGTGGTAAAAAACGGGACAAATATCTCATCAATATTTTCTTCAGCGATTCCCGGGCCATTATCTATAACACATATTTCAGGATGGTTGTTAACACCCTCAGATGCAACAATCTTTATCTTACAATCATTATTAGTTTCATTGGCTTCCAGTGCATTTTTCAGAATATTTATTAAAACCTGTGAAATGAGGTTTTGATCTGCAAAAATCTCAAGGTCAGGGTTTGCCAATGATACTGACAAATTAGTTTTGTCGCTCTTTTCAAGGGAATTATAAAGAATCTGTACCCGACTCATAAGATCAGATACCCGGAATAATTTTTTTTCCGGTTCAGGGACACGGGTCAGCTTCCTGTAAGATTCAACAAATGACATCAACCCTTTTCCCTGTTCCTTAATAACATTCAAACCCTGTAAGGTAGTTATAATAGTTTTAGCGGTTACTTTTTCCGGCAAAACCGGTTCTCCTCCGGTACTATAAATGTTCGAAAGACTTTCGGACAAGGATGTTATTGGCGTAATCGAGTTCATTATCTCATGCATTAATACCCTTATCAGTTTCATCCACGATTCGACCTCTTTTTCATCAAGTTCATTCTTAATATCCTGGATTGAAAGTATTACCAGTTCATTATTATTGGTCTTAAATGATGTTGCTTTTAGAGACAGTTGTATTTCGCCCTGTTCAGTGATGGTGGCAATGAGCCTCCGTTCAAAAGGCTTAATGCTTTTTATTGTCTGAAAGAGCTTCTGGTCTTTCCGTTCAATTTGCTGCAGATGAGTAAGAACATCTATAGAAAGCAGTTTTTTTGCAGATGAATTCGCGTGAAGAATGAATCCTTTATTATCATATGTAATAATTCCTGTAGCAAGTTGTTCAAGTAATGTCCTGAAATACTGTTCCTGCTGTCTGTTCTCAATTTTCAATTGCTGAATCTGTTGATTGACTTTATTCATACTCAGATATAACTCCTTTAAACCGGCATTTCTGATATCAACAGGGAAAGAGAGGTTTGAATCATCGTTCCTGACAGAATCAAAGAAGAATCTGATCTTTTTATTGGTCGTATTTAAAAAAGATATGAGATTGATTGTCATTAAAACAATTGTCAAAAAACAGATAATAGAAAAACGCAAGGATTGATCAATAACAATGAAATATCCCAGGAGAGCAGACAGTACCACAATAAGTGACACTCTTACTATAATATTTAAATATAGGTTCTTACTGAACATCACTCAGATTTTTTGAATCTGTTATAAAGGGTTTGTCTGGTTATTCCAAGCTGGTCCGCAGCGGCAGTGAAGTTACCATTATTTTTCTCAAGGGCTTGTTTAATCATCTGTTTTTCCATCTCTTCAAGTGTTGTGAATGAGCTGTTACTGTTAACCGAACCGGTATGTCGCAAATATAAATCATCAGGTTTTATAACAGTTGATTCGCTTAATATTACTGCCTTTTCAATGGTATGCTGAAGTTCACGGATATTACCAGGCCATGAATACTTCAGCAGTTTTTCATGTGCCGGCTGGTTAATTTTCAGGTTTAGCTTATTGTATTTGTAAGCATATTTTTTCAGAAAGAATTCAGCAAGTATGAAAATATCATTCCCCCGGTCCCTTAGAGGGGGCAGTTCAATCTGGATTGTATTGATCCGGTAAAGAAGATCTTCCCGGAATAGTCCTTCATGAACCATGTTTTCAAGGTTCCTGTTGGTTGCACATATCAGGCGTATATCGGTTGGAATGAGTTGGTTTGAACCAATCCGTGAAAACTGACGGTTTTCAATAACTGCAAGTAGTTTAGCCTGAAGATGAAACGAGAGGTTCCCAATTTCATCGAGAAAAAGAGTGCCCTTATCGGCAATTTCAAATTTACCCTGCCGGTTTTCATGCGCATCGGTAAAAGCACCTTTAACATGTCCGAACAGCTCACTTTCAAAGAGAGTTTCGCTAAGTGCGCCCATGTCTACACTTACCAGTACCTCATCGGCTCTGTTTGACAGACGGTGAATTTCCTGAGCGACAAGTTCTTTCCCCGTACCATTTTCTCCGGTTATCAGAACGTTTGCATCGGTCTTTGCAACTTTCCTGACCAGATTTAGTACACCCATCAGTTGCGGTGATGAACCGATAATAAACCGCTGGTCACGGTTTATTTCTTTCTTCAATTCTGTCTCTCTTTCTTTTAGCTGTTGAACTTCCTTTTTTGAAAGATTAAGCTGGATGGCAAGTTTAAGTGTTGCCAGTAGTTTCTCGTTGTCCCATGGTTTCAGGATAAAATCTGAGGCTCCTGCTTTGAGAGCATTTACTGCAGTATCAATATCACCATAGGCTGTAATCATCACCACCGATATTTCAGGATTAGTCTCCTTTATTCTTCCAAGCCAGTAAATTCCCTCATTGCCGGTATTGACCCCCGCCTTAAAATTCATGTCAAGAATTACCAGGTTGTAATCCTTTTTAGACAATTCGGTGAGTATCTGGTTTGGATTTGAAAGAAGTGTAACCTCATGGAATTCAGGCATGAGCAATATCTCAAGAGCGCTGAGGATGCTTTTATTGTCATCAATAACAAGAATGTTGCTTTTCTGGTTCTGCATATGGTTGAATATCAATCTTGTTTACTTCCTTTTTCCACCCCCAACCCTGTCGGGATGATTTACCTCTCCCTAAATCCCTCCCCCAGGAGGGAGGGACTTTTAACTGCTGGCAAAATTAAAGCCCCCCTAAGGGTTTTGGGGGTAAATTCTCCATAATGGCGGAATTGTGGGGCTGAATGTAAAATTATTTCATTCCAACCTCAAAGTCAATAATCTGTAAAAATATTTTACGTTTTGTTGTAAAATATATTTACGAAAGGGTCTGATATACTTTAATTATATCATTGTTTATCAAGTAAATACAATTGTGGCATCATTATAGTAATTAATTATCAAAAGAATAGAATGATCTTTAGTAACATAAAGTATACTTTCAGGAATTTCAGGAAACAGAAGCTCTTCGCTTTTGTCAACCTGGCTGGACTGGCACTTGGAATAATTTCTGCCTCACTTATTCTAATCTATATCAGTTTTGAGCTTAGTTTTGACCGTTTTCATAAAAACTCCGACCGGATATTCAGAGTCTATAGTACGGCTACCATGGGAGGAGCAAATGTAGCATGGGTCCAGACTCCTACTCCGCTTGCATCCTTTCTGCAAAATAAATTCCCTGAAATAGTTAAAACCGTCAGAATCGCCTTAAGTCCCAAATGTCTTGTCTCGTCAGGTGATAAGAATTTTTTTGAGGAAAAAATGATAATGGCTGATTCCTCGATATTTGATGTTTTTACTCTTCCGCTTAAATCAGGAGATCAGAACAAAGTTCTCGCACAACCTAACAGTATTGTTTTAGCAGAATCGATAGCTGAAAAATATTTTGGGAAGAGCGATCCGATTGGAAAGATCATCAGATACAGCCGTACAAAAGACCTGACTGTAACCGGTGTTATGAAAAACATTCCCGGGAATACTCATTTTCGATTTGATATGATTGTTTCAATGTCGTCTGCAAAATCATTCTTCGGGGATGATTTTCTTGAAAACAGGATGAATACAGTAGTTTTTACATACCTGCTTACAAATCCTGGCACTGATTTCGACAGATTTGAAAAAGCGGTAAGTGAGAGCACACGGGAATATTCAGGGGGCGATTTTGGTAATAATCAGCTTTATCATGTACAAACACTTACTTCTATTCATCTTCATTCTGATATGGGTGGAGAATTTGGTACGAACGGTGATATTAAAAATGTATACATTCTTGGTACGATTGCTTTTCTTATTCTGATTATTGCCTGCATCAATTATATAAATCTATCATTTTCTATAATTACCCGACGTTCAACCGAACTTGGTATAAGGAAGATAATGGGCGCCAGGAAAAAGCAGCTGATATCTCTTTACCTGCAGGATGCTTTCGTACTGGCTGGAATAGCTGTGATTGTTTCTATTATAATTGTCCCTGATCTTCTTCCGTGGTTTGTGGACCTTACAGGAGTGAACCTAAATGAAAATATCAAAATAAATGACTTAATTCCTGGTATCGCTGCTTTATTCCTTTTAATCACATTAATTACCGGACTGACTTCAGGATGGATATCGACAAGGATCAATCCAATGGACACTTTAAGGAAAACATTAATCCACAGGAAGAAACACATAGGTACACAAGGTCTACTTGTCCTTTTTCAGTTTGGAGTTTCTATTGCCCTGATATCATCTACACTCATTGTTTACCGCCAAATGAGATTCATCCGGAATCTGAATCTCGGTTTCTCAAAAGAACAGCTGATGATTATTCCTCTTAACGACAAAAAAATTCTTTCAAAAATAAAATCCTTCAAACAGGATCTTCTGACTAACCCAAATATTCTCTCTGCAGGAACTACTTCCGATTTGCCGGGAGAAATGAAATGGATAACTGATATAGAATTTGACGGGAGCAGTGAACATGTCCCAATGGTAATTACTTACCTTGAGATTGACAAGGATTTCATCAAAACATTTGGAGTTAATCTGAGAGAGGGATATTTACCTGGTGATACGACTACTCCATATTCAGGAACTCAATATCTGCTGAATGAATCAGCAGTAAAAAAACTTAGGTGGGATAAACCTCTAGGAAAAAGATTCTCATGTTACAATGGGAAAGAAGGGTTCGTAACCGGAATAATAGGAGATTTTCATTTCAAAACATTGCATAAAGAAATCGAACCTCTGTTTCTTTATATCAGAGAAGAGGAACCTAAATATCTTGCGGTTAAACTTAATACTAATGATATTGCTGGTTCGGTTGCATTCATCAAGCATCAATGGAATAACATTGCTCCGGATAGTCCTTTTGAATACTTTTTCTATGATAGCTATTATGATCAGCTCTATAAAAAAGAGGCATTATTCGGAAAGATTATTTTCATATTCTCAATGATTGCAATTCTCATTGCGTGCATGGGACTATTTGGGCTTGCAGCTTTCTTTTCAGAAAGAAGAACTAAAGAGATAGGGATCAGGAAAGTTAATGGCGCTGTGGTTACCGAAATATTAAAAATGCTTAACAGTGAATTTATTAAATGGGTAGAGATGTCTTTTATAATTGCAACTCCGGTCTCGTGGTACGCAATGCATAAATGGTTACAGACTTTTGCATATAAAACGGAAATGAGCTGGTGGATATTTGCTTTGGCAGGAATAATCGCTATGGGAATAGCATTACTTACTGTGAGCTGGCAGAGCTGGAGGGCGGCTACGAGGAACCCGGTGGAAGCGTTGAGGTATGAGTAGTTTACCCATAATCGGACTTGGTATATGAGATTGCTTCGTCTCCGCCAACTGGCGGATCCTCGCAATGACAGTGGAATTATCTTAATTCCATCGTCATTGCGGGCGCAGCGAAGCAATCTTAAATTCCATTTCGAATTAAATTGATAATTAAATTTGATTGATATGTTCTGGTATTATTTAAAAATTGCAGTACGAAATATATGTACTAATAAAAAATTTTCAATCATAAATATTGTCGGATTTGCATTTGCCATCTCAATATGTATGGACATCTCACTCTTTCTGATAAAAGAGCATTCCTACGACAGATACCACAGGAATGCGGAGCAAATAGTCAGGTTGATCGATACAAAGGATAATTCAAGTCTCATTGACTACCGTGTGAAAGATATCCTGCTGAAAAATTATTCTGAGATAGAAAATGCCTGTCTGATTATCAGGACTGATCATCCGGTTGAAATTAAAAGTGGGGACAAAGGTTATTATCTAGATGATATAATGTCGGTTGATAACCATTTCTTTGAGGTTTTCTCTGTTCCTTTTGTGACAGGCCGGTCTTCGTCTCCATTCACTAATATTAATTCAGCTGTAATTACAGAAAAAACAGCGAAAATTTTATTTGGAACTGAATCCCCAATGGGAAAAGATCTATTGATCTGGGGGATGATGCCTGTTACAATAACCGGAGTTATTAAGGATTTCCCTGACAATTCAAGCATCACAGCAGGGATACTGGGGAACGCTGAAAACGAGAAATTCAAATTCAACCATTGGATAGGTGATTCGAGAGATCTGAGTACTTACCGATGGCCATTCCAGATCTATTTACAACTGAACAAGAATGTAAATCCCGATCAGTTTGCCGCTAAAATAAACAGTCACATCGACCTGTTGAAACCCTTTGATAAATATTACGAACAGATCGGATTATTGAAATTAAAAGATATTTATCTCCATGATCCGACTACCGGGAGCGATACTAAACAGGGGAACGCAAGTTTATTAAGATTGCTAACCGTAATCGCTTTAATCATATTAATACTGGCTGTGATCAACTACGTAAATCTAAGTGTAGCACAGCAAAACAAGCGAAATAAAGATACCGGTCTTAAAAAAACTATCGGAGCAGATCGAACAACCATACTTTTTCAATATTTATTTGAATCCGTCATAGTAATCTTCCTGGCTTTCATTTCAGGAATTCTGCTCATCTGGTTATTTATGCCATTTTATCTGACTATCTTTAATACGACTACTGATATAGGAATACTATTCCGATTCCCTTATATTATAATTTTACCCCTTACAATCTTAATTATTGGAGCCCTAAGCGGATGCGGACCAGCTATTGTTTTATCAGGGATCAGCCCTGTTAAAATACTGACTGCACACACTTTTATAACAGGCAAGAAGAATTACCTGCGCAATTCTCTGACAATCTTTCAATTCGCAATTTCCATTGTTTTGATTTTTTGTGTTTTAATTGTTCAGAGACAGATCAGGTATGTGAAGCATAAAAATGCAGGTTTTAATAAGGAGCTCTTGCTCCGGCTCGATCTTCCTAACATCACTGAAAACGATGCCCGGAAAGCTAAAGTTCTCCTGGAAGAATTCGGAAAGTCACCCTATATTAAAAGTCTTAGTGTTACATGCGGCGTCCCCGGAGAAATATATATGAGTATGGGATCAAACATGGAAAACACAAAAAAGAACATGAGTGTCCCATGCTTACTGGTCGATACAGCTTTTCTCGAGACATTCGGTTTGAAAGTTGTACTGGGAAGAAATCTTGAACCCGGAGATATCGATAAAGTTTGTATGATCAATGAAGCAGCTTATAAATATTTTGATTTTGAAAATCTTGACCATAAACGATTCAACAATTTTGGAGGATTTGATATTATCGGAGTTGTAAACGACTTTAACTATACCTCACTTCATAAGGAAATAGGACCTGTGTGCATAATGTTTACCTCCAAAAGCAGACCTACATCCATAAGCATCCGATTTGTTTCAAATGGAGTCTTACCAGGCATGACTTATATTAATGATGAATGGCAGAAAATATTAGCGGGATATCCCATTAAATATCAGTTTTATAATGAATGGTTTGATTCAATGTACCGGTCGGAGGAATATTTCGCAAGGACAATCAGCCTTTTCGCAGTACTTGCTGTCATAATTTCATGCATTGGGATTCTTGGTCTAGCCATTTTTTCTTCAGAACGTCGAACCAAAGAAATCGGTATCAGGAGAATAAACGGAGCAAAAATATCAGAAATCCTGGTAATGCTTAACAAGGAGTTTATCCTCCTGGTCACAATTGCTTATTTAATTGCCATTCCAATTGCATGGTACTCAATGCATAAATGGCTGCAAAACTTCGCTTACAGAACTGAATTGAGTTGGTGGATATTCGGCTTATCAGGATTAATAGCATTTGTAATAGCTTTATTAACTGTTAGCTGGCAGAGCTGGAGGGCGGCTACGAGAAACCCGGTGGAAGCGTTACGATATGAGTAGTGAGGAGTGAGGTTGATATTAAGGTTGAGGTTGAGGTTGAGGTTGAGGCTGAGGCTGAGGCTGAGGTTGAGGTAAGACAAAAGTTAAAAAGATAAAGATAAAAGTATGGAATTCAACTTTGTGACCTTTGTGTAAACTTTGCGCTCTTTGCGGTTAAAGGATTTCAAAAAAGTTTAGTTATCAATGCATCATAAACTAATGGAGAAAATTGAAACGAGATAGAGAGACAAGAAAAAAATAATTAGTGAAAATAAATGACTTGATTTAGATGAACGGACAGTATGTTAAAATAGCAATCAGAAGAATTACACGAAACTATAAATCAAATTTTTTGATTTTTGCAGGTTTGGTGATCGGATTAACAAGTTGCCTGGTTTTATATACTAAAGTAAACTATGAATTAAGTTTTGACAACTATCATACCCAGAGCAAAAACACTTACAGGGTCGTAAGGGTTACATCAGGTCTGGAATATGCAAACGGGGGGCTGGAATATCGCACCGGTGTACATTTTCCACTTCCCGAAGCATTTAAAAGATCAATTCCCGAGCTGCGCGATGTAGTTGCCATGTTTTACCTGTATGGTCAGAAAATCAACATCCTGACAAAGGACAGCACTTTGGAAAAGTCATTCACACTTGATGATGGAGTTGTTATGACTGAACCTTCCTTTTTTAATGTTTTTGATTTCGGGAAAATCGGGCTAAAATGGGTAAGAGGTGAAGGAAAACAGGTTCTGGATAAACCATTTACTGCAGTTATTACCGAGAAAACAGCTCAAAAACTTTTTGCTGGTGAAGATCCTGTTGGTCGCGACCTGATCATTATCGGAACAAAATTCACCATAGAAGGGGTCATTCAGGATCTTCCTGAAAATACGGATCTCCCTTTTAAAGTTTTGTTATCGTTAAAAACTTTTTCAGAAAAGCTTAATCCGGGGTTCTCCACGGACTGGGGCAGTTTATCAGATAACTTTCAATGTTATGTGGTACTTAATAACAGGAGCGATTTAGTTTCAGTAGAAAAAAAATTCAAGGAAATATACGGGTCGAATGCAGGATCTGAAAGACTCGAAGGACGGCAATTCAAATTACAGCCTCTTTCTAGGGTACATAAAGAGAGTCAATATGGAAATTATAATAATCGAACTGTTAGTTCGGGGCTGCTTCTGGCATTGACACTTATAGGCACATTCATTTTTCTGATAGCATCATTTAACTACAGTAATTTTTTTCTGGCCGAAACCATTAAACAGAGAAAACAGATTGCTTTAAGGTTAATCCTGGGAAGTAAGCCTGTTTCTGTATTTTTTCAGTTTCTTACCGAATCGCTCCTGGTAAATTTTGTCGCTATGCTAATCAGCCTGCAATTGACTTTACCTGTTATTAAAAATTTCTACTCTTTCATCGACATTCCTCAGGGATATTTTCCTGAGATTAATTTATCCTCTTTTATGCTTGTTATTGGACTTCTGTTTGCCGGAAGCATTATTTCAATAATTTTTTCAATATTAAACCTAAATTTAAAATCGTTATCTAATCTTTTAAAAGGAAGTGATAGTGGCTATTCAGGAAGAGGTAACATATTTGGAAAAACAAGTGTAATTCTTCAATTTGTCGTTGCACAATCAGTGATTATTGCGACACTATTTATTGTCAAACAAATTTACTTTATCAATCATAAGGAACTTGGATATATAACTGATAATATTATATATGCAAGGTTGCCTGAGAATCCAAAATCAAAGCTGGCATCTTTATCCACAGAACTATTATCTGATCCGGGAATAAAAGGAATGAGTTATAGTTCTGTTGTGCCTGCCGAATCCCATCAATGGACTTCCTTTAGTTCGTATATCAATAATCAGGAAAAAAGAATTGATGCTGAAATCAAATTAGTCGACAGCTCTTATCTCAATTTATATTCATTCACTCTTATAGCCGGACAAAATTTTTCTTCGAAGGATACAACCGCTGAAATTATTTTAAACCGAGAATTTGTATTGGAAATCGGTTTCAAAAATGCTGATGAAGCTGTTGGAGCTATAATTAAGGGCCCTAATGGAATGAGGTTAAATATAAAAGGTGTAGTCGGCGACTTTCACTCCGGTTCATTACGGGATAAAATCAGACCATGCGTATTTTTTAATAATCCTGAAGGCTTCGGAATAGTGAATATCAAGCTTTTATCTTCAGGGAGTTCTGGTAAATATAATACAAAAGCCTTCCCGGGCGAGATTGACAAAATAAATGAAATATGGAAAAATGTCTTTCCCGACCAGGTATTTCATTATACATTTCTCAGCGACAGTATAGACGGTTATTATAAATCAGACTATAAAGCACTCAATCTCTTTTTTCTATTTGCTTCAATAACAGTTTTTTTATGTATTCTGGGAGTTTTAGGTTTGTCGCTGAGTATGAACGAGAACAGGACCAAAGAAATAGGTCTGCGAAAAGTGAATGGAGCTACAATTTCTGAGGTGATGGTCCTGCTAAACAAGAACTTTATCAATTGGGTAGCAATAGCCTTTGTAATCGCATGTCCTATTGCCTTTTATGCAATGCACAAATGGTTACAGAATTTTGCATACAAAACAGAGCTAAGCTGGTGGATATTTGTAGTGTCAGGAATAATAGCCTTTGGAATTGCTCTATTAACAGTGAGCTGGCAGAGTTGGAGGGCAGCTACGAGGAATCCGGTGGAGGCACTGAGATATGAGTAATAAGGTGTGAGGAGCAAGGAATGAGGAGTGAGGCGTGAGGTGCGTGGCGTAAGAGAGGAACAGGAGAAAGGGAGGAACAGGAGAAAGGGAGAAAGGGAGAAAGGGAAATGAGGAATTAATATCAACGAGATACGGGAAACAAGAAACGAAAAATAATAATCTTAATAAATGAAGAATCTCCCAAAACTGATATTCTTGCTTTTCTTTCTAATTCAAAACATTGCATGCCATCGTAATCGACTAAAAATCAACGAAAAAGAACTGTCAAGAGAAATAATTACCAGGGAAAAAGAAATAGATTCGGTAGACAACGCTGCTAATGAAAAAAAACTGGCCGATACTCTGAATCGTCATCAGGGGGGATTCCGTCTTAAAGAAAACCGTTCAGTCGATCCTGCGCATCCTCCTTTGATAATTGATATTGCTGGTAACCTGAACAATATAAAGGATATTAACTTGTCCGATGTTGCTTCAACAATTACTTATATCCGCATAGAACCAGTTCCTGATCCCACTCTTCCGGTGGATCTGAAATTCAATTATTACCTTATGGATAACTATATAATTGCGCGGAATCTATATGGAATTCATTTGTTCTCAAGAGATGGAAGATACATACGGTCAGTCGTGAAAAACCAGTTTACAGGGGTTAATGTAAAAGCAGGTTCCGTAATGTTTTTTACCGACTATACAATGAAAGGTGGTGGCATGTCAGTATGGGCAGAAGGGAACAACCTGTTTTATAATTACAGAAATAACATTATCGGACAGAAATACATTATGGAGTACGATTGTTCCTCAACTCAACTTATACCGGATTATAAATTTGATCCGGAAAAACCTGATCAGATATCAGGGCTGGGAAAGATTGCAGTGAATTTGAATCATGGAAAAACAGAACCTCCAAAACCCCATTCACACAATGGTATGTTCGGCGGACCAGTTGAATTTTTATTTTCGGAAAGGAGCGAATATATGCTTGACCAACATTCATACGCTGTCCCAGTTTATGATAATAATATGATGGTAATTCTAAACAATAATGGTGATACTTTATCAACCTTTTCGATGCTGGAAAAACTGAAAAACTATACAAAAGAGCTGCAGCGGGGAACTGATAATGGTACTCAGTATGAACATAATGGGAAATTATGCTTCCGTCCTGAGTTTAATGATACTGTTTTTCAGGTGATCCCACCGAACAGATTACTACCGGTGTATGTGTTAAAACTTGGAAGTTATAAAGTTTCCAAACAACTGGGAGTTGATCCCGACTTTAAGCTTACCGGTAAGATCATACCTGGTGATTGGGCTGAAACTAAAGATTATATATTCATGACTTATACAAAAGACGACTATGATTGTAAGAACACCAGAAAGAAAAAGAGTGTAAAAATCTACCATTCCATCTACTCGAAGCTGAATCACCAGTTTTCAGTTATAAATGGTGATCCTTATGATTATTCTCCTGAAATACTTAAAAACAACTTTGATGCTGGCATACCTGTCTGGCCATCTTCCTACATGATCGGTAATAATGGAGAAATGCTGATATCATTAAAAGGCAAAGAGCTGAAAGACCGGGTTAAGTCGGAGCAGTTTAAAGTGTTCGCTGCTCCTGAAGCTAAAAAGAAAGAGCTGGAAAAGCTGGCCGGGGTAGTTTCGGATAATGAAGATATATTGATGATAGTTAAATGAGGCATGAAGCGTGAGGCATGAGGCGTGAGAAATGAATGGGAGAATGGGAGAATGGGAGACTGGGAGAATTCAAGAAACTAAGAAGTGAAACTCCGTGTAACTCCGTGGTATATAAAATAAAAAAATAAAACGCGAAACGAATAACAAGAAACGATCCCAGATATGACCAACTTTATCAAAATTGCCTTAAGGAATCTCACAAGAAAACCAGTCTATTCGATCATTACATTCACAGGTTTTACCTTCAGTATCGCAGCAAGCTTACTTATTTACCTCTGGGTCTATAATGAACTGAGCTATGAAAAGTTCCATCCCGATTATCAGCGCATCTACCGCGTTCTTACTCTGTCCAGGGAGGGGGACAAAATCTTAAAATCTCCGATGTGTTACCGCCCGGTACCCAAAACCATGAAGATGGATTATCCTCAGATCGAATATGCCACATATATCAGTTACGACTCCGAAGATTCTCCCCTGCATCTTGAATCTGGAGGTGAAAAAATTGAAGCGAGGAGATGCTGGACAAACGGTGACTTCTTTAAGATTTTCGGAGGCTTCAGATTTATGGAAGGTTCATCTAAAAGCGCACTTGATAAACCCGATAATATTATACTCTCAGAAAAAACCGCAAAAAAACTGTTTGGAAATCAACCAGCCATAGGGAAGGTACTTATCAGTGATAAATTCTCCAAAGAAGTTTATACTGTTGGTGGAGTAATACGTATTCCTGAAAATAGCCATATCGATTTCGGATATATGCTCTCTGAAAAGAATAGCCAGCTTCTTGATTATTCAAATAACTGGAGTGACAAGGGGTTTGTGAGGGTGTATATTAAACTTGCGAAAGATGCACAGATTGATAATCAATTTCTTTCCGCTATATCAAATCATATAAGCAGGTATTCGAAAATTACCGATAAACTTATGTTCCAGCCTCTGGCAGATATCCATCTCTATTCAGATTATCAAAATGACTATTATGATAAACACCCGGGTAGTTACAAGTATGTCTGGATATTTTCAGGGCTTGCCTTACTAATTGTTCTTATGGCATCCATTAATTTCTCAGCTCTTTCAGTTGCCAGGGCTTCGGAGCGTTCGGTTGAAATTGGTATCAGGAAAGTAACAGGGGGAAGCAGAATCAGCATCTTCCGCCAGTTTCTTACAGAATCTGTTTTTCAGACTTTCGCAGCCACCATTATTGCCCTCTTTATTGTCTGGTTCATCCTGCCATGGTTTAATACGCTTTCCTCCCAGAAGTTGACTTTTAATATCTCCCCGGGATTAATCATCAACCTTTTTATACTGACCTTGCTGGTAGGTATTATTGCCGGTTTATATCCTTCTATTTACCTTTCTTCGTTTAATCCCATTGGAATTTTCAGAGGTGGCTCTATCTCCGGATCAAGGAGCAATTTTATCAGAGTGCTCGTTACTGTTCAGTTTACGATAGCTGTCTTTTTTATTATTACAACATCAATTTTTGTTAAACAGATGAATTATATTCATAACAAAGACCTTGGTATTGACGATAAGAACGTAATTGTTATTCCAACAGGTTTATGGTATGACAATAAAGATTTTAAACAGGAATTATTAAGAAATCCAAGGGTTCTGAGTGTTTCTGCCAGCACCTATGCACCCATTGACGTTGGTTTTAACGGAGGCCTGTCTTTAAGCCACCAGGGCCGTATTGATACACTACAGGTTAATTATTATTTTGTAGATGAAGATTTTGCAAAAACCTATAAACTGGATGTAATTAAAGGTCAATTCCTGCAAATGGATTACTCGGGCTATTGGAAAGAAGGTGAAAAACTGGGTAAGAGCAGGCAAGAGGGAAAAGAATATACTGTGTCTATGCCGATAGTTATTAATCAAACAGCAGAAAAGCTTCTTGGATTCAATGATCCGATAGGACAACGGATAGGTGATAATGTAATTGTTGGTGTAGTGAAAGACTTTCATTTCAGATCACTTCATTTTCCTATAGAACCGCTGGTTATGTCAAATAATCCTGAAGCAATTGGAACAATGAATGTACGTATTGCACCCGGAAATACAACTGAAACACTTAATTACATCCATGATACTTACAGGAAACACAGGGAAGACAGGGAATTCTCTTACACCTTCTTTGACGACCTTCTGAATGAAAAATACCAGGCAGAGACCCGGCTGAAAAATATCACTGTTGCATTTGCATTATTGGCAATAGTAATTTCTATCCTGGGAATTCTGGGAATGGCAGTCTTTTCTATCAATCGCCGGACAAAAGAGATTGGTATCCGCAGGGTTGCAGGTGCAAAAAGCTCGGAAATACTTATTCTGCTTAATAAGGAATTCATAATCTGGGTTCTGGTTGCCTTTTTAATTGCCACACCTGTAGCCTGGTATACAATGAATATATGGTTGCAGAATTTTGTTTACAAAACAGAACTCAGCTGGTGGATCTTCTTACTTTCAGGAATGATAGCTTTTGGAATTGCTTTAATAACAGTGAACTGGCAAACCTGGAAGGCAGCGACCAGAAATCCGGTGGAGAGTTTGAGATATGAATAAATTATCTACATATCGGATGAGAATTGGAGAAGAGGTAATGGTAGAATTTTAAATTTAAATAATGAATATGCTAAAACACATTTTTAGGTCAACATTTAAAAACGCTTTTAATGGCAGCATTTTGTCATTTACAAAGTTGTTTGGTATCAGTCTTTCGTTTGCAGTTATTCTTTTAGTGGCAAGTTATGTGCGGTACGAAACAAGTTTTGATAGTTTCTTTAAAGAAAAAAACAGAATTTTCAGGGTATATATGAAAGGCTCAATAAAAGGAAGGGATTTTAACGCCGCCGTTACAAGTGCACCGATGGCCCGTGGAGCTAAAAAAGAAATACCCGAAATATCAGATGCAACTGTCATTAAACCCCAGGGTGGCCGTGTATATAGTGTCAACCTTAGGGATTTTATTTTTGAGGATGGACTCATGTTGGCCGATACGAATTTCTTTTTGTTTTTCAACCTTGAAATTCTTTCAACCACTACAAACCCATTAAATGCGAAAAACAATATAACGCTGTCGGAAAGCCTGGCCAAAAAATTGTTTGGCTCCGGTAATCTGGTCTTAAATCAGCCGGTGAAAATTAAAAATGGAGACAAATATGATGATTTTATTGTAACCGGTATTTTTAAAGACTTTCCTGATAATTGTCATTTTAAATGTACTGCCGTAGCAAATATTTCAAACCTCAATGATTTTAACACTAATTGGGGTAGTCAGAACTTTTTCACATTTATTAAAACCAGTTCTTCTGTTGTTAACCGGAAATTACTTGATTTTAAACTATCCCAGTTAGTGTATCTTCATTCCCCGCAAGAGGGAAAAGATGCTAAAAATGCCAGGAGCTTTGAAGATCTTAAATATACCGATGATACTTATTTATATTATCTCACAGAAAAGCTTACGGATATTCATTTTAGCAGCCATAAGTTCGATTACGCGGCAACTACAAATAAAACTTACGTTTATGGCGCAATTACACTGGCATTATTGGTTTTGTTGATTTCGGCTTTTAATTATGTCAATCTTACCATAGCAAACTTTAAGGTGCGTGCTAAAGAATTTGGAATCAGAAAGACAAATGGGGCGGGCACAAAAGATGTAATCATGCAGTTTTTCAGCGAATCTCTTCTATTTTGGACTATAGGTTTTTTGATTTCTTTATTCATTTATTACCTGTCTAAAGATTATATTGATACTTATCTTGGTTTTGATATAAGGCTTAATACGATCGAAACTACTAAAGTAGTAATTATCTGTTTTGCGGGTTTAATCCTTTTCAATTTACTAATTAATGCTCTGCCTGTAATTGTTTATTCAAAAAACAATGTAATATCCTTGTCAGGAATTGGTAACAGTTCATCTTCTAAAAAAGGTTTTAGCCGGAATAGTTTTTTACTCATACAATTTTTTATATCTGCTGTAGTGATATTATGTACTCTTATTGTTCATAAACAAATCAGGTACTCAAACACAAAGTATCTCGGCTATGATTATAAAAATATCCTTGTTTTGGATAATGGTGGTGTCCCTTCCAATACGAGCAAGGCTTTAGTTGATAAAATCAAAAATAATGTGAATATAAGCAGTATTTCAAGCTGTGATAGGTATTTTGGAGGGGAAGACCCCGGCATGAATTCGTTTTATTTTGAGACAGCTGCAGATGAGAATTTTTTTCATGCCAGTTTTATCAGAGTGAATTCGGAATTTATTAAAACTCTTAATATTAAATTATCTCAGGGACGCTTTTTTGAAAAAGACAGAAAAGCTGATGAAATGACAGCTGTTTTAAACGAAACAGCAGCTAAGGAATATATGAAAAAAGATTCTCTTCTGGGTAAATATCTGATATTTGGAGATGAGCCATCAACAAAATTCCAAATCATTGGTATTTTGAAGGATTTTAATTTTCGTTCTATTCATAATCCGATAGAACCATTAGTTATTTTGAATAGAGATGTCTATAATTATTTATATATAAAAGTTAACAAGAATCAAATCGCAGAGGCTAGAATGGCTATTCAATCTTCATTTAAAGAGCTCTCAATATCAAGACCACCGGATTACTCATTTTTGGATGAAGTTCTTGCCCGGAGTTATGTAAAAGATAAAAAAGCAATGAGATTACTTATGCTTATTTCCATTATATCTATTCTTATTTCATGTTTTGGGCTATACGCAATAGTATATTTTAACTTAAGCAGAAAAATCAAAGAGATAGGAATCCGGAAAATAAATGGAGCAAAAGTAACTGAAGTGATGACAATGATTAATAAAGATTTTTTGAAATGGATTATTATCGCCTTTATAATTGCTTGTCCGGTTGCATGGTACTTAATGCAAAAATGGCTGCAAAACTTTGCCTATAAAACAGAACTGAGTTGGTGGATCTTCGTGTTGGCCGGAGTGCTGACCCTCGGCATTGCTTTTGTGACCATGAACTGGCAAAGCTGGAGAGCGGCAATGAGGAACCCGGTCGAAGCTCTCCGATACGAATAGTGAGGAGAGCGAAGACACTGACCGAAGCGTCATTGTGGAGGCATTGCGATATGAATAACCAACACATTTTCATTGAATGAGTGGATAAATACAAACAAATTTAAAAAATGTAACTTCATACTTTAGTGCTTAAATGAAATCTTATGCTAAAACAGTACCTGAAAATTGCTATCAGAAACATACTGAGGAATAAACTTACTTCCGCAATCAATATTATCGGTTTATCAATAAGCTTCGCCTGTTGTATTCTGATAATGTTCTTCATCAGGTACGAATTCAGCTATGACCGTTTCAATGTAAATGCCAACAGGATCTACCGGTTTACTTTTAGTATTAATACAAAAAACGGTTATAAGGCACATTTTGCAAGATGTGCAACATCATGGGTTAAGCATTTTCCGGATGATTTTCCCGAAGTTGAAAAAATGGTTACACTTATTCCATACAAGCACATCACATTGAAAGTAAAAGAAGAAAAGCTTTCATTGACCAATTCGTTTTATGCAGATTCCCTCTTTTTCAATGTATTTAGTATTCGTTTGTTACAAGGTGATTCAAACAAAGTGTTATCTGAACCGAACTCAGTGGTAATATCCGAATCGTTTGCCAGAAAATATTTTGGGAAGGAGGATCCGGTTGGTCAGTCAATTGCAAATACCGGTTGGTATGATGGTACAACCTGGACAAAACGTAATTTAACCATAACCGGGATTTTTAAAGATATACCTGCAAATTCACATTTCCATTCCGATTTGTTTATATCAAAAAACACTCTTTCTTCAAAGAATGATAATGATTGGAAATACGTTTACCTGCTTTTTAACAAAAGTGCAAAACCTGATGATTTCATTAAGAAATTCCCCGCTTTCCTGGAGAAATATAAAAAGGAAGAAAACAATATAAAAGACATTGTGCCTCATCTGCAATGTATTACATATATCCATCTGAAATCAGACAAGGATCGTGAAATAGAACAAAATGGAAATATGACAGTTATTTACATCATGGGTCTCGTTGGGTTTATAATCCTTATAATTTCATGGGTCAACTATCTTAACCTTAGCATTGCAGAGATATACAGCCACCGTAAGAACCTGATTTTATACAAAATTCATGAAAGCACAAGAAGCATATTCTATCGATACTTCATTGAATCATTGCTTATTGTTTCAATATCCTTGTTGCTTGCGTACATTCTGATCATTTTCTTCTTTCCAAATTTAAAAACAATCACCGGCAATGTATTAAATGAAAATATGTTTCAATTTGACACGGACATATACAAGTGGTTAATTTTCATTTTTGCAGGTTCCTTGTTTATCGGATGTATTCCAACCTTAGAATTTATAATTAAACTAAAAAAGTCTGAATCTCTTTTTAAAGTGACTTCATTCAGTACAAAAAAGAATCCTTCTTCTTTTTTCAGGAAAACGTTAATTGTTTTCCAGTTTACTTTAACAATAATACTTATAATCAGTGCGCTTATAATTAACTCTCAGAGTAAATACATTTTAAATCATCAAACAGGCGCAAAACAAGACAGCGTATTGGTTATCAATCTTTTTAACCAGGATATTCTATCAAAATTCACCCTGTTGAAATCTGAATTATTGAAAAGCCCTTATATAAAAAAAGCTACTACAACTTTCGACGAACCATATGGTCTTACAATGGACGCCATGGGATTCGAAACGTCCGGGATAAAAGAAGAAAACAAAGATAAGATACTTTGGATCTATGCTACAGACGACAACTATTTCAAGTTTAATGAAGTACCGATAATAGCCGGGTCTGATTTCCCTCCTTTCAATGAAAATTTAAAGAGGGAGTATTATATCCTTAATGAATCTGCAGTAAAAGAGTTAGGATGGACTCCCGAAGAAGCTATTGGAAAACCATTTAAACTAAAGTTTTTTTATGCAGAAAATGTAATTTTTGGTGGTCAGATAGTTGGTGTAGTTAAAGATTTCAATATTAATACATTACATCATGAGATTAAACCATTTGTATTCTTCCAGAAAGAAATATGGTTCTGGAATCTTCTGATAAAAATTGATATGGAACATAAGCAGCTCGCAATGGAGCACTTAAATAGAATATGGAACACAATCCAACCCGATTATCCATTAAGTTTTAAATATAATAATGACGTTTTTTTTCAGGCATACAAAAAAGAAATTATCGAATCGCGATTAACCTGGTTCTTCTCATTTCTGGCAATATTAATTTCTTGTTTAGGGCTATATGCAATTTCCTCAATTATTATCCTTCAGCGTACAAAAGAGGTTGGGATAAGGAAAGTTAATGGATCTACTACACCTGAAATTATGTTTATGCTTTCAGCAGATTTTACAAAAGGTATAGTCATAGCCTTTGTTATCGCATGCCCGGTTGCCTGGATCGCAATGAATAAATGGTTGCAAAACTTCGCTTATAAAATTGAGCTCAACTGGTGGGTTTTTGTACTGGCAGGAATAATTGCATTCGGAATAGCATTATTAGCTGTGAGCTGGCAAAGCTGGCACGCGGCAACGAGAAACCCGGTTGAGGCTCTGAGATACGAGTAAACAAACGCCCCTCTCCCCCAGTTGCCTGTTTCACCTCCCCACCTCTCGCAAAGCGGGACTATGAAAAAAGATGAATTTCAAAGTCCCCCTTGGGGGAATTAGGGGTGAAAAAGGAGCGGAGTTGGGCAATTGATATTTTGTGGAATTATAGTTGTATATAACATGGATGATTTCGCTAACAGATTAAAGAATGAAATTCTGAAAGGTCTGCCCGGGACGGAGATTCAATGGCAGATGGCTTCTTCGGACCGGATGGTAAGAAATTTCCCGAGGGTACCAGGAAAGAATGCTGGTGTTGCTGCAGTACTGATACTTCTTTTTCCTGAAAACGGGTCAGTTCATACTGTATTCATGCAACGCCCTGATTATAATGGTGTTCACAGTGGCCAAATCAGCTTCCCGGGGGGCAAGAAGGAACCGACAGATGAAAATATAATTCAAACAGCTATCCGTGAGGCGAACGAGGAGACGGGCGTTGACCCCGAAAAAATAAGTATTATCGGTACACTTACTCCACTCTTTATTCCGATAAGCAATATGATAGTTACTCCTGTCATAGGCTGGGTTAATGAAAAACCGGTTTTTAATCATCAGCCTGAGGAAGTTGTTTTTCTTATTGATGCTGATCTTAAGATACTTCTTGACCCGTCAATAATTAAGACAAAACCTTTTGAAATAAGAGGTGAAATGATCGAGGTTAAATATTTTGATTATGAGGCCAACAGGATCTGGGGAGCAACAGCCATGATTCTTTACGAATTACTGATTATCCTCAGAAGGGGTCACTTTTTACATCCGGAATGATATTCTTATAATGCTCAAACCTTTCAAGTACCTGACTGACAAAATTTACTGACTCGGTTCCCCTGAAAAATCCATTTTTAACTACAATATCATTATAGTATTGAGGTTCAGATTTTTTCAATAACCATAAGGCAACATTCCGATCCCATTTCTGAGGATTCATCCCGTTTTTCTCAGCAAGTTTCATTGCATCAAGAACGTGCCCGGGCCCGGCATTATATGCTGCAAGGATAAAACTGATCCTTTCCTTTTCATCGGTTATTTTCGGGTCGAATATTGAATGTAACCAGTTAATATACCGAATGCCGGCTTTTAAATTATTTTCCGGCGAAGAAGTAATATCAATGCCAAAATTTCTTCCAGTTTCAGGCATGATCTGCATCAACCCAAATGCACCTGCATAAGATTCGACATTTGGATCAAAATGCGACTCCTGGCATATCAATGATGCCAGTAACCTCCAGTCCCATTTAATGCTTATGCTGAATTTTCTGATCAAATCATCAAATTTCGATACTTTTCCGGTATTAAGAGAATAATAATCACTTTTTACGATTATACTGGAACGCAAATTTTTAAAATATTTTGCGTATAGCAAAGCATATGATCCTGTTTTCTTATATACTGTGATCCAGCGATTCAGTTCGTTTAAAAGAGCATCAGAATTGTTTTTCCTTATTCCCCATACAAGATTCTGCGGAAAACTTATAGGTGTACTTACATCAATATCCGGATAATATGTTGCATTCACCAATGCGACATTCTCATCACAAACTGTATATTCAATTTCTCCGCTGGCAACATGTTGAATTAACTTTTCCGATTCAAACGGAACTTCAATAATGTTAATTGAATCACCAAGTTCCTTTACCAGAGAAACAAGTTGTTCAGCATGAGATGATCCTTTCTGGACATAAATTGTCTTTTTGACTAATCCTAATTGGTTTCTGATCAGTTTTTTATCCAATTCATCTATTTTTAATGACCTCCAATTTCGCGGTTTTCGCTGAACAAGCACCTGTCTTGTTTCATCTATCGGTGCCGTGAAAAGTACATCTTCCTTTCTTTCTGAATTGACGTTAAGGCCGATAGCAAGGAGATCTGCTTCACCCGATTTAAGCATTCCAAAAGCATATTCAAGTTGATTTTCAGTAATAATTTCCAGATCAATTCCAATATTATCTGAAAATGACTTAAGAAGTTCATAGGTAAATCCCATTGGTTCACCCTTGTAAATAAAATAGTTCGTTGAATTAAAGTCGGTTACTGCAATCAATCTTCCTCTTTTCCGTATAGAATCAAGATCAAATGAATTAACGTTGTTATTTAAATTTTTAGAAGAGTGGTGATGATTTGAACAGGAAATTAAAACTGTCAAAAGAAACACGAATATAAATATTGTCTTTTTTATCAAAGATGTTGTTTTAGTTGAATACTTACTTTTAATAATAGGCGCAAAAATACAACATTTTTTTTAATCATAAAACGTCCAAGCCAGACCATAACGTAACATCCTTATATTCATGGGATAAGACGGAATCATATCATAGTTGTTTCCAGACATTCCGGCATTTACATGATCGAACATAATGAAGGCCCTTGTTCTTTTGACTTTTAAATTTAAGAAGACATTTATAAAAGGATAATCCCCGGTACTTACAATATCCTGATGGAAAAACCTGCCCGTGGCCGGCATATAGGAATATGGTTGATAAAGAGAATTATAAGTTACATCAACGCCAAGTTGTGTGTTCAGTTTTCCTCCGGTTTTCTTAAATCTGAAGAGATGTTCAAAATAACCGGCAGAACGAACAGCAACCAAAGGGAGGTCAAGAATTTGTGCATTACTACTTTTCTGAATTAGTAAGTCAGTATCAAGATGAAATTTCCATGCTCTCATTTCTTTTCTGACAGTAACGGCAACAATTGAAAGTCCTCCGGAATATTGTGAAGGTAGTGTATCAATTCCAAAATCCGTATAATTTTTTATTATAGCATAATTGAATTTAAATTCAACTTTTCTTACCGGGTAGGAGAAAGCCGATCCAAGATCGATCCTGAATTCTTTGTTAAAATTATTATGCCATTCAAAATTATTACTTCCCCACTGTTCATACCAGAACGAGGGTTGCCTATTCATCATTGAACCGGTTAACAGCCAGGAGGCTCTCCCCTTTTTGAAGTCGAATGATTTGGTTATTACACCATCAAGATTAAAATCACCGGCTCTATATCCGGTTAAATACAATTCTCCCGTTGCTACCCAACGGAACTTGTCTCCGATATTGTTATACAATTTCCCGATTAAAACATTGTCACTCTTCTTCCATACAGGTATTTCTTCAGATGTTGTGTCAGTTAATGGGACAACATGTGTAGGTACAATCTGACTGTAACGAAATAATTCATTACGTAAACCTACCCCACCTCCCAGTCTGAACTTTCTGGTCGGATCGGTTTCAAAATCGAACCTGACAGTATTTTTAATACTTCGTGAAAACAGGGAGTCTTTCGTTGCAGTTTTACTTATGTATATTAATGACGTGTCATAAAATCCGGACAATGGATCAGCATCTTTGTATGATCGACTATTGCTTTCAAGTACAAAAATATGAGAAAAAGTACCACTTAATCCAAAGAATCCGGTTCGTTTATGCGAGGTACTATCCGCTTTAACTTTGGGATTGCTTTCAAAAGTGTATCGCTGCACCAGCATAAGGTTGCGATTTTTTACTGTACTTCTCGCTATATCAAGTCCTCCTAGTTTTACAGGAATCTGGAGTGTACTGGACTGGTTGAGCTGCGTTTTATCGCTTATCCCTCCGTTCTCGTACGATATGATGTTGTTTATTCCTGCTGAGAAGTAAAGTTTATATTTAACTCCTGTGTAAGATGAATAAAAAGTAAAGGTTTTATCCTCGGCCTTCTGGTAATTATATTGCCCGAGACTGTATATTATATCGTAAATCAATCCAAAGTTGAGAAACCTGTTTACGTTCTGCGAATGCCTTACCCTGAAAGTTTGTTCCGAAGTTTCCTTTGGTCCGGCAAAAGTCCAGTCCAGTTCCGTATAGGGAACCTGAGTATTCATGAAAAGTGCATTGGAAGGGACGTGCATGAAAGGGGAATAATAAGCATAAATAAATTTATCAGGATCTGTTATCCTGTCAAAAAAGTCTATCTGATAAAATGGCAGGCCATAATTACCCAGACTTGCATTAACCGGTGAGTATTTGTCTGCAATTTTGAATCGGTTAAATAATGAAAAAACCGTATCGAAAGGGATGTTTACCTCTTCAGAGAAATCGTCAGAAAGTTTCCATTCCTTTAAAATTCTTGGCTTTTTTAAAGAATCTGGAATAGTGGCAACTGGAATTGAAGAATAGCGATCCGGTATCTGTGCATATATACCTGAAGAAAAGGCAAGAAGCAATATTATTGAAATTTGTCTGATCATCAGCTGCAAATATAGAAAATATGAAAGAGATTGTTGCAAAAGTAAATTAAACCACCCCGTCATGACCGACAGGTCATGACACCCCTCCTTCATTAGGAGGGGGAAATATTGATAATTAGTAATATAACTTTCTCCTACTCTCGGAGGAGGAGTACCCTGACCGAAGTGTCAGGGGGAGGCGGTGATTTCTTAAGCTCCTTTTATCCTATTCTCGGCATATTATTGGCTCAAATCTAATCTACATTATCATTCAGATAAGCATTATTCTCCCTTAAAACAGGTTCGTCATTATCATCGGATGTTAAAGTGAATTTTGATAATTTACTTTCCGTTCCAGTTTCCGGGGCCCCAAGTGTCAGGTTTCTTCGGACATATGCGGGCACATCTTCAAATGTATCAATATTCTCTTTCATTGTCTTGTTTGAAAGGCCCTCCCTTTTCAAAAGGTTTTGCATATGTTTCACCTTTCTCAAAGTTGCTTCGGGCTTTTCGCTATTCTCATCATTCTCCACTGTTCTCCTACTTCTGATCTCGTTCATCTCCTGACTATGTTCAAGACTGAAATCAATTACACCCTGAGATTCTTCTTCAAAATCGGTAATGATAGACTTTTTCCCCTTTTCATGAACTGAGAACACATCATCACCGGTTTCTGTTGTTTTTCTGGGGGGAATTGCATTTTTATTTGTCAATAATTCGACTTTACTTGGTTTTTTAGGTTTATAAGGCTGAAAAATACTATTCGATTCAAATCCTGTTGCAATAACCGTAACACTAATTTCCTCATTAAGGCTTTCATCTTTGGATAGTCCCCTAATGATAAGTGCATCATCTGATGCTGCATCGTACATGTAATCAGTTATTTCACCCAGCTCATCCATTGTGATCTCATGTTCTCCTATCCCGGAAGAAATATTTATCAGAATACTATTTGCTCCGGTAATATCATTTGAATTCAATAAAGGAGAGGCAAGTGCATTTTCGATTGCTTTTATTGCCCTGTTTTCTCCTGCTGCTTTACCCATACCCATAAAAGCAACTCCAGAGTTTTTCATAACAGTTTCCACATCGGCAAAATCAACATTAATATAACCTGTGACAGTAATAATCTCTGCAATACCTTTTACGGCTATGGTCAGAATATCATCAGCTTTTGCAAAAGCTGTCGAGACAGGTTGATTGCCGTAAATCTCTCTCAGTTTTTCGTTATTTATTACCAGTAATGAATCAACATGATCTTTCAATTCCGTTACACCGTCAATAGCCTGTCTTATCCGGACCTTCCCTTCAGATTTAAAGGGGATGGTAACAACAGCAATGGTAAGCAGTCCGGCATCTTTACAGGTCTTTGCAATTACCGGAGTAGCTCCAGTGCCGGTTCCTCCACCCATTCCTGTTGTTATGAAAACCATCTTTGTATTTCCCGACAATGCTTCCATTACGTCATCGATATTCTCGATGGCAGCCTGTCTGCCAATTTCCGGTTTACTTCCGGCGCCTCTGCCTTCCGTCAGGGATTCTCCAATCTGAACCTTTATTGGTACCTGGCTTTTTGTCAGAGCCTGATGGTCAGTGTTGCAGACCACAAAATTCACATCCCTGATACCTTTTTCAAACATGTGATTGACAGCGTTATTGCCTCCACCACCTATTCCGAGAACTTTAATAATCGATGATCTTTCTACAGGCAGATCAAAGTTCATTATATCGTCTGACATAGTATAATTATTTAATTGATTATGAACAGTATAAATCTAAATACAAACCATATTTATCATTTGATTGGCTGATCTTCAACCTCAAACATTCTTGACAGCATACTTTTAATTTTTTCAGTGAGAGGTATTTTCCCCTCTTCCTGAACAGGAGGAGTGAAAGTTTCTTCTCCTTCTTCCTCATGCTGGTCAAAAACTGCAGTTTTGGGTTTGACAAACTCATCTGAACTTCCGGCATTAAATGACTTTTTGTAGGTTTCAAGATACTCAAAGCCCCGCATTATCAGACCGACACTCGTTGCATACATCGGCTGATTAATTTCACTTTTCGCTGATCCTGCAAGATGCTCATTCGGCAGACCAATTCTTACATCCATTGCTGTTTTGAACTTCATCAGTTGAGGTAAGTGTTTCAGCAATGCACCTCCTCCAGTGATTACAACACCGGCAGCAAGTTTATCAGCATATCCTGAATTTTGTATTTCAAAATTCACTGCGTCGATAATCTCTTCCATCCTTGACTGGATAATATAAGCGAGGCTTTTAAAAGATATCTCTTTAGGTTCCCGTCCGCTGATACCCGGTATGGAAACAACCTTATCTTCAGGAGCGATATCTCCAAGAGCTGAACCGTACTGAATTTTAAGCTGTTCAGCATGTCTCTGAAGTATTGCGCAACCTTCCTTGATATCTTTTGTAACAACATTCCCGCCAAACGGGATCACTGCAGTATGACGAATAATATTATCATAATAAACAGCAACATCAGTTGTTCCTCCACCGATATCAACCAGAACGACTCCGGCTTCTTTTTCGTCATCGGTAAGAACCGCATCTGAAGAAGCCAGGGGTTCAAGGATCATATCCTTCACGGTCAGATTTGCTTTACGGATACACTTTTCAATGTTTTTTGCAGCAGCAACCTGTCCTATCACAATATGAAAATTAGCTTCAAGTCGTCTGCCACACATACCGATAGGACTCTTAACCCCTGTCTCATTATCAACAATGAAATTCTGAGGGATAACATGAATTATCTCCTCTCCGATGTCGATATGAATCTTGTGCATGTCTTCAATCAGTTTGAAGACCTCCTCTTTTTTGATTTCATCATCATACGCATCCCGCATAATATAGCCTCGGTTTTTCATACTTTTAATATGCTGACCGGCTATACCAACAAAGACCTCAGAGAATAGAATCCCTGATCTTTTCTGTACGTCTTCCACGGTAGTCTGAATGGCATTTACCGTCTCCTCAATATTAAGGACGACACCTCTCTTCACACCTTTTGAAAGAGCTTTGCTAAGTCCGAGAATCTCAATTTTTCCATTCTCGTTTTTCTTACCGACAATGGCCACAATTTTTGTGGTTCCTATGTCGATAGCTGCTACATACTGTTCCTTTTTGTTCATAACTTAAATATGGTTATTTCTGATTATCTCTTTTTTTACAAACTATCTGATCTTTAAATTCAAGGTTTATTAACGAATATTTATTCCAGCCAACTTCAGGTAGTACCTTATCGTAGAAAGCTTCAAGGTTCCTAAGTTTCCCTTGATAATTTTCAGCCGTTCCAAGGTGTATCAGCTGGTTGCCTACCCGTGCGATAAGGTCAATCTCATCGTTTCCGTCAACATAGATCTGATCGATCTGAGCCGACCAGAATTTGTCATCATTTATATAATTTACCAGATTATAAATATCTTTAAGAATTGAGTTTTTAATGTTTGTATCGAGAACACTTATACCATTAAGCATGGCTGAGCTGATATTCACATTGCCCCCGACTATGTGCAACCTGGGGTTATAAAGATTTCTTCTTCTCACAACAACTCCGTCTTCATCAATAAAATAGTCTCCGCCATTATCGGGCATCACTCTCATAACAGGATTACGCTGTTCAACATAAACATGTACCGTTCCATCAATTGTCATATATACTTCGGCCTTTTTTAATTCTTTCAACATTTTAATTCTGTTTTCAATTTCCAAAACCGATATATCTTTTACAGGCTTACCAATAATTCTGTCCGAGTTTCCGTATGCAAGGTTTAACAGTTGTTTTTTAGTAACAAAATGATAATCAGACGAATCACTTATATCAATAACTATTCCTCCGCATGGCCTGGAATTAGTGGAACTGGCCAGATAAACCGGTATTATAATAAGGTATAAAACAGGAATTATTAATAATATTTTTAAAAACTTCTTCATCTCACTCTTTCCCGTTTAAGCTTTTCCTCAATAGGAGCTACAAGCGTATCAATGTCACCGGCTCCGATTGTCAGCAGTACATCCAGTTTGTTTGTATCCAGTCTCCCGGGGATATCCTCTTTTGTCATAAGTCTCTTATTACCGGATCTCATTTTATTAAAAATCAATCCCGATGTAACTCCTTCTATCGGTTTTTCACGTGCCGGATAAATGGGGAGAAGTATAACCTCGTCCAATTCATCAAGAATCGCAGCAAAACCACCGGCATGGTCGCGAGTCCGTGAAAAAAGGTGAGGTTGAAAAATCCCGGTAATTTTTCGTCCGTTGAAAAACTCTTTAACGCATGTTATGCAGGCCCTTATTTCCTCAGGATGATGTGCATAATCATCAACAAAAGCAAGACCAGGTAAATTTATCCTTATATCAAACCTGCGCTTTACACCCTGGAAAAGGAGAACAGCCTTCCTTATTTCCTGTTCAGTGACACCACACATCAAAGCGACAGCAATTGCTGCAGTAAAATTCTCTATATTAATTATACCTGGGAATGCAAAATGCAGATCCTCAATTGTTGTTGAAGGTGTTTTAATATTGAACCGATAATAATCTTTGCAACGGTTTATATCGAACGACCGGAAATCTGCACCGAAATCAAGTCCGTAAGTAAAGCAGGTCACCCGCTCAGGAACCACAATTTCATTTCGTATTCTGTTGTTTACTATAAGGGTTCCTCCATATCTGATTTTATCGCAAAACTCATTATATGCCGCTATCATTGTAACCTGATCACCATAGATATCCAGATGGTCGGCATCGAGTGCAGTTACCACTGCCATAAGAGGTTTGAGCTTGTGAAAGGAACGGTCGAATTCATCAGCTTCCATAACCGTATATCTGCTATCACCCAAAAGAAGATTTGAATCATAGTTCTTTGATATACCTCCAAGAAATGCCGAACAGTCAACATGCGACTGCTTCAATAAATGTGCTATCATTGTGGAAACCGTGGTCTTACCATGTGTGCCTGCGACGGCCAGGGTGTCGGTGTTTAATGATATTTCACCGAGGAGCTCCGATCGTTTAAAAATTTGATATCCGTTACCCCTGAAAAATGAAAGAATTTTGTTTTCGACAGGGATAGCAGGTGTGTAAACGATAATAACCTTATCAATATTTGAACTTTTTCTGAAAAGATCTGGAAGCATACTTAAATCATCTTCATAAGCAACAGTACAATGATTTTCAATCAAGGAAAAAGTTACACTGCTTTCCGACCTGTCGTATCCTGCAATTGTATACCCGCCTTTTGCAAAATAAAGTGCAAGGGCGCTCATGCCGATACCACCTATCCCGACAAAATATATTCCTTCAATATTTTTGAATTCAATCATTTTCCGGCAAGTTTAAGTACTTCTTCTGCTATCCTTACATCAGCATCCCTGTAAGCCATTTTCAGTATGTTCTCAGAAAGCATGTTTCTTCTGGGTTTATCTGAAATCAGTTTAATTGCTTCATCAACAAGAGTTTTAACTGCCTGATTATCTGTTATTAACACGGCAGCGTCCCTTGTTGATAAAGCTTCTGCATTCCTTGTCTGGTGATCTTCTGCAACATTCGGAGAAGGAATCAGAATAACAGGTTTGCCAACAAGACACAATTCGGAGATGGTGCCTGCACCGGCTCTGGATACAATTATATCTGCGGCAGCATAAGCATAGTCCATCCGGTTAATGAATCCGTGCACAGATACATTTCCGCTGAATGAGACCGAAACCAGAGCCTTTACATTTTCAAAGTAATATTTCCCCGTCTGCCACAACCATTGACAATCTGAGTCTCTGAGCTTATTAATGTTTTCTGACAGACTATTATTTATGCTGCCGGCACCCAGAGATCCACCTAAAACCAATATGACAGGGAACTCTTTTTTCAGGTTGAAAAAAGAGAGTGCTTCATCTTGTAAACCTTTAAGTTTGTTAAAATTCTGACGTACAGGATTACCTGTCTTGATTATTTTTTCAGCAGGGAAATACTTATCCATACTGTCATATGCAACACAAATAGTTGAAGCTCTTTTTGCCAGGAGTTTATTTGTCACACCTGCATAGCTGTTCTGTTCCTGAATAAGAGTCGGAATTCCCATCCTGCCTGCCTGCCTGAGAACCGACCCGCTTGCATATCCACCTACGCCAATAACAACATCAGGTTCAAATTCCTTTATAACCTTTTTTGCCTTGTTAAGGCTCTTTAAAAATTTTATGAGAACTGTAAGATTTTTATGGGTGATGCTCCTGTATAAACCTGCAACCGGCAATCCGATTATCCTGTAACCTGCTGCAGGAATTTTTTCCATTTCCATTCTTCCTTCAGCGCCAACAAAAAGGATCTCAGTCTCAGGATCAATCTTCCTGAGAGCATTGGCAATTGCAATAGCAGGGAAGATATGTCCCCCTGTGCCGCCACCACTAATTATCACCTTTTTATGTTCTCGCAGGTTCATATATTTTTTCTCCTTCATCATTTATTTCTTCCTCGGGCAGTTCTTCTTTTTTTATCCTTGCATTTACCACCCTGCTTACACTCAGTATTGCTCCGATCGAAAAACTCATAACAAGAACAGAGGTTCTTCCCCAGCTCACCATTGGAAGTGTCTGCCCTGTAACCGGAAACAGTCCTACGGCGACCAGCATATTAAGCATAGCTTGTATGACAATCATAACGATCAAACCCAATACCAGAAAGGCAGGGAATGCAGTCTCACATTTCTTCGCTATTGTAATTCCTCTGAACAACAGTATCATATACGCCAGAATGAGCGGGATGGCGCCGAATAATAATCCATATTCCTCTATAATAATTGCAAAAATGAAGTCAGAGTTTGATTGCGGAAGAATGTTACGCTGGGTGCTTTTACCCGGAGCTTTCCCGAATAATCCGCCTGTTGAGATCGCAATCTTTGCCTGGTTTGACTGATAATCTCCCTCCTCATCCCCTTTTCCTGAGAAAAAATGTTCAATCCTGTTTTTCCAGACCTGGACCCTATTATCCTTTTTAACTACGGTTAGTACCATGGCAAAGAAAACAACACCGACTACTCCGATTCCTACATAGGCCAGAAGGAACTTAAAAGGAACTCTGCCTATGAACATTATGATCATGCTCATGCCAAATATCATCAGTGATGTAGAAAGGTTTTCAGGCAAAATCAGACCGCAGATAATACCAACCGGGATAATAAAATACTTTGTAACAAGCATAAAATTATTAAGCTCTTTCTGGTATTTGGCAAGAGCTCTTGCGAGATACAGAACAAGAGCCACTTTGGCAACATCTGATGTCTGAAGTCTGAATCCTGTTCCCGGAATTACCAGCCAGCGTGTTGCTTCATTAACCCTCGACCCAAAAGCAAAAGTCAGTACCAGCAGGCCTACGGCCCCAATCAGGATCAAGCCAGCCATTGAAAAGTAAATTCTGTACGGAAGGTAATGAACAACTATTATTATAACCAGACTTAATACAAGCATAAGAAACTGACTCTTAAGAAAGTATGTAGTATTACCACCATATTTCATAAAGGCTACACCTACGGAAGAGCTGTACACTGCTAATAGGGAATAGATCATAAAAAGAGCCACCAGACCCCAGATCGCCCTGTCTCCTTTAAATGTCTTTGTAAGCCAGCCTTGTTGCATTTATTTATCGGTTAAAGATTCCTTACTGCCTGCTTAAACTGACGGCCCCTGTCTTCATAATTCTTAAAAAGATCAAAACTTGCACATGCAGGTGATAACAATACAGTTTCACCTTTTTTTGCCAGGTAATAGGAAGATCTGACAGCCTCTTCCATGGATGTCGTTTCCACAATAGTTGAAACCTTATCTTTAAAAGCTTCGATAATTTTCTTGTTATCCTTTCCCAGACAAACTATAGCTTTGACCTTCTTTTTGACAATCGGGAAAAGCTCTGAATAATCATTCCCCTTGTCTACTCCACCGACTATCCATATGATATTGTTATCCATACACTCAATAGCGTACCATGTTGAATTGACATTTGTAGCTTTGGAGTCGTTAATGAAATTTACACCGCAGACTGTTATAACCGGTTCCAGACGGTGTTCAACTCCCTGAAAATCAGCCAGACTTTCTCTTATTACCTCCTTGCGGATATTAAGAACTTTCCCGGCAATGGCTGCTGCCATTGAGTTGTAAATGTTGTGACGACCTTTAAGTGCAAATTCATGAATGGTCATAATGTTGGTTTTATTTGGGTAATCAATTATCAATTCGTTGTTTTCGATATAAGCGGCCATACCTTCTTTTATTTCATCAGAAAAAGGCAACAGAGTCATTCCATATTTCTTTCCGGATAATTCAGTTTTTATGATGGGATCTCCTTCCCAGTAAATCAGGTAATCATCTTTTTTCTGGTTCTGTGTTACCCTGAATTTGGAGTCTATATAGTTCTGAAGTTTGTGATCGTATCTGTCGAGATGATCCGGTGTAATATTCATCAATACAGCAATATCAGCCTTGAATTCAAACATTCCGTCAAGCTGAAAACTGCTTAGTTCAATCACATAATAATCGTACGAATTTAATGCAACAGTCATGGCAAAACTGTTACCAATGTTGCCAGTCATTGCAACATTCTTACCTGCTTTTTTCAGAATATGATAAATGAGATTTGTTACAGTTGTTTTACCGTTGCTCCCTGTAATACAGATTTTAATGCCACCGGCATATCTTCCTGCAAATTCAATTTCTGAAATTACAGCGATTCCTTTTTCGCGGATTTTGTTTATAATTGGAGCATTTTCAGGTATCCCCGGACTTTTAATGACCTCACTTGCTGAAAGAATAATTGATTCATTGTGATTTCCTTCCTCCCACTTAATCTTATAATTATCAAGAATTTCTTTATAGTTTTCTTTTATCTGACCATTATCAGAAACGAACACGTCAAACCCATGTTTTTGTGCAAGGACTGCCGATCCTGCACCACTTTCCCCTGCCCCCAATATTACAATCTTCTTAATCATTTTATTATCTTATCTTAAGTGTCACAATACTTATTACTGCTAATAATATTGCCACTATCCAGAACCGTGTGACAATCTTCGGTTCCGGGAATCCTTTTTTCTGATAATGGTGATGAAGCGGAGCCATCAGGAAAATCCTTCTTCCTTCCCCAAATTTTCTTTTTGTTCTTTTAAACCAGGCAACCTGCAGCACAACAGACAGGTTCTCAACAAGGAATATTCCGCAAAGTATCGGGATTAAAAGTTCCTTTCTTATGATTACTGCAAATACTGCAATAATACCTCCAAGTGCAAGGCTACCGGTATCACCCATAAAAACCTGTGCCGGAAATGAATTGTACCAGAGGAAACCGATTGTAGCCCCTATAAATGCACTTGCAAAAATTACCAGTTCTTCCGACCCTGGTATGTATATTATACTTAAATACTTAGCATAGATAAGGTTACTTGATAAATAAGCCAGGATGCCAAGAGCGGTTCCAATAATTGCTGACGTCCCGGTGGCGAGACCATCAAGGCCATCAGTAAGGTTTGCACCGTTAGAAACTGATGTTACAATGAAAATTACGATGATTACAAAAACGAGCCAGGTAAATGGACGTCTGTGATCTTCATTAATAAAAGACACCAGCCAGGAATAGTCAAATTCATTATTTTTAATAAATGGTATGGTGGTTTTCGTTGACTTTCTTTCCATATTAAACTCTCCCTGAGCAGGAATCTGCACCGAAGGATCGAGCATCTCATACCTTTCCCTAAAGGTAAGATTGGCGACATTTACTTTCTCGACAATTCTAACCTCATCACTGAAGAACAGGGTTAACCCTACAATAATACCGAGGATAATCTGACCCGCAATTTTAAATTTGCCGGCAAGGCCTTCTTTGTTCTTTTTAAATATTTTAATATAATCATCAAGAAAGCCGATCAGCCCCAGCCAGACTGTTGTTATCATCATCAGAATTATGTAAATGTTCCCGAGCTTTGCGAATAAAAGAGTCGGAATAATTATTGATGCAAGAATTATAATACCTCCCATCGAAGGAGTTCCCTGCTTCGTGTATTGTCCCTCCAGTCCCAGATCTCTTACAACCTCTCCAACCTGCTTTCTCTGAAGATATTGAATGATTCTTTTACCAATCAGAAGGGAAATTATGAGGGAAGTGATAACAGCAGCTGCCGACCGGAAAGAGATGAATGTAAATAACCGGGCTCCCGGGAAATCAAGTGAATCAAGATAATTGAATAAATAGTATAGCATTTTTTTGCTTATTTCAGTAGTAATGCATTTTTCAATTCTTCCCTATCGTCAAAGTGATGTTTCACTCCCATTATATCCTGATAAGTCTCGTGTCCTTTACCAGCAATGAGGACTACATCACCCTTGTTAGCAAGCATAACTGCTGTTTTTATTGCTTCGTGCCTGTTGGCTATTCTGATGGTTTTTCCTTTGAGATCAGGGGTTATTCCGGCTTCCATCTCATCAAGAATCTTCTCGGGATCTTCAGTTCTGGGATTATCGGAGGTGAGTATGACCCTGGTACTTCCTTCGGCAGATATTGCTGCCATCTTCGGGCGCTTTGTCCGGTCCCTGTCTCCTCCGGCACCAACAACAGTTATTAGTTGAACACCCCCCTCCCGGATTTTATTAATCGTTTCTATCACATTTAACAGAGCATCAGGTGTATGGGCATAATCGACAATTCCTGAAATACCCCCCGGGGATTTGATTACTTCAAGTCTTCCTGTGACAGGATGGAGATCGCTAAGAACTGTTAATATCTCTTTCTTTGCAGCGCCAAGAAGTTCTGATGCTGCATAAACTGCAAGCAGATTGGATGCATTAAAATCGCCAATAAACCTTGTCCATATCTCCTCACCCTGAATTTTTAATTTCATACCCTCGAAACCCTGCTCGATAATACTGCATCGGAAATCGGCCATTCCCCTTACAGAAAACGTATAATGACGGGCCTGGCAATTCTGCAGCATAACCCTTCCATTCCGGTCATCAACATTTACAAGTGCGAATGAACCATATGGCAACAAGTCAAAGAAACTCTTCTTTGCAGAAAGGTAATTATCAAATGTTTTATGGTAATCGAGATGATCGTGAGTAAGGTTTGTAAAGATGCCTCCGGCAAATTTTAGTCCCGCTATACGTTTCTGATCAGAAGCGTGAGAACTGACTTCCATGAATGCAAAATCGCATCCCTCATTGATCATCATCGATAACAGGCAGTTGAGCTGGACCGGATCGGGTGTTGTATGTGTTGCCTCAAGTTCCTTTCCATTAATATAATTGCATACGGTCGAAAATAATCCGCATTTATAACCCAGTCTTATGAACATCCTGTATAGCAACGTCGCAATAGTTGTTTTACCATTTGTGCCTGTGACTCCAACCAGTTTAAGTGAAGATGAAGGGTTTCCAAAGAAGTTCGAAGCGGCCAATCCGAGAGCTTTTGCAGAATCACTTGTTTTTATCCAACAAATACTTTTAGCGGGGTTTTCAGGAAGGATTTCGCATATAACAGCAGTGGCACCTGACACTATTGCAGAATCAATAAAATCATGCCCATCGGTTTTGTATCCCTTTACAGCAACAAAAAGTGAGCCTTTGGTTACCTTACGTGAATCAAATTCAATACCGGATATAACCGTATTTTTTGTTCCGGCGACAGAAACAATTTCAATTCCTTTTAATATTTCTTCAATCTTCATCATATTACATATTCATCTCGAGAGAAACGACTGTCTCATCATTATACCTTGTACCATGTTCCGGTGATTGCTTCAGTACCCTTCCTTTACCAATGTATTTTACTCTTAGTCCGGAATTTTCGAGAAGATAAATTGCATCCCGCAGACTCATTCCTCTCACATCAGGTACAAGACCAGGCTGTATTTTCAACCCTGCCAGGCTGATGGTATCTCCACTTTCACGGGTAGAAACCCAGTCATCATCAGCAGTTCGTCTATAGCGGACATCAAGGTTTTTAAGTACTTCATTTATATCTGCCCTATAGCCATTACCGGCTTCAGGTGCAGCAGGTTTCATATCCTCTTTATGTTCAGGTCTGAAATCCCGGAAAAATCTTGTTGAATAAACCTTATCTGAAATCTCCTTGAATACTGTTCCTGCAACAATGTTCCCATAATAAACACCGTTTGAAGGAGAGTTGACAACTACAATGCAGGAGTATAGAGGGCTCTCCGCAGGAAAATATCCTACAAAAGAGGCCTGGTAGGATATTCTTGCTCCGTTTCTATAACCATGCTTATCCCTGGCTATCTGTGCAGTTCCTGTTTTTCCGGCAATTTTATAATTGGCATTTTTAAGGTTAGTCGCCGTACCGTGTTCCACAACACCTTCCATCATTCTTTTCGCTTTTCGAATTGTGGAACGCGAAGCGATAGAATTAATGATGACCTCTGGTTCATAACTCTTAATGATGCTTCCATTTCTCATGATTGCTGTCACAAAAAGAGGACGCATCATCTTACCATCATTTGCAACAGCATTATAGAAGGTGAGTATCTGTAAAGGTGTCAGCTGTACTTCATAACCGTGCGACATCATAGGGAGTGAAAGTCCCGACCACAGTTTATCACCAGGATATCTAATCAGAGGTTCCCCTTCGCCTTTTATTTGAAGATCAAGCTTTTGATTAAGTCTCATTGCATAAAGCCGGTTCACAAAATCTTTTGGGTTGTCTTTATAATGTTCATAAATGAGTTTGGAAGTTCCCACGTTGGATGATTTTTCAAAGACCTGTTTAACTGTTATTTTACCATACCCCTCTTCTTTAGTATCCTTAATGACCTTATTATAAAACTTAACACTTCCTGTACCTGTGTCAACAATATCCCCTGTATCAATAACTCCATCTTCGATTGCGGCCATAAGTGACGGAAGCTTAAAGGTTGAACCAGGCTCCGTGCTCTCTCCGACAGCATAATTATATGCTTCGTGATAGTCTCCATCGCTTTGGAGTCCCAGGTTAGCTATGGCCTTAACATTTCCGGTTGCAACCTCCATAAGGACGGCACAGCCGTGATCAGCATCATTTTTCCTGAGTTGGTTCAACAGGGCTGTTGTTGCAACATCCTGCAGATCAAGATCTAATGTAGTGACAACATCATTCCCGTCTCTTGATTCAACACTGTTTGGACTCTCAACTATTATCCAGTCGCCTCCAGTTAGCCGTTGTTTCACTGCTACACCGTTTTTGCCTGCCAGATCTTTATCAAAAGCACCTTCGATTCCGACCTCATTACCTTCACTTCCCAGGTTGAGGTAACCTATGGTACGGGCTGCCAGATCACTATATGGAAGTATACGTTTGTTATCAGCCTGAGCAACCATGCCTCCTTTATATTGGCCTTCTCTGAATATTGGCAGCTCCTTCAGTTTCTTAAGAGTCTCAAAATTGACTTTCCGTTGAATGAGGAAATAGCGATCGCCCTTTCTCCGGGCCTCTGTTATGGCTGATTTCCATCCAGATGCTGACCTGTCTCCTAAAAATTGAGCCAGACCGGCTGATAATCCGTTTATTCCGTTTGACCATGTAACTGATGACATTCCGCTGCTCCTGGTATCCATATAGATTGTATAGTATGGGACCGAACTTGCCAGGAGCCGCCCGTCATTAGTAAGTATATCTCCCCTGTTTGCAGGCATTTCGGCAGTTTTATAAACATATTTCTCGCTCATATCTGCCCACTTACCACGCTGAACATATTGCAGAATCAGGATACGTACAAGTAATGCTGTAGCCAATAATGCAATAGCAAAATATACAAGACCGCCGCGCCATACTATTTCATCCCTTGCAGCCATTCCCTTTACTTCTTATTCACTAATAATTTATATGGCGGAGTTTTCAGCTCTTCCAGGTTAAGCCCCTTCTCCCTTACCATACTGAATACCTCAGACTGTTTACTGACATGCATAAGATCTGCTGAGGTTGAAAGTGACTCAGCTCGCAGGTCCTTGACCTCCTTTTGAAGCCGGGTTGTTTCCCTTGTTATTTTTTCGGCATGGAACCTGTTTCCAATATAAATTGCAGCAAGAAGGGTTATCAGGGAAACATACGCAAGATTCTTAAGTATGATCTTTTCAGAAACCATACTCCCGCTCAGGAGTTCTTTAATAATACTTCCTGTTTTTAACGGCTTTTCATTATTTTCCTTATTATCTTCCATTTGTCAGATCTTTTCAGCTATCCTTAGCCTTGCGCTTCTTGCCCTGTTATTAATTGCGATCTCTTCATCATGCGGAGTTGTCCCCTTTCTGTTTATAATCCTGAACGGAGTTTCGATATTTCCATAAAAATCTTTTTTCTCTTCTCCTTCAAAATTGCCTGTCTTCATAAAGTTCTTTATCACCCTGTCTTCAAGAGAATGGTAGCTTATTATCACCAGTCTTCCGCCTGTTTTGAGTATTGAGAGAGCCTGCTGGAGCATCTCCTGCAGATAATCTATTTCGTGATTGACAGATATCCTCAAAGCCTGAAATACCTTTGCATAAAATTTATGTTCCTGACGGAAAGGTGCCAGTTTTCCTATAACATCAATCAGATCATTAGCAGTTGTCATTGGTTTCGCATTCCTTGCAGCAACAATTTCCCTGGCTATCCTTCTTGAATTTGCCAGCTCACCATGTTTGTAAAAAATATTTGCGAGGGATGCTTCATCCATTGTCTTTAGAAGGTGAGCGGCTGTTATATTACCGCGTTTATTCATCCTCATATCAAGAGGTGCATCCTGCCGGAATGTAAATCCTCTCCCGGGTTCATCAAACTGATGAAATGAGACTCCCAGGTCAGCAATCAGTCCATCTATTGACTCGATGTTATTGAAAAGGAGGTTATTTCTCAGAAATCTGAAATTCTGGTTGAGGAAAAGAAACTTTTCATCAACCGGAGCGTTAAGTCCGGCATCCTCATCCTGATCAAAAGCAATAAGTTTACCTGTTTCAAGTCGTTTTAGAATTTCCATTGAGTGCCCTCCTCCTCCGAAAGTAACATCGACATAAATCCCGTCAGGCCGTATTTTCAGCCCATCAATACTCTCTTTGAGCAGTGCGGGAACATGGTAAACCATTATGCTTCAGGTTCATTTATACTTCCACCCATTAGTTTCTCAGCCAGGTTGGCAAAATCTTCAGCAGGCATATCAATTTTGTCATATATATCGGCTGTCCAGATCTCAATCCTTCCATCCTGTCCAGCAAGAACAACATCCCTGACAGCTCCTATCAGATCCATTAATCTTTTCGGTACCAGCATGCGGTTATTGTTGTCAAGCGAGAGTTCAGCTGTCCCTTTAAAAAAATTTCTCAGGAACATGTTTTGCTCACGGTTATAAGGGTTTATTCTTTTCCTGATCTTGTCCAGCTGCCTGTTCCAGTCTTCTATGGCATAGAGCACAAGGCAATTTTCGAAGATATCCTTTCGAACCACAAAATGATCCTGTGCATCAGCAGGCATCTGCTTTTTAAATGCCATTGGAAGTATTATCCTCCCTTTGACATCCACTTTGCACGTGTAATCACCTATAAATGTGGCCATCCTCGCTTTTTTCAATTAAAAGGCTAAAATAAATAAAAAATATCCACTTTACTCCACTTTGCTCCACAATTTTATTTTTTTGTTGATAACTTTCCTTAAATCGACCCTACTCCTTCAAAAGGGCTTTTCCCCAGCCAATGAAACCCCCTTTTAATTCCCCCCGAGAGGTGAAAAAATCCACTTTTTTATCATATTTTTCTCCTCCAACAGGGGAGATGTCCCGCTTTGGCGGGACAGAGGGGTTTTAAATGCGAAACAGAATACCTTAAAGAAGAAGTCCTGCTTCAACGGGACAGGGGGCACACATTCTTAGCGTACTTTGTGGTTAAAAAGATCTTTGGTAAATTCGAACCTGCATTCTAATTAAAAATCGCTGGAAAATGGATAATGCGTCGAGGAAGAAAGAAAACCAGAAAATAGATGTCGAAAAAGTCCTCTCTTCCAAAAATCGTGCACTCGCGAAGGCGATACCAGGGTTTATTATAAATTATCTGAAAAGGATTGTGCATCAGGAGGAACTAAATGAATTCCTGAAAAAATGGGGTCACCTGAGAGATTCTGAATTAATTGCAGCCGGTCTGGAGCATTTTGAAATTAAATTCAGGGTCTACGGAAGCGAGAATATACCCAAAACGGGCAGGTACATATTTGTTTCTAATCACCCTCTAGGCGGACTTGACGGACTGGTATTTATCTATGAATTATCAAAACATTTTCACGACATAAAATTTCCGGTAAACGACATCCTTACCAACATAGAAAACCTGTCGGGTATCTTTCTTCCGGTGAATAAGCATGGAGCACAAGCGAAAGATGCAGCCAGAATGATAGATGAATCTTATTCTTCTGACAGTCAGATTCTCTATTTTCCTGCAGGGTTATGTTCAAGAAAGAAAAGGGGAATCATAAAGGACTTACAGTGGCATAAAAGCTTCATAACCAAAGCAATACAACACAATAGAGATATTGTGCCTGCTTTTTTTTCCGGCAGAAACTCCAATTTTTTCTACAATCTAGCAAATGTCAGAAAGATCCTGGGTCTCAAAGCTAATATTGAAATGCTATATCTAGCCGATGAGATGTTCAAACAGAAGGATAAAGAGATCCTGTTAGTTTTCGGTAAACCAATACCATGGGAAACATTTGATAAAACAAAATCTGCGTTGGAATGGGCCGATTGGGTTAAATCAAAATCGTACAACCTGGAATCATTTATTTCCGGATAATCGGGAAATAAAAAAAAAGATTAAATTGCGTTAGATTTTGAGAAAATAATATTCGGCTATTTCACTCCCATTTTAAAATTTTAAATGAAACCAATTGTTGACCAATTACCAAAGGATAAGATAATTGCTGAACTGACCAGTGATAAGCTTCTGCGAAAGACTAACAACGGTAACAATGAGGTTTATGTATTTGATAATAATAATTCTCCTTCCCTCATGCACGAAGTAGGACGGGTCAGAGAATTAACCTTCAGGCATGCCGGAGGCGGCACAGGAAAAGAGATTGATATAGACGAATTTGACACAGCTAAATCTGATCCTCAAAAACAGCTGATTGTATGGGATCCGGATAATAAAGAGATGATTGGTGGATATCGTTTCTATTTCCCCGAAAAAGGGTGCACAGACTGCGATATCAGCAAGCTTGCTTCATCAGCTTATTTCCATTTTTCTGAAAAATTCCTGACAAAATATTATCCTCATCTGATGGAACTTGGCAGGTCATTTGTTCATCCTGATTACCAGTCACGTTCTATGGGCAGGAAAAGCATGTTTGCCCTTGATAACCTTTGGGATGGACTTGGTGCTATAATAATCGATAATCATCACCTTAAATATTTGTTCGGGAAAGTTACAATGTATCCTCACTTCAATCAGAAAGCCAGAAATATGATCCTCTATTTTCTCAGGAGGCACTTCAAAGATTCTGATCACCTTGTTACTCCGGTTGATCCTGCAAATATTGATATCCATCGGGATGAAATGAAAAAGCTATTCAGGGGCTGGAGATATAAAGAAAATTATAAAATCCTGTCAAGGGAGGTCAGAAACCTCAACGAAAATATTCCTCCTCTTATTAATGCTTATATGAATTTGTCGCCTACGATGAGGACTTTCGGCACTTTTATAAATCACAAATTCGGCCATGTGGAGGAGACCGGTATAATGATTACTTTGAGGGATATCTATGTAGAAAAAATCAACAGGCATCTCTCATCGTACAAGAAGGATTTCGAAATCACCTGGTTTTCACACGAGAATCAATAAGCCCTGATGTTCCTTCCTTCCACATAGTTAATGAAAGACTGGTTTACAACCTTGTTGCCCCCGGGGGTTGGATAATTGCCCGTAAAATACCAATCACCCAGATGTCCGGGACAAGCTTCGTGAAGACCTTCAATCGACTGAAATACAATTTCAACCTTTGATTTTATTTCATCTGATTTGAGCATCGATGAAATTTTCATTGATATCTCCTCGGTAGAGAAAGGTTTATAGATTTCCCGTACCAGGTTTTTCATCTCTTCAACAGGTTTCCGAAGCTCTGACAATGCCTCATTATAAACAGACTGAATTATAGATTCTTTCCCTGTATCTTTTAATAATTCAATAGTTGCTTTGAATGCAATAAAATCGCCAAGCTTAGCCATATCAATTCCATAACAATCGGGATATCTCAGTTGTGGTGATGAAGAGACGACAATTATCTTTTTCGGATCAAGTTTATCAAGGATCCGGATTATACTTTTTTTCAGGGTGGTACCTCTTACAATCGAGTCGTCTATCACAACAAGGTTATCAACATTTCGTTTGATAACGCCATAAGTGACATCATAAATATGTCCGACAAGATCATCACGACTTGTGTCTTCTGTTATAAATGTCCTCAGTTTTGCATCCTTTACCGCTATTTTTTCAACCCTGGGTCTCTGATTAATAATTTTTTCAAGTTCTTCCCTTGTGAGGTACTTACCCCTGCTCAGAATATGATCAATTTTTACCTGGTTAAGATAATTCTCGACTCCTCTTATCAGACCATAAAATGCGCTTTCAGCGGTATTGGGAATATAAGAAAACACCGTGTGGTCCAGATCATAGTCAACGGCCTTTAGAACCTGATTAGTAATAAGTTCCCCCAATTTTTTTCTTTCCTTATATATCGCTTTATCCGTTCCTCTTGAAAAATAGATCCTTTCAAATGAACATTTTCTCAGTTCAGTTTCCTCCCTGATCTTCTCAATGGATGTTTCTCCCGATGCCTTAATTATAATAGCGCTGGCCGGTGGAAGCTCAATGACATTATCGGTTCTAACATTAAATATTGTCTGAATGACTGGTCTCTCGGACGCGACAACAACTACTTCATCGTCGATATAATAATATGCAGGCCTTATACCGGCAGGATCTTTCATGACAAATGCATCGCCATGGCCAACCATCCCTGCCATTGCATAACCCCCATCCCAGTTACGGCTTGCTTTTTTCAGGATAGAAGCAACATCGAGGTTTTTTTCTATAAGCGGTGATATCTCCTTTTTCGAAAACCCCTTTTCTTTGAATTTGCGGAACAATCTCTCGTTTTCTTCATCGAGCCGATGGCCCACATTTTCGAGAATTGTAACAGTATCGGAAAAATCAACAGGGTTCTGACCTAACTCAACCAAACTGCTGAAGACTTCTCCTACATTAGTGAGGTTAAAATTACCGGCCATAACAAGGTTCCTCGACCTCCAATTATTCTCACGGCTTACAGGATGTACATAGTCAATATTATAACTCCCATATGTACCGTATCTCAGGTGACCCAGGTAGATATCGCAGGCAAAAGGAACATTTTCTTTAATAAATTCCGGATTTTTAAAACCCTCAGGATGAGCATAGGTTAAAGCATCAATATCTTTATAAATGAGGCTGAAAATTTCCTTTATAGGATTTGCCTGATTTGATCTCTGCCTGAAAATATACCTGTTGCCCGGGGGAACATCCAGCTTAATTCCTGCAATACCTGCTCCGTCCTGACCCCTGTTATGTTGCTTTTCCATCATCAGGTACATCTTCTGCAGGCCATAGCTCCATGTGCCGTATTTTTCAATATAATATTCCATCGGCTTTCGCAATCTTAACATTGCAATGCCACATTCGTGTTTGATATTATCGCTCATAATTATTTTGTATTCGGGTCCGGGAAATTTATAATATCAGGGACGAGATATGAATTGGGAAATACTTTACTGATCATTAAAAACAGCCTTGTTGCCTCGGTTTTTGTTCTGAAGTCACCGACTCTCACCATATACCAACCTGGACTATCATATAATCTATATGAACTGATATTCTGAAACTTGTCGATAAAATCTTGCTTGACCTTATTTGATTCATCCCGTGCATTCCTGACAGAGCTGCGGTAAATCTGGATTCTAAAACCTTCCATACCATAATAACCATTTTTCTCTTTCAGATTATTATTACTCAGAATATATCTGCTGATAAGAGTGTCGATTGCAGGATCCTGAATGATATTAAGATGGCCCGCATTGGGTTTGCCTTCGGTACTTTTAAAAAGCTCCGACGATTTGATAACAGTCTGTGCACGGCCGAATCCGGAAGAAAAGTCCATAATAACCAACAACAAAAAGAATTTTCTTATCATGTTGCAAAAGTAGCAAAAATTTCTATCCCAACTCTGCTGCCAGTTCGTCAGTCATTTCAATATTATGATAAACAAACTGGATATCATCATCATCTTCAAGTGAATCAATAAGCCTGAGAACTTTTCTTGCAGATTCCAGGTCAAGCTTTTTGGTGTCATTAGGAATCCTCTTCAATCCGGCTTCTTCCGGTTCAATTCCAAGCTCATTAAGCTTTCTGTTAACGTTTCCAAAATCTTCTTTAGCGCATGTAACGATGAGCATATCACCATCAACCTCAAAATCTTCAGCACCGGCATCGATCATTTCAAGCTCAATATCGTCAAGAGACAAGCCTTCATTTTTTATCGTAAAAATCCCCTTTCTGTCAAAGAGGAAAGTGAGAGACCCATTAGTTCCAAGATTACCTCCATGCTTATTGAAAGCTGATCTTACTGAAGCTACTGTCCTGTTATTGTTATCGGTAAGACACTCAACAAATACTGCGACCCCGCATGGACCATAACCCTCAAATGTAGTTTCGATAAAACTTTCAGCATCGGCACCTGTAGCTTTTTTAATTGCCCTGTCAATATTATCTTTAGGCATGTTGGCGCCTTTTGCATTCTGGACTGCAAGCCTTAGTCTTGCATTAGATTCGGGATCACCACCACCCTCTTTTGCCGCAATTATTATCTCTTTAATAATTTTGGTAAATTTCTTTCCCCTTTTAGCATCTATTGCCCCTTTTTTCCGCTTAATGGTTGACCATTTACTATGTCCTGACATACTATAATTATTTATTATACAGAATGCAAAATTAAATAATTCTTTCAAACCTCGGTCATAGTTTATAGATTTGTGCCGGAATTGAAAATGAGTGAGAGATTGGGGAAAGAGGAGACAGGGAGAAAAGATTAAGGGACAAAGAGACTAAGAGACTAAGAGACTCAGGGATTAAGAAACTCACGTACCAAGTGTACATAATGAGGAACAAGCAACGAGGAACTTGGAGAAAATGAGTAAAAAGGTATATATAGAGACCTATGGATGTCAGATGAATGTAGCTGACAGTGAGGTTGTTGTGTCTATTCTTTTTGACGCCGGCTATGAACTAACTGAAAATATCAGGGATGCCGGATTGATACTGATAAACACCTGTTCAATCCGCGATAATGCTGAACAAAGAATCTGGGGCCGTCTTAAAGCAATCGGTCATCTGAAAAAACAGAAAAATGATCTGAAAATCGGAATAATCGGTTGTATGGCTGAAAGGCTCAAGGAGAAACTGATTGAAACTGATCAGTTGGTGGATATAGTAGTCGGGCCAGATGCATACAGGGAACTCCCGCTTCTGGTTAATGAAGCTGATGCGGGCCACAAAGCTGTAAATGTTCTTCTCTCACGCGAAGAGACATACGCTGATATTTCACCTGTAAGGATGGATAAAAACGGCGTTTCTTCCTTTGTTTCAATAATGAGGGGTTGTAATAACATGTGTGCATATTGTGTTGTACCATATGTCCGTGGAGCAGAAAGAAGCAGGAACCCCGCATTTATTCTTAAGGAAGTCAAAGAGTTATTTGAGATGGGTTACAGAGAAGTAACACTTCTCGGACAAAATGTCGATTCTTATAAATGGGATAACAACCCTGATATAGTGGGGTTTCCTGAACTACTGGAAAAAGTTGCACTTATTAATCCTCTGTTGAGGGTAAGGTTTTCGACTTCACATCCAAAAGATATTTCAGATGAACTTCTCCATACTATAGCCAGGTATAAAAACATATGTAAACACATTCATCTGCCGGCACAAAGTGGAAGCAGCCGTATCCTTAAACTTATGAACCGTGAATACACCAGGGAATGGTATATGGATCGTGTCAATGCCATACGTACCATTATTCCTGAATGTTCCTTGTCGACGGACATGATAACCGGGTTTTGTACTGAAACAGAAGGAGATCATAAAAAATCTCTCTCGCTCATGGAATGGACTGGTTTTGATTTTGCTTATATGTTCAAGTATAGTGAAAGACCCGGTACAAGAGCTGAAAGAAAATATAAAGATGATGTTACTGAATCAATTAAGTCGGCAAGACTTAGTGAAATGATCTCCCTTCAAAACAGACTTTCTGCAAAATCAAAAAAAAATGATATTGGAATGGTCCATGAGGTTCTGATAGAGGGATTTTCTAAAAGATCTGTTGAGTCATTATCAGGCCGGACCTCACAGAACAAGGTTGTCGTTTTTCCGGCCGGTGATAATAAAAAGGGAGAATATACAAAGGTTTTAATTGAAAGAAGCACCTCTGCCACTCTGATAGGAAAATGTATCTGATCCGCGAATTATCTGCCCTTTTTATTTTTTCTTTCCAATAATTAGTTGCAATTCATCTAACTGTTTATTTGATATCATTGCCGGAGTATCAAGCATTACATCGCGTCCTGAGTTGTTTTTAGGGAATGCTATAAAATCGCGGATGGAATCCTGCCCACCGAACATTGCAACCCATCTGTCAAAACCAAAAGCAATTCCTCCATGAGGTGGAGCGCCATATTTAAATGCGTTCAGGAGAAACCCGAATTGCTCCTTAGCCTCTTCATCGCTGAATCCAAGCACTTTAAACATCAGTTGCTGAACAGCAGCGTCATGAATTCTGATGGATCCTCCTCCAATTTCAATACCATTAATTACAAGATCGTATGCATTAGCTCTGACTTTCCCGGGATCACTTTCCATTAATGACATATCTTCAGGTATTGGTGAGGTGAAAGGATGGTGCATTGCATAAAATCTTTTTTCCTCTTCATCCCATTCAAAAAGAGGAAAGTCCACGACCCATAATGGTTTGAATTTGTCTTTCCTTCGCAATCTCAACCTGTTACCCATTTCAAGCCTAAGTTCTGAAAGGGCACTCAATGTTTTCTTCTTATCGCCGGCCATTATCAGGACCAGGTCCCCGGGTTTTGCATACATTTTATTTGCCCATTTCTTCAGGTCCTCCTGAGAATAAAACTTGTCAACCGACGATTTAAAGGTGCCATCACTATTATACCTTAAATAAACAAGTTCCTTTGCTCCTATCTGTGGTCTCTTCACAAACTCAGTCAGTTCATCGAGCTGTTTTCTTGTATATTCTGAACATTTCTTGGCACATATACCACCAATGTATTCTGAATTATCAAATACAGCAAAATCATGACCTTTGACAGTTCCTGTTAAATCCCTGAACCTCATTTCAAAACGAAGGTCGGGTTTATCTGAGCCATATTTATTCATGGTATCATTATAAGACATCTTCGGGAACGGTTTTCTGAAATTTTTTTCCTTGATGCTTCTGAAAAGGTACTTTGCAAGACCTTCAAATGTATTTAGGATATCATCTCTTTCAACAAATGACATCTCACAGTCGATCTGTGAAAACTCAGGCTGTCTGTCAGCTCGCAGATCTTCATCTCTGAAACACTTAACGATCTGAAAATATTTATCAAAACCTGCTACCATAAGCAACTGTTTCAAAGTCTGGGGCGACTGAGGTAATGCGTAAAAAGTACCTGGTTGCATCCTTGAAGGAACCACAAAGTCGCGAGCCCCTTCGGGTGTTGATTTAATAAGTACCGGCGTTTCAACTTCGATAAAACCAATGGAATCCATGTATTTACGGACTTCCTGCGACACCCGGTGACGAAGTATAATATTGTTTTTAACAGAGGTTCGTCTGAGGTCCAGGTAACGGTATTTCATTCTTAATTCTTCACCTCCATCAGTTTCTTCTTCTATAGTAAACGGAGGTATTTCACTCTCGTTAAGAATTTTCAGTTCATCAACTTCGATTTCAATTTTACCTGTGTATATTTTTAGGTTTTTACTACTACGCTCTTTAACTGTACCTTTAACCTGAATAACGAACTCGCGCCCCAGTTTACGAGCTGTTTCACAAAGCATTTTATTTGTTCCCATATTAAATGCGAGCTGAGTTATTCCATACCTATCGCGAAGATCAACAAAAGTCAAACCACCAAGATTCCTTGTTCTTTGAACCCAACCACATAATTTAACTTTCTTTTTCTTTCCCTTGTTTCTTAGGTTTAGCTCGCCGCACGTGTTTGTCCTGTACATTTCTTTCTTATTAAATTTCAGCAAAAATAAGAAAAATATCAGATTGAAGAGTGAAAAGGAAATCCCGATTTTCTTTATACTTTTAACAGTCTAATCCGATATACATGGCTCTGAACAATAAAGAACATTTTATGAGAATGGCCCTCGCTGAAGCAAATAAAGCCTTTGACAAACAGGAGGTTCCGATTGGTGCTGTTGTGGTATGTAATGATATAATTATTGCCAGGGCTCACAATCTCACTGAAACATTGAAAGACCCGACAGCTCATGCCGAGATGCAGGCTATAACAGCTGCCACAAACTGGCTTGGGGGCAAATATCTGACAGATTGCACAATTTATGTTACACTTGAACCATGTGCCATGTGTGCAGGAGCTATTGGTTGGAGCCAGGCTTCCGCACTTGTTTTTGGATCAGCGGATGAAAAAAAAGGATACAGGACAATATCAGGCTCATTACTTCATCCTAAAACCAATGTTGAATCAGGGTTCCTGGAAAAAGAATGCAGGGAATTAATGATGAAATTCTTTAAAACCAGGCGTTGAGTGAAAAAACAGATTAATTTTACATAAATTTTTTAAAATGACTTTTGATAACAGCAGGACAATAATTAGTCTCAGAATTAAACTCTTTGTAGCTACAATTATGTTCTTTGCCTATATTATTCTGACCTATTTTGCAAAAATGTTAAAATTTCCGCTTCTTGGTATGAGCGATACTGCATGGACGTTTATACTTGTAGCAATCTGGTTCCTGTTTGCTTTTATGCCAATGTTTCTCAATTATCAGTTTATTTTTTTTTCGGATGATAGTGAAAAGATCGTATTCAGGTATTTTACTGCAGGACTTGTTGGCGGCAGGAAAAATTCAGTTGAAATAGATAAAAAATCATTCTCGGGATATAAAATTGAAACCAGGTTTTTTGGTCTTATACAGAGCATTATTCTTTTCCAGAAGTTTCAGGAAGGAGTTGCAAAGTATCCCCCGGTTTACATAAGTGCACTTTCGCGCGAAGATAGGGCGAAAATCATTAAATCGCTAAACCTTTATGGCCCGCATTTGTGAAGGTTATCATCTGATAACATGAGTTTTATCATTTTTAATAACTGTAAACAATCTCAAATTTGACTCACCGATTTATAGGCTTGATTATAATTTAAAAATTAAAATAATGAACGTAGATAAAATCATGAACAACCTCGAGAAGAAACATCCCGGAGAGGTTGAGTATTTACAGGCAGTAAGAGAGGTACTGGAGTCGATCGAAGAGGTTTATAATGAGAACCCGCAGTTTGAATCCGCTAACATTATTGAGCGTATAATCGAACCTGACCGCGTTATTACTTTTAAAGTTCCATGGGTTGATGATGAAGGAAACGTTAAAGTAAACCTTGGATACCGGATACAGTTCAATAACGCAATTGGTCCTTACAAAGGAGGCCTGCGCTTCCACCCCAGCGTTAACCTTTCAATTCTGAAGTTCCTCGGATTTGAACAAATCTTCAAGAATGCACTTACCACTCTTCCCATGGGTGGCGGTAAAGGTGGTTCTGATTTTGATCCTAAAGGAAAATCAAATGCAGAGGTAATGCGTTTTTGCCAGTCATTTATGCTTGAACTATGGAAATATATCGGACCTGAAACTGATGTTCCGGCAGGAGATATTGGTGTTGGCGGCCGCGAAATTGGTTTCTTATATGGAATGTATAAGAGGTTATCCGGAGATCATACAGGTGTTCTGACAGGAAAAGGGAGCAACTGGGGAGGATCACTGGTTCGCCCTGAAGCTACTGGTTTTGGTTGTGTCTATTTTGCCAAAGAGATGCTTGCTACAAGAGGAGAATCATTCAAAGGGAAAAGAGTGGCAATCAGCGGTTTTGGAAATGTTGCATGGGGTGCCGCATTCAAGGCAACGGAATTAGGTGGAAAAGTTGTTACTATATCAGGTCCTGATGGTTATGTATATGATCCGGAAGGTATTTCTGGTAAAAAAATTGAATATATGCTTGAGCTGCGAGCCTCAAATGAAGACATAGTCAAACCATATTCATATGCATTTGAAGGAGTTGAATTCCATGAAGGAAAACATCCATGGGAAGTCAAGGTTGACATTGCTCTCCCATGTGCAACACAGAATGAGTTAACCGTAGAGGATGCCGAAAAGCTGATAAATAATGGTTGCATCTGTATATGTGAAGGAGCAAATATGCCCAGCACTCCGGAAGCTGTTGAGATTATCCAGAAAAATGGTTTGCTTTTTGCCCCCGGGAAGGCATCAAATGCAGGTGGTGTAGCCACATCAGGACTTGAGATGACTCAGAACTCAATGAAACTTCGTTGGAATCAAAAGGAGGTTGATGACCGTCTGCATGAAATCATGTGCAATATCCATGGCCAGTGCGTCAGTCATGGCAAGAGAGAAGATGGCTACGTTGATTATGTGAAAGGTGCTAATATTGCTGGATTCCTGAAAGTTGCAAATTCAATGCTTGATATGGGTGTCATCTAAAGCTAAGGCACGGGTGCAAGGAGCAAGGCGATAGAATCTTGCATCGTGCACCCTGCAACACTCGCTTATTTGAGGATTTTTAAAATAAAAAGAGCTCGTTATTTGGCTCTTTTTTTTTATCTTCACATGTCTCAATTTCTAGTGCTATGTCAGAAGTGTCACTTAAGCATAAAATTGCTTTAGGCCTGATTCCTCGTATTGGTGATATTAATGCCCGAAAACTGGTATCACATTTTGGCAGTGTTGAAGCAATCTTTTATGAACCGTACAGAAATCTTATTAAAATACCAGGAATCGGCTCAGGCATTGCAAAATATATCAGTGACAGGTCTTATCTCGATTCTGCAGAACAAGAGACAGAATATCTCACAAAAAACAACATCCGAACCTACTTTTATCTGGATAATGATTATCCTTTCAGGCTAAGACAATGTGATGATTCACCCGTGGTATTTTTCTTTAAGGGCAACTGCGATCTTGATGCTGCAAAGATTCTAAGTGTAGTTGGTACACGTAATGCTACGACGCGGGGAAGAGAGGTTTGTGAAAAGATAATTGGAGGTCTGGCAGTTGGTCATCCCGATCTTATAATCGTAAGTGGTCTTGCATACGGAATTGATATTGCATCACATAAAGCAGCCCTTGCAAATAATCTTCAGACTATCGGTGTTCTTGGACATGGTTTTAAGACCACTTATCCTGCCATTCATGCTTCAATAGCTAAGGCGATGGTTAACAAAGGAGGTCTGGTAACTGATTTTCTTTCAGATGCACTTCCGGAACGTAACAATTTCCTGAAAAGAAACCGGATAATTGCCGGACTATCAGATGCTACGCTCGTTGTAGAATCCGGAATAAAGGGAGGCGCCCTGATAACTGCAGACATAGCTAATTCTTACAATCGCGATGTTTTTGCTGTACCAGGAAGGCCGGATGATCAATGGTCAGCCGGCTGCAACAGCCTGATAAGAAGCAATAAAGCATCACTTGCAGAATGTTCTGATGATATTGAATACTTTCTTAACTGGAAACCGGAAAAATCAAAACCTGCTATACAGAGAATATTGTTTTCCGAGTTGGATGAAACCGAGAAGATGATCTTTGAGTTGCTTACAAAACAAGGGGAATTGACAATTGATACAATTTGCCGGTCGCTTGACATTCCTGTCTACAAATTGTCATCTCTCCTCCTCCAGATGGAGTTTAAAGGATTCCTGAAATGCTCTCCTGGTAATCTTTATCGTACAGTATGATATATCAGGCGAGAGTTTACAAGGAATAAATGTTTCGCGTTTCACGTTTCGCGTTCGGTAAAAACAAAAAACGCCAAACGATAAACGCCAAACTGAAACACATTACAGCAAAAATCAGAGGATATATGCCATTGTTTTTATATTTTTATCCCTCCAATTAATCTTTTAATTTAAACAATTCAATTATGGATCCGAGAGTACAACAATTCATGGCAATGATCAAAGCCAGAAATCCTGGTGAGAACGAGTTCCATCAGGCTGTTCAGGAGGTTGCAGAATCCCTGATTCCTTTTATCGAAGAAAATCCCAAGTATAAACATGCAAAAATTCTGGAAAGAATTGCAGAACCCGAACGAACAATTATATTCAGGGTTCCTTGGCTGGATGACAAAGGAGAAGTTCAGATCAACCGGGGCTTCAGAATCGAGATGAACAGTGCCATAGGCCCATATAAAGGAGGTCTCAGGCTTCATCCGACAGTTAATCTTGGAATTCTTAAATTCCTTGCCTTTGAACAGGTCTTCAAAAACAGTCTCACCACTTTGCCCATGGGTGGTGGAAAAGGCGGTTCTGATTTTGATCCAAAGGGCAAGTCAGATAATGAAGTAATGAGATTCTGTCAGAGTTTTATGACAGAACTCTTTCGTCATATCGGCGCTGACACCGATGTTCCTGCGGGTGATATTGGAGTTGGCGGACGAGAAATCGGGTTTCTTTTCGGTCAATATAAAAGACTGAAGAATGAGTTTACCGGCGTTCTCACAGGTAAAGGAATTGAATGGGGTGGTTCTCTTATCCGTCCTGAAGCTACAGGTTACGGAGCCACATATTTCGCACAGGAGATGCTCTCCACTCGTGGAGACAGCTTAAAAGGAAAAATCGTATCTATTTCAGGATCAGGCAATGTAGCCCAATTTGCCACTGAGAAAGTCACTGAACTTGGAGGAAAAGTAGTTACATCTTCGGACTCAAACGGCTTTATTTATGATCCAAAAGGTATTGATGCTGAAAAACTCAATTTCATAATGGAACTTAAAAACATAAGGAGGGGCAGGATAAAAGAGTACGCTGAAAAATTTGGTGTTGAATACTATGAAGGGAAAAGGCCCTGGATCATTAAATGCGACATAGCTATGCCTTGCGCAACACAGAATGAAATAAATGATGAAGAGGCTAAATTACTGGTTAAGAATGGGTGTAATTGCGTATCGGAAGGTTCTAACATGCCTTCTACACCTGAAGCAGTAGAGGTGTTTCTGAATGCACAAATCCTATATGGCCCCGGGAAGGCAGCCAATGCAGGAGGTGTTGCCACATCGGGCCTTGAGATGACACAAAATTCAATGAGATTACCATGGTCGCGAGAAGAGGTTGATGAGAAACTTCATACGATTATGAAAAACATTCATAAAACGTGCGTAAAATACGGCAAAAAAGAGAGCGGATTTATTAACTACGTTGATGGTGCCAATATAGGAGGATTTGTGAAGGTGGCCAATGCCATGATTGCTCAGGGGGTTGTTTAATGAAGTTTATTGATACTCATACACATCTGTATCTTCCGGAATTCGATACCGACAGGGATGAAGTGGTGAACAGAGCTGTTAGCAATGGTGTAGTTAAAATGCTGATGCCTAATATTGATATTCAGTCTGTTCACCAGATGATTTCAATTGAGAACAGATTCCATGATATCTGCTATTCAATGACAGGACTTCATCCGACTTCTGTAAAAGAGGATTATCTTATTCAACTCGAAAAGCTGGAAACCTTTGCCACAACACACAAATTTGTTGCTGTCGGGGAAATCGGTATCGATCTTTATTGGGATAAGACGTTTCTGAAAGAACAATTGATTTCTTTCAGAAGACAGATTGCATTTGCATTTAACAAAGGATTACCTGTAGTAATACATTCAAGGGATGCATTTCCCGAAGTTTTCTCAGTATTGAATGAATTTAACGGGAATGGGTTGAGAGGTGTTCTTCATGCTTTTTCGGGAAGTATCAAATATGCTGAGCGAGCCATTGAAATGGGTTTTAAGCTTGGTATTGGCGGTATTGTGACTTTTAAGAATTCGGGGCTGGATAAAATTTTAAAAGAGATCGGTCCTGAGAACCTTATTCTTGAAACTGATGCTCCTTATCTTGCTCCGGTACCATATAGAGGAAAAAGGAACGAGAGTTCATATATTTGCATCATAAATAAAAAGCTGGCTGAGATTTTCGGAATGAGTGAAGAAGAGATTGCTTCAATTACATATTCAAACTCGATCAGCCTTTTCAAATTAGAAGAGAAGGAATGAAAAATAATAAGGAAATTTCCATATTGATCATTTATACAGGAGGAACTATCGGTATGGTTCACGATCCCAACACCGGATCGCTGGTACCAATTGACTTCCGGCATATTTCAGATCATGTACCGGAACTTAGGAAATTTGGTTATGACCTGCATTCGATATCCTTTGATCCGGTTAAGGATTCGTCCAATATCGATCCCGGAGTATGGGTTAAAATGGCTGAGATAATTGAAGAAAGCTATGACGATTTTGATGGATTTGTGATCTTACATGGAACTGATACTATGGCATATACTGCCTCAGCTCTAAGTTTTATGCTTGAAAACCTGGGGAAACCCGTTATTCTTACAGGTTCACAATTGCCAATAGGACTGTTGCGAACAGATGGAAAGGAGAACCTCATAACAGCAATTGAGATTGCCGCAGCAAGAGAAAACGGTTTGCCGGTTGTCCCGGAAGTTTGTGTTTTTTTCGACAATAAGCTTACCCGGGGCAATCGTACAACCAAGATGAGCGCTGAGCATTTCGATGCTTTCAATTCTCCAAATTATCATCCTCTTGCTGAAGTCGGATTACATTTAAAATATTATAATAACCTGATCAGCTATCCGGCCAAAGAGCAGAAACTTATTGTTCACAAAGATTTTGATACTAATGTTGCCATTCTGAAACTTTTCCCCGGTATTAACAGAAAACTTGTAAACGCAATTACTAAGACTGAGGGATTAAGAGGACTCATAATTGAGACATTCGGTTCGGGTAATGCGCCGACTTATCAATGGTTTTTAGAGGATCTTAAACATTATATTGATAAAGGAGGAATAATCCTGAATGTTACCCAGTGTCACGGAGGCAGTGTTGAAATGGGATTATACGAGACAAGCAGGCAGATGCTGGCTACCGGGGTAGTTAGCGGAAAAGACATTACATCGGAAGCTTCTGTTACCAAACTTATGCATCTGCTTGGAAGATTTTCATCTAAAGAAAAAGTCGTGGAATCGTTGAATATTTCATTGGCAGGAGAAATCTCATGACAAGTTGTTGTGTTAAAATATTTTTATAATTTGCGCCCCTGTTTTTTAACACCATTTGGATTAATAAGGAGAGATGCAGGAGTGGTTTAACTGGCACGCCTGGAAAGCGTGTGTACCTCAAAAGGGTACCGGGGGTTCGAATCCCCCCCTCTCCGCAAAATTGAAAGCAAATAAAAGCAACGTCCTGTAAAATGATTGATTTACAGGACGTTTTTATTTTACCACCGTGCAATCAAATGCAGAAAAAAGCATCTCCTCGGTGTCTTATTCGGTGGTCATGAATTTTTAAATACCAACGCC
>Ga0187886_1000159_pt1 | contig 96736 bp, 104 predicted proteins | sample June2016WEW_20_1_FD_133001 | JGI IMG/M metagenome (GOLD analysis project Ga0187886, IMG submission 133001) | Peatland microbial communities from SPRUCE experiment site at the Marcell Experimental Forest, Minnesota, USA - June2016WEW_20_150 | ecosystem: Environmental > Terrestrial > Soil >... | reverse complement strand
GGGCTTAATAAGTTTTATGGCGACTTCCTCGTTCAGTTTTTTATCCACCGCCCGATAGACCTTGCCCATCCCGCCTTTGCCCAGCTCTTCGATGATCTGATAGCGGCCGGCGAAGGTCGAGCCCGTGGTCAGCTCTTTAATCGGCGTTTGGAGGGTTTCCGTGACTTCGGGACGGATTTCTTTGGAAGATAAAAGTTGTGTGCCGCAATCAGCACAAAACCGAGCAGTATCGGTATTCTCAGAACGACATTTCGGGCACTGGACGGCCACGGATTATCCCCTCAATAGGATGGCTAAAGAGTATCAAAGAATCAAGAGAGCGTCAATTCGCCCCCCTGCCCCCTTCCTCCTTGCCCTTTGTATCCTGAAACCACGTCCAGAAATCCATAATCAGCCGCCCGGCGCCGCTCTCTTGCCCCGAGACGACTTGCCCAAGACGTTCTGAAATCAGGTTTAGAAATCAATAATCAACCGCCGGCGCCGCCCATGCTAAAGTCGAAGCCGAACGCCGACGACGCATTGCGGGGTTCGGCTGTTCCGGAAGTCCCGAGGCGTTTCTATGATAGATGTGCGAGTATTGCCTTTGCAGTCTCAGCAACCCGCGTCATTGTCTTCTCGTTGACGCGGGCGTCGTTTCCCGGCCCTGCCCCACAGGCATGGATAGGATACACCTCCGTGAATCCGCACATGCCAAACATTCGCAGCTGTCGCGAAAGGACACTGCCGAACGACTGCTCATCGGGGTTCCCCTGCGTCAGAATGAAGACGAGTTTTTTTCCCGCGGGGAGCCGTGTCGCCCTCGGATTGGTTCGAAAATCGGGCGCAAGGTACGAGTAGAATCGATCCAAGAGCCCTTTGGCCTGAGCGTTGATTTCGCCCATGAAGATGGGCGCGGAAATGAGGACCAAGTCGGAGAGCCGGACGTCTTTCAGGACCGCGCTCAGGTCGTCCTGTGCGACGCAGACATCTGATGTGGTCTTACATGACAGACACGCTTGACATCCACGATACGAGAGTCGATTGAGCTCGTACGTCGCGGTGCATGTGCCGTGCTCTCCCAGGAGATCCAGAAGCGCTCTTGCGATCGTCGCGCCATGCCCTTGCGGTCTCGGACTGCCAATAACAGTTGTGATCTTCATTCCCGTCCTCCATGCCGTTGCGCTAAGCAAGATACGGAACTAGGTTACGTTTTGTGCCTACCGAAAAACAAAAATCCACTTTTTTTGGAATAGGAGAGCAGGAAAAGTCGAGCCCTCAACAAGTCGGCTTTTTGACAACCTTTTAAGTAGTTCATTTCCTCTTTTATTTCACTTCAATGAATCCTTTGACGGCGTCTTTGTGGACCATGAAATCCATCATCTTCAATTTGATGTAGTCTTCCGTGAGGAAATAATACCCCTTGGGATCGTGGTTGAACGAGCTCGACCCTGAATCCTTTATGAGATACCAATTCTTGCCGTTCGCCTCTTTGTAGCCGACGAGATGAATTCCGTGGTCGTCGGTCGTCGTTCCATTGCTGAACCGGAATTGCCGGGCGTTATCATCGATGTATTCGGAAGGGATGTCGAAGGTCGGAATCATGAAGACCTTTTTATCGGCGTTCTTCCCCGGCTCGGAGACATCCCCTCCAAGGCTCAGCGAATAGCCGCGGGCCAGGGCGTTTTTCAGGATCTTCATGAAGGTCTCCAGAGACACATTGTAGTAGTCCCGGCTGTGCCACCAATTATCCGGCACGTCATATTCCACCTGCCGGCCGAATGGCTGCTGCATATAGGACAGAACATCGACATAGTCATCGGGATCGATTTTCAAGTAATCCCGTAGATAGTTGAGGGGCGTGTACTCTCGTCCGTCGACAGTGAATTTCTCTGGCGGCACGCCCAGATAATAATTCAAGATGGATTTGACCGTCTTAACCGCTTCGTCCTCGTTCCAGGCGTCGGCGCTCTTGAGATGATTGAGGTAGGACGTAATCTCCGCAATCAACTTTGAGTGGTCATGGAATTTTTGGCCGGGCTTCAATCCGCTGTAAACCTCCCGCGGCAGGCAGCCATACAATTTCCAGTCCCGGGCGACCGCGTTGGCTTCGGAGCCTTCGCCGACGGCTGAATCGCCGCGTTCGCGAATGAACCTTTTGGCCCGTTCGACGTACTCGCAGTAGATCGTGTAGGCTTCCGAGATGCGGACCTTTTTTCCGTAAAGCCTGTAGACTTCCGATTCGAACATGGAGACTGTCGAAAAACACCAGCAGGTGTTCGTGTTGCCCTGCGATGTCGGAGGATTGTGCCAGACCGGGTTGAATCCCTCCAGACCCTTAGGCGTATCGAAGCCGCTGAGGTCGACGATAAACGCCTTCTGGGGCACCGGCTTTGTTTTGCCGAACTCCTCCGTGGCTTTCTTGATCTCGTCCCAGTACGGGTTCTTCGGCTCGACGAATATTCCTTTGTCCCGATATTTCTCCTGGGAGAGGACGATCCCAGGGAGGAGAAGACAAGCCAAGACAAAGAATCCGAGTTTTTTCATGTGACACCTCGACAGACAGCGATAAGAATGAAGATTCGTGGCCTCAAGGAACTTGAAAACCATGACGGCCACGGAAGAATGGTATCTCCGGCGAATGATGGGAGTCAAGCCGAAAATACGAACAACGAAAATGGCCGAGAAGGAGGCCGACGGACCGGATTAGAGTTTCGCTTTTTATTTAGGTTTCAGGCTATCTTTTTTTTCTCGCTTTTGGGCACAAGGAGCTCATAAATGAGGTAAATGGCAGCTAATCCGACAATGATATAGACGATCCGGGAAACCGTGCCAGCGCCGAAGATCTTGTAGATCAGATCGAAACGGAATGCTCCTACCAGCCCCCAGTTGAGGGCTCCGATGATGACCAAAATTTGGCAAATCCATCCCAACAAACCCATTTTTTTCATTGTCTCCTCCTATATGAGCAGAAGTCTATCAGCCTATGGAAGATTTATCAACCTTTTTAGCGTAAATATTTTCTTTTTCACGAAGCGCCTTTTCTTTTCCTCTCCTCCTTGCCCGGTATATTCTTAAACCACCTCTATAAATCATTAATCAGCCGCCGGCGCCGCTCTCTTTTTCCCCGAGACGACTTGCCAAAGATGTTCTGAAATCAGGTCTATAAGTCGATAATTAGCCGCCCAGCGCCGGGCCCAGGACGTTAAAATCGAATGGACTGTGGACAAGCTCATCCCGGCGCGGGCAATAACTATCCTCCACTCCTCCGGCGGCCTGGGCAAGACGTGGCTTTCCCTTGCCATAGCAAAAGCCGTTTCCGAAGGCATTCCTTTTTTGGGCCTGCCGACAATCCAACACCCCGTTTTCTACTTTGACCTCGAAAATCCCTTGCCTGTGTTCCGCGAAAGGCTTGATCTCCTTGGACTCGACCGCATGAGCCTCGGCGATCACGCCATCGGCCACGGCGGCGCGGCTTCGGGCTGACGCGCTCCACGCGGTATCATCACATTTTGCATCGCAGGCAGGGACAGTTAAAGAAGGTGACGCGTGTTGAGTAAGAGGCCTCAGCCAACTCGGGATAGGCGCTTTCCAAAAGAGTCCAACTCTGCTGGTCGGTTTTTTCCTGGAATTTTTCCGCCTGTGCTATTTCAGGAGCCGCCATTTTCTGCCCCTCTTGCGCGAGCCGCATCAGCTCATTCATATCGCCGCGCTTTTTCGCTGCCTCAATTTTCTTTTTCAGCTCCGCTCTCTGTTGTTCTCCGCCCTCGCTCTTCTTTGAGGTAGACGGGGACGCGCCAATGCCGAGGCGCTTTTCAATACGGCGCAAAATAAGGACTTCTTCACTTACTTCCTGCCCTTCATTATCCGGATCGGAAACCGACCGGAAATAACCGAGGGTGGAATACTTTTTGTAAAGGACATCCGCTTCCTGCTGGGTGTGGCCGGTGCGGCTTGCGAGATTCGAGAAAAACGATTTGCCGCCTTCCGCTTCCTTTGCACCCGGGCCTTTCCCCTCCACCATCAAGGCGTTCATATCGCCGCCGCCGCCTTGTATGATGCAGTTAATGACCAGCGTGTCTCGCCCCTCTGCATCTCTATCCCAATGCTTCTTAGAGTTACCGGCGACTTTCCAAAGATGTCCTTTGACGACATCCGCCCCGTCCTTTGTAAGCCATTCGTTGTGATACTGCGCGACTGTTGCGGGGACGGTGTTGTTCGGATTGAGACAAGGAGGGTCCTCCTGCGCGGCGGCTCCTCTCGCCAGTAAGAGAAACACCGCGCTCATCAGAACGATCAATGCTTTTTTCACGTTCTTTCTCCTTTTCCTTTATTCACCTTGGCGGGCCGCACGTCACTTGCCCTTCTTTAAGTAGCTGAGCCGCCGCTGGATCCGCCGCCGCGATTATCGGTGCGGGGACGGGCCTCGTTTCAGCCCAGCTAGGTGATCTTGTCGATGATGCCGTCGATCAATCGGTCTTAACACCTATATGCGCGTCTGCCCCGGGGCTCATATTTTCGCCAGTGCATCGCGCATCAGCTTTTCGGCGGCGGTTTTCTGCGCGGCCTCGGTGGCGCCCGGCACAAGCATGACGATGATCAGGTACCTAGGGCCCTTGAAGGTGTTGAGCTGGACCATGCCATAGCCCGGACTGGAGAAAAACGAGCGGTCGCCGATGCCTGGGGCGTCAGAAACGGCGATCTTCATCTTTTTCAGTTCCGCCATCATCTTGTCGGCGGTTTCGCCGGGCCCGGCAGCCTTAACCAGAATGCTGAACACGCCGTAGTCGCCGATCACATATTCGCAGGGGGCCCCCACTGCCGGGTTGGCGTTGGCGTTCAGCTTGCCGTCGCCGACGCTCTGGCCGACAGCGGCTTGGATCTGGGCCTTGGTCAGCAGGGTGCAGGCGTCGATTTTCTGGCCGCCCTGGGCGGCGGCCACGCCGGTGAAACAGAATACTACCGCCACTACCATCAGGATTGTTCGTGTCATGCGGATCGGTTGGTTCATTTGCATCCTCCAAAGAACCGATAGGAATCTATTTTTCAAAATATAAGAATTTGCCTTTTCCGAGCGAGCTGAATTCTCGCTTTTGGCAATGAATCTCCCTGCCTCGACATGCCGGGAGTATATCTCTGCTGGGCGGCGCCGTCAAATACCGCCATATCTTCCACGAAGACTCGCCCGAGAAGTACAGTGAGGTCCAGACGGTCAAGACCGAGGTCGGGGCCAAAACGATGGCGCTCGATCCCAAGACCCACAACCTCTTCCTGACCACGTCGGATTTTAATTCGCTTCCGGCTCCCACACCGGATCGTCCCCATTCGAATCCGGTTGCGATTCCGGGAACGTTCCGCCTGCTGGTTTACGGACGCCAAGAGGTCGGCGGAAAGTCGATCGGTCCCGGAGGCCATTATCGCATTCCTGGAATCCGCCGACTACGAGGATGCCGTGAGAAAAGCCGTTTCCCTGGGCGGAGACGTCGATACGCTCGCCTGCATGGCCGGCGGCATCGCCGAAGCATATTATAAGAAGCTCCCAAGCCGTATCGTCCGCCGTTCAAGGCGAATCCTTGACAAAGAATTGCGGGCGATCGTAGACGAATTCAGCGACCGTTACGGCTAAAAATAATCCGCCTACATCCCTCCTTTTCGTGCCAAATATTCTCTTACAAAATATCTTTTGACATTGAGACTTGGGCGTTTTCACCTTCGTCTCTCTCAATGCCAAGTGATCACTCAAAATCCTTGACAATAGTATTATTAGTGATATCATAATGAGCGAACGCATCATCAAAATACTCTCCAGAATGAGGGAGAGTCCAGGAAGTGTTCGTTTTAAGGATTTGTGCAGGGTCTGTGAGCATTATTTCGGTAACCCGCGGCAACAAGGAACTAGTCATAGGATTTTCAGAACTCCTTGGGCCAGCGACCCGCGGATTAACATCCAGGATAGCCATGGGATGGCGAAAGTCTATCAAATCAAACAGGTCCTCGCCGCGATAGATCGATTGGAGAGCCAGCATGAGCCTGCAAAATGATCGGTACACATACAGAATCACGTGGTCCGAGGAAGACAAAGAACACGTTGGACTCTGTGTCGAATTCCCGAGCCTCAGCTGGCTTGCCCAGACTCCCGAGGGTGCCCTTCAGGGGATACGAAAAATAGTCGAAGAGGCCGTCAGCGACATGCAGAACAACAATGAAACCCCGCCTTCACCGCTATCCAGTAGATCCTATAGCGGGAAATTCGTCGTAAGGGTTCCGCCGGAAGTCCACCGCGAGCTGGCCTTGAAAGCCGCCGAGGCAGGGATCAGCCTCAATCGTCTGATAAGCTCTAAACTTAGCAATTCAAAATTTCCTTTACTCAAATGACGATAGTTTCTCAGTCTCTATAGATCTCTCGCTTATTCCCGATCTTATAAACCTCAACAATACGCCGAGAATCGTCAACCGCATAGACAATACGGTAATCCCCCTGCCTTAACCTATATCTGTCCTTCCCGGAGAGTTTTCGGCAGCCGAAAGGCCTCGGATTCTGTTCCAGGTCCCGGACGCGCCGGACGATTTTCTCAAGGTCCTTCCTTGGGATTTTGGAAAGCTCTCCGGCGGCCGACTTCTTGATAAGGATCTTATAGCTTTCCATCCTTGCGCAGCTTCTGGAGAACTTTTTCGAAGGTGATTAACGGTTCGTCGGCGCGGGTCTCGAACGCTTCCAGGTCCAGGGCGTCCTCGCGGAGAGCATTTTGCACAGCCTCGTTGATGAGTTCGGAGACCGAGTATTCCGTTTCGGCCGCTTTGACCCGCAGGGCTCGATGGTATTCGGGTTGAAGATAGACCGTAACACGCTTGCTGGCTTTTTCCATGTTATGTCACCTCGCTACATGAGGACATTATAACGCTATAACGTCATGACGTCAAGAACAAAGGCGCGGGCCCGGATCTCCGTAATGAGTCCCTTGGCCGGCTTCCGACCGCAGCCCTCCGCCAATAACCCTTGAAAAAACTCTTTATGAGAAATTCAAGTCATTCATTCGTCGTTTCTAAGAATCACCAAACCTAACCAAATAAAGGAACTCGATGATCCGAGATTGCATCTTGCCCTGGGAGTGGTGGCCACCATTCCGAGAATAAGCAACTAAACATTAGTTGCATTTTATTTTATTATCTGATAGGATTGCCATGAGTCGTCAGGACAAGCTCTTATTAAGATTTCTGAGCCGGCCCAATGATTTCACCTTCTATGAACTTGCTTCACAAACCCCATCCCCAAAAAACGCTGAAAAACTACCAAATCGTAGATCTGGAAAAAGAACTCAAGGCCAAAGGCCATATAAGATGAAAAATATCCTGCATTACAAAGGTTTCATCGGCTCCCTCCATTATAGCTCTCAGGATGATTGCTTTCACGGCCGTATCGAAGGCATCGACGATCTGGTGACCTTCGAAGGCCGTTCCGTGGACGAACTTAAAAAAGATTTCAAAAAAGCCGTAGAGGATTACATCAAACTCTGCCGGGCTGCCGGGAAGCTCCCCCAGAAATCATACACGGGGAGCTTTAACATCCGGATTACCTCCGATCTCCATAAGAAGGCTGTCCAAAAATCGGTGATCGAAGGGATCTCCCTGAATCAACTCGTTCGCAGGGCTATCGAGAAGGAACTCAATTAAGGGAATTCGGCAGAGGAATTGTTGCATTGTCAGTCACTGCCCCGTTCTAAACCCCCTCCTCCGGCTCATCCCTGCCATCCGGCCCGCGATTTCGGCCTCGGTCGCCCGATAAAAAGCCATATACACGACGCGATCATCGACAGTCAGGGCCGAACCGATGATCTTTTTCCCCACGTACCGGAAATCGCTTCCCACCGGCAATTTCGTGTAAAAAATGAACTCCGCCTATGCTTTAGGCAGAAAGGAGTGGGGGAAAATCGAACGCCAGAATTATCTTGGCCGTTCAGCGTCCCTTCTCTATGAGGACGGCGAGCCCCAAGCGGGCTTGACCTATGTTATCTAATTTGTTAACATATGGAACCTGTAAGAAAGATATTATTTTTCGGCGAGAGAACGAACTCCTTTTTGCCGAAAATCAAAAAAAGGATTATTTTATCCAAAAATCTTATGGAGATCGGTCACATGAATAAACGGATTGAAATGAAATCCTTCGCAAGCCATCTGGATGAACGATATGGCAAAATCGGCACGGAAAAGAGAAAGGCTTTCGAAAGAAAATCAAGGCCATTCATCGTTGGCGAAATGCTCAAAGAGGCGCGCCGATCAGCTAAAATGACCCAGGACGAGCTCGCGCGAAGGTCCAGAACAAAAAAAAGCTATATCAGCCGGTTGGAGAACGGCAAAATCGATATCCAGATCTCGACACTCTTCCGGATATTCGAAGACGGATTAGGCCGCACTATCGACCTCACGATCCGATAATCACTTTTTCTAATAAACATTCTATTATGGTTCTTTTTATTCGATTATCTTTGTTCACACTATCAATATGTTCATAAATAGTGAACAATCACATATAATGAACATTATTGTCTATCATAATTATTATATAATAACTTAAAAAAATATTACTTGACAATTGTTCACTATTTATATATGTTCATCAATGTTGAACTTTTGTATTATTTGAACATAATAATGGAGCAAATCATGTTACGCACGCAAGAAGACGTCTTTAATGCAGCCTTAAAGGCCGTCACGGACAATTTCGCCGCCATCCCCATCCAAGTGGATGTACTGGGTACGGAAGTAAATTATGGACCGAATATGAGAGTTGACAAGCTAATTCGGTTGACAATTGGAGAAAAACAAATCCAGTACTTTACCGAAATAAAAAACAATATCACACGAGCTAATATCGGCCTTTTGCTTCAGCGTAGAAATACGCTTCCAGGCCCGATGTTATTGGTCGCAAATCACGTTAATACTGCTATGGCGGAGTATCTAAAAGAAAATAAAATCGAATTTATTGACACGACAGGCAACACTTTTATAAATCAACCTCAAACATATATTTATGTTAAAGGCAACAAATTAAAAGGCATATATCAAAACACTCCCGTAGGACGAGCTTTCCGACCAACAGGTCTTAAAGTAGTTTTTACCTTTCTATGCGATCCCAAAATGAATAATAAAAATTATCGAACGATTGCGCATGCGGCAGGTGTTGCTCTCGGGAATATTGGTTGGATCATAAATGACCTGAAAGCGCAGGGCTTTATTCTCGATATGGGGAGACATGGGTATAAGCTAATTCAAAAGCAACGTCTTCTAGACCGTTTTGTTGAGGAATACCCTAAAAAACTAAGACAACAATTATTCTTGGGAAAATTCAGAGGCGATCAAGATTGGTGGGGAAAAACGGACACACATTTTGAAAACGCTCTTTGGGGTGGTGAAGTCGCCGCCGCCAAAATGGGAAATTACTTGAAACCACAAAACATAACTGTGTATGTAAAACAACAGTTGCTTAACGAATTCTTGCTGAAGAACAGGCTGAAAAGAGATGCCAACGGTGAGGTGGAAATTCTTAAGATGTTCTGGGAGCCTGCTGACTTGGCTGAAAAGAATGGTCTCGTACATCCAATTCTCATCTATGCAGATTTAATTGCGACAGCCGATCAAAGAAATATCGAAGCAGCAAAGGTGATATATGAACAGGATGTTATACGATTTATCAGGGAAGATTGAATCGTCATTAATTCGCGCTCTTTTAGAAATAAAGAAAATTGCAGATGGGCTTAAAGTCAATTTTATGGTTATTGGGGCAACGGCAAGAGATATCATAATGGAACATTTGTACAAAGTTAAAACGCCCCGTATGACAAAAGACATCGATATTGCAGTATGTGTCGCCAATTGGGAAGAATATAAGGCCCTAACGGATGCCCTGCTTGCCAGGGGGGATTTTCTTAAAGGCAATCAAAAACAACGATATGATTTCAAAGGCACATTTATTGATATTATCCCGTTTGGGGATATCTCTGGTCGAGATAATACAATAAGTTGGCCTCCTGATCATAGAACCAGAATGTGCACAGTCGGTTTTATGGATGTGTACAATAATTCGATAACCTTCAGACTAAGCAATGAACCCGTGCTCGATATCAAACTCGCTTCGATTCCAGGACTGGCTATCATGAAATTATTATCTTGGAATGAAGCCTATCCGGATAGACAAAAGGATGCTGAGGATTTATTATTTTTCATGCGTCATTATCAAGATGCCGGCATTGAAACCCGCTTATATGAAAAGGAAACCAGCCTGCTTCAGGAAGAGGGATTTGACAACGAGCGAGCTGGGATAAGGCTTCTAGGCCGTGACATGGCAAAAATATCGAATTCTGATACAGCAAAAGCGCTGATGGATATTTTAGTTTCGGAAACAAGAGAAGATATCTCATACAAATTAGTTTCTCAAATGGCAAGCAATAGCGACCGCTTTGATGCTAATATGCTTCTCCTAGAAAAACTAAAACAAGGTTTTGTTGAAGGACTTGATCATTAAGGTGTGATCGTCTCGAAGGCGCCCAACGGGAAGGCGATGTAGCCCTGGTCGTTGCAGGTTATGGACCGCATCATCCACAACGCAAACCGGTTGGAACTATGCGGGGAATCCATGCGGAAACGCCGCTCCCCCTTGACTCATTCCGGCCACAAAGAAGTATAATGACCATGCAGCGTTGCTTCGCTCCGATCAGTGGCCGTTTTGAACCGGAACGAGTGGCCGGTTTCGCCGGAATATACAAAGGGAATTCTTATCTTTGAGCTTGGGAGAATTCGTATCTGGACCCCGAGCCAAAAACGCGCTTTATTCCGACTAAACGCATTAGGAGAGTGGACGTGCTCGAATCCGAAATCGAAGTCCTAGTTCAAAGTAATCCAGCCCTATGGCGTGACGATGCAAGAATAGCTTTGGCTCCTAACATGCGGGAAAAAACCCTTAGGGGGGCGCTGACGCATTACGCGCCGGTCATCACGGGGGAGAAGGTTCTCCTAATTTTGGATGACACACTTTTCGGTTCAGGTTCAAAAGGCATCCTTCTGACCGATCGAAAAATCTATAGCAGTCAATTTGGTGACGACGGATCAAGGTCTCAATGTTTTGATCTCGCCGCGGTCAGAACCGCTCACGTTCGAGACGGAAATTCTCTATGGATGAATGGCCGCCTATTTTTCAAAATGAAACTCCACCCCGAGACTCTTCATCTCTTGCGTAATCTGCTCGCCCTAATTAGGGACCTCTTTCTTTGGGAGGACGTCCAGAAAAAAGGATACACGCGGCGCCCAGAAGCGGCGTCCGCAGACGCATTCTCTGAGAACCAGTCCGTTCCCTGTCAGTTGTGCGGGAGAACGGTCAAGGTCGCATTCAAGGAGCCGGGGAAAATCGTCCTTGCGGCCTCGAATGAAATGGCCGCGATCGCACTCCGATGCCAGGACTGCGGCGCCATCCTTTGCTATCGCTGTGCTCACCCTCGAGTTGAAATCATCACAGAATGCCCCCTCTGTCATAAGGAGACCGGACTCTATTTCTTTATGAAAAGCTCCGAACGGAAAAAATTCGACGAATTTTGGACGATGGAGCATGACCAATACAAGTCTCTCATCGACAGGGCCGGACGATCGGTCCTGACGGTAGAGCAGTATGCACTTGAGCTCTTGAAACTCTTGCCCGAGCACGAACAGATCAGCTGGACTTCGGCTGAACAGGCTTTCCGGGAAAAATATGCTATGGACGAAGAGACGTTCCATAAGTTCCTCGCGGATGGTGTGAACGCCGGCTTCCCGCTTGCGAAACCCAAGTTTTTAAAGCTCGCGGAACGGGCTATCGTGTGACGCCGGGGATCCCGGCGGGGACCTCAAAAAAAGCAAAGAGGCCGTAAAAAATATCGGATGGCGTCGATTCCTCCCAGGTGCCAGAAGCTTGGGCTCTCTTCCTCTCCGACTTGGCGGCCATCGAGATCGGTGATTTGACATTCCTACCTTGGTATTCTAATAATAGGTCAATTGCTTTTTCGAAGCGATCCGTCGATGACAAGGATGAATTCACATGAACTCGATAAAACTTCTCCTGGTTTCCGTCTTCGGGCCCTTCGGGGTGAGGGACGATTACGCCGAGGGAAATGGAATGCAGATGGAACTCTTCAACAACCAGATCACGAGGCAGCAGGGAGTCCACTCGCCCCGGCAGTCCTACTGGAGTTTCCCGCTGTACCTGCTCGCGGAGAATATCTCGGTGCCTGCAACTGTTCTCGATTTTCCCACCTGGGAAGAATTCACGAGGGAACTGGAAAAGGGCTACACTCACGTGGGCATCACCTTCATCGTCCCCAACATCCTGAAGGCTCGAAGGATGGCCGAGCACATCAGATCGAAGCACCCTGAGATGAAGATAATACTGGGCGGCTTCGGGACCATGGTCCCTGCCCTGGAGACCATCGTTCCCCACGACGGTGTATGCGACGGCGAGGGTGTGGAGTGGCTGAGGCGGTACTTCGGGGAAGACCCATCGGCCCCCATCGTGCATCCTGCCATCATCGGCCCAGCCTACGAGTACATCTATGGGGCAAGGACTCCCGCGAAGGGGTCGATCCTGCTCACCGGGGTGGGATGCAACAATGCCTGCGAGTTCTGCGCCACCTCCTTCAAGTTCGGCAAGAACTATGTGCCCTTCATGTCGACCGGGGCCCAGGTGTTCGATGCCTGTCTGAAGTCCGAAAAGGAACTGGGTTCAAGGGGATTTGCCATTATCGATGAGAATTTCCTCAAGAAGCCCCAACGGGCCAGGGAACTTCTTGCCCAGTTGGAGGCACAGGAGAAGGCCTACGTCTTCGACATATTCTCCTCTGCCGAGGTGATCACCGATGTGGGCATCGATTTCCTCGTGCGACTCGGCATACGCATGATCTGGATCGGTGTCGAGTCAAGGGCCAACACCTATGCGAAGCTTAGGGACATAGACATCGGCAAACTGATAGCTCAGCTCCAGGAAAATGGCATCTCGGTGATAACATCCGGCATCCTTTTCCTTGACCACCACGACCAAGCGACCATCAGGGAAGACATCGAGTGGATCATCGGTCTCGGTTCCGACATGACCCAGTTCATGAACTACACACCCTACCCATGCACCGGCTTGTATGCAAGGCTCGCCGGGGAGGGAAGGCTCAAGGACATCCACTTTCGCTTCCACCACGGCGCGGGAGAACTGAACTGGAACCACCCGTACATCGTTGATCCAAAGGAACAGGCCAACCTGCTGAAACAAGCATTCAGGAGGAAGTACGAGGGCAGCGGCCCTGGCATCCTCAACATGGCCATCACCGCCATCCGGGGCTATGCGAAGGCCGAGGCCGATAGAACACGGAGGGAGGCGGAATCGCTTGTCTGGAACCCCGAGAGTCTGCAATACAAGAAGAGCGACCATCCTGCTGACGACGTGTTCATGCGCCAGAGGATCAGACGTCTCCAGAAGATCGCCATGAACCTGCGCCCCATTCTGCTTCCCGCCGTCTTGTTCGCACCCAACAGGGCTGCCAGGATGAAGGCCTGGAAGGCGATGAGACTGTACGGGAAAGTCCTTGGCAGAGCCGGCCCGGGAGTGATCCTGAAGGGGATCTTCCTGGTATTCACGGGTTTCAGGGAACAAGTCAAGCTGTGGTTCAGGAGAGCGAGCGGGTACGAGGATATCGTTCACCAGCCTCCCAGTCGCAGGGTGGAGTACAGGATTCCTCGGTTGGAAATGGTAAGCTGAATTCCATTGTCTTCGCGTATCGCCATTCCACAGCGGCCGGGGCAGGCGCATTGGCCCGCACCCCCGCGCCAGCCGGTGCCCCGGGCTTTGCCCGGGGGTCCATTTCCGCCGCGAAGGCTCGTCCCTTGACGGAGTTTATAAAAGCCCTAATTTCGTCCATTTGATGAACGTCAAGCATTATTCCGGCTGACGACAATTATAATTCCCTCCAAAAAGTGGCCGGAATCGACCGGAATGGGTGGCCGGATTGAACCGGAATCACTGTCCGCTTTCAACCGGAATATACAGACTATCTCTTCCGCGTCGATTCCTCCTTCCTGGATGAGTTCCCCAAAGAGAAAAAGGACTGGAAATTGCCCGAACCCAAGAAGAAGGAACTAGACAAGAAGGACGACAAGACGAAGAAATAAGCCCTCAATTTTCGTTGCGAGCGACCAAAGAGAGCGCGGCAACCTCGCGCGAAGACCGCCGACCGATTGGCATCCAAGACCCGCCTATCTTATAGGGCTAGGACAGATCGGCGGCCGCGGGCGAAGGCTATCATAGTCTGGGTAGTTGTTGTGATTCTGCGTCACAGCGTAGCTCTGACTGTGATAGGTACGCCTAACGAATGGCATTAGCCTCAAGCAGCTCCGGGCTCCGAATAAGCTGAATGAGATAGTTGCCCACCAGATTCATTTTCCCAGGTTGAAAGTCTCTAGTTCTTTCCTGAATTTGTTTGCAAAGACTTCGGTGGACGAAATGCCATGAAGAATATGAATTGTTGTTCGCTGCAGAATATTTTTGAACGTTTTTTGTTCCTTGCGGAAGTACGTGCCATTAAGGCCTGGCGTATAGGCAGGTAAATACTTTCCAAAATGCGCCGAACGGGCCAAGCGTAGTGAGACGTATATGCCATGCAAATCCACCTCCCTGACTTGCATCGCCTCCACTCCATTAACCATAGGCGACAGCCAGAGTTTTTCGACGAAACAGGCCTTAGTCACAGAGTCAATAAATAGAAATTCGATTTGCTGAAACACTCCTTTGTGGACCCGGTAAGCTGTGAATCGGTCTGATCTTCTTATCTGTGTATTGAATTCCATTATTTTAAAGGCGCGAGTTTTAAGCAGATGACGTGCCTTTTCGGCGAGAGACTCGATTTTCTTGTATTGGGAAAGCTGGCCAAAGGACCGTTCGGCTTCTATTTCATTCTGACTCTTGCGGACACGTGCCGTGAGTGGACGAATGACATGGCGAATCCGTCTCTTTAATCGCATGCAAAAAGCATTTGATGGTTGAGTCCAACGGATTATATTCTTCATCTGCAAATCGAAATGTACGCGTAGATTGCCGTAATTGTCATCGACTTTTGCTATAAAATGATCGGCTCTGGCAATGTAGATTATCTGCTTACCGCTCCCAGACGCGTACCCCGACTCGTAATATACTGATGGCCGCGCATAAGTAAGATCTGCTATGCAGAAATCGGCATCATTAAGAAATTGAAATATTTTGTTATCGATGTCTTCGTTGTGTTCGACTCGGTCGATTCTTAGCGGCGTAATCTGTAAGCTACGCAGGACCGGCTGGATAGCCTTGTCGTAAATCTCATCAACATCTGCATGATCGAATGCGCTAGCGACGAAGCATTTGAGGGTCATGACTTTTTATCCCTGATTCTTTTCAGCTAACATCGGCCCTGAACGGCGGGGGCTACCAGAACTCCCTCAATGGCCGCCGCCCGCTCAAGCATAGTGTTAGGTCGATCACTAAGTCAACCCAAAGCGACCTAGATGGACGCATTGTAGAAAAAATCCGCCCGTGGGAGTCGACAATTGCAGCCCTGGCGCATTTTCGGCGGCGGCTTACCCATCCCCGCCCCAGACGCGGGCGAGGGTGGCCTGGATCTTTTTCTCGAAGCGGGCGATCAGTTCGAGGTTGGCGGCGCGACCAGCGTCCGCTCGGCTTCGATCTCGGCGACGAGGGCTTGCTGCGTGGCGAGAGGTGGGATGGGTTCGTAATTTCGTATTTGACAGTGAGAGTATGGGTGACAAAACCAGATGGCTGGTTAAATGTTAAAGGCCTATGCGTCAAGGCCCGCGGTCTCCGGACGATTTACGCCCACTACGGCTTTGATGCTGTCTTTCCATTTGATGATGCGATCCTTGTGGTGGCGAGCATAAAGGGCTCGAATCTTGGCGTCCGATTGTGTGGCTGCAAGGGCTTCACCGTAGCGGATGGCTTCTGGGTCACGTGGACAATTGAATGGCAGAATCTGGCGGAGTCTGTTTATCTTTCCGAGCCAGATTGAGTCTGTGACGAATGGGTGAACCGCGGAAATCACGGATTCGGGATTCTCATCCAACATAGGTTCTTCGGAAACGCTGGTCGCAAATCCCGAGGCGTAAGCAAGTTGGAGACAGGCTAGGCGCTCATTGAATGACGGTGCGCCGGGTTCCCAGAAGGAGAGGACGGAGTTGTTTGTCGAACCAATGGAGAACCGAAAGACGATCTGCGCCCGGTACGGAACGAGTTCGGTGCACAGACGTTTGACGCAGACGAGTCGTGGCTTCGAGACAATGAGAACGTCGTTACCGACAGAGAGCATCTTGTGGAGCACGGCAAGACTTTCGTCGAGATTGCGGTCCGTGATGTCGTGGGCTGTCGGGAACATGATCCGGCCAGAACGCTTTGTGAAACCGCGGTCGAGGTCGTGTTGGCGGAGGCGGGGCTTGCTCCATGACGCCGCCGTGGCCCGCTTAAAGCGGATCGCCATGGTCTTGGCGTAGCAGTACCGGCAATCGTGCTCGCAGCCGTCCTGAATGTTGACGTTGCTCGCCGCCCATTCCTGCGTTCCCGTCGGTGGTCGGGTTGTCTGGATTGTGGCGCTGTTCATGGGCATAGTATAGGAAATTCGGTTCAGAGTCACAAGAACTCCTCAGCGTAAGGCAATCGCTTCACGACAATGCGCGCTCGGTTGTAGTCGAGGTGTCGGGCTTTAAGGCCCGTAAGCGTGGTGTCGGGGTCGCGTTGGACCTGAAACATCGTTCCCTCGTGTTTGCGTATGGCCGTACTGTACTCGCTGGTTGAATGCGCGATGCCGTGCTTTTCGATGAGACGAATCAACAGCGCGGCAAGTTCGGTGCTTATCGCCGTTTCGTCCCAGATCTTGGCCTCGATAGACGGCCCGCTTGTGTTGGTCCATTGTTCGTCGTTGAACAGGAAGAGTTGACCGCCGGACTCGCGCGTGAGGAGTGTGCGCCATGCTTTGTTCATGGTGTCAGTCATGAGGAAAAGGCCGGCATGATGGTTGGTGGCGAAGATGAGGCGGTACTTGGGGAGTCGGTGCGAACGGTCTTTGATGGGAACGTTAACGACAAACGGAAGGATAGCACGAAGACGGCGGGCGTATTCGCCGGTGAAGCGTTCTTCGGCCTCGTTGAAAGCGAGTGTGCCTTTCTCGAAATCACTGAGGATGTCTTGCCAGTAGTCGCCACCAGCAATGGCATCCATCCGGGTGGGGGTGTTCTTGCTGTCGCGTTCGTAGTCGAGGTCTGTCGCCCAGTCGGGCAGTTCGCGGGTATAGCGCAGCATACGGCAGCCTTCTCGCAAGAAGCCGGTGGTGTTCAGGTTCAGTAGGATTTCGAGGGACTTGAAACCGACCGCTTTCAACTGTTGGAAGTATGCGAAATTCAGGCATTTGATGCCGTAGGGGTCCACATAGAAGAAGTAGTTTCGTTCGACATTGCGTGGTCGGGAGAGAAAGTGCTGAACGCAATGCTCGTAGTCGTCGGGCAAGACCTCGCAGCTTTCGAAAGGTGCCAGGTTAGCGCGGAGGTCGGCGACGTACTTGCGTTCAATGAAGATGCCGCGAAGATCGGCAGCCGGATTCCGGGTTTGCTGTTCCGCAATGTGCCGGGCAATGATGAGGGGTGACCCAGGCGTGCCGTCGTCGAACTTGCCTTTGCCGGCGAAGCAATCGGCGATGCGAGTTGGGCGTCCGGTCTTCAGTATCTTGGCGAGGTAAGGCGTTAAGTACTCGTCCAGAATCTGGTCCTTCAGTTTCGACCATTCCCGTTTTTCAGCGAAGAAGTTACCTTTTACGGCCATCCCTCATTACTTCCGATTGTTGGGGCGGTAGTTGGCGAGTTGGGAGGTTTCTTCTATGGCTCAAGCCTCCGTGACGGTGGGCACTTCCTCGCCCCAGACGCGGGCGAGAGTAGCTTGGATCTTCTTCTCGAAACGTGCGATCAGCTCGCGGTTGGCGGCTACTAGCGCTTGCTCGGCTTCGATTTCGGCAACAATTGTTTGCTGGGTTTCGAGGGGTGGCAGGGGAAGCCGCAAGCCCTTCAGTATTTCGACCGAAGCGACGTTCTTTATAGCTGCTCCATAAGTGAAGTCCGCCAAGCTTTTCTGAAAGTTTGTACTCTCCATCCAGAGTTTCAGAAAGACCCCCAGAACGCAATCTTTTGGAGTCAGTTTGAGCAGTGCTTGGTTGATTATGCCAGCGGGCGCGTTGTCTGGAATGATCGCCACTTTTCCCATCGTCCCCGAACAACTCATGATCAGTTCGCCTGAGCGCACCTGAAAACCATGCATCTCGGCGAACTTATCTTCATCGACGAAATACCTGAATTCGGAAAAGTCGTTGGCGATAGCGTGGCTCTGTTCATACACTGCGTAGCCAGTTTTGACGAAAATTTCCTTCTTCAGACTCCCACCAAACGGCCCTCGCTTGAAAACGCATACCTCTCCCAACTCCACCATCGGCCAGTCGGGGTGGATGGGGATGTGGGGGCGGTAGTTGTCGAGGACGGCGCGGGCACCGGTGATGACTTTCTGGTATCCCTCGATCTCCGCCACGATCTCCTTCTGCACCTCCAGGGGCGGCAAGGGGATTTGGACTCCGCGAACGATCTCGCTGTTGAGGTTGTTGACCACTCCGCCAGTCGCAGATCGCGCAAATTGCGCGAGGACGGGCTTCGAGCCGAGGATGAGGTAAAGGAAGTCCCGATCCAACTGGTCTGAAGTATCACTAAGTAGAAGCCAGCCGTCATGAATGCAGCCCTCTGTTGCCATGATGTACGGTCTTCCGAAACTCATCGAGTTGGACAGAATGAAATCTCCCGGCTTCACTCGGCGGGACTTAGCGGCTCCCTCTGGAGTGATCTTTTCTAAAGTGTGCGTGATGTATTTCGAACCGACCTCCGCGTCTCCGATCTTGATCCAGTTCACCCCATCCGGTGAGTCGGTTATGAAATCGTGAATTGGCCGTGGGGACGCGCCTCGTTCGATGATGCATAGCGAGCCGATCGGAACGAGCGGCCATTTGAGTCCTGCATTGGTCGCCCCTTCTCGATATCGTTCCCCGCTCAAGTTATAGTCTCCGTTCGCAGCGATCTTCTCCTTCTCCACGATGAGCCCCAGCGCGGGCTGGAAATCCTCGACCGATTCCCCTGCCCGCAAGCGGCGCAGGTACTCGCCGATCTCGGCATGAGCTTGCGGCAGGTCGTTCTTGTCAATCTCGCGCCGCTGGGCGCCGAGGCCGAAGCCGTCGTTTTCCGCTTTGAAGAAGGCGATGGTGTTGGTCTTCTTGGCCAGCGACTTGTCGAGAATCAGGATCGAAGTCTTAACGCCGGAATAGGGATTGAACACGCCCGCTGGCAGCGAGACGACCGCGACGAGGTACTCCTCTACTAGCGTTTTGCGCAGTTGCTTGTAGGCGGTCTGGCTCTGAAAGATAATTCCTTCAGGTACGATGATGCCGGCGCGGCCGCTTTGCGTGAGGTGCTCGGCCATGTAGTCCACGAACAGCACCTCGCTGCGCTTGGACTGCACCGAGAAGCGGTTGTGCGGCTTGATGCCCCCCTTCGGCGACATGAAGGGCGGATTGGCGAGGATCACATCGGCGTACTCGTTCCATCGTTCCTGGCTGGTGAGGGTATCGTACTCGGCAATATGAGGAGCGGCGAAACCGTGCAGGTAAAGGTTCACCCGCGATAGGCGCACCATGTCGGGCGAGATGTCGTAGCCTTTAAAGTTCTGTGCGAGGCGGCCCTTTTCATCAGGAGTCAGGGTGCTGTTGCCTTTAGCATCGGTGTTGGCTTTAAGGATATGTTTGTAGGACGAGATCAGGAATCCCGCAGTGCCGCAGGCCGGGTCAAGCACGGTCTCGTTCTTCTTTGGATCAATGATTTCGACCATGAAATCAATGATGTGGCGCGGGGTGCGGAACTGCCCGGCGTCGCCTTGGGAGCCGAGCACGGAGAGCAGATACTCAAAGGCGTCACCCAAGCGCTCGCTGTGGTCGTAATTGAACTCGTCGATGATCTTGAGGAAGGCGCGCAGGGTCTCCGGGTCGCGGTAGGGCAGATAGGCGTTCTTGAAGATGTCGCGGAAGAGCGGCGGGATGCCGGGGTTTTCCGGCATCTTGGCGATGGCTTCGGCGTAGAGGTTCAGGATCTCGTGGCCGCCGAGGCCGGAGCGCATGAGCTTGGCCCAGCCGTAGCGGGCGAACTCATTGGCGAAGAACTTGCGCTTCCCGCCGAACTCCTCGCTCTCGGCGTCCATGTCGTCCATGAACTTGTAGATCAGGGCAATGGTGATCTGCTCGACTTGGGATTTGGGGTCGGGCACTTTGCCGACGAGGATGTCGCGGGCGGTATCGATGCGGCGTTTGGTGTCGGTGTCGAGCAAGGGCTATTCCTTGAGTTGTTTAATCGCCGACGCAGAGATGAGCACCTGCATCTGGCGGATGGCTATCTCGTTGAGCCGTTTGAGCCGTTTCCCTTGTGACAGCCCCATGTGAATGAGTTCGGCGTTTATGCTTTCGATATTGGCCAGCACCAGCAGTTGTTCGATAGTGGCGTAATCGCGCATGTTGCCTTCCAGATTGGGGTTGCCATCCCGCCATTGTTTGGCTGTCTGACCGAAGAGGGCAACATTGAGCATATCCGCTTCATTTGCATAGGTGATGGCGGCCTGCGCGGGGGTAACTGCGGCCGGAATCAGATGCGCTTTGATGGCATCGGTGTGGATGCGGTAGTTGAGTTTGGACAGGATACGGTTCAGGTTCCAGGCGAGTGACAGGCGGCGGTTTTCATCTTCCTTGAGGCGCTGGAATTCCTTGATGAGGTAGATCTTGAATTCCGGACTAATCCACATGCCGAATTCAAAAGCGATATCCTTATGTGCATAGGTGCCCCCGTATCTTCCGGCGGTTGCTTTCAAGCCTATGGCACGCGTCTTATTAACCCACTCCTTGACGCTTATCTTATAGCTGTTGAGTCCTGCTTGATTTCTAATTGTGGCGAATTCGCCATAATTAAAGTCGGGGTTGTAGACGCTCTCCCAAATGCCAAGAAACTCGACCGTGTTGCGATTTCTCAGCCAGTCCGAGATGAAAAAATCGCCGTCTTTCGCCTTCAACATATCCGTCAGGGAGATATAGTCTCCCTGTGGGTACGACATGACCGCTATCTCTGTCCCTTGAACCGTTATATTTGATTTTCTGGTCTTGCTCATGGATCCTCCTTTATGCGGCGAACTGGTTCAAGGAGACGTAATCCTTAACGTATTCAGGGATGAGCGTGCGGTACTTCTTCGGCACGGAGCGGAAGTCGCGGGTGGAAAAGACTGGGTTTGTGGCTAAATCAGTGAAGTTGCGGCTTTCGATAATGTGGCGCACTTGATCGCTGGTGACGTAGGCCTTGAAGTAGGTCTTGATGGCCGGGATGGCCTCGGCTTCTTTGGGCTTAGTGTCGGCCACGAATTTGGCGAACTCCTCTTCCAGCAGTTCGTCTTTGGACTTGAAGCGCGGGATGAGGCCGAAGATCTTTTCGAGGATTTCGCGCAGGGTGAGGCGGCGGTCCACGGCGGCGGATTTGCGTAACTTGTCGAGGGTGTAATACTCCTCGGGTTTGTCGAAGACCTCGCGGTTTACGTAGTCGATGACGCGATCCCATTGCCCAGCTTCGACGGCAGCGGCGATGGTGGCGTTCTCGCGTACGGTATCCTCGAATTTCTCGAAGAACATCCGGTCGATCTTCATGCCCTCGTAGCCGATGGTCTCTTCCTTGAGCATCGAGAGAATGTCCGCGCCGAGGTGCTCGTAGGCTCCGCCGACCACTATCGGGCCTGTGCCGGTGTCTTCACGACCTTTACCCTGGGGCCGGGGGAGCTTCAGGACCTCGTCATAGTTGAACTGGTCCTCGAAGTATTCGCAGTTAGCGAAGAAGTCGAATAGTTTGAAGGCGGACTTCTGCGGCTTAGCCACGCCTGCTTTGATACTGTCATCGAAGAGCTGTTCGAGAAAGTTGTGATTACGGGTGCCGCGCCCCTTGATCTGGATGAAGTCCGTCGGGGAGAAAATCGGTCGAAACAGACCAAGATTGAGGATGTCGGTGCAATCGTAGCCGGTGGTCATCATGCCAACCGTCACGCAGACACGCGCCTTGCTGGTCTTGTAAGCGGGCAGGAAGTTGGCCGAACCGAGCAAATTGTTGTTGGCGAAGTTGATGGTGAACTGCTGGGCGTCGGGGATTTGCGAGGTGACCTGCACGGCAAAGTCGGACTGGTACTTGCCGGGGAACATGCGGTCGGCCATCTGGTTGAGGATCTGCGCCAGCTTGGCGGCGTGGTTCTGGCTGACCCCGAATATGATGGACTTGCCGATCTCCCCGCTGACCGGATCGCGCAGGGAGTGTTCCAGGAAGGTCTTGCAGAAGAGCTGGTTGGTGGCGTCGGCGAAGAAACGCCTCTCGAACTCGCGCTGCTTGAAGGCCTCCCGTTGGTCTTCGCCAGCATCGTCGGTGAATGAGACGATGAAGCCCTGTTCGGAAAGCAGTTCGGTGGTGATTTCGGTACGGGCATCCACCACTGTGGGGTTGATCAGGTAGCCTTCTTTTACGCCGTCGAGCAGCGAATAGCGGAAGGTGGGCTGGCTGTTCTCGCAACCGAAGGTACGGTAGGTGTCCAGTAGCAGTCGGCGCTCGGCTTCGCGCGGGTCGCGGGTGGAGGGGTTGGTCTTGTCAAACCGCTTGAGGTAATCGCGGGGCGTGGCGGTGAGACCCAGTTTGTAGCCGATGAAGTAGTCGAAAACGGCGCGGGCGTTGCCGCCGATGGAACGGTGGGCTTCGTCGGAAATGACCAGATCGAAATCGGTCGGTGAGAAGAGCCGCTGGTACTTGTTGTTGAAGAGCAGCGACTGCACCGTGGTGACAACGATTTCCGCCCTCCGCCAGTCGTCGCGGTTCTCCTTGTAGATGACTGTCTTGAAATCGGCGGACAGCAGCGCCTTGAAGGCCTTCTCAGCCTGATTCTCCAGTTCGAGGCGATCCACCAGAAACAGCACGCGGCAAGCATTGCCGGAACGGAGGAAGAGCTTGATGACGGCAGCGGCAGTGAGTGTCTTGCCGGTGCCAGTGGCCATCTCGAACAGGAAGCGGTCTTTGCCGTCCTTCACGGCCCGTTGCAGGGCGTGAATGGCCTTCAACTGATAGGGCCGCAAGAAACATAGTTTGTTGGCCTGGATGTAGCCGGGGCGCTCGTTCTCGTTGCGCCACGCCGCTTCGGATTGGTAGTTCGGGCGCTGGGTCAGAACGATGTAGTCGTCGCCGACCTGGTCCTCGATGAGGCGTTGCGGGTTGGGTGTGACCCGCTGGTAGCCGATCGCCGAGTCCGGCGTAGGGAAGGACGTAATGATGTAGGGGTTGCCGCGCTCCAGGTCCCAGAAGTAGTGCAGGTTGCCGTTGGAGAGGATGACGAAGCGGCAGTTCTGGGACTTGGCGTATTTGCGGGCCTGCTCCTTTCCGACAAGCGGGTTCTTGTCCTCCGATTTGGCCTCAAGGACGATGAGCGGGAAGCCTTTGATGTCTAGCAGCAGGAAGTCGATGAAGCCCTTACTCGTCTTCTCGAAGTTGTCGCCGAGTGCTTCTAAATCGGATGACTTGATCGTTACGCTGGGCTCAAGACAGATGTTGGCGGGTGCGTTTCCCTCCGCGAAGAAACGCCAGCCTGCTGCTTCAAGCAGCTTGTTGATCTTGATTCGGGCTACGGCTTCTTTATCGGACATTCACGTTCCTTCTCAAAGCGGGTGGTCAAGCGTTATAACGCTCCGCTTCACCTGCAAGGGCGCGGTCATCTTGCCAGCACGACCTCGTCAGGTGGAAGCGCTTGTTAGCTGACGTTCCTCTTTCCGGATGGAGTGGACTGCAGCTTGTGTACCCACTTTTCAATCAGCTGCACGTCGCCTTCGCCGGGAACCTGGCCCTCGTGGACCACATGGTTGCGAAGCTCTCTCAGCTGATTAAGCTCATGAGCCTCCTCTGGTCCTTCCAGGACGCCCGGTATCTGCAGCCCGCGCGACAAAGGAAAGACTAGCATGCGAGAGCCTCGATGACCCGTCGGCAGCCGGCCGGATAGCAGGCGCTCAACCTCCACCCAGGCGGTCAGGTATTGCCCAATCCGGTCGCGCGTAGGCTCAGGCGTTGCGGGCAAATCAACATCGAAAAGGTTCTTGAATAGGACCTTGGCGACCGCGGCGTAGACTTCCACCTTTTTGCGCTCAACCGTCAGTCCGCTGCCGTGATGGTACAGCTGGTTCCGGAGGCGGTGGTACCACTCGACATCCCCCAGATTTACACCAGTCAATCGGGCGGCCCCGTGATTCTCGATGGCATCGAGCAGCTTGGGAAAGCTATCCGCTATCTCCTCGTAGTCCTTCCGCGACAGCGACACACCCGTGACTCGGCGGGGAAGGCTCAGGAAGGTCTTGATCGTCAGCTCGACAGCATTGTCGATTGCGATGAGTGCCAAGCGGCGGTTCAAGTCGGAATCGTGGCGAAGCAGGGAAAGGCCATGCTGCAGAAGCTCTTCCGGACCCGAGACCCATGGAGGCGTATCGCTCACGTGTGCTCCTCGGTTACTCTGCTAACAATAATTATACAGTCTGAATAAAATAGCAAACATATACTGTTTGCTTCTATATAAGAAGTTCTCATCTCTTCACATTTTTCTGTAAAGCGTGTTTTCTAATAACCTTTTTCAGGTGCTCTTGAAAAGGATTTTTCTTTTTTCCAGACGCACCATCTTCTTTCCCCCAAGCTCGGTACCGACTTCTACAATAAAAGGATATTCCCAGCTGTAGATCGATGTCAATAACAAGAATGAACAAGAAAATTGCCGGCAACCAAGGCATCGGGCATTCTAAAGGGGAAAAAGAAGAGCGTGCCTGACAGGATTCGAACCTGCGACCTACGGCTCCGGAGACCCTTAATCAAGCGCTCATAACTCATTTTATTCCAAATAGATAGCTCATTTCAAATCATAGTTGGGTAGCATTTCGGGTAGCACTTCCCCTGATTTTTCCTTTTTCTGGAAATTATTTTGCGTAACTAGCGAATCAACGGCACGCTTTTTATGCTCAGCCGAAGGGTGGCTATATCTTTTTGCCGTAAGGTTAATGTCAGAGTGCCCCATAAGCTCTGATACAGTGACTATATCGACTCCGTTCTCAACCAGGGCGGTCGCAAAATTATGGCGGAGGTCGTGAAACCTCATCTTTCCGATTCTAGCGAGCCTGCAAGCCGTCTTGAAAGATTTCTTCAGATCTTGGATCGGCTTTTTCTCTTTATCATTCCAGAACACGTATTCATTACTTTTTCGTCCACGACGCAGCTCTTGTAGAGCATTTTCAACCAGCCTGTTCATTGGAATAGTGCGTGGCTTTCCACTCTTCGTTCTCTCCGCATATATTGAGCTCGACGAAAAATCAATTTGATCCCATTTGAGGCTGAACAATTCTGTCCGCCTCAATCCCGTATTCAGAGCAATAATGATAGCAGCCTTTGTGATCCCGCTAGCCGCATTGATCAGGGCTTCCTGCTCTTCCGGATTAAGCCGTTTAATTTTAATGTATTCTTCCAAAAAGAATTTTACCTTTCTTACCGGATTATTTGAAAGCAGTCCTTCATTTATTGCAAGATTCAGCATATGTTTAAAACAACTCAGTTCGCGATTGACAGTCGCCCCTTTTACCCTGGATTTCCTCTGCCGCTTATAATCCTCAATCATAAATGGCGTGATCTGCCGAAGTTTCATTCCTTTAAAGAATGGGACCAGATGACTTAAAGACAGCTTATCTCTTTTCCAACTTTTTTTATTCAGCTTTGACCAATTAAGAAATTTGTCGGCCCAAACTTCAAATATAAGTTCTTGCTTTTTCTTGGGCATATATTCATCGAGGTCATTTTTTCGTTCAATATCTCTTAAAAATGCTTTGGCTTCAGTTTTAGTCTCAGCGCCTTTCGCAAGCCGCTTAATTCTTTTGCCTCCATAAAAAAATTGTACATACCATTTAGACTTTCCCGAATCCTTCCTCGTCCTTCTGAAAACCGTGCCCATAAGAGCCTCCTTTCATAGAAGTATGAAAGGCACTTTTAGGCGGTTTTGGCGGGCATAGACATATCCTCTGCCAACCATCTTTCAATATCCTCTCTTCTGAATCGATATCCTATTCCTGGCTTTTTAATAAAAGGAATCCGCTTGCTGTAGATAAGCTTATAGATCGTCTGAGGATGAACATGAATGAGCTCTGCAACCTCCTCAACCGTTAACAACCTCTGACCATTTTGATTTTGCATCTCGACCCTCATTGGCCGCTATTTCTTTTTTATTATTGTAAAAATTCAGAGCTTTCTCGATTTTGCTCTGAATTATTTGAATATGCTCAATCAGGCTGTATCTATCTTCGGAAGTTGCGATTCTACATGCTTGCTTCTGGATATCTCTTAATAGTCCCAACAGGTGGATCTCAAAACAATAAAACGGAACGTTCTTTATTTCGGCTTTTGGCAGCGCGTCTACCAGTGAGGCAATGTAAGTTGCGCCCCCAACTTCACCAAGAAGCCCCCTCTGTTCAAGAAAGTGACAGACTAAGACCAGATCTATCGTCAGACCTTGGCCATCCATCTCGCAAAGCGAATCGAATATAATTTTATCAGCTCTATAGTAGAAATCTTCGCTTGTGACAAGTTGCCTTGCTTCTTTTATTCCTTCGGGCTGCATAATCAGGCAACCTAATACTACCCGCTCGATACGGGCGCTATGGACCAACCTGATGTCGCACATCTTATTATTTAGGAAATTCCTTTATCTCCTTATTCCATTTGAGGTTGTCTTTAAGGAATATTGGGATTGAGAACGCTTGAGCAATATTGATAAGCCTATCTACCCATTCCTTCTTCGGTTTATATCTATTCCTCATGGGTCCAGTCATAGCCCCAATGATCACCCAATCAACTCCTTTTAGATCAGCTATGATTTCGCCCATTAATGGCTCAAATGAGACAAATTTCGTTTTCGCTTTCGCTTGCTTGAGGATCTCTATCCGCCTAATTTCCTTTTGATTCCGCATGGTCGTGCCCACCCAAACATTTTCAGGAATCGAGCCGCTCTTATTAATATTTTGCGGGTCTTGTGTGAGCAATTGAAAGATATGCTGGGGGCACGCTCTTATAATTTTATATACTGCTTGTCGCCATTCTTCCTTTGTCCAGACGGCGAAGAAATCTGCGACCGAGCAAGTGAATATTTTTAAAGGCTTTTTATGCTTTAAAGGTTCTTCTATCCTTTCAGGATGAAATTCGGGTTCAAACCTTCTGTGAAATCTCTTATAAATAGGTTTTCCATAACACCAAGGACAGTTTCTCAAACACCCTGAAATCGGGTTCCAGGTATAATCCGTCCACTCAATCTTCGTTTTATTCATTTCAGTTGAGACACAGAACGCAATTTCCGCAACAAATACAGTGGGCTGGCACGGAGTTCGGATCCATATAAACGTACCCACAGCGTTCACAAATAATGAATAGGTTTTTCTCTTTCTCCTTCATGATCTTTTTAAGTTCATGCTCAGGTTTGGCCTTTTCTGGCTTCATGCTTTCCTCCTTTCGCGGAAGAATTCCTGGACCGTCTTGATCATCAATCCATTTGTTTCAAGATTTTCTATTTTATTTTGGCGTTTGACTCTGTTTATGATCTCGGGGTTATCACTCATAAGCCAGATCTCATCCATGACATTAGCCTCAATAAGTGCTTTAATCCTTTCAAATCCGTGCTGCCAGTCGCTCAGCTCCACCTCTACTGCTACCTGGGAATTCCCTTTTCGTCCATAAAGGTCAATAGAAATAGGCGGGGCGCTCAGAGCATACTCAGCTCGCATCTCATACCCCTGTCCGCTTAAATAGGCAGAGACGCGTTTTAGGTACAGATTGTGAGCAGCCCCGCCTCTAATTTGCTTGGGAAGCTTAAGCCCAAATGTCTGCGCCAGGTCACGGCCCTTATCGGTGAACTCTAAGACTTCCGGTTGCCGGCCAGGGGTTCCAAGATAAATTTCTACCGACTTTAGGAGCCCCAAGGCTTCGGCTCTTTTTACCTGCTTATCGAAGCGGGCGTTCGTCCAGCCTAAATCTTTTTTATGCTCAGTTTTAAAAGCATCATGCTTTCGGCATATCTGCATGAAGAGGAGTTTTTGATCATTGTCAGCAAATTGATTCTGAGAAAGGATAATCTTCTGCACTTCAGGATCTCGCGGGGTCCATTTCAGCATTTTGAGCAGGTCTTTATTCAAAACCGAATCTCCTCGTCCGTGACGTCTTTCTGAAACTCAAAAAAAGGAATATTGACCAAGACCGGAGGAAACCCAGGAGTCTTGAATATGCATTGGCCAACTGTTAAGCCTTCGGTAATGAGCCAATCTATCTGCTCTCTGGACAATCCCATGCTCTTGCTCATCCTTAATGTGATTTCCGCGTTTGCCCTAAAGAGCGCCTGGCTCGAGCAAATCTCAAAAACGGTAGGGTGAAGTGAGCTCGTCTGGTCTGAAAAAATGAACGAAACTCCAAACTCCCTTGACGTACTAATCAGGATAGAGAGATTGTCCATGCTGCCCGTGTATCTCACGTGGGCTTTCTCCGCGCCGACAATGCATTTCGCTTCGTCGATCAGAAAGCAGAGGGGTTTCTGCCTCTGCTCAGCCCGGAGCTTCATGCGATACTTGAGATTTTTGAAGATCAGGACGTCGCTCGCCAAGGAAGCTGAATCAGGCTTCAAGGGAAGTTCGATAACATCGTTATATCTTTCGTCCTGCAAATCTTTGCACGTGTAGCCTTCAGAGCAGTCCACAACGCTCCCATAGTCTTCGACCAGCGCAGCCAGCCTGTTCAGAATTCTTTCCTGATACCTAAAATTTTCTGAAAACGGACGCTCTTTCTTGGCCCTGATAAATTCGTACAGATCAATCAAGCTCGGAATCCGAGGTTGCACGAGCTTCTTTAATTCCCTGATGGACTGATAGAGGTATAGGGATGTTCCCGCGCCCGAAACCATCTGGAGCTGCTGGGAAAACACATCACAGAAGATAGAATCCCATTCGTGATCAGACAATCCGCTTGGAGGCTGCAAAAAGTTGTCTCGGAAAGTCCCCAAAGGATAGCTATGCACCCTTACGTTAGGGAGGTGTCTTCGCAGGTTTCTGTAATCGTTCTTGACCCTATCCAGGATAAGAAATTTTATCCACCTCATATTTCTGATAACAAAGCTTGCCTGAGATACTGTCTTCCCTGCTCCTGTGCCGCCGATAACCAGCATGTGCTCGGTGAGGTTGCGGATTGCAACAGGACGACGGTTTACTCCATAGCCAATGAGATAACCCTCCCCCATCTCTCTGGGGGGGAGCTCAAATGGCGGTTGCCGGGAGATCGCCCTGAAGAAAGCCGCCTTTCTATTGTAGGCATCAGTCTGGGCAGAGTATTTATTAAAATTATCCATTTGGCGTGCCTGTATTTCGCGGAAATACCTTGTCCAGAAATTCCCGGGTGGCCTCCGAGAATAAGGACGCGGCGATAAGCATGACCATAAGTTTTATAACCTCTGATTCAAACCCGAAAAATTGGCTTAAATATATATAGGCAATCCTGCCGACTACGAGGCCAACAAACGCTCCGATTAAAGTGCGAAAATGCCTGAAGAGAACCGGCCGCAACGGAAAAAGGAACGCGAGTATCATCGAGATTCCCAGGACTATCTCATAGCCTCGGATCATTCTGATCCTCCCTAGGCCGAAGCCTCAGGCTTGCGCCTCTATATCAATCTTTCTTTAAGAGCGCGCCTAATATCCAAAAAATCAAAAAGATGACGATCGCCATTTCAATAATATTTCTGCCCCAGATTGAGTACCCGAAATGCGCGTATTTGGCCGCGCCGACTGATACGTTGAACACCCAGCGCATAAACTGGATCAATAGATACCCACAAAATATTATGACGCCGACTTCAATGAGTTTCTTCATTTCCCGGCCAACCAGGACCATTTATGCCCAGGACAATAATCCCGGCCGCTTATGTGAGAATGGTTGCAGCAGCACGGCGCAACGGGCGATCCGCATCGGTTGCAAACCTTGAAGATTTTTGCGGCACAATCGAGACAAAAATTCCGGCCACACACGCACTGGACGATGGAGCCGGCGAACGGGTGACCGCAATCCAATAACGCCACGGTATTCAGGCTGACATGGTCTAGATTTTCGGGATCCGCGGCATGCGTCTCGAAGCCATAATCGAGGGGCTGGGCCGGGTCGAATTTCTTGAAGATGGTCCTCATGACGACGCGGAAATTCCGTCCTGATTGGAGAGCCATCATCAGTCGTTCGAAAAGCGTCATCTCTTCACCTAGCCAAAATCAATCTCGTCACATCCACGAAAAGCCCGACAAGTAACCCTATCCCGAGGGAGATATTGAGAAACCAATTCCGTTTAAGATTCTTTTCGACGCAAAGAAACACAACGAGAATGATCGCGCCTATAGTCAGAAGGTATAAAAGAAGAGATGGTGGAGTTCCGAATATATCAATAAGGACATATTTCATGAGAATATCCGGCAGCCAGATAAGAAGAATGGCGAACATTCCGCCGGAAATGATATAGACAAGGCCTCGGAAAGAAATAAAAAAGAGCGCCAACAACGATAAGAACGCCGCAATGATTAAGGGCCACATTTTATTTTTTACTCGCTAAATAGTTCCTCAATTCAACCAAGACATCACGCAGGGCCTGCATTTGTTCTTCAAGCCTGACCAGCCGCTGATTATAATCATTCGATGTACTTGCGGCGTTGGAAGAATTATCGAGTTTTTGTTTGATTTGAGCTGCTAACGCTTCAAGGCTGCTGAGACGCTCTTCTATGCTTTGGATCCTCTGCCCGTAATTATCAGTTGCCCTGTTGTAGGTTGGCTCTTCTTGATTTCTTGCATATCGGATTGGGGGTGCTTGCGTTATTGAAGACGAGCTCGGATATTCTCGGATCCCATCGTTCTGATAGATATTCACATTCTGCGCATTGATAAAAATCGCAGGGCATTGGCCACAATAGTATATAGGCCGAGTAGGCATGAGGGTCCTGAGCGGAGCTCGCATGGGAACAAGTATCATGCCTCGCATCTGAGGCTGATAGCCTCTGATGGGAACAGTCCTTGATACGCGGATTTGCCCAAATCCATTCATGGAAAATCCGAATATAACGAGCGCCAAGATATATAGTTTTTTCATTGGCTACCTCTTGTCGAGGAATTTATCAATCGCTTGAATAAGCCGGTCTGTTTGATTTGCGGGAGCAATAACAGTACCGGAACTCATCTTCGGCTTCGAGACGTTGTTGAGCAGCAGAATAAGCAGAATAAAAGCAACCACCGCCCCGATAATTTTGAATATCCTGCCGGGCGTCACTATAACGTGATGAATCCGGGGAGCTGGAAAGGCGGGTGGCGGGTTCCAGACTATGGGGCGGTTAGCGAAGGCATTGTTTGCGTGCGCAGGAGGATTAGGACGCGGAACCTGGTTAAATCCGCCCCGATAAGGCCAGATTTGCGGCTCAGGAGGCAAATTGTTTGTCTCCATTTTCCCTCCTTTTTGAAGAGCAAAGCCCGCAATTAGATCTTTTCCGTATTGTCATTTTGGCATCGGGTCTCCGTCCCGAAAGGCTTACGACCCATAAATTCCAGTATCGTTCTCTGTTCATTAAGAGCGTATCAAGGGCATAGAGCCCAATTCCTCCCAAGAGCTTGAGAATATCTTTTACCGCAGCCACTCCCGGACACTCCATTCTTTTAGAGCCTTTATGAGGAGGAAAAGCACATGAATAGCACGGTCCCCCTATTTCTTGCACAAAGAGGTATCCTGCATCTGCGGTTTCATTCACTCCCATAAAAATGCCCGGTTTCTTCTTCTCTAAAAGGAGCTCAGAAAAATCATATCGAGACGGCTCATTATCGAAGCCAGCCATGCCCACATCAAAATCAGGCACAATCTCGTCCTCAATCATTTTTTGAATTGAGTATGGATATCCAACCAATTCGGTTCCGCATGTGCATTCCTTTACGAGATTTTTTGCCAATGAAATTGCCTTATTTTCATCAATGTCTTCTTCAAAAAAGCGTTGGCGGTTAAGATTGGTAATATCCACAACGTCAGGATCACAAAGATAAATTGATCTGGCTCCCTTTCGTGCCACACCTTCGGCTAATTCACTTATAAGACCGCCTGCTCCGCCGGACAAGAATCGAGATGAGCTATATATCGATTGGTCAAATCCTGGAATTTTTTTCTGCCTATCAATAACAGAAAGTAAGCCCCTGTTCTGCACCCTCCGGCCGATGAATTTCTTCGGCTTCCAGCAAACGAAAAAGTTTGGAGTCGCAACATCTATTCTTGACATCGCAGACCTCCTTTCCAAAAACGGTAACCTCGAATTCATCCGTAAAGCGAAGAAATCTGACGAAGCCGTCTCTTGAAAAAATACCCATAATATTACTATATCCACCGAGCTCCCAAGCCGTCTGATTCTTTATGTCATCCGTTGATGGGCATGTCGCAAGAATCCCGCGTCCGGGATGAAGATGTAACGTTGCATAAAGCGCCATGCCGTACTTATCAATGAGCAGGAGCGCCTCCAGTGCGGATTTGTCATCTGGCTTTACGCAAAAAACTGTCTGAATAGAAAACTTAGGCTTGATTGCGTGCTCGATGATCCTGTTCTCTCCGACTTTAATGCCCGCCATATAAAGCATGGATTCTTCTGGCTGACGATTCAGCGCAAAAAAGCCATTTCTCAGGCTAACGCTTGAAATTGAGAAGGACTTCTTTGGAAAATTATGATTAGCCTCTCCGTCAAACCTGTGGCACATTACACACTGCCTCATCCTAAATTCTCCCTACGACGGATCCGCAATTTTTTTGCGTTACCTTCTTTGGCGCCGTTCGATTTCAAACGCTTCGGTGAGGATGTTTTCTATGCTGTGGATCCCGTCGTCAATTCTTCTTACCTGTTCGGTAATGTTCGAGTAGTACCAGCCCCGGCCAATGGGAGCAAAGCAGGGCCATTTCTTATGCAGTTGAAGACAGGCAGGGGGCTGAAAAATATAGAACTTGAAATTGTTATTGGAGATAGGTTCACATAATCCCCAGAAGCTTCCGTACTTGGTAATATAAGGCCCGCCCAGCCCCCTACCCTTTGCCCGCCAGCCCTTCAATTTCCAGTCAGGAATAGATTCAGTCCTTCTGTTATGGCTATTCGGGCCGACAATCAGAAGAGCCAAATCACCCCCTCCTCCCGAACGGCATGCTCTGGCTCACGTAAAGAAGATCTCCTTCTTTGCAGCGAGAGAAAATGTCGTCCTCGTCCTTCAGAAACTCTCCGTCCTTCTGAATCCCGAAACCCGCTGGCGCGTTAATCTGTTTGAGAAGGTCAGAGACCTTGGTTCCGGGCTGGAGCAGGACGCGTTCGTCCTCGGCGCCCTGTTCTTTTCCGGGCATTTTGACCTTGACCGCCTTAAGTTGAGACATGAAAAACCTCCAAAAAATTGAATTTTAAGCCCTGCGATGGGACTTAATTGCATGCTCACTGCTAAACAACCGCCTCGAAAACCGCATAAATAGTTTCCCCTTCTGATAAAAATTTAAAAAGATTTGTATCTAAAGGGATAAAAATTCCTTTTTTGACTAACCAGTAATCACGCAGTCCAAGTTTCTCCAACAAATCAAATCCAGTGCATCCGGGATGAAGTTCGAGTGTGAGACTCTCTGCATCACCACAATATTTAAGTCTGTGGATGTGAATGATTTTCGTGGAACCGTTTTCTTCACTCATTTTTTATCCCGAAGGACTCGCTTAAAATTCGCTCGATAATCTTGATTCCCGAATGAAGATTCTCGGCCTCGTGACAACATGAGATCCCGAACCACCCGTTTCCGATCGGATAAAAATCTGGCCAGAATCGATGGCTTCGAAGTTTCTGGGGCGGGTTATACAAGAAAAATCGATATGATTTATCATTAAGAACAGAGGCATAGCCCCACCACGCTCCGCAAGGGATTTTATAGAGCCCTCTGAACCCGTGTTTGAATGGAGTCCAGCCGTGTGCTCCTTCTTTGATATTCTTTGGCTTCGGCATGACGAGAATCACGACATTCCCCGCTTCGTCAATTTAATTATCGGGATGACGACAGGAACTAGCCTAGGCCACGACGGGATACAGATGCCGAACAAACTAATCAAAACACCCATTATGATTGACGCTGCGAGCGACCTAACGATGAAGTGTTTCATTGGCAGCTTATATAATTAAATGTAGCCTGTTCAGACTTTGCCTGCTGCTCGCAAGTCGCGATACTCTCGCCGTTTTCCTGCTGGATTTCCGAAGCCGTGATAGTCTGAGCTTGCTGTTCGTTGGATTCTTGCAAGACTTCAGAAACAACCGTTTCCTGAAGATGGTCGGACGAAGTTTCGATCTTTTCGCCGAGCTCCCGCTCGAGCTCGGGGAGCAAGTCGAGACGGTCTTGCGGCGTAAGCTGTTTGAATTCCCCCAAGAATTCTTGATTGGTTTGACCAGGCCCCCCAAAGTAGCGTTTACACGCTTGCACGAAAGTCATCGAATGGTGTCCTCCTTTATCTAATTCCATCTCTCTACGAGGATGGGGATCGCCTGGATGTAAATTTTTTTTACGAAAGCGAAGGTTGCGGCGGCTGAGGAGCTATCGAGGTGTCTCTCCTTTAAGATTTCGTCCAGATTGAGGAGTTCGATAAGCCGATAATGTTCTTCTAATTGATTTTTAGGGGGAGGAACGAGGTGGGATTTTGCGATTTCGACCGCTCGCTTCGGGATTTCAACCTCCTGGAGCGATTTCAGGAAGCTGAATTCGTTTTGGAGCATGTCGGCGTATTCCATTTTTTCATCCCTTACGCGGGGTAAAGGTGATTTTTTCATTTCTCGAGACCTTCACAAATGAACCTTTGCAGCGTCCGCACGTAGCCAAAAATTCTTTTTCGGCCGTCCAGGCATAGACCGGGGGGTTGCACGAACACTTCCACGGGTGAGTTCTGAAGGTCTTTGCCGGTCCCCTTCTTTCCACCACAGGCTCGGCCTCGTTATAATAGATGATGCCTGACAGATCGACCCCGTACTTCTGGAGCATCAAGTGGAAAGGCGAATCTTTCTTGATTCCCAGCGATTGCCCCCACTTCGTAACAGGGTATCCGAGGGCATCAGCTTTCTCGATAAAATGTTTGGAGTGAAAAGCCCTGTTGGAACAACGATATTTCGCTCTAAGCCCCTGTATATCCTCCCAGAAGTGTGTGCATTCGTGGGCAATCGTCCTAACCAAATCCCACTCAGGCCGGTCGAAGTGGAGCGTGTTCAGGGTAATCTCGTGGTTCACGCCAATTCCATTGCGGTCAAAGTTGTAAGTCCCGAGAGCGCGGGGGTGAATCTGCTCTATTCGTATGTGCGTTTTCGGCAAGTTGAGATCCAATTCAACTTTGATCCGATCGAACCAAATATCGAAAAATTCGGCTTTATGCTGGTATTCCCAGTCTTGGCAATTCAGTTCGTAATGTAAGATTTGGTCGTTGATCGAAGGAGATTCGGACATTTTTTTCTCTTCACCTATAAATATCCTTAGGAGCAGTGAATAGAGAAAGCATTTAAATGTTGACAACTTATTTAATATGTGATATTTAATGGGATTAGAAGAAGTGAATAAGCAGGGTAGTCTGGGGAATATTTATTTGGAATTGCAGCCAGTAAAGCAGTTCTATCTCAAATATAAAATAAACAAGGAAGATACCACTCTAGCGAATGAGTTTGCCGATCATTTGTTTAAAGTTATTCCAAAATGTTTTTGCCTATGTACTCAAGACGTTCCAAAAGAGTTCGAAGGGGAGAAGCAAAATAGGGGCGAGGTAATTGTTTGGGACGTTTTTGAGGCACTTAAAAACTACTCAAAAAATGAAATTAAGTTTGAAGCCTACGTTTTAGGCATAATCGAACACAAGGCCAGTGACTTCAGAAATGAAATAAAAGCAAGATCTGACATATTCGGCCATTATAATGACGAAGTTTTATTGACGCCGTCAAAATCTTTGTCTGGAGCTGATGTCTATGAAAAAATGAAACAAATCTTAACCCCAAGAGAACAGATTATTTATGTTTCAAAAAGAATTAATCATTTCGATTATGATGAAATTGCAATCGGGTTGCGGACGACAAAATCCTCAATTAAAAGGCAGTTCTATAACGCTACAAATAAATTAAAAAAAGCGGGCTTAATTTAAATGAAAGAAAGACATAACCTAAAACACATCGGCTTGATTCTCGATTATCTTGAAGGGGAAAAACAAAACGCGATCTCTAGAGGGAAGGCACAAAAACTATTAGAAACCTGTAAAGAATGCAAAAGCCTAAGAGAGTTTCATTTAAAAACTGAAAATATGTTTTCAACTGAAAAGTTCAAAGAAGAACTGCTAAACGCCATGAAGAAGAAATCCTCTAATCTTTATGATGAATATATTCAATTTCTAGCTCTGACAGAGAAGGGGATTGAGTTTATTTGGGAGAGGGAAAAAGTAGATAGTAAGCTTGATGAATATGCACTCGCAGCAGCAGGCACGATTAGTATTGATGCAAATGCTAAAAGGACAATTCTAAAACGGCTCGGTATAATAAAAAAATAATCCTAGATCAAGACTTCTAAATGATTCAGGAGAATAGAGAACGGATTGCTAAAGAACTAAGAACATCATTTCATAACTACTTAAATAATGAATTTTCTTTTGTATTCCCTTTTGATGTTTTTCGTTTAGCAGATTATCTAAAAATAAAATTAATTGACAAAGGGCAGCCACAAATAAAGGAATCATCCCCATTATTAGCGTTTTTACCATTGTTTAGCGAAAGTCATGCCTTTTGTGGCTGGAATGGTGATAATCCTGAGATATTTTTTGATTCCAGTTTAGGACCCCGCGAAAATAGAAATTTAATAACTCATGAGATATGCCATATTCTTTTTCCGCAAATGGCAGGCGTCCGCTATGTAAAAAAAAGTCTAAGTGAATATCATATAAGAGACGCAACGCTTTCACCTATAGTAGACGATATTTTAATGCCTGAATGCTTGCTTCGTCCCATGCTATCACTGCCTTTTGTATTATCATTTGACTTGTTTGGGGTTCCAATGTTTGACCTGTTATTTAGAATAATTAAAACAATTAATGATAGAAGTGTAATTATGATGATACTAAGTTCTGCCGGTCTCCAATTAGTTCAGATAAAGCTTCCTCATTTAAAGATATTTAAGCAGACTTATTCTTTCCATAAATTTGATGATAAGAGCGATTTTAAAGAAGAAAATATAGATTCATCAAAATATACTGTTTATGTTATTAGTGATAGTAATTTTCAATGTTTCTTTCTAAAAGAGCGTTCTTTCTTTTATCCTTTAGCGAACGCACTTGATATTGCGCCGAAAATAGAATATTTTGTTAATTCTACTGCCCATGACGAGTCTAATAAATTTTTGTCTACTTCGTATCCTTTAAAAATGTCTTATAATGTAGATTTTAAGAATATAAATGAAGAGTGCTTAGAATATCCCGCATCTGGAATTTCTTTTTTCAATCATGATTTTATAGTGTTTTTGTTTTTTTTAAAAAGATATGAAACTCGTTTCTATGATAACTCAAATTATTTTGCTGTCTTGGCCGTTCAAGATAAAGATATGAAATATTATGAAGCGTGGTTGAAAGGAAATGAATCTTCTATTTTGCCTAATAGAAAAAACGTATATACGAGCAATAATTTCAATATATATAAATTTATTAAGGATGCACCCTATAAAGATATCCCGTTAATCAGAAAATACTATTTCGATAAAATATGCGCTTGGGAATCTTTTTATAAAGATCAAGTTTATAATAATATTGTTACCGATATTTATAGAAAACCATCATAAAGTCACTTTAAAAAATACACATTCCTCAGTTTCATCCCCGCATATGGGCTTTCAGTATTCTTCCTGGTTAGCTTGCCGATTTCTGCCATCTATTCAAGGCTTTAGCTATCTTCTTATTGTCCCCCCCAAGACCTCCTAGGCTTTTTTATATAGTAGTATTTATTCATCCATTTCTTTTATATTGCCCGTCCCCCTCTCCTTCATCGTCAAATAATTGAACGAAGCCTGTGCCACGCATATCACTTTGAACAAGTCGTTAATTTTGAACGATCCGCTTTTCTGCCAATTTTTGTTCGCATCCAAATAGTTGCGCTGGATCTGGATCGATTTTGATTCAATCTCTTTCCCATTAATAGATTGCTGATTGTTCCATATCGTCGCACTCACTCCACCTGCCCTAAATTCCTTCTCTGGTCCTGGCATAACAAACACCTCCGATTTTCAAACTTTTTCATAACATATATATAGTGGCCAAAATTTAAATACTTTTTGGTAAAATATTCTCGGGTTAAAATTGGTCAAAGCTAATTGCCTGACATTCCGAAGAACTAGATTCTTGGCGGGCCTTAGAATGATAAAGATACATCCTCTTCTTGATGAAGAAAAGCAACAACAAGCCCGGCGATATGAAAAAGAGAAGCGCCTACTCGGCCTCACGGGATTGTTTCTCTCCCTTAGTATCCTCCTCCTCTTTTATTATTCAGGATTGAGTCGTGGGCTAGCTCAAGATTTCAACCGCAATTCGATCATTTTGACTTTTCTCGGCTATGTAGCTGTCCTTTACTTCCTATTCTTCCTTTTTCAGTTCCCTCTCAGCCTTTATGCCAGCTATTTCCATGAACATAAATGGAATTTCTCAAACCAGGCCTTCAGGGGCTGGCTCTGGGACCAGGCGAAAGCGTTTCTCGTGGGACTCGTTGTTCTGAATCTAGTGCTAGGAGTCCTCTTTTACTTAATGGCCTATTATCCGCGCCTCTGGTGGTTGATCGCTGGATTCGCCATGGCCATCGTGAGCATTGTATTTTCCACAATCCTTCCCGTGGTCATCCTCCCGATCTTCAATAAATACACGCCAATTCAGGATGATGAGTTAACTGAATCGCTCCGCAAGATTTTAGGCAGGGAAGGCCTAAAGAGTAGCGGTTTTTTCAAGGAAGATATGAGCCGGCAGACAAAAAAAGAAAACGCTTTTTTAGCCGGCTTAGGAAATACGAGGCGCGTAGTCCTTGGTGATAATCTCATGAATCATATGACGATTCCGGAAATCGAATCCATCATTGCCCACGAGGTTGGTCATTACAGATACAGGCATATCTGGAAATTCATATTTCTCGGGACTCTCCAGCAGATTATTGTCTTTTATCTGTTAAATATCGCAATGAGGTCATTTTTCCCGGATTTTCTTTCATCTGCGCGATTAAACCTAGCTCTCCTCCCCTGGCTCGCCCTTCTCATGGGTGTAATATCAGGTTTCGTATTTGGGCCTCTTGGCAATGCGATCTCGCGTTATTTTGAACGACAGGCCGACACCTATGCCCTGGAGAACATTTCCGACAAAAAAGCTTTCCTGACAGCCATGGCAGGGCTGGCTAATCGCAACCTTTCGAACGCCTACCCCTCTTGGTGGGTGAAATGGCTTTATTATTCTCATCCGCCTATCGGCGAGCGTCTTGAATATACTGAAAAGCTCCTAAACCTAAGATCGGAGCCTATTACAGGGGATTTAGGGACATTAAATTAGCTATTATCTGGCTCTTTTAGCCAGCGAAAGTATTAGATTCAGATCCAGTTTGCCTTTTGCTCCCCAGCCGCTCACGCCAGCCGGAATCTCAGGTCGAAAACGTTCGTAGAGAGAAAAAGCTATTTGATGAAGCTCTTCTGGCTTAAAAGCTCTAACAAGAGACTCCATTGCCTTTTTGACAGCCTGTAGCTCAGCACCGAACTTGCCAACCAGATATTTCTCCACGCCATCAGGCTCAATTGGCTTATCTTTCACGACAGCTCGAACCCCTTGTTTTGTGTTTTTTGCTGGTACTGGCCGGCCGAGAAGCTCGATCCGATATTCTTCGCCTAAGCCCTCACTCTTCCTTGGAGCGCCTTCAACACGTTCCCTGGGCTTATAAATGCCAAGAGATCGTCCTTTTGCCAAAGCATTAATGCCAGCAACAGCCTTGCCCAATGATAGCGCTGCGTCCTGATCATAACCCATGCGTTCGGCGACAACCGAAGCCCAGAGGGTCAGCACAGGCGCGCGATTCACCAAGATGGTTTCTGGATCCATTATTCTCAGATCGAATATATTCCTGGCTATTTTGACTGTCAAGAATTTCGGTTCCCTTTAATAAGAATCACTGACCTTATTCTTCGGTCCCGCTTAATCGAGTTCGTCTAATTTCTGTTTGTCTTTGAAGATATTTCCTGGTTTCCGTGGAAAAGTGATTTTTCCAAAATATTCTTTTACGCTCGAATTATCAATCTCGAATTTGTAATACTCTCCTTCTTCGCCATAGCAAGTCAGAGAGCCGCGGACGCCCATGTCCTTTAGGGTCAGGAGATCTTTTATGAAGTTCGTGTTCCATTTGAGATAACCCTCGCCGTGCCTGACCGCTTCGTTATCGCAGTCCCAGAAATAATAAAGCTCTTTGGAATCGAACATTTTGTTCATGTCTTTAGAAATATCTTTTTTGCACGAAAGGTTTTGATCAGTAAGGGTTATGTAATATCCCATCTCAACCACTCCATTCATATTCTTTTCTTAATTCTGCCAATTCTTTTTTTGCCAACCTTTTATCAACCGTACCGTAATAACGACCGCAGTTAAGGCAGAATGCTTCGCCTTTTGCTGGATTTTTTGATTCAAATGAATACACAAAAGAATCTTTTGCTTTGCATTTAACGCAATCCATGCGGACGGTGTGGGTTCCCATTTTAGTCACCACTATCTAATCTTGCAATTTCAGTTTTCAAATTTTCCATCTGTCTTAATTTCATTTTTTTTGTTTTTTGCTTGAGTTCTGAATATATCGTTTTTTTGTAAGGTTCAAACGCCTCGACCATGGCCGTATTGATATCGCGATAGTCGTCGCTCTTTATCCAATAGTCCATCCCATACTCGACGCTTTTACAGCCATGGTCCTTGTCGAATTGCTGCAGGAATCTCGTAGTCCGCTCAGGATCCTCGAAGTACGTGCCATAGAAACCCTGCTGATTATAATGGGCAATAAATGAGCAATGCTGAATAAGATGATTGTAAAGCTGCTTCGTAAATCGAGCTTTATCAAAATCGCTTTCTATAAATCTCTGCCAATCTTTCAGCGCCTTCTCCTTTTCTGCCGCTGTCATAAATTTCGTGGATTTCATATTCAATCATCTTCTTCTCCCTGAATATGGAAGGTCAGCCTTTTTTATTTCCCATGTTCTCGGTTTCAGGCTTTCTATTTCAGCCTGCGAAAAGTAGCCCCATTCCTCCTCAAAGCCCTGGACTAAGCCAAAGTATATCGTATCGTTCGGATAGACCTTGCCTTCTATAACGCTGTCTTGTTTGTACGACTCTTCAGTAGCAAACCAATACCACCCTGTAAAAGATTCAAAAGCTTTTAAAACTTTTTTTCCATCAATGTATAGATCTTTTCCTTTTGCCTCAAATTCAACCACATCTTTCACCTCTTAAAACCAGCTCGCAAATATCGGCTCATCTCCTGTCTCGAGCGCTTTCTTAACCAGAGCCAAAGCCAATTTGTACTCGGCCATATATCCTTCGTGGATGTTTCTGTTCCTTATCGCATTCTGAACAGCCTTGCGTGGATCCCTGTCATAGCAGGAATAAATCCACTCGCACCAGTTCTCTCTTCCTTCTTTAGCGTCCTTTAAAATCCGCGCAGCGCATGATGGGGTTGCATAGCCTAAAGATTCGCAAATAATGTGCGCCGTAATTCGCGGATATCTTTGCATAATCTGCCCTGGCGTATACTCCCTTGCTTTTCCTTTTGTCTCAAATTCAGCCACATCTCTCACCTCTTAAAACCAGCTCGCAAACAAAGGCTCATCCCCTGTTTCTATTGAATGTTTCACCAAAGCCAGCGCGGATTTATAATCAGACATAAATCCTTCATGCGTATGCCGGTGCTTTATCGCATTCTGAACAGCCTTGCGTGGATCTCGGTCATAGCAAGAATAAATCCATCCACACCAGTTCTCTTTCCCTTCCTTGGCATCCTTTAAAATAAGCGCCGCGTATAACGGCGTTGCATAGCCTAAAGATTCGCAGATTATGTGCGCCGTAATTCGCGGGTATTTTTTTATAATCTGCCCTGCCGTATACTCCCTTGCTTTTCCTTTTGTCTCTAATCCAATTATATTATCCATTCTGATCCCCAATTATTTTTTTGGCTTTCTCCTCGCCTACATCAGGAAGCCCCTCTCTTGGATATTTCCCTGATAGGATTAATTTTCGAATCCGTTCTCCTCCGCATTCCTCTGTGCCCAGGTATTCACACGCACTCTTAGGATCTCCGAAACCCGTGCAATAAGGCAGGCCCCAGACCTGGACCATCCAACAGTCGCTCGTGAGATCTTTTTGCTGAATTCTTTTGGATCTGCCAATGAATTGCTTGCCTCCAATATCAATCTTTTCATATCTTGTCATTAGATCACCCCATCTTGTTTTTAAAGGCTAAATATTCAGACCAGTCGATACTGTCAGTTTCGCCGTCTTTGTAACGGACCTCGCACTCGAAGTATCTCTCTTTATTCCCGAGGAAATGTTCGACGCGATTTGTAAAATGATTAATTTCTTCCTCAGAAAAGCCTTCGTTTCCTAGCCCCTCAATCACCCTATCGAAATATTTGACGTCCATGACTTCGGCATCTCCGTGTTTCGTTCTGATCTTCTCTCCTATCTCTGGACGTTGATATTCTCCTAAAGATTTCATGAATGGAGATTTTGAGCGTTCATACCGGAATAAATAATCCTCAATCGCGATTTTCATTTGCGTCGATAAAGGGACCTCGGACTCTTCTTTAATCTTGGATAATTTTTCCAAATATTTTGCCGGAACAACAAACGTGTACATCCCATCTACCTCAAGTTCTCTTTGACAGGTTATTTGTATGAGGAAAGCTTTTATATTGAGATGAGCTGGACTGCCTCTTTTGCCGATAAAAACGCAGGATGTGATTATGATGCTTTCTTCACTCTTCCATCGGTAACGATTACTGGCAAAGAAACCAGGGGGCAATGCATAGATTTATAAAGATTGCTGTCGTTATTTACTACTTATGAATGACGAAAAAGCTGCCCACGGAAGGATTGTAAATAACCAGCATTTCTTGAGCGAAGACTATCTTCCGCCGATTATTCATTGGAGAGATGGCCAGATAAGAGAACTCCAGGCCTGCTTGGAGCCTGCCGTGAAAGGCGAAAAGCCGATTCATGTTTTTCTTTTTGGGCCTCCTGGCACAGGGAAAACCCTAATTGCCAGAGCCCTTTTAAAGGAATTGGAAGAGCAATCCATAAAGGGGATTTATATCAACTGCTGGGAACACCAGACGCTTTATTCGATCGTAGATAAAATGATTGAGGACTTCCGAGTGCTTCAGGCAGAAAAAATCAACGCCATATACAAGATCGAAAGATTTGAAAGCTATCTTAACGACAGGCCGTTTGTCCTCATTCTGGATAATATCGACCGGCTCGAGCCCAAAGAAATCGACCTGATTCTGTATAACCTCTGCGACCTGAAGAATACCGGCCTTGTCTGCATCGGCAATAGCATGAGCTTTTTACAAAAATTGGATGACCGGGTGAAATCAAGGCTTAACCCAAGGATCATCGAGTGCCCGGCTTATTCCCGCGAAGAGCAATTAACGATTGTAAAAGAAAGAGCGGATTTAGGACTGGAGAGAGCCAGCTGGGATCTCAAAGCTCTGCGGAAGATCGTGAACCTGGCCAATGGGGACACCCGGATGGCCATCCAGACATTAAGAAACGCGGCCAATTATGCTGAAAACGAAAAGGCCGCAAAAATAGAGTATGAAAACCTCGAAAAGGGCTGGATTGATGCCAAAGAGCTTAAAATTGATCAGATCCTGGAAAACCTGAGCCTCCATCACAGGCTGATTTTTGAGATACTTAAAGGGCGAAGCGAGATATTATCGGGGGATCTTTGGAAGGATTACAAAAAAACCTGCCAGAAGAAAAAGCTCAAGGCGGTTCCGTTAAGGACCTTTACGTATTATCGGGACCAGCTGACGAACATGGGATTGATATTTTCCAGAAGAGCCAGGATCCGGGGAAACGTCCGCCGATATTCCGTGATAAAGAATGCGTTCTAATAGGGGTGGTCAAATTGAATAAACAAAAAATATTTGTGCTCGTAAAAAACTATATGGGCGTAAACGACGACATTGATGTACTGATTAATTTTGAAGCAGCGAAGCGGGCTTTTTTCAAATACACGGGCTTTGCCTTCAACGACCAGTACTTGAATCCCGAAAGCGCTGGATATATTGAGAAATTCTCAGAAACGAAGATTTTTGAGATAGAACTTCCCTATTTTTTGGAATTCAGGAAAGTAGTTAAAGAAAAAGGCGGGATTTGATTGAGGCGAAACAATACGGAATTGAAAGACTCTTGCTTTGACGGCTACGAGTACAAAGGTTATAAAGTCCGGACCAAGCTAGTCATAGAAGGCCATAAAGAGTACAAGCCCTTAAAATTATGCAGCTCAAGCGACGTTTATTCGGCGTTCAAGAAGCTCGTTGAGAGCGACAAAGAGAAATTTTATTCGCTCTTCCTGGATGTAAAAAACAATCTAATTGGAGTGGATATGGTCAGCCAAGGCTCTATGGATTCTTCCCCGGTCCATCCTAGGGAAGTCTATAAATCAGCTCTGCTTGCCTCGGCTACTTCCGTTATTTTCGTTCACGCCCACCCATCAGGGGATCCAGAGCCATCGTATTGTGATAAAGAAATAACTAAATTACTAAAGCAAGCGGGTGACATGCTGCAAATCAACGTCCTCGATCACATAATCATAGGGCTCAACAAATTTTACAGTTTCGCAGATAAGGGCGAATTATAGGGCGATTAAATGGACGTAGAAATAAGAAAGGCCTTTCCCCATGAAGTTAGAGTAAAGACAAAGGGATTTCGAAAATACAAGGGATTTTCGGATTTGATTACGACTTACTGTTGCAGCGCTACGCCTTGTTACTACGTAGTTTTTCCGGCGATTGGATACGAGGGATATTTTCAAGAGTCTGATGTGGAATTGAAATCTCAAGACAAACAATGTTGGTTAGCGAGAACATTAGGGTATATCAAGCTATCATCGCGGCCGGATGCTGAGCTACGCGAAAAAGAAACTCCTACCCCTGGCTTCTCTTAGGAATCCGGGGAATATTCAGCGCATCTTATCTATCCATGCCCAATCGTCGTCTTTGTCCATCACCGCCCGATCGATAAGGAAGGATCCCCGGCCGCCGTCGTCTTTCTGGTTCGAGCCCAGGCTGTAGATGAGTAATTCACCATCGCCAATCCGGAAAACTAGGGGCTTTCCGGTAAACGGATCTAGGGGAATCTCAGGTAGGATGTCCGGCACCAGCGAGTCGAGATTCGTCGGGAAATGACCGGTCTTCTTTTTATAGATTCGAGAGGCAAGGCCGGCCCGCGTTGCTAGCATCGTGGCTTCAAGCATAGCCTCTTTTAGTGCGGGCGCTTGGAAATCGGACCTGAGTCCGCCTGTCATCTTGACATACCAAGGCGGGGAGGCCAGCCTCTGGCTTAGTTGGGTTAAAGGTCGCCTCTGCTCGAAATACGGCAACATATAGGTATTACCGGCGTTTTCGAAAACGCCCTGGAACCAGACTAATTCTAACTTGATGGCCGGTCGGAGGAGCCAGTTCCAGAACCGGCTGGCTGATATTCCGGTGCCCGAAGAGGACTTGATGGCCGCGGCATCACCCTCGATGATCTTGAGTCCCATATCGAGGCTATTAGCTCTCTCTGCTGGTAAGACCTTAGCAAAAAGAGACCGCCATGACCGTGGGTCGAGGTCTCCAATCCATGAGGCAAGTGTCTCTTGGCCGATATCCTGCCCTTCGACGATGCGGCCGAAGGTTCCAACCATTTGTCTCGCATCAGCCACGGCAGCGAGAGCGCCGATGAGCGATGGCTCGTCCAGCAGCCGCCGCGCCAGCATCAAGCCGGACCGGCAATCTTCCAAGGCGAGCATGACTTCGCCCCGATCGGCGCGGAGAAGCGCGTCGATGGCCAGGAGTTTCGTCACTTGGAGCGTTTTAACGATTGTCGTAACCTGCTCGTCCCCTGTTCCCCCAGACCTAGTCTCCCAAAGGCCAAGATGCAGGCAGGGCCGAATCGAGGCTTCTATGGCGAGGTCGAGCGCCCGCCGGTTCTTTTTAATGAGGACTTGAAGCCGGCTTCGCATATCACCATCGAGAGGGCGCCTGTAGAACGAATTTTCGAGAGGCCGGTTGAGATTCGCCCTGTCTTTCTCATCGAGACTCAGTAAGTCTTCCGCCGCTTTCCATAACTTGGCCGCATTTTCATCTTCCGGACAATCCTTAATAAGGTCCCGGACATGAAACGGGACGCCTTCGGACTTGGCTTTTTGGAGGAAGGCCTCAAGACGCTTGCCGGTCGTGTAGTTGAGGACAGCGCGCACGACAAGAACCGCGACGATTAATACTGCAACGACTATGAGCACCCTAAAAGATATCTTGCGCAAATTCACTTTCATAACGATTCTCCTTCGCCAGTTCTCTGGACGCAGCACGAGCTTGGACCCTCTGGGAATAATCCAGACGCGCAAGGAGCCATTTTTCGAATTCTGAGCCACCGGGTCCGAGGATCTCCCTAAGGCCTTCAGCCGCTTCTCCCGAGTTCCGCGCCGCCATAGAGGGCGATGCTCTCGGTCCGTTCAGGAGGGCTTCGAGCCGGCCGGCTTCCCGCCGTGAAATCCGGCCATCGATCATGAAACATAGTGCGAACAAGGCCGCGCTTACGGCTAGTGCCGCCCGAAGCCCTGGAGTCGTCCATCGGCTCACCTCGCGTCTCCGTTGGGCTGCATCAAGGACGCGCTCTCGAAGACCGGGAGGAATCGGCTCCTGCGGAAGAGACTTCAGACGGGCTTTGACGCCGGGCTCTGTCCATTCAGCTTTTTCTTTGTTCCACATCAATTTTTCTCCAGGCGCGAACGAAGTTTCCCGATGCCGTAGCGGTAGCGGCTGGCCGCCGTGTTGGGGGAAATCCCGCAGATCGCCGCAATCTCCTTAAACGTAAAGTCCTGAAAGACCTTGAGGATGATGACCTCCTTCTGTTCGTCCGGAAGCACGGAAAGCTCTCGGGCGAGGAGCGCAGCGGAATCGTTGTGCTGATGAGCTTGATCATCGAGCTGCGCAGTCGGATGGGAAATAGGCGGGATCGGGTCATCTTCTCTTTCGGCCTTCCGCCTTCTTATTCGTCTTGCGAGAAAGCGATTGGCCTCGTTTCTTGCGATTTTGAAAACGAAGGCTCCCGGATTACGCACGATCGCCCACCGGACGGAGTAGCGTGCCAGGCGGCAGAACGTCTCCTGGATGACATCCTCAGCGTCCTCGGAGGAGCCGAGCTTTAAGGCGAGAAAATGGTACATCTTAACTCCGTAGCGGTCATAGAGGTCCTCGAGCGTCATCACGTTCTGCGCCGGGAGTTATTCCGCTCCATTTTTATAGACCCGGCGACGGGCTTATTTTGTCTAATACCGCCGCTGATTTGGCTCGCCGCGTATTCACGCATCAACCTTGGCCCTGAGCGTAAGCCGTGGTCTCCGTCGTGTCAAGCGGGCAAATGAAGGTTTTTCCCTATAAGCAAGTTTCCTTGCCTTTAAGGTCAAATAGCAACTGGGCAATGCGGCTCTAATATTGTGTATTTTTCCCAGCTACAAGCTACAAGCTGTATTTTCAAGAGAGCGATGTGGAAGTTATATCTAAAAATTGCTGAACATCTTCGGAGGCTTATTTTCCAGCCCTCTCAATAGTTTTAAATAATTGCACCAAGAACAATCTTGAGAAGACGCTGGCGGTTGCGGCGACTCGAGCAACTTTAATGTATCGTCGATAAACTTAAGGTAATCCTCATTTTTTCTTTCAACAGGAATCAAATGGATATTCGAGTCAAAAGAAAGCGATTTTATATCCTTCTGGCTGACCGACGTTGGATGAAAATACAACAGCCCTAGCATGGATACCGGAGCCAAGTTCAACGAGCCTGGCGCCGGATTTTCTAAAGCATGAGCATAGGAATGGAGCTGACGGCCATACAATTTCGAAGCCCCGCCTTCTGGATTGCCGGTCTTATAATCGATGACGCCATAGGTCCCGTCATCAAACTCGAGGACGACGTCAAAACGTCCCTTTATGTAGCAGGTGTCTTTATGATTCTCGAATCCAAATATTTTTGATTCGATATGTTTTTCTCCATACTTCACGATTCCTGGCGGTAACCCTGAGTGAAGCTCCTCTGTCCGCTTGCCATCATAATATTCCTTTAGAAGCCCGGCGATCTTGGTAAATATCGAAGGAAGAGGGATCGAAGGCTGCGAAATTCCGTGCTTGGCTTTCTGATAAAAACATCTCGGGCAACCGTCATACAAAAAGGTCAAATCCGATGGGCTTAGTTTGTAATTCATGCAAATCCCTCTTACTCTTATTATCTATTTTCATATTCTTAAATAATTGCATTGCGGATCTCTGAGTGCTTTACCTCTTATCTTTTCCTATTTCTTCCTTAATTCTAGGCATCTCCCCTGGGATTCACCGTGTTTCCCTCGACCATGAGAACCACGGTTTTTTCTTTCGCCCTTGTCCTATGGATGACCTGCCGTGGAACCGTATATCCTTGCCAAGGCATTAGTTCAATTGTTTCTCCTTCCAGGTCGAGGAGCAGCCTCCCTTCCAATACAAAGAAGAGCTCATCTTCCAAATTGTGTTTATGCCAGTGGAACTCGCCCTCGAAAATACCAAGGCGAACGATCGAATCATTCACCTCGGTAAGGTTGATGTTGACCCATTTCTCATTATTTTCGCGGACAAGCGTGGAAACGTCTAATACTCTCGATCGCCCATTTTTTCCGGTCATTTTAAGCTCCTCCCGCCCTCCGCGGGCCATCCTGATGAAATCGTCTAGCTTTTCAATGCCTTCATTTATCTTGGGTAGATAATACGTGATTCTCGCATGATGATCATTTTCGCTGAAAGAATACCGCCACGAGTAATAATCGATATCAATCAGATCTTCCTTCGGGATCTTTTTCTTTAATCTCTCCACCATATCTCTTAATTTGTCAGGACTGTCGCTATTCAGCCCCGTTGAATGAACTCGGCAATTTTCTCTTCCTTCAGGCAGGCTCCACCATTTTAATCGGCATCCATAATGACTATTCCTTTGGATAATATAATAACCGTAGCCCAATAGATTAGATTTTACTGGAATATGAGCATCAATAAATTTTTGCACGTCCTGCTTTAGTTCCTCGAAACTCACCGAATCAAAATTCTTTTCTTTCACAATATATCCAGGCCTCGCGTCCTCTTTATAGCTCCTCTCCCAGCTGGCTTCTTTAACCATTTTTTCTTCGCTCGAGGGCTCTGGCCACGTAAAAGAACTCTTCCATTCTCTATGATTCATCGCGATTTCCCAAGACTCGATTTTCTTTCTATCTCGGTAATTCTCTATGTCAGAAAGCCTAAATTTAATTCTCCCTCCGATTTTGAAATAAGGGACTATCCCTCTTAGGCTAAAAACAAAATGCCACGAACAACCTAATATTTGCCCCGCTTCTTTCGCCGAGATCAATGGCTCGATGCCATATATTTTGAACCTTTTACTCTGATCTTCCTTTATCTTTTTCTTAACCCCGCAATGATGCTCGAGCCATTCATTGACTTCAGACGCCTTAAAGAAATACCTCCTAGAAATCAATAAATATGGCATTTCATCATTTTTGCAGAGTTCTCTAATTGCGGAATCTCCAATATCCAAGATATCGCTCAGACTTTTAAGAGGAATATAACGATCAATCGATTCTTCTTTCCTTTTCTCATACAATTTGTAGTCGCACGGATTGACGAAACTCGATATCCTGACGCCCAATGCTTTTGAGATATTATACAACTCGCTAATTTTTATATCTCTTTTCCCGCTTTCAATGAGTTCCAATATATTCTTTCCAATCCCGCTTTCGGCTGCTAATTCCTGTAAAGCTACGCCACATTCCTCTCTTATCTCTTTGATCCTTTTTCCGACCCTCTCATGAAAACGCATTTTTGAAGCCATTAATGAACTCCCGATTAATATATGACTGACAGGCCAACTATATTAGCCTATCTAAGATAGGCTCAATTGTTCAAGCTGGAAAATCTATCCAATAATTGCTTCAACCCTAAAACTTCAATCTTCCGAGAGTTATAAATATCTATTCCTTTGGCTTTCTTTAAAATTTCACTCTTGGCCATTGCGTTTATGGGCACCAATATTGTTCTCGAAAAATCGCCCTCCAGAGCTTTCATAATATTCTCGGCCATATCAGATTTCCCCGTCTCAATCTCCAAAGCTATACTCTCACCATCTCGCGTCGCGACAATATCAACCGTCTTCCCCTCGCCGATCGGTTTTTCTATCTCTATCTGATAGCCCTTGCCCTTAAGGAATCCCGCTATCCGATATTTCCAATATTCATGTTCTGGCCCGCCTTGTCTTTTCCTCTCGATCGAATAGCCCATTTCTCGCAATAATTTATCGCCTTTTTCAGTTATATCCAGATATTTTATCCTTCCTTTTAAAGTCGGAATATCATGCGATTCAATAATTCCTTGAGAAATAAGAATATCTCTAGTCCTATTTCCCTTATAAATAGAAAAAGAAAGACGCTTATATCGTTCAGCTATTCCAGAAATAGGATGTTCCAGGATATCAATTAATAACGTTTTCTCCTCTTCTGTTATTTCAATATTGTTTTCCCGACTTTTATCCTTTTCCCGAATAGGCCGAATATCTCCTCTTTTCATCTCATCTGGCAGAATATCAGCCGAATTTCCCGAATAACCAAGCATTTTCCCTCTTACATTCTCGTCAGAAACAGATCCTTTCTTGATACTGAAATGAGGAAATTTGACCAAAAAAGGCTTTGCCACTCTGTTCTGCACCCTCACGATCCCTGATCCTGTTTCTAACATGCCGAGATATTCTCGCTGATCGTCCTGAAGCAACATGGCCGTTGAAATAGCGTTGACATCCAATCCATGCTTTAGGCTCATAGCAATCGTACAATTCGTATTCCCAAGAGAAGGGATGGAAATTAAGGACGGATGCTGGTCTATCAAGATTATAGATTCCCCGAGCTCCCTTATTTCCCTCAATATTGTGTCCATTATCGATTCTTTGCTTTGCTTTTTTCGGAAGAGAATATGGTGGGCTTCCTCGATGAGAATTGCGTGCTTGAATTTCTCCCTGGTTTCTTCCTGTAGCCTAAAATGATGGATCCAAAGAATTAGCGACTCAACAAAAAATATCTTGTCAGAATTCGTCAGCGCGTCGAGCTCGAAGACAACGTTCTTTTTTAGGATTTCCTTCAGTGAAATCGCGCCTTTGGCGCTCAGGATCCTCCCCATCTCTCCATAGCATAGTGTCCCAACGAGCCTTAACGCAGAATCCATCCACTGCGCCTCTCGGCCTTTGGCTTTATACTTTTCAAGCCATTCCTTTATGTCTAAGAGAGAAGGGTAAGCCGAGGAACCGCTAAATATCCCTCTTTCTTTAAAAACCGAATCAATGGCCTTTTGCATAAGAAACGCCACCCCCTCGCCCAGATAATACGCATGACACATGATCTCGATCAGTTTCTTAAGCCAGACTGTAGGAAGAGTTCCTTCCGGGGCAATTAAGGGATTAAAATAAAAGGGCGCGACATCCCGGCCCACTGTGAAGACTAAGAGATCCGACTTATCCTCAAAATCCAGTAAATCACGGTAATTTCTCTTCCAGTCAAAGATTAAAAACGGCTTCTGTTTCTCAAGAAGGTTCTTTAATATCAGGAATGCCACATTTGTCTTTCCGCTGCCTGTTCTACCGAATATTCCGATATGCTGGATCCACTCTTCTTCTCGTATCCCAAAATCCCCAAAAGATTTATCTCCATAAAAAACAGTCCCCAGGGAATATTCTCCTTGAACAACCTCTCCAGAAGGCGGTACCAGGAATACTTTTTTCCTCTCATAATTTTCTTCGAGATATTTAGCCGAAAGTGCCTTTACGATCCCTTCGATTTCCCTTCGCTGCTCAGGATAAAGCAGATATTCCATCCATAAGGATTCGAGCTTTTCCTTTCCAATAATAGGCTTCAGCTTATTAAATGTTTCTTCTATTTCCATAAAATCACTTCAATACTTCCTTTCTGTTCAGAAGGGTCTTATATTCCTCCAAGGTATTTCTCAAATCTTTCCTCAGGCTGATAATATCCTCCCAGCATTGCAATTCTGTTCTTCGTTTCTCTCTTCGGAGATCTTGGAGCTGCTTCTCGAGCATGTTTCGCTTGACGTCAACTCCAGTGTTATATCCAAGACCCCATCGCTTAAACTCAGATAAAGAGAAGGCTGCCTTGCTTAATTGATAATCGAGTTCCTTGTCGAATTCCTCCTTCATTTCTAATCGAACTGAGATCTCTTTCGTTATATGGTCAATAGATTCCCTGAGGTCTTTAATTTTGTAAGTGAAAAAGTCGGCGAATTCTTTTGGCTCCCTTTTTTCTTTGCTCGGCTCTCGCGAAATCTCAGAGGGAAATAGCTCTTCGCAGAGATCTTTCTTTTTTTTCGCTTTTATCAGCGCGTCTATTTCTAAATCTAATAGATACGACTCCCCAAATCCATTATCCAATCCATTCGCCGCCATAGAACTTCATGGATCTATTGGCCTGCACGCTAATAGGAATCGTCCATATTCTTAATAAGCATTTTATCGGCAATATGCGCAATTGACCGACACTAAATTTATGAGCATTTACTCCTAATATTGGTCATCGTCCCCGATTAGATATCCCTCTATTAAATTCTATAACGTGATCCAAATGAAACGAAAAAAGAAACTATCTATTGAAGACCTCGTCTTCACGCGGCTCAAAGAGCTTAAGCATCCTCTCCACGCCGGCCAAATAATCCGTTTCCCTATCGTATTCGCAAAGATCTGCCCAATACTCTGCCTTACTAAAGAGCAAGCTTGGCTTGTCCTCAAAGAGCTGGATAAATCAGGAAAGATTGAGATTGTGCCGTATCAAGGGGTGAAATTAAGAAAAAGTTCGTGATTGCTCAAGCAGCTAACTATATAGGGAAATGACGGCTCTCAATTTTCGAACATTATTTAAATACTAATGCTTCAGTATCATTAATTTTTATTATTGTGGTTTTTTTGTTTCTCATAACACTAACAGGATATTTATAGACTCCGCTAATATTAGGATCAGGTCGTGGCCCGCCATGAACATATTCTTCTTGAATAAAGAAAGAATTACAGTTTTTTAGGGCTATATTCAGTTTTTCTTTTTTATTCGGGGAAAGATCTGGGATCATTATTATATATTTCTTTCTATTGTTATTTTTCAAATGCACTTCGATTTTTAATTCGCGTTCCCCGACGTAATCCGTAGTATCTATGATAAATATTTCATTTGCAGGAACAATAAGTGGCTCCCTTTTCAAAATAGAAATAATGCACAATCCAATTGACACTGCTACCAGAACCGATAACAAATATTTAATTTTCATAGTGATATCGATTTTTATGAATCTAGAACATATATCTCATAATAATCCCTATCCTAATATGAGATAATGTCACGAAAAAATCAATGTTAATAGTCTGACAAATACGAGACTTGACAGGCGTCAAATAGCCAATGAAATTCCGTGTCGAATTTCCTTTGCCCTCCCTCTTCGCTTTCTTTTTCCGCCTCCCCTCGACGACTTTACACTTGATGTTCTAAAAAAACGCCAGAAATCAATAATTAGCCGCCTGCTCCGCCCTCTCTCTTCCCCTCTCCCTCTCCGACTTGCCCCGAGGTGTCTTGAAATTATATCCAGAAATCAATATCTATCCGCCAGCCGCCGCTTTTCCCCGACGACTTGCCAAGGATGTTCTGAAGTTATATCTAGAAATCCATATTCGGCCGCCCGGCTCTGCTTGCCCTCTCCTCCTTGCCCGAGCTGCTCTTAAGCCGCGATAAAAAATCCATATTCAACCGCCGGCGCCGCTTTCTCCTGACGATTTGCTCGACAGAACCTTATTCCACGTCCAAAATCACTATTCCGCTGCCGGCCCCGGTCTGTCCCCTACTCCTCCTTGCCGTGCATGTTATAGAATCACGTCCGAAAATTGAGAAAGCGGCGCTAATACGCGTTGTCGAGCAGGTCGTTCCAGCGGTTGCGTACAAACTCCCCATGAGCGTTTTCGATAGAAGATCGGCTCTTCGTGTAAGCAATGAATGTCTGGCCACATTTTATTGACTATTTCTATTATGAGTGATATTTTATTTTCGGCTTAATTTCCTAACAAATATGGCTAATAATATTTTCGTTAATATTTACGAAAAAGAGTATTGTTTCATTTAATCAGAGGAGAAAGAAATTATGACAGAAGAAATCGAAAAAATAATTAGTATAGAAGAAACTCAATTAAGTAATAATAAAATAGTACTCGAACAACTTAATCTTCGGGTCACAAGTCTTGAAAAAATTGCTGATACAATAAAAGATATTGCTGAGCCGGCTATAAAATCTGTTTCTGATTATTTGGACAAAAAAGCTTCAAATCAGAAACGCCAACTTGAACTCGAAGACAAACAACAAGGTCGATCAATCTGGGTTTTATTGTGTGGAATTTCAGCTATTTTTGTACTTTGTATGACGGCATTACTTAAAAATCAAATCGATCTGGTCAAAGTTTTCATACAATCCGGACTTGGCGTTGCAGCTGGGTCGGGAATCGTCGCGTTCATCAAAGGACGATCAAAAAGAAATTCAGAGCAAGGTTTAGATTGAATAATATGCAATGCTTTTTAAATATTTTCTAAAGCAACGTGTTGGAATAATTCTTTACCATCTTTGATGAGGAATACAAAGAGAAAGCCGATAAATTGGAGGCCGAATGCCGATCCATGTCAATTATAGTAAAAATGGGGGAATAGTCGCGAAACATGCTTTCCAACCGAGTGCCCGGCCCAACGCTGCTCTCTTTTCCCCCCTCTCCCATGCCCTGAGTGTCCTGAAAACACGTCCAGGAATCAGCCGCCCGGCACCGCTCCCTTTTCCTTCTACTCGAGACGACTTGCCCGGGATGGTCTAAATCTATGGCTAGAAATTGATATTCAGCCGCCAGCGCCGCTCACTTTGCCCGAGACGAGGTGCCTTAGGTGTACTGAAACTATCTCCATAAATCGATAATCATCCGCCGTTCGATGCCAAGGATTGGTGCATATCAAGCTATTTTCACCTAAGAATATTCATCATAGCTGACCGACGTCAAGCATTTTTTTTCTCCTACTTGCCTTTATTCCAATAAGCCGCCTGGCACCGCTTTTTTACCTTGAGATGAATTGCTCAGCGTGTCCTGAAATTATATCCAGGAATAGATAATCAGCCGCCCGGCGCCACTCTCCTGCCCCGAGACGACTTGCCAATGATGTCCTGAAACCGCTTCTATAGTTTATTAATAAGCCGCCCGGCGCCGCTCTCTTTTTCTTACCCCGAGATGACTTGTTTTAGGCTATCTGAAGCCACCTTTATAAATCAATTCAGCCGCTGTCGCCGCCTACCCGAGACGACTTGCCGGGGATGTTGATCGTCTCAAAAAAAACGAGATCTGTAACGATAACTAGGCCTCCGATTCCGCGGAATCGCCCTCATATCATCGATATTTAAAAATTTGACTTCGATCCGCAGCCGGAATTATGCTCTTTACGCGATGGGAGGTATTGATTCCGAGCTTTTTAGGAAAGAATGTCGCGGAGCGCTAAGAAGCAAATTCCGCTATTTTTTTTCTATCGAGGGAAAGCCGACATCGCCGCATTTTCCAGATGTCCGTTCTCGGCCCGAGGGCGTCGAATCCCTCGATGGGAGGAGGAGCCGGCATGATCACGGGAAAATTAGTGTCGTTCACGGAGACTAAATCGGGCGCCGAATACGTGTTCGAGCGGACGACCGCGGCACAGCTCGGCGCCGACATGGAACGGTTCTTCCAGGACGATCGATACAGGCTCGAGCAGGGGACGGCCCAGGACGGGACGTACGGGCGAGGCAGCGCCGTTCTGCGATTCCTACTTGGCGGATTCGTTCCCCGCTACAAGTACAGCATCAAGATTTCGGACGCTCCGAACGACAAGATCCGTCTCGAATTCTTCAAGGGGATGAGCGGCGCCACGGGAGGCGTCATCGGCGCCCGCAAAATGAGGAAGGAAACCGGCCGGATGATCGAGAAGCTGAAGACGAGCATCCTATCTTAGCTCGAGACAACAACGATCCTACTCTGAGGGAAGGGTTGGGGCCAGGAATCGCCCGAGGGCATCGGCCGGCAGGGCACCGGCCCGGACGATCGGCGGCGGCGAGGCCAGCAAATCCGCGATCGTCGGGGGAGATCTTTCGGGAGTATCTCCTCCATTGCCCTGGCTGTCCCGAAATTATATCCAGAAATTGTTATTCAGCCACCGGCACCGCTCTCTTTCCCCGAGACGACTTGCCCCGGGTGTCCTGATGTTATCTCCAGCAATCATTAATCGGCCGCCAGCCCCGCTCTTTTTCTTTACCCGAGATGTTCAAAAACAAATTCGATATTCATCCGCCGGCGCTCTCCAAAAATCCCCTCGAGGACTTGCCCCGGGATTTTCTGAATCTATATCCTTAAATCGAATTTCACCCGCCCACCGCCATCCGCTTGCCCCCGAGACGACTTGCCCGGGATGTTGATTGTCAACAAGATGCGCTCTAGAGAATGACCAGTTGGCAATTACAAGAGTTTTTAGTTCTGATGTACTAAGCGGTCATTATCGCGAATGCTTTTTATACAACGTGCAACAATCGTTATTCCGAGAGCATCAGAAACAATATCTTTTTAAGAAAAAGCATATAATGTTTTATAAACAAAGACGTTAAAACCTATACGATAATCTCCTAGAGCTCTAACCTTATAGATGGTAAAATGAACATCGACACGTAGCATTAAAATAATGAACGAAATCGCTCTTTCATCTTTAGGGGTTGATCTTGCTGTGATGCTGCAAGTGAATGGCGAAAATCATTTTAGAAATATAGCTAACGACGCATGGCCACTTGTTGAAGAACTTATTCGCTTCCCATACTATAGAATGATTCCGCTTTCCATTTTCCCAGGCTATAATTTCGCAATGTCGGGCCGAGTCGGACCTCTATATGCTGCTTGCTTATTTGCTGATGTCCTCATAATAGACGAACTAACGCGCCCATTATTACGGCGCAAGGATGGAATTCTATTTAGACAGGTGATTGAGTTCCTTGACGCTCTTCAATCTTCTGGACGACTTAAAGAAGAATCTTACCAAAAAATCCTATATAAGAAATGGGATCTTATTGAGAACGAGGTGCGGCGTCAAATTAAATATCCGATGAACTGGCGTGATGCGATTATTAACGCCGAAGATTGGCGGGTGAATGTTGAACATGGTTCTCCTCTTGACTACGTTTTATCAAGATCATACGATCAAAATTCCGCTTGTTATCGAGAAGAACCTTTTGTCGATAATATTTTCAAACTCACAATGTCTTTACCCGGTGGAGCTCGGTCCCTTTTGAAACTTTGGAAGAAAAGACTCTCAAAACCATATAGAAGACTATATCGAGCAACTGTCGAGTCATATCTTTATCATGTAAACTCAATGAGGATATTGAGTAACGAAATCGGGGTTCCAATGATTGATTGGCCTGATACGAAGGGATTCTATCCGCGATCGTTAGATTATAAGGAAGATGATACCAAGTTATTAGAAGTATCAGATGGACAATTTCTTCTAAATTTACTTTTCCCCTGTTTTAAACCAAAGAACGTTAATAAATTCGTCAAATCACTCGATCGACCGGAGATCGATGAGTTTCGGAAGATAATTAGAAATGAAAAACGCGTTGATGAGGCTTTAGCCCTGGAAATAATCCGTAATATTCTCGATGCCGAAATCGCAGCAGGTTTCAGGCATTCTGTCACGGGATTTGCAACTTTGCCCCTTGGTTTTATTCCATATATTGGCACGCCAATTCAAAAAGGAGCAGAAGTCACCATTAATCATTTTCTAAATATTAAACATAATAAGCGATATGGGTGGTTTCATATATTCGCAGACTTGATAAAATAATACGATATAATATTCTTGTTCTTTTGATAACGACGAACGCTAAGAAATAACGTCAATTTATTTTTTCTTCTATGCCATTTTCTAATCTTCCGATCATGCCACGATTCTTCCATTCCCTCACCGTATCTGCGTCACGCTTACAGCCGAGTTCTGACTTTTTTCAATTTTTCCGCTCTACGACTTGTCTCGGACGTTCTGAAAAGCCGTTTATAATACGATATTCAGCCGCCAGCGCCTTTCGCTTGCCCAAGGCGACTTGCCCGGGATGTCCTGAAATTATATCCAGAAATCTTTATTCAGTCGCCCGGCGCAAATTGGAACCTATTTGGCGGGTTGACCATTTTCTGATATCGAGGTAATCAAAAATTCACTTCACAAATTGTAAATTGATCGCGGGCAAGTCACTTCGACTCGATTTACCGTCTTGGATTTTCTTTAGTGAACCACCTATTCTGTCCGCCGTGTTTGTCATATCCATGGTAATTGTCCTTGAACTGCTTCATGGAAGAGACATGCTGGGCCATGATGATTACCGCGTCGCTATTCGTGGGCAACGTATCTTCGTCGAGAAGTTCAAGGAACTCGAAAGTCGGCTCGGTGGCCAACAAAGCCCTGATGCGGCTGAGAATTTTGTTGGCCGCGCGGACCTTCAGTTTATTGAGCGGTTCATCCTGCTTTTTCTTGGTGAATTCCTTCACCTCACCAAGCACCGAGTGCAACAGCGGAGCGAGTAGATCATGCTCCTGCGCTTGGGCTTCCGAAATAACGGGTTCCTTGCTTGTCTTTGACATGCTCATTTCTCCTTGAGTTTCTTCGGCGGGGCGGTCTGTATGCTCTCTTGGCTACGATCTGTACGCCAATACCAGAGGTCTCCGTCGAAGTGAATATTGTCAGCGCGATACTTCTCCAAGCAGTTCAGGTACTGAGCCAAGATCAGTATCACGTCGCTGGTTGTTGGCAGGCTGTTTTCGTCGAATGAGTCGAAGTCTACGAAGGGCCTGTATGCATCATTAAGCAATCTATTCGCGGCCTGAACGACTTTGTTGATTAGTCCAAGCTTGAACTTGTTAACGGCATCGTTTGGGGTTTTCCGTGCTAGAGCGGCGACCTCTTCGTGAAGCGCCTCCATTTGAGCCTGCGTCTTCTCGAACGCATCAACGTCTTTTCGCTTCATCATCCTACACCTCAGCCGGGACAAGCCCGGGTAAACTCAACGTACTTCTTTTTTATCACGTCGATAGGGAGTCTCTGCTTGCTTTCGTAAAGCTGGCACATCATCGCCGCGTCGGAGTCGTCCAGGATCAAGATGCAGCGTCGTTGTCCGGCCCAGAGGTCGATGGTGTTGCGGAACATTTGTTTGGACGGTGGGTTGCGAGTAATGATGATTCCAAACCGCCCGAACTGGTCCTTGAGATACCTGTTGATCTGATTAATGTGCTCCCGCTCGATCTCCTTGACGTTCTTCAGCTCTACGACCATTTGACGGCAGTCGTACTCATCGTAAATGTCTCTGAGGAAGTCATATGATCGGTTGTTGTAGAAAATCAGGTCTCTGATGAGCACGCCGGAATCGACACGGCTCTGTTCGGCTGCGAAATCAAGTTGAGGGTAGAGGAGCGATGCCATCAGTTGGCATATAGCGTCTTCGTATTTCTTATCGGCGGCATCCTGTGTCCCGCTCGACAGTTTCTGGATGGTTGAGAGCTTTCGCCTGACTGAGAAAACGGGTATCGGCGAGAAGAGAGGGTCGTTGTGGCAGTCTGCCTGCGTCCTTTCCTTCTCCTGCACGTAGGTCTCGACAACGCCGTAGTTCTGACGGTTGTACGTGAGTACAGCAATCCGGCCCCCAGCGGCGGCAACGCTTGCACTCGATGAGATGGGGAAATGGCGGTGATAGTAGTCGTCGTAGCCGATCCACGGGTCGAGTCGCAACCAGCGCTTCGGAACAAGCAGCAGTGGGGACTTCGTCGTTGGCAATACAGGCAATTCCACGGTTTCTCGGACGAAGAGGTGCGTGTCGTAGGCATAGACATCCATCTGGCACTTCTCACGCGGGATACCGAGGAGGTTGCATTGTTGAATCGTATAGTCAATAAGCCATGACGAAATGAAGTTGCAGGCGATGTCACTCACCCGATCCTGCGCAATGTGGTCTACCAACAACTGAATCTCCTCGAAATGGACGAAGCCTGACACCTGCACTTGGGGGATAGTCGTGAACAGCGAGAGGACATCGTCAGCGGTCTTTCTTCCGATGAGCTTCCCTATTCTACTTTTCGAGTCCCCAAGCCCGACGGCATTACATTCTGAGAGACGTATTAAGGAGTCGGCAGCCTGATCTGGGTCGCCTTTGTTTACGAGGAAGCCGAGGTGATTGAAGGAGTTGGTCATAGCCGTGTGAAGCGCCTTGTCTTGAAGCGATGGCGATCTCCACAGCAGGAAGGGATCGAGGTAAAGCGGGATGTCTTCATCCAGGTATGGAATGGCGAAATCCACATCCGCCTGTGTGAACGGCAATTTGTGGTAATCGTTCAGTCTCGGTTTGATGATTGCCAAACGCGCTTCCTTCGTCCCTGTGAAGATGCTAGCCGAACTATGCTTCCTGATTCTGCTCCTTCAGGCGAGACGTCGACCGAGGATGCCCGGCTGTCCACTCCTGCTCGAATCCGATGGCCAGCCCCAGTTACTTCATAGTCGAGTTCAGTTTCACAAGAGTATAGGCTTCCTTTAGGGTAAGGAAATTGCTTTTTCACGCTCCACAACATTTCTTCCTAATAAGCGTGGAATAGATACCGCCCTTCACGAAAAGAGGATAATCCCGGACGCAGATCAAGTCAATAACAAGAAATTTGCCACGAAAGAGGCCGGGCTGGCTAGCTCAGCAATCTGGACGACTGATCTCCTCCTTGCCCTGGGTGTCCCGAAATTATATCCGGAAATCTTTATTCAGCCGTCGGCGCCGCTATTCCTGTTTTCCCCTCGACGACTTGCCCAGGATGTTCTGAAACCATTTCTAATACTCGATATTCAGCCGCCCGCCGCCGCTCTCTCGCTTTGCCTAAGAGGAGTTGCTAAAGTTGTTTTGAAATCTTTCTCAATAATAATAAGTAACCGATTCCACCGACTTATGATATTATGCCCTCTTTTGGAGAAAGCATGGCTACAAGAAAAAAACGAATCAATAGACAAGACTCCCGGCTCCGCGATCTTGAAATCGTAAAACTTAAACTCAATGGAATGACAGGAGCGGACATCGCGCGCAAGTACAAGATTACGAGCGGCAGGATTACTCAGATACTGCATCGGATCGCTGCGCAGCTCGCTCCGCGTACATTTAAACCTTAATATTTTCTACACAGATATAAAACCGCCCGACGCCGCTCTCTTCCCCCCGAGACGACTTGCCCCGGGTGCCCTGAAACTACATCCAGAAATCAATCTTCAGCCGCCCGGCGCTGTCCGCTTCCCCTCTCCTCCTCGCCTTAGATGTTCTGAACCCTTATATAGAAATCGATAATCAGCCGCCGGTGCCGCTTTCTTGCTCCGAGACGGCTTGCCTGAGATACTCTGAATCAAAGTCTATTAATCCATATTTAGAATATATGACGGTCGGTTTTTAGCCTCCCGAATTTACGTGTCGCTGCGGGAAGGAAAGTCGGATGAGCAGGGGGAGGCGGAAATCCTCGCACAAAGGCGGCGTCTGCACTCTTCGCTTGGCGATGATGGTCAATTCCGACAAAATTCATCAGTACACATTCATAAAATGAAGATTCTAAGGCAAAGCCAACCAGACTCCCCGAGAAAGTGTATCCAATCATCACGATATTTATGATCGGGATTTATTGAAAAAATTGACTTTGGGCACCGAAATAGATGAGAATAGCCGCAAAGAACAGTTCTTCAATATACCGCAAGAAGGGTCCTATGATACTTATTGAATGGAGAGGGGATCAGATTTCTAGCATTTAAGAATATATTCGCAACAGGGAAAAATGAAAAAATATGCTTCACTTTTAATAGGATTCGTCATGATATCACTTCTTCTTCCCGGCAGCGTCATTGCCAAGGTATATTTTTTAGGCGTGGGAGCTACCGGAGGCAGAATCAGCAAGACGAGTTATGGATTAGAAGTGGGATTCATCCCCCAAAAAACCAACACATTAATTTGGTTGGGAGGCGGATTTATTATTGGATCTTACGAACTAATTGAGCACGGACGGGATGTGCTAGGGCTCGGATTTTATTTTGATAAGGAGCGGTCAGAGAATGAGGGATTTGTAAGCTTAGGATTAGGTATTCTAAAAAGTTTTTTTTTAGTCATAACTCCAGCTTATTCCGTGGTGACTGAGTCTTCGACTTTATATAGTGGAAATGAGTCAAGTCCAGGCTGGGGCAAGAAGGATGTAGAAACGAATTTCGGCATATCCGGACAATTAAGATTTGTGGAGGATAATTTCATTGTTGGCGTGGGCTATCATTCGAGGCGCGGTCTGATCGGGGTGATCGGTTTTTCGTTTTAGCTTTTAAATTCAAATCGACAAGCAGAAAGTCTTCCGTATCATAAAATCCTAAATAAATGGGAGATCGGAAAGGAAATTAGCATTCATTCCCTCCCCTCTTCGCCCCAAGTGTCCTGAAATTATATCTAGAAATCCATATTCACCCGCCCGTCGCCGCCCTCTGTTTTCCCCTCTCCTCCTTGCCCTGTGAGTGTCCTGAAATTAGATCCAGAAATCTATATTCAGCCGCCGACGCCGCTCTCTTGCCCCGAGACGACTTGCCAGGGATGTTCTTAAGCTACGCCTCTAGGAAAAAGTGACTCAGGCAATCCCGCCCTCAGCTCGAACGAAAGATAAAGTTGGCAGAAGTCTGCTATACAAACTTAACTAGGATTATCCAGCACCTTCAGAAGAGCTATAGTCTGCACCGGATCGTGAAAGTACGCCCGAGTAGCCTCCTCATTGGTCGCCACTACGAGTAGATCCTCGTGTATATTTCATCAAGTAACAATAACGTATTCTATCAGTCTCGACGGTCTTTGGTAGCCTGGGATGGGAAGAGAACTTTAAAGCATTTTCCTTTTCCAGCTTGAATGGGAGAAACATAGTCATCCCCGCCAAATTAGCAGCTACGCCTAGCACTTGCCCAGGTGCAACCACACCTTTTTCATATGCATGGATGGTTTCTTCCCCGCCGACGCCCTTCTCGATCGTGAGCGGAGGCAGATGATTAGCGACGTCATCCTCGTTGTATAAGAACGAAGCTCCAGGGCTAAGGCTCGCCATCAGTTCTTCGCCCTGGTCCCCTGCCGATTCCTTGCCGCTTCCTTCTCGAATTGTCGGGGATGGCCCTTCCTCGGGCAATAAGAACCGAACTTTTTGTAGCCTTCCGACGGTCTCTCCCCTATTTACAAAGACGCCTTCATCCACCTCGACTCCGGGAAGTTTTCTAATATCCATTAGGTTTTCATTGGGGACACCAGGACTCCTCAACTGTCCTTCTCTTCTTTCGAACGTACCCCCCTTCAGACCCTCCAGCCGCCCATTTAGAACTATCCTCCCACCATCAAGGGACCCTGAATACAGAACAAGTCTGCCTTGATCTTGATCACCGGCCAGTGGCGCTAGGATGGCGAAGGAGCGTTCCCCAGTAGATTCATAGGCGGAGTCTAGTTCAAGCTCCCCACACCAATTTAGGTTGGTGTCAACGTATTGCACGTTGAAGGATAGGCCATTCGCCTCCACGTCCTGTGTACCCAGCCTCACTCTGACACCGATCACCCCCGGCTCAGCTATTCTGTATCCTTCGACCGGGGTGCCTCTCACCGCGCCCACAAGCGTGAGTTTTTCCGATTTTTCGGAGGCAATAGCGACTTTGCACCAGAGCATGTTCGCGGGCCCTCGAACGTACCACTTGACTGGAAGTTCCTCATCTACCCCTGTCCGACCCCTCTTCAAATATCCAGACTTGACCTCCTCACCCGCGTATTTGACCAACTGGAACCCACGCTCAATGTGCACCCCCTCAGCCGAGTGAGCGGGTGAGACGCCGGATTCTAGAACATGCCGCAACGTGCCCTTCACCTTGCCATCCCTGGTAAACTCCATCCAACCCTCCCCATGGGATATTTGCCAGCGCCCTTTCAGTTTACCAGGCAATCCTCTTCCGCAACCCATGCTTCCAATCATTACCCAACATGCCGCTCCGCACATACAAATGAACATCATTCGCCGATGACGGATTTTACTCATTGCTCAGCCCTCCATTACACGAAATCTGCCCAGTCCAGCCCACATCGGAGTTAAACCTTTCCGACACCTATCACGCTTTCATATAAAGTCTCGTTTATGATCGATATCTCGATTTGGATCATTGTACTATTTATGGATTGTCTTCGGTTTCGCTGAGATCCTGCCTCTAATTCTTTAATCCTTCTCGTAGCTCGTCTGACATCATTCATCAAATGACCTCCAGCCCGACCTACGAACTCCTTGTACAAGGCTGCTGCTCGATCAAGAATCCCTCCCTCGTCGTACACCTCAGCCAGCTCCATCACTTCACGCCAAACAAGAACCCGTTGGTTTCACCTTCCTTTTTCAGTACAACAATGCCTCTGCCAGTGTTCCATTTCAAAATATCGGCATCTTTAAACGGTCCAAATTCCCATCCCTTGCCTTCTACAAACCGTCCTGCAAGATGGCCCCATGAGAACTCGAGTGGATCAGCCGGGTGGCTATAGATCTCAACTGAGGGGCCGGAGGGTAACGTAATTATCCCCTTCGGGTACTTCGCCTTGAGGTTTGGTGTTCCAGAATAGAACGCCATGACCTGGTTAATCGAAAAACTCTCCTCCACATCTTGCAATCGCAGTCCGAGCCAGGTTGAGATCTCGGGTATTGGGCCAAACCATTTAAGACCCTTGAGATCGGGATAGGATGACGAGAGACCTTCGAGTTTGATCGATTTCTGATCCGATGTCAGCGTCCCGTGCACCAATTTCTTCACATCGCTCCAATCCACCAAACTGTCGAGTCTGGCGGATGCTTCTGCCGCCGCGTGAGTACCCTTGTGTTTCTGGACGAAGGCCATATAGCTCTGCACCGTATTCTCTTTCTTACATTCCTCGAATACGAGAGTAGCGAGCCTTTCTCTCGCCTCCGTGGCTGAAGGTGTATCCTTGTACTTGTTAAGGAATTCTTGATATGCCACAATGGAGTCGGATCGTCGGGCCTGATCGAATGACAATTTAGCGAGTCGCGAGCGAGCTTCGGTGGAGTATTCGGACCGCGGATTTCGTGCTAAGAAATCCTCGTAAGCCCCGATGGTATTGACCGAGGATGCCTCTCGCCATTGATTTTGAATGGATGCGCAGCCCCAAAAATGCAAGATTATAAGGATTGCGCCTAGAATGCCATACCTATACCTCGTTCTGTTCATCATCGTTCTCCTTTCTATTATGCCCAACTATTAATATACAGCATGCTGTATTTGATATAAATTTCCCCCTGCGACCGTCGCATATTACATGACTTCATTTAATATCACCGAAAACTACAGTATTACCTTAAAAAGGGATCAGAGTTTCCTTTTCTTCGGCGCACCGGCTTCCCTCCCTTTCAGATCGGAATCGAAACATCCCCTCACATAAAAAGGATAAGCCCGGATGCAGATCGAGTCAAGAACAAGAAATTTGCCACGAAAGAGGTCGACAGACCAGATCAGCGAGCAGGACAACAAAAAATCGCTCGAAAACAATAGGACTTCATATCCTTCTCGAAATCGCCGGTCATGAAAAATACTCCGCCCGCTCTTTGGCCGCCATCAAGGCGACCTCGGTGAAGACTCGGGATAGCAGGGGCTTTTCTGCAATGAACTTCAACTTCAGGTGGTCGATGATCAAGCTTATCTAGCCGCCAAGCATAAGCTAAAAACGGCAATTATGGCGTCGTACAATAAGATGCCAGCCTGAAGTTCTCCTTCCCCTCCTCCTCTCCTCCTTCCCAGGGATGTTCTGAAACTTCGTCTATTTTTAAAGAATTTACCACCAGCTCCGCTCTCTGTCTTTTTCTCTCCCTCTTGCCCTTTGTGTCTCGAAACAATATCCACAAATCAATATTCAGCCGCCGGCCTGCTCTCTTGACCCGAGACAACTTGCCCGGGGTGTCCTGAAACATCATCTATTGAATACAAAAAAAAGCCGCCCCGGCGCCGCTCTCTTTTGCCCCGAGACGACTTGCCCGGGATGTTCTGAAACCACGTCCAAAAATCAATATTCAGCCGCCCGGTGCCGCTCTGCTTTTTCCCCGAGACGACGTGCCCGACTATGTTCTGAAACCAAGTCTACAAATCGCAATTCAGCAGCCGCCACCTCCACTCTCGACGACTTGCCCAACAAAACCTTAATCCACGTTTATAAATCAATAATCAGCCGCCACCGCCTTTTCCTTTTTCCTCGATGACTTGCCCAGAGTGTTCTGAAACTACGTCTTGAAATCTATAATCAGCCGCCACCGCCGATTGCTGGCCCTCCTGCAAATTGACAACTTTTCAAAAATATTACAATATTGAATTAATTGTTAAAAGAAAAGCAAGTATAAGGAGGCTAAATATGAAAGCATATAAGGTAATAGGTGTTTTTATTGTAGCCTTATCCATCGTTTTTTTTATTTACTCTACATTATGTGCGAGTAAATTGTATGCGATAGCCGGTCAAGATATAACCGACAAAGTCAAGTCAGATACCAATATCATCAGTGATTATCTCACATTAATTGTCTGGATAGTCAACCGCGCAAGAATTTCACCCGAGGCCTGGAAAACAGGGAGCGCTATTTTAGATAAACATGGGCTTGAAGAAGCCATAGTGAAGGGATCTGTTATGATGCCCGAATCTTTTCAGATGATATTGGTTAGCAGCGGGTTTGCTTTCAAGTTTGGAGCTGCTTGGGTTGACCCACTTCCAGAATTTCTCGACCGCAGAGGTGACTTCCCTCCAATAAAGGTAAGGAATGGTTCTGTTTCACCTGTAGATGATAAAGTTAGCCTTCAGATTAACATAGGAAATGGCACCGAGGTCATAATTGACGGCGGTGGCTATGCTTATAAGGGCGGCAAATGGAAAAAGGTTTAATATAAATGGTCGAACATATTACTAAAGAAACAGCTGACAAGCATATGGGGAGAGCAGTTTCCTTTTTTACGCCGAATGGTTTTCTCTCTTATTAAGCGGTAGTGTAAAAAAAACTGTGTAAACCTCCTTGAACGGGTAAAATAAATCAAGGAGGTTCCATTGGCTCTTGACCGAGATGAGCTGAAAAAGTTGCTTAAGGCGAAGGGCGTTAAATCCCCGGATGATTTTAACGCCTTCATGCGGGAGGTCAGCAAGGAGGTCGTCGAAACGCTCTTCGAGGGAGAGCTGACTGATCATCCTAGAGCCGGCGAAAAGCAAAACGAAATTATAGAGCGAACTATTAATAAATCCGCCGAAGGCTGGAAGCATAACTATAGTTCAATTATGAATCTTTCAAAGCTATTTTCGCAAATGCTGCAATCATAGAATCCTTGTCATCTAAAGCTCTTACCAATGTTTTAACTGCCTTATCATCCCTGATTTTGCCAAGTGCACCTATAATGCTTCGTCGGATTTCGCTGAAATGCTTAATCTTATATTGCGCTCCAAGGCCAATTTCATCTGTCCTTAATGCAAATAAGGCAAAAGCAAGCGGATCAACAGCGTATTTATCACCTATCTCACCGAGTCCCCAGGCGGACCGCGATCGGATATACCAAAATTCGTTTTCATCAAGCAGAGCACGAATAAACGCATCTATAGCTCGCTTATCCCCTATTTGACCAAGTGCAGTTCCTGCGCTCTCGCGTGATATGCTGCTTTCATTTTTTGATGAAAAGAATTCAATTAATTTTTCAACAGCTTGACTTCCTATTTTGACAAGCTCTCTGCGACTGTTTTCTCTAAGAGTTTCAGACTTAAGTCCATGTATAAGGTTTTGAATCCTATCTTTGAGGGATAGTTCACTTTGTTCGACCTCTTTAAGCAATTGCTCATGCTTCATCAATGCTGCTCTTTGTTCTTGTTCAATCTTCGCCATTCGGTCTTTAACAGCCTGTTCACCCTCTTCTCCTATCGGGATTCCCGCATATTTCAGTTTCCCGAGTGCCATCGCCGCCGTAAATTTTAGGCGTTCATCGCGAAGCGCGAGAGTCAGGGGAGCAACTGCACGATTATCTTCCAACTTCCCAAGAGCATGCGCTGCCTCATCTCTTACTTTCTGGTCGTAGTCGTCTAAGGCAGCAACCAATACATCAAATGCTCTACTCTCCTTAGATTCGCCTAAAGCTTTGGCCGCTGCCCAACGGCTTTGATCCCAGCAGACTGATCCCTTATATCCGAGAATCGAAATCAACGCCTCTATCCCCGCATCGCCAAGGGATGCTAGGGCATTTGTCGTGATCGATGCATCAACGGGAGGCCCGTTCTCTAAAGCGTACATTAAAGGGCCAACTGCACGATTATCTTTCAACTTCCCAAGACCGCGCACGGCTTCATCTCTTACTTTTTTATCATCATCGTTTAAAGCGATAAGGAATGCATCAAATGCTCTACTTTCTCTAGCATCGGCTAATGTTTTGGTCGCTGCCCAACGGCCATCGGAGAGTAATGCTTTAGTCTTGAGAATTGAAATCAATACGTCCGTGCCAAGCCCGCCAATGGAAGAGAGAGCATTTGTAACTATCGATGCATCAACAATTCTATTTTTCAAAACGTGCATCAAGGGATCAACAGCTCTAACGTCTTTCAATTTTCCAAGAGCTCTCACCACTTCTTCTTTGATAGCTAATTCAAAGCGTTGGCTTACGAGCGCAGCTATTAAGGGATTAACCGCTAGATCACCCAGTTCGCCAAGAGCTTTTATGGCCTTTGATGAATTTTTGTCATTTCTATTCATTCGAACAACAAGCATGCGCATCCTAAATATTTTGTATATATTCATATCTTGCCCTAAAGATATCTGAAATAAGACATTAGGAAAAAGAAATCTTTTTTCCGCTTCGATAGCTGAATGAGCGTTTGTGCGCTGGCTTAGAGCGCGGCGAGGACAAAGAATTTGCTTTTTCGCTCAAGGCAAAGATCCCTCCCGCAAAGCTCGGAATCAATATCACCCTTCACAAAATAAGTGTATTCCCGGCTTCTGTTCGATGTCAATAACAAGAAATTTATCACGAAAGTAGCCAGCGGGTTGACTCAGCAAGCCCGATGACCGATCTCCTCCTTGCCCTGGGTGTCCTGAAACCGCGTCTTGGAATCTATATTCACCCGCCCGGCGCCGCTTTAATCGAGACGACTTGCCCCGGGATGCTCTTAAACTACGTCTTGAAATCTCTATTCAGCCGCCGGCGCTGTGAGTGTGCCTTCCTCTCCTCCCCCCTACCCGGTCATCCTCGTTGCGGATGAAGAACCAGGAAAGGCGACGGTAGCATTGCAAGAGACGGCGACGTTCATTAACCCTACAGGACAACCCAATCCTTCATTGCTCCGGCGAAGTCCTCCGAATAACCGGTGTGGGCGGTACAGAGCAAAGAAATACCCCTCAACTGTGAGAGTCGGAGAATCGATTCATGCTGCTTTGTCTTGTTGAGCTGCATGAATCCCCTATCCATGACAACTTTCCCTTGTTTGAGATTCAAGATGTCACCAACGACCAGAACGGAGTTGTTGATAAGATACGACATCGATCCCACGGTGTGACCAGGGGTCGACAAGCATTTGACCGAGGTGTTGCCTATGGTGAGAATCTCGTTCTCATCGAGGAGTTCATGCTTGACTAGTAATGGTTTGTTGTACACCAAGCCGAAAAAACGAGGCGTGGTGTGGTCGAGCATGGCAACTTCGGCCTTCGGCAAATAGACCTTCGCGTCGGGAAACGCGGCAAGACCTCCGACATGGTCTCGGTCTGAATGCGTCAAGAGGACATGTTTGACTCTTTTCGGATCGACTCGAAGCTTTTCGAGTTCCGCGAGGGTTGCTTTGGAGTTTGTGCCAGTGTCGAAGGCGATCAGCGACTCACCGGCATCGAAGAGATACATCGCAACAAATCCCAGTTTGACGAATAAAAGGTTCGATGATATGGAACCGTTCGGCTGCCTTATGTCTGCCACTTGAACCTCCTCAGGGCTTACTTGAAGTTACTGACGCTATCGGACACCGCTAGCGGTCGGCCATGAATCGACGCGAAGCTCGCGTCCTGGACTTGCTTTCCGATAGCCCAAACAGAAAGTATTCCGATTTGACCTATTTTCTGTCAGCCTATCGCTGAGCGAGTAACCTTGACCTGCCCTCCGATCAATGTACCACCTCTGAAATGTGATTTTCAAGTATTGCGACTGCCGTTCACTTTCCCTCCCTCTTTTTCCCCGCTATTCCATTATTTCTACCCTTTTCCTCTTTGCCCTTGATGTTCTGAAACCGAATTTAGGAATCGATATTCATCCGCCCGACGCCACTCTCTTGTCCCGAGACGACTTGCTTCCTCCTGGATCTGGCTTTCTTCCTATTTTATCTCGATTTGACATCCCATCTTTTCATGATCTATCATCCATAATAATGGGACATAGAAAAAGGTTTTCGCCATGGATCACGTTCTTGCGGCCTCATGCTAGGCAGGGCTCGATTCTAAGTTCAAGCAGTTACGCATGCAAGTGCTGATTTTGCCAGTAAGAAGCAACTGATGTTTTTCTTGGGTTCGACGCATACTCGAGATATAAGGGCCAATAATTGAAAAAAGGAGAGCTGCCATGAAACTAATTCATAAAAAATTAATTTCGCTTTTATTCTTTATCATATTAATCTTTAATTTTGGCTGCAATAAGGACAAAAGAGATTGGACTAAAGCCGAGCAACAACGCACGATTTCTGCATTTAGGGATTATTTAAATATGCATCCTCAAGGCAAATTCGTTCCAGCTGCAAATAAACAATTAGAAGAATTAGAATGGAATGATGCTGTCGAAAAAAATACGAAAGAATCTTATAAGACATTTTTATTAAAACACTCCGAGGGTAATCTAGCAGCAAAGGCAAAAGATAAAATTGAATATATTGAAAAAATCGAATGGGATGATGTCATTAATTTACAAACGAGCGATGATTCCTATAAGAATTATTTGCATGAAGAATATCCCGAATCTAAGGAAAGCCAAGAAGCTGTTCTTCAATCAACTCTGCAAATCATCATATCAGGAGGTTTAAGTCTTAAAACCGCCGTTTTATCCAAGATCGAGCCAAATATTTATCAGATCGGAAAGACTAACAATTCCATTATCTCCGGGAACGTTGCCGTTTTTGCTTATGGTTGTTCTTTCTTTACTTTCCCTGTGTCAAAACCCACAGCCTTTGCCTTTGATAAATATGTTAAGATCGATCCCCCCAAAAAGGAAGCCTATTTTTCCCCGAATTGGAAACGCCCCTCATTGCTGAAAGTAGCTTCCGTAGCAGAAAAAATGGAAAATTATGGGATTGAGGTCCAGAAAGCTTATAGGTTTGGAGTTATCGAAAATGGTTCTTATATAGTCGGCGTTCGGCTTGTCAATAGTAATTTAGAGGACGTTTTACCAGCAATTGACGCGGGGCTTCAAGAAGTCGAATTTGATATTCCTGAATCCGTCGGAGGTATCAAAATCGGTCAAAAATCTGACGATATTTTTGTCATCAAAGGCCGAACCCTGGGACATCGATTATTCATGGAATTAGGTTTTAAATTGACAAAACGAGAGAATAGAAAATATGAAATGAACGAGATAAAAAGACAAATAATAAATCTTGGAAGTACGCCACTTCAATTGAAATAAGCCATCGAGGCATTGACGTGGCTCTTCGCCCGACAATATACGAATTCGTGAAATATCTGTTGGAATTGCCGCTCACCCTCCAAGACTTGCTTGGGGTATCCTGAAACCGCGTCTATAAATCAATATTCATCTGCCCGGCTCCGCTCTTTCTTCCTCGATGACTTGCCCGGGATGGTGATTTTCTAAAGAACAAGAGGATGAATGCGGCGATGAGCGTTTCTCAATTAGCATAAAGATCCGGAGCCAAATCTGATAATCCGCCTGTTTTATGCCGCGTCATATTAATTCGGGAGGCTGTCGATTCTACCTCCATGCGCCTCTTTATCAATAAAAGCTTTTGAATACTTGTAAATCTGGTATACTATTTATAATTCTCTTGCGCCGGCTAGAGAGGGCCCTGCCTAAACCCCCTATTGCTTACCTCGGCCGGCCTTGCCTTATCGCCAATTCTTTGTGCAAAAAGCCAGAACTGCAACAGAATGAATTCACTAATAAATGAATCTTCTCTCTTATTCACAGGTTTATTAACAATGATTGTGGATATCTCATCCCGTATCCACCTTTTCAACTTCGCCCTCCCCCTCCTCTCATTGCCCTGGCTATCCTGAAATTATATCCAGAAATCAATAATCAGCCGCCCGACGCCGCTTCTTCATTTTTCCCCCTCCCAAACGTCGAATTACCCTTTATGTTCTAGAATCACATTTAGAAATCAATATTCAACCGCCCGTCGCTATTCGCTTGCCCCGAGACTTGCTCATGCTTTTTTATGCTGAAAAAGAAATCCAAACGCTCGCTTTCTATAAAGGCCCTGGTTTGTCCTTAAAGATCTATGGGCTTCTCGCCGAATTGAGATTGTGCCGTATCAGGGCGTGAAGATAAAAAGGAGTCCGTGATGGTCTCGCCCGGCTTTCTTAAGAGGGATACGCTCCCTCTAAAATAAACGATTCTTGACGTGACCAATAATTCCGATCTCACCATTTTTTCTTTAAAGACACTTTAAATGTATCAACGGGAATTTTATACGTTAGATTCACTCTCACTGAGCGCTTAAAATAAAAATACCAACATATAATAAATATTGATCTCCATAATGCAATTTTAACTAGATTAGCAGGATTAACAATAATGAATTGAGGAATCAAAGTAATCATTAATATTTGAATTCCTAAACATATAAGTAAGTATTTCTTTGCAATTTTTACTGCTCGAGGACGAAGCTTAATAAGAGCGATCCCTGTATATATCCCATAAATCAAAAGGCCAATATCTATAAATCCTATGCCAAGCATATTCATAAAGTTAGTATTGTTGGACAAGTCAATTTTTATCTCTTTGATATTTTTAAAATTATTTATATCTAGTATTATTCCGACTATCGGCGAAACCAAAATGATGTATAAACAAAATAATAACAGCCAACCTCCAACATTCGTATACTTAAATTCTTCTTCATTTTCGTATGTTTTCCCAAACAGTAATGTATTTATTTTGCCCATGAATATTTCCCCCTATTTCAAGGCTCATTCCTTCCAGCAAACGATGTTCCTTTGAACATCCCTTTCATTCTTCGCAAAGAAATATAAACCACAATTCAAAAAGAAGTCAATGCAATAGTCATCATAAATTGATCGCATTAAATCACTGAACTTTTCCCCCTCTTCCCCTACTACAAATCATTATTCACCCGCCCGGCGCCGCTCTCTTGCACCGAGACGACTTGCCCAAGATGTTTTGAAACTAAGACTAGAAATCGATATTCAGCCGTGAATATTCCAAACAGGCTGCGATGGCCTCCTAAGTCGGCCTACCACATATTACGTATAATTCTTGTTTCATATCAGAGGATGTGGTCAATTTCAAAATTCCCCCACTTTTCTCTCAAATATTCAGCAACAAGCCGCCTATGGCAGTAATGAGGCTTGTCTTCGCTACAAAGAAGGCAGCAGTCGGATATAAGATCTCTAGCAATTGTTCTTTCGACCTCACGGTGTTTCATGAGATCCAGAAATTCACGCTCATAAGATGGCCAATCTACTTTTTTCTTCTTGTAGCGGTCAAGCAAGTCATGAGTTGGCGCGAGTTCAAGAACGTGCTTATAGTCCATATTACATATTTCGCGGAGAAAGAATTGGAGATCATTCCGTTTGGCGAATCCCGCAAGCTGTGAAACATTATTGAGTCGCACATCTACGACCCGCTTTGCTCCCGATTGTTTGAGTTTTGAAAAAAACGCGTCCGCTGATTTCTTGGTAAATCCAATCGTAAATATCCTCATTCTAACTCCTCGTCCGAGTGTCTCAGATATTCTGTGTAGGGTCCTTTTTCTTATTTAAACCTTTTTCCCATACGATCTCAAATAAAATCAATATTCAACCGCCTGCGCCGCTTCCTAGTTTTCCCCCGACGACTCACCCCGGATGTCCTGAAATTATATCCAGAAATCTATATTCATCCGCCCGCCGCCGCTCTTCCTGTTTCCCCTCGACGACTTGCCCTAGATGTTCTGAAACTTCATCTGCAAATCATTATTAATCAGCCGCCAGCGCTATCTTTTCCGCTTTCACGATGTCTTTAAATTATCAAAATAACTTAGGCTACTTCGTTAATCAAACTACTATTTGGGATTATGCAAACAAAGCCCTAAAATTATTCCTTGGCAAGTTCGATAGCATCAACCAGATCTAATGGAATTGACTGAATTGGAAGTTGCTCGTTTATTAAAACATTTGGTATATCAGTGATTGGTTTTTTTATCATATCAAGAGTGTTAATGATTCTATTTAAGCGTATAGACATTAAAATATACAACACAAACAAATTTAGCGATTCATAATGGGTTACTATGAAACACAAAGCATAAAAGTAAATTCCAATATTAAGCTTAAACAATATGTCTTCGGCGTTTCTTATTTTCTCTTTATCTTCAAGATATTTCTTCATTTTTTTCTTATAATCTTCTGTGAACGAAAACCCCAAATAATTATTTACTAGCGCAATTCGAGCACAATCATTCTCTGATAAAATAATTTTTCCGTCTAATATAGCACACCACAATTCTTCGAACTTGGGTTTCCACCCATCTTTACTCATCGGCAATGTCCTAAACAACTTGATAAACTCCTCTTGCTTATTCTCTAAAATATTATCAAGGGCAACAATCGTAATACTACAAGGAGAGCATTCCCTTAACGAAATATCAAAAGCATCAAATATTTCGAATCCCCCTTTATCGCAAATCTTATAGATTCTACAACCTTGTTGAAAAAAATAATTGCTAATGGAAAATATATGATTACGCCTCAAGGGCCAATCAAAAGAATAGATATCTACTTTACCTTGATGAAGTACGAAATCCTTACACGGAACGTCAGGAAATGAAGTTTGATTAGCTAAATCTAGCAGTTTTGCTTCGCCAATAACATAACTAAAATAGTTAGGGATAAAATATTGGCCACTAATGCATTCCCATTGCGGCGAAAAATAACTTAATATGAAATTTGTTATTTCTATGATCTTGTTTTTCTCTTCTTCTAATTCCGTTCTCGCACTTGATAGTTTCCTGTCTATTAGCTCTAATTTATCGAGCCTTCGAGACCTGCGCCTCTTTTTTAAGTCAAACAAAAATATTGCTAAGAATATTAGGAAGATACCAATGAAAAAGATATTCATGCTAGTGGGATATTTTCCCAAAAAAACGTATACCGCGAGACATAAGCCAATAAACGAACAAAGTCCAAAAAACCACTCTAAGGGTGTCATTATAGGAAATAACCTAATACGACTTTATAGGATGGATAGAGCAATTTGCTTTTTTTTTGCAAAGTTACTACCCCTCCCATTAATTCGTTGATGAAACCTTTTTCACGAAAGAATGATACTCGCGGCCATCAAACGATGTCAAGAAATCCATAATCAACCGCCGGTTCTGTTAGTTTGCCGTCTTCTCCCTACTCCTTCTCCTCCTTTTCTTTGAGTTAAATCAACCGCCCGTCCTCCGCCGCTCTCTGTCTTCCCCCTCTCTCTCGACGACTTGCCCTTGCTTTTAATTGCTAGAAAATGACTTGGCGATCGTTGGCTTTAGGGAAGGCCTGGCTTGATCTAAAGGAGTGTCAGGCATCTGACCGAATAGACGTCATGCTGTACCAAGGAGCGAAGTCATAGTTTCGTTCTTTGTGATAGAATAATTCTAGCTCTCTTTTGCCGGCTGGGGAGAGTCCTACCATCAACCCCCCTTTTGCTAACAGCCGGCCTTGCCTTATCGCCGAATCTCTGTGCAAATAGCCAGAAATATATGAAGATCAATTCATTGAGATAGAAATCCGTTTCCATTTCAACAGACCTATTAACAAAGATCGTGGATAACCTCCCCAATTTTCCTTTCGACGACTTGCTATGGGTGTCCTGAAAACACTTATAGAAATCAATATTCCCCCGCCCGGCGCCGCTCTCTTACCCCAAGACGACTCGCGCCAGGATGTTCTGATTTAACACCTATAATTCTATATTCAGCCGCCGACACCGCTCTCCCGTTTGCCCCTATCCTTCTTGCCTGTGTGATATCCGTATTTGCCTCGACTCATTATCACTGGTAAGCTCATCTATACTGAAATTAAGGAGGAAATAATCGTACGCTTGTTTGTTCTCTTTTATCACCGTCAACTCATTCGCCTTCATCTTTGAATCTATCTAGAGTTGATGAAATGTGACTTATAAATGATTCATCTCCTCTGCCGACTCTTGAAAGCCTTTGCGATAGCTCCTGTACTGCTTTCACGCTTGGATAAAATGAGAATCTCTCAATTTCACGATCGATCCTTTCAGCCATTTGCCTATCCACCATCCTAATAGCGATGGTGGCCTCTGCCAGCTTCACCCAACTATTTTTATCCTCTGGATGTTCTAATAAGCCACCGACTTCAATCATTAACGATTCATCGTCATCAACATTAAGACCATATTTGTGAATTATCTGTTGTCGGTATACAGGATTTCGTCCTATGAAATCAAAGGCCCTTGCATGGGCTGCAACTTCTTCAAAGCTTCCTACAATGGTGTCTTTCATCGATTGTGGTCTTATCCCGAATTCCCTGTTGAGTCTTTCAAATCCGGAGTGAAAGTTTTCCTCTAACTGCGCATGAAATACCTCATGGAAAAATCCTCCATTAGCTATTAGGCTTGGGCTTGTATCATTTCTTATGAGTATGGCTTTCTCTTCGTTATCATATGCTAGATGAAAATCTGTTATGCGTCCTTTCAATCCTCTGGCAGTTCCATCATCAACTTCAGTAAAGGTAGGATCTATGAATATCACGCTATTAAGGAATTCTCTGTTGACAGGTATTTCCCGAGATGCTCTCTGCATTGTCTCTATGAAATCAGGCTGGCCGAACATGTCTAGCGGTTTTACAGGATCTCGCGAGAATTCGCTGACATTGAACGAGAACCCTGTTTCATCCTCTGTGCGTAATTTTCTCGCATGATTGTGCGTGAACTCTAGATACCTCTCTGCCTGCCGAGCCTTTCCTAATCTCCTCATATCAGCTCTCTGGCTGAATACCTGGAAGTTCGGAAGGTTATTCCTAGGATTCATCCTCTCAATCAGGGCTCGGTTTTGATAGCTTTTGTCAATCTCCTCTGCCTGGTCGGTCTCAGGATCATATTTCCGTGCGAAAGCGAACCTATCTATGGTCGCAAGATTGACTTTACCGAATTTGGTCTCGACTTCCGGCTCTTCGTGGCCAGCCCCTATTCTTCCAACTCTCCCGAACAGTTCTTGGTTCTCCCCGATGAGATATCTGTTGGCCTGCTCCAGTTCTCCTGCTGTACTGAAGCTCGCAGACCTCGATCCAAGCCTTGCCTTGACGTCCATTGGCTCCTGGGAGAATTCGTTGCTGCTTATGGGACCATGATGAATTACTAACCTTCCGCTTGAGTCTGTCTCTTTTTCGAGAGATTCGTATTTGACGAAGATCACCTTTGGGTCCTGGCCGTTCGTTGCTTCATAGAACCCAACTTTCTGCCAGCTCTTGATAAAAGAATATTGGATCCAATGCATACTTTGTTTATTAAGCTCTCGAGCCAGGCCTTCCGCGCTTTCCCTAGTTTTGCAACAGTAATAACCTTTTTGTTCTATTGTTGAGGCTATTCGCTCGAGCTTCATTTCATGTTTCATAACTGTATTAGCTGTTGATTGCTTGAATTCCCTGCTCGTTGTCCTCGGATATGCTCCTGGCATTATCTGTTCACTCCTGCTCTACTGCTCGCTGCTCGCTTGTCAATAGCTCGATCCCCGAATAGGTTATCTCTTCCATTGTGTAACCTGATTCGATCATGTTCTTGATGAATATGTTTGTTTTGAGCTCAATTATTTCAGAGAGGCGTTCCTCTTTCCATGCATCAGCTTTATTTCCCATCTCTTTTATCATCTCTATCCTTTCATCAGTCGTGTAACTCTGACTCTCAGTCTCTTCAAAGTCAAGCCTCATCTCCGTAGGACCTGAGGCTGCGACCTGCTCCAGTCTTTGCTGCGCTAGAGAAGGGCTTGATGCGGATGCTTCTGTCATCTTTGAGAAAGTATTTTCCCCCATCTGAATTTTTGGGAATGCAGTCCTGTGCTGGATCTCATATGCCTCTTCTTGGCTCCTGATAATTATCTCACTCACGCTAGGCTTGTCTTTTCCCTCTCTTATAGTAAGCATAGCCTCAGCAGCCAATGCTATTTTTTTCCTAAAATCTTGATTGGCATTAATTAATGGCTGGAGAATCCCCCTCTTGGCTGTCTCGCACAGCCCCACCATCCTAGATACAGCGTGTTCCGTGCTCTGCGACACTTTGAGCACGTCTCTAATGTCAATATTAAGGCTGACCGATCCTGATCTCATAAGTTCTCTAAGGCTATGCTCTGCTATTGCATCTGTGTCGAACATCCTTATGAACTCTTCGTAGTCGATATTTATCTTCACTTGGGCGCCGTTGATCATGCTCTTGAGATTGTAGACTGTATCATAAACGTCTTTTGATGCTACGCGCACCTGCTCCAGCACATTTCCTTCGACTTTCAGTACGCTCCTGCCCTCTGAGGCGCTTTTCGCAAGTCTTGCCATGATGTCCGAAGCATGGGAAGTATCTCTGGAATGCTGGATGACATCCTGGTATGAGATCTTCATCTCTGCGCATCCTGCCCTCAAGATTTCTCCAACCCTGCTGGCGGCCATGTCGATGTCTAGATGACCGAACGTATCTCTCGAATCATCCAGTATCTGGTTGAAGGCCTCATTGTTCAGGTAAATCTGTGAGTTCATCCTCTGACTTACTCTTACTTCTGATCTTCTAAAGATTTTATTGATAATCGCTGCAAGATCTTCCTTTTTCCCTTCTTTGGCCTTCTCTTCAGCTACGATTTTTTTTATTTCTTGACCCAATGTTACTTTGGACTGCTCCCTTCTATACCCGTCATTCCTGGCCTTTTTGCATAGGACAGCTATGTCGTGGATAGCAAGTGGTGCGTTATTGATTTTCTCTTGAATGTCATGGTAGCTTATCCTCAAATCCACGCATCCAACCTCAACTATCTTTTCAATCTCATATGGCTTCATTGAGCTGACATCTGCCAGATGTATCAAGCCTCCTCCAGCTCTTGTTTTTTCAGCCAAATAAATCAGGGTGTTGATTGCGTCACTTTGATAACCGCCTCTAGCAGCGATAAGGTCGCTTTGGCTAATCTTGACTTCCACCTTTCCTGATTCAAGGAGCTTGCCAATGAGGAAAACTGCCTGTTCTGTGCCGCAAACTGAAGAAAGCTGTTGAAGAGCATCTCCCTGGAGGAGCAATGATCCTTTGCCACCGCGAGTTCTCGCAGCCATTTCTGTCAGCTGGTTCATGGTGCCATATACTTGATTTGCGGAATAATATTTATCTGGGTTAGGTAAGATATCTCGCAGGCTCATCTCAGCAGTGACCGAAGATTTTTCTAGCATTGCACCAATTCTATCAAGCGATATGCTTATGCTTCCTGATAGGCTCATCATTTTGTTGAAGATGTCTTTCAGCGATATGTTCTGCCCATCTGGCTTAATCCTCATCTCTTGGTTAAGTGCGATTGCTTCTTTGTCAGCCAGGCTTTCTGTAATCATCTCTAGACGTGATTCACGATCATATCCTGAGCTTTTCAATGGTGAATAGTACACGCTGAATTGTCCAGAAGCGCAAACCCTAACATCATGCGAATCATACTTTACAAATATAACCCTGGGATTTGATCCATTGGTGGCTTCATAGTATCCTTCTTGACCAGTGCCGGGTCTGCCAACCGAATGACGATTCATGCGCAGGAAATGATTAAGTGCTTCGGCGAGTCCCTGCGCTGATTCATAGTTCTTGCACCAGAAATATCCTGTAGCTCCTATAGTGGACGCAATGATTCTTAACTTTCCTTCGTTCTTTCTGACAAGCTCTGTCAGCTTTTGATCGTATTCCCTGCTCGTCGTCCTTGGATAAGTCCCTGGCATCTTGATCACACGCTTAGATATAATTCCTCGGCAAGCCTTGCTGTCTTTGCGAATGGCATATTGTATTTCTCCATCATGGCTATCAGCAATGTCTCAAAATTATGTACTTTCCTGAATTCATATCTCTCGATGCGCCCAAACTCATGGCTGCTTGATTTGAATGATGCGACATTAACAAGTCCCTGCTGCTTCTTGCTGATCTTGTCAGCTGTGGCGACCCACGGCTTCTGGTACTCCTGCACCAGGAGCATTCCATCTTTCCCTGCGATGTCCGCAGGCCTTATGTCTGTCAGGTAGAGAGGCTCATGGGCTAATGATCCGCGGTCAGTCTGCTGTTGTGGAACACCTTCTATTACTAGTTCCTGGAGAGATTCGATCCCTCTGCCTGACTCTAAGTATAGCTTTACAACATTATCTGATCCTGGAGTGATCTCTGCTCTGAAGACAGTGTAATTCTCATTCTCCAGCGTAGCCACCTTGGGTAGTTTGAAGCTGCTCACGACCTTGAACTCAACCCCTCTTCCTATGCAGCAAACTCTTCTGACAGCCTCCTCTAGAGAGACAGGAGTCTGCGGTATCATCCTTGTTATGGTCGTCGGCGCTCCCTTTCGTGGTTTATTATAGGAGCTTGATGTAGGATCGCTCTCGATGATGCTCTTGACCTGGGAATGGCTCAGTAAAGCGTTGTTTCCTATCAGCACTATGCCTTCTTCTTTAGATTCCTCGCGACTCTCTTCAATTTCTTTCCTAGGAGCATAGCTCATTGTTGGCAGTGAGCGATAGGCATCCCAGAGGTTCCTTACAAGGGCTGGATATTTCTCTCTCATATAGGGTGCGCTTGTCTTGATCTCGTAGAAGAACCAGTTCATGAAATCAGAGAACTCTTTCTCTATCTGTTCCTTTGATCTCGACGGTGCACCAGGAGCTAAGCTTGCGCTCCAGCTGTCGATCATCTGCCTCAGGTTATCATTCCAGACGTTGATGTTGAAGCCAGAAGTCGGCTCTAGAACAGGAGAGAATGCTTCATAGTAGAATCTTCCGAACGGCGTAGAGACTATCTTGTTGTCACCTGTAACTATGAGATCCCTTTTCTCCAATCTTCCGATTAGGTTGTACCTTGTTGTGTTGGTTCCGACCTCATCCTGCTGGCAGAGCTCTATGAACCTGCTGTAGGAGATGTGCCTTGACTGCTCCCTTATATGCAGGGCAGAGAAATAGCCTACCTCGAGCGATTTCTTCATGTTTTCCAGGTCACACAATCCTTCGAACACAATGTATAGATAATCTTTCTCTAATTCAGAGGCTATCTTCTTCTCTTCTTCTATGATCTTCTTCAACGCAAGGAAGAGCGTCCTTCCTGTTGAGAAGTCGACGTACTCTGCCTCCCTGAGCTTCAGGTACCTGTCCTTCACATGTCTTATTGTGCTATTAACAGCGTCCCCGAACACAAAGTCGAAATAGCTCCTCGCCTTTCCTGCCAACGCATTCTCCCAATCGAATTCCGAGGGATTTTCGAATTCTTTTACTACTGATTCGGGCTCCATCGAGGACAATTTCATCCTATAGAGCATATCAGGAGTTATCAGCCTTGGAGCAGATCCATCCCTTGTTGCTCTAACAGAGACTGCGTTGGCGTTTTCGATGAGCGACAATATTATGTATGATCCTGCCACATCAAAGTCAGTCGCAGCGATGACCTTTTCAAGATTTATTGGATCTCCTGCTCTGCCTCCATCGAAGTCGCAAGGAAGCCTTCTCTTTGACAGTAATGCATTGAAAAGCTTTATTCTTGCTTCTGATGATTTTGAATCGCGGTCTCTTGTTTCTAATCTTGGCTTGAATTCTATGTACTGTTGGAGACTCTCCCAATCAGGGCATTCCTGCATCAACCTTTCCATGAATAGAGCTCTTTCTCTCCTCCTCATGTTAAGTGGATTACCATTGGTATCTGCTATTATCACCAGCTGGCTGTTTCTGTTGAAGACATAGTAATTAATGTCCTCTGATATTATCAGCTCATATCTCATCTTTCCTCTGAAATCAGGATTCACGCGATAGGCGCCTCCTGCCTGTACAACACTTCCTTCCAAAGACAGCCGAATAAGAGTCCTTTCAATCGAATCTTCAAGGCTCTCGGTGGCAGCATCTAGTCTTTCTGCTGCAGGATGGTTCATCCCAAAGACAAATTCAGCTATTGCTCTGGCGGTCGCTCTCTCATTCAGTTTCCTGATGGCTTCGATCACAGGAAACCTCAAGTCTTTGGTGATTGTCTCGTTGACGTATCGTATGCGGTTCCTCGCCCTACTGGCACTCTTCTTGCCTCCGACATCGATATGCTCAGCCCTGAAATCGCACGATATGCAATCTGGCTGGCAGAAATAGAAATAATTAGAGCTCTTGAGCCTCTGGCTAAGGACTTCACAATTGATATCCTCAAGTGAACGGATGCTGTCCTTCTCGCTCCTTGTCCTCCTAGCTATTATGTCGCTGTGCTGGACAGAAGAGTTGCCCCTATCATCATAGCTATCAGGAGCGAGCGCTCTCAAAAGAGCCTGGGAGACGCTCTTCTTCTCTGTGATTATCACAGTTGTGTTCATTTTTGAAAAAACTTTCTTATCTGCCTACCCATCTCATCTATGCTTATGAAATCTCTAGGGGAGCATAGGCCTGAAGCGATGTATCTTTTCAGCATGTTCTCCTCTGCAGCATTTTTACCCGGGAACACTATGTTGCTATCAAATTTCCAGAGAGGCCTTTGAAGTATCCTGAGATTCTTCCTTGCATTGCCCATGCTGAGATACTCATATGAGCCATAGCCTCCGCCTGTATTCTTTATCGCCAGGAGCCTCTCATCCAGGCAGATGACGACGGCCCTGTCGGTAATCCTCCTATGAGCCCTTCCTATTGATTGAGCGAGCTTTCTGAAAGCATCCTGCTTATAGGCAAGATCTTCTCCGAGCCTGCGGTCGCCTTTCTGCATGAAGAAATAATCCTCCTTGCGCTTGTTCATCATGATCTCAGTCGCAGAGCTCGGATATGGCAATCCTACGGTGATGACCATCTCCATCTGCTCTCCAAAATAGTCAATCCCTTCGGATAGGGTTCCGCCAGCGACTCCAATCAGTATGGCTGTCTTGTCAGAGTAGCCAAGCAGCTTGAAAAGCTTGATGGCATTGACATCATTGAATTTGTCAGTGATGTCTGTGAGGTCTGCATGTTTAGGATCTTTCCTGAACTTCGCGAGATATTTCTTCTCTAGAAGCTCGTATGCTATCCTGAATTCCTTCTCGAGTTCTTTTATCTCTCGTGGATCGATGACATCTGAGCGCACGAAAGGTGTCATAACAAGCTCCTGATCTTTTGCTACGTCCTTGAGCAGTCTATATGTATCAAGCACTATCTCATTGCTGCTGCAGAACACTCCTATGTTCTTGCCAGTTGCAGCTCCGAAAGCAGTCCTGAAGACGTCTTTGATAACCGCTTTCTCTTTCTGCGTGAAAGTCTCAGGATTGCCTGACTCCTCTTTTCTCGAGGAGTTGACTCCTGCTATGAAGAATGGCAGGTAGTTCTCGTCAGGGAATACTGGATCGAGCTTTGCGTTCAGGGCATCGGGCAACCCTAGAACATAAGCGACGTCCTCTGGGGGAGAAAGCGTTGCACTGGTGAATATCCTTGAATGGAATCCTATGGATGCCCGCATGATATTCATCTTTGGGTGAAGATTATGAAACTCAAATCCATCGCCATAATCTAGGATCATGAACTCATATGGATTGTTAAATATATTGATAAGCGACTCTGTTATCTGCTGGTATGAATACAATGACTGCTCCATCCTCCTGTACTGTGGAGCCGCCTTTATCTCTGCCTTGGCTTTTGAAACCAGATCATCGAGCTTGACAAGGTTGTCTAGGAATCCGCTGCCTAGGGATTTTGTGAGCTCAAAGATGTCTCCGTCTGCCACCAGGTAGAACTTGCTGCCGCTCTCATTGGCCTGGAGCAGGTTCTTATCGCTGCGGAATTTTGATATATGGCTTGACATCTCTGAGAAAAGGTTGTCGAGGTAGCTGAAGAGCACCTCGACGTTTATGCCTGCCACTTCCATCCTGAAATCAGCCTTTGGGGCATTCTTCTCAACCCTGGCTAGCATGTCCTCCAGCACGAAATGGTTGGTTTTCCTGTCTTCAACAGCCCTCCTATCAACTTCGTCATCCTCATCTTGCTCATCTTCAAGATTCTCTCTCAGGGAAGTCCTTGCAAGTGTAATGTAAGGGTTCTTGGCAGCATCTGCCAGGAAGTTGTGAGCCTCATCCAATATTAGGACTGCATCATTCAGATCTCCGAGATACTCATCCCTCCAGGCGCTGTCATAGATGAAAGCATGAGGAACGACTATTATCTGGGCCTTCTCTGTTGCTCTCCTGAAGATGCCTGCAGGGCAGTATTGTTGGTTCTCTGTCAACATCCTGAGATCGATAACATGATTGTTCTCAAGATCAACCGGATTCTGAATCAAACTACCTTCGAAATCAGTCTTGTGCAGATAGCCGAACCTCTGACATCCCTTGTTACAATATGAAGAAGTGAATATTGACCATCCTTTGGCCTTTCGTATTTCATTGATGGCTTCAAGATCCTCGACCGGTATGTAGCATTTGATGAGCTCATCTCTCACCCTATTTGCTCCGATGTGCACTGATGCCAGGATCCCCTCGAGCTTCTTGTCCGTCCTATCAAGGATCTCTCTCAAGTCTGCCATAATAGAATTGACTTGGGTGACTGTCCTGGTGGCATAGACTATCTTTCTTCCAGGCTTTTCAAGTATGAAAGGCAGCGCTGCTGCTAATAAAGCCTTTGTCTTTCCAAGTCCTGTAGGGCCTTCTACTACAACATCCCTGCCTGTCTGCACTCCTTCATAGCACATCTCCATGAACTGGACCTGCTGTGGTCTGAACTCTCCTTTCTTATAACTTCCTGAGAAATTGAAGACAGATGGATAAATCCTTAAGAGCCCTCTCAGGTCACAGCTCGCCGCGAGCCCGAAAGATACGACCCCCTCACGGGCGGGAGCTCTTTCTATGGTAGGTAAAATTAGTTCTGAAAATCTTGCCCCCGAGTACAATGTTATCTCTGATTTTATTCTTGCCCTGAATTCTTCTTTCTCTCTCCGCTGGTCATCTATCTGCTTTTGTTTTGATCGTAATATCTCGAATCCTATATTTACGCTGGCTCTCAAGCTCTCTCGATGTGTTTTTATAAGTGGTGCTTCCCGTATCTCCTTAGCCAGGCATCCAAGACTTATCATTGCGTTCCTAATTTCGCTTGTTTCAATGGAGCAAATCTCTGCTATGGCATTGTCAACCTTGCTTTGGAAAGAAGCACATATTTTCGCTGACTCCTCAGAGAATGCTTTTGACTCAGCTTTCTTTTTATCAAGTATGGCTTGAGTCTGGTTGATGATGGCAGTTCTCTCGCTTCCAAAAGGCATTTTTCTAGCATCTTGGATTATCTGGACTAGGCCGTCGAATTGGGCTCTAGGATCCCCTCCCATGACTTCGTGTATCTTAGCGATCAGCCTAGAATATTCCTCTGAGTATGTCATTACTGCTTAGGAGCTATTTTCTATTAATAAGCTTTATCATATTTTGACAAGGCTCAAGAACACCAGCATGCCTGTGATATCATGCTTACTGAGCTAGACATAGAGATGTGTACTCACCAAGATTCACTATTCATTCACTCGCGTCTGCCGTTTCGGTTACGTTGAGACAACTTTCTTAGAATTAAGGAAAATCCTTGAGCTTTTCATTATCGGCTTGATCATGAACCTTTTTTGATCCAAAGGGGTACGTTCGGCTTTTTTTCAGGTCCACATATCGCACATTTGCCAATATAACTCTCTAACCCGTCATAATCCTCAAACGGCATAAGCAATCCGCAGGAGTGACAGAAAAGAACGATGATTCTTTGAGAATAGATCCTAGCCATGAGATTTATTCTCATTTTATCACATACATTATATCCAGAATTCATTCAGTCGCCCAGCGCCGCTCTCTAACTTTCCCGAAACGATTTGCCCTAGGTATCCTGAAATAATATCCAGAAATCATTATTCATCCGCCGGCGCCGCTTTCTCCCCTCTCCGACTTGCCCTAGGTGTCCTGAAATTATATCCAGAAATCTAAAATCAGCCGCCCGGCGCCGCTCATACCCGAGACGACTTGCCCTTGCTTATTGTCGCTTGAAAACGCCCATGGCGGTTCTTGGCTAATTTCGGAGGTTTGATTCATCCTAAAGGAGTGTCAGGCATCTAACCGAATACACGTCGTCCTGTATCAGGGATTGAAGTCATGGATTTGTTCTTTGTGATAAAATATTTCTAGCTCTCCTTAGCCGGCTGGGGAGAGTCCTATCATCAACCCCCCTTTTGCAAACAGCCGGCCTTTCTTTTTCACCGAATATTTGTGCAAATAGCCAGAAATTTAATAAGATCAGCTCATTAAGAGAAGAAGCCGCTCATAGTTCAACAGACTTATTAACAAAGATTGTGGATATCTCATTCCATATTTTTTTTAACTTCGCTAGCCTCCTTTCTCCTCCCTCTTGCCCAGGAAGATTTTATCCGAGAAATCGATAATCAGCCGCCAGCCGCCGCTTCCTTGCTCCGAGACGACTTGCCCGGGATGTCCTAAGATTATATCCAGAAATAAACATTCAGCCACCCGGCGCCGCTTTTCCTTCCCGAAGCGGCTTGCTCAGCCGTGGTTTATGACGAAGCAGAGGGAGCGGAATCGGATCGAAGGAGCGTTCGGGAACGGGAAAGAGCATTATGGGTTAGACAGAGTCCGGTATCTCGGCGAAGAGGGTTCGGAGATCTGGGTGCGGACGAGTAAGATAGAATGAGGAATCGGAATGAGGAAGAGCCATCAGTCGCAAACAGAAACTATGACTTTTTCAGCAGACCCTAGATAGCAGATAAGCGCGAACCCGCAGCGAAGACTAGCGCAGTCGAAATGCTTGTCGGCGATATCCTTTATGAATCTGCAAATATAGGTTGATACGGCCCAATGCTAAGACTTGATATTATTTCCTCCGCCGATTTGAACAATTCCCCTTTCGATGAGATACTCTCAACCGGAATTATATTTTGCCGAAGTACTTCGTTTGAGCCTTTTGAAGTTCTTATTATTTAAGGTAATTCCATGTATTTTGCCATAGTCTCGTAAGGTCGCCTCCGGCAGGGCCATCAGCAAAAACCACGACTTTTCCTTTTCCGGTTGGCTCATAAATTGCCAAGCCACACAAAGTCCCACTTCTAAAATACCCAAGTGCCTTTGCCGGAGAGCTAACTGTTATCGGATCCGCTCCAATATAGGTCACGGACGAAACCCCTGACGTTATAGGATGACTAACAAAACTATTCATATATTCAGTTTGACCCGTATCTCCTCCGAGCGTCATCCCAAAAAGGGTCGTTAAGGGATTCGCACGAGTAGGAGTGGATGTATCTTCTCCCCCTACTACAAGGATATTTCCTCCTGAATTGACGAAATTTTGTAGAACATTAAGCTCAGTCGATGAAAAGCTATAAGTTGTAACATTCGGAAGGTACAAAAAGTAAACTCTAATGCCAGAAAGCGTAGAAGAAGTAATCGAACTATTATTTACAACAATAGAATATCCATACGACAAGGCAACGCTACTACCGTCTCTTCCATGATAAAGGTCGATTAGCGCAACTGATCCCGGAATTGTCGTTGTCGTAGTCGGAGGTACTGTGGTTGTCGTAGTCGGAGGTACTGTGGTTGTTGTTGTATGCGATACCGTTGTCGTCGTTGTCGATATTGTCGATGTTGTAGTCGTAGTTTTAGATCGCGTTAATGATATAATAATAATAACAGCTGCTACAGCTATGCCTCCGACAATTAACCAGGGGAATTCTTTCTTTTCTTTAATTTGAGTTTCTGGAATCGATTTTCCCGCGACCGCTTCGGGCTTCTTTTCTTCTTCTCTTACTTTTTGCTCTTCGATATTTTTCTCATTGCCCTTGGCTTTTATAATAAATTCAATATTTTTTATTTTGTCTTTTTGAATTACAAGTAGGCCTGATAATGTTTCCAATCTAACATCTTTTTCATCTTGGTTTATTATCTTGCCTATTAAAAGCGATCCATCTCGTAATAAGACTTTAACTTCTCGTCCCTCATATTCTATCTTTGCAATTTTGTCTAAATAAACTTTAATTATTCCTACAGATGTACTTATTGTAATTACGTTTTCATCCTGCGATATTATTTCCCCTTTTATGACGCTTCCATCTTTTAGGTAAATTGTTTCAGCAAAAGTAAATATTGAAAAAAAGAATAATATTAAAAAGGCTATAGATTTACTTAGAATACGATTTTTAAAAACCATTTTAAACCTCAAGATATTTTGCCGCCTCTAAAATCCCGATAAGAATATATTCAACAAAACATTAGTCTGTGTCAACCGATATTCTTAATTTTTGAACCTTCTTATGCCTCTTCAGATAGCCGCTTGAGCCATGATCTCATGAAGCCTTTCCAAGAACTTCAGAATTTAATCCTTCTGGATATAGCTCCGTTCGTTCACCCGGTCCTATGCATACTCGACAAGATATCAGATCGTCAGACGAACATACGATTCGATAGAAGGGAACACGGCCACTATCCGGCCTCGCCAGGTGATCTCTATATTCAGCCGTTCGTGTCCGTTGGCCGAAGAGAACCTCTTCTTGTCGATATCCGAGAGGTCATTGAATTCGAATGGGCCATCACGCCCTTCTTCCAAGCAACGGTTAATCTCCGGGAACCATTGAGCCATCGTAGTATAATTCCTCCTTTCTTTTGGTTCGCCTATCAAAAAGATTTTACGATGGCTCATCCCCTAGATGGAATTGCGAGCGTTATGCTTTGCGCCAAGTTCTTCTGTAAAATGGGAATGATGAGATAAACTTCTTTATAATAAATAAAATTTTTTCTAAAAGTGGAAACCGAAACTCGCTCCAAAACCACCGAGATTTCGTTGTTCACTTCCGGTAAGCGGATTATCAAATGCAAATTCTAACGATGAATATCGTAATTCAAAATATGTTGTTGATGATCGTAATCCGATTTTAAAATGAAATCCAAATATAGTTTTTGATGTTGAATTATTTATATAATATGGGCCATCGGAATATAAATAACCGCCAATATAATATTGATAATAATAAGCTACATTCATCGTCTCAGTAGTAAAACATATAGTCCCCCCGCCACCAATATACGGCGATATTTGTGAGCTATTTTCAAAGTTAATAAAATATAATATCGACAAATCAACAGGATAATAATCTATATTGCATTCGTTATTAGTAAGATTGATGGAAGTATTACTAGATACTATCGGTACCCCAGATTTCGATCCCCTAGTTCCGCTAATTCCAATACCGAACCCAGAAGGAAAGATAATATTAGCACTTAATCCATACATGAATATAGAATCACCATAAATTTTTTTTGCAGTATCATCGGTGAAAAATATATACGAAGCTAACGCACCAAAATCAAAAATCGGAATCCCTTGTTGATTAATCCCCTCTTTTTTGGGGACTTCTTCCTTTACAGGTTCAATTGTCTTTTCTTGTTCTTTTTTTGCTAGTTCTGATTTATTCGTTTTTCCTTCTTCCATATTTTGAATATATTCTAGCGATAATACCTTGTCTTTTTGAATGATCACTTCGCCGACTCCCTCAAGAGAGTCTAATTTAATTTTAATTTCGTTGTCTGTTTGCCCGATAAGGAATCCTTTCAAAATAGATCCATCTTTTAAGGTAATCTTTACAAATTGCTGATCAAATTCAATTTTAAGAATATTTTTTTTATCAATTTTAAAAGCACCGAGAGACGTCTCTATTATTACAATATTTTCGTCCTGTGAACTTATTTTGCCCTTGATGATACTCCCGTCTTTCAAATAAATTGTATCCGAAAAACAAAATAGGGCCGTTCCCATTAAAAATAAAAATATAAGACACGTATAAAGACGCATACGATTTTGCATTGTTTTTAAAAACTTATCAAAACAATAAAAATAAGTCAAGAAAGAAAAAATTCTATCTGTCATTTATAAATAAAGAGAGCTCTTTCATGCGAAATACAAAAATACAAATTATAATGATCGTCTTTGCCCCAATCGGAAGATTTTTAGAAAAAGAAAATCAAATTTTTTCAAAATCTCGTTACAGGAGGGAAAGAAGCCGTTCATATAATCTCTCCGTTTAAATCGGAAGTTATAGGCAAGCAAATCTATACTCGAAAAGCCAGAAATGGGAGTGTCAGATATTCTGTGTAAAATCCATTTTTCCATTTAAGGCTGTTTCAAATTTATAATGCTCTGCTAAGTATTGCTCATCCTTCGTAGCTAATTCTACTCGTACAGCTGTCCTTCGGGACGTAGATCCCTCGGTAGTGTCCGCCGGCCCGGAAACGTGCCCGAGATGTTTAAACTATATCTTTAAATTAATATTCATCCGCCAGCCGCCGCTTTTCCCGAGACGACTTGCCAACGAGGTCTTGAAACTACACATAGGAATCGATAATCATCCGCCGGCGCCGATCTTCCCCCTCAAGCTCCCATCCAAGCTTCCGCTTTGCTTTTATCCTTCCCCCCTCCAACTTGCCAAAGACGTTCTGAAATTACCTTTAGAAATCGATTGTCAGCCGCCTTGAGCCGCTATTCGCTCGACGACTTGCCCAAGCTGTTCTGAAACTATATCCAGAAATTATTATTCAGCCGCTGGCGCAGCTCCCTGTCTTCCCCGAGACGACTTGCCCGGATGTTCTGAAACCGCGTCCAGAAATCGAATATCAGCCTGTTCCATTATGCCTGTCCTCTGATCGAAGAGGTGGTCGATGATCCGGTCGACGGCTTGATTATGTTCTAGTCATACAGTGAGAAGAAAAGCTGATATTTTTCTTCGGACTGGATAAAAGGACCAGCCTTATGCCGATTGTCACATTTCTTGTTATAACCCAATATGGTCTGCTGAAGGAAGTCGCGATTTTTTATATGTCATTTGCGACTGAGGAGCTCCTCAAGTGGTTTGAGGACTTTGATATCAATAATGACCGTACGCCATTCGCTCAGGGCTGTTGAGCCTTTTGAACCCCAGGACCAGCCTCCTTTGTTAACCGAGGAGAGGCTCATTGAAGGCGGTGGGGGTGCCTTGAACAGAATCGCGGCTACAACCGGCTCTTGAGCCTCCGCTTCAAAAGTCCCGCTATGACTTGAACTAAAATTGACCTTTAATTGCGTATCCTTGCCCAGGACCGTTCCCACGGCACCGGTGAGTTTGGCATTTAGCTCGGGGTTTATCTTTTTATCCACCGAAATGGTAGCTTTGTAACCGATTAGAACCAAGTCGTCGGCCGCGATGATAAAATCATGCTTCTGAACGTGCTCCGCAACTTTCTGGTTAATCTTGCCTTCTTCAATGGCTGATTCAAATTCACTCCAGTTCATTTGATGGTTTATTACCTTGGAGGCAGTCAAAGTGACCTTGACACCCTTTTCTAAGCTCACGCTGGCTCCCAAGGAGAGCAAATCTCTCAAAACCGGCACGGATGCCTCTAGCCCTACGTTCTGAGATATCGCTTCTGTGAGCGACACACTCGCCATATTGCCCTCTGGGATAATCTTCTTTAAGAGCGTATCCTTTTCTTCTTGGGATACTTTGGTATCAAACCATGTATTTGGATTGCCTATCTGCCACCTTTCCTGAATTGGCATATTGGGCTTTTCAATTTCATTGAGATACATTGTGCCTACGCCAAAGTTACCTATTGGAGTCCCCCGGAAAGTGTAGTGAGGAAAATCATGGCCGAAGGTGCGAATCAGCGCTTTTTGGAGTCCTTCTGAATAGCTCACGCATCCGCTAACCGCCAAAGTAACTAGCATGCCGAGAAAAACAGGAATCCATAATTTTTTGTTTATCAATGGGACCTCCTCTTCCTAATCGGCAGTCGAATCTTCTTGCCCCAGGCATACAATATATGCTGCCCATTTCATCGATTTTTGAAACTACATTAGCTCGTGAATCCTTATCTAAGGACCAGCTTATCTTCTGCTCCCCCCGATGCACTTCGCGCAGTTATCATATCCCTCTTTGTGAGCCTGTTCGAGACTATCGGGACTGAAAGCCACCACGTGCTTGGAGGCGATAATCTCGTCGACCTGGCACCCCGAGAGGCTTTTATCCTCGTTGTCGAGGTCGTGGACCTCCATCTTATGATTGTTCCCGCAATACCTTATGCCAAACAGCGGTGAGCTATATCGTCTTGACATGTTAAATCTCCTCCTGGCCTGAACGATGCTTGGGAACTGGATAGATTTCCACCAATTCTCCTCTCCTGTTTATTTAGTCGAAGGAAGGGCTAGCTAATTGAAAGAGCGGCCATCTCCTCTTTGACCAGACTATTCTGATAACACGTCCTTAAATCGATACTAAGCCGCCGGCGCAGCCTCCACTCGACGACTTGCCCCAGATGTTCGGAAACTTTATCTATAAATCAATGTCCAGCCGCCCGGCGCCGCTCTCTTGCCATGATATAAGTCAGCCTGTCTTTTGTTGCTGAAAAATTATCGTGGCGATAATTGGTTTTATTTAAGCTTAACTTTTTCTTGAAATGATCTAGAAATCAGGACAAATTGAGATCGTGGCGTATTAGAGAGTCAGATTTTGAGGAGTTCATAAAATTTTGCGCCGATTCAGCTTATAAATCTATGAGAACTCTAATGCTTATTGACAATGCGGCATCAATCAATCATAAATGAATATTGGAGGGTTCGAATATGAAGATCTCAAACAAAACAGCCTGGAACGACTTAGTTTATAATCTATTATATCCCGCAATTCTGGGATCAATGCTTTATGATCTTTTTTCTCCTTCAGTGTTAGAAAAGTGGCGTTTTATGAGCAAAATACTCATCGCTCTTCTTTATACAGTTGACTATCTACATTTATATAACGATTTAAACATATTGCCTCGTCTTCGATCAAAAACTTTTTCGATTGCCCTTGACGGTATTATTGCGCTGACATTCCGGGCAATCTTTTCACTCATAATTCTGCAAAAACTCTGGGTTCCTTCACTGCTCCTTTTTTTGATATTTTTTGAGTTTCTGGTTTACAACCATCGCCAAAAACGGCCGACAACCTTCTTGTTTCCTCCAGTTGTGTTTCTTTTAGCTAACTTTATCTTTTCTTTTGCATTATCTCGATATTCCTCGATATGGTTGTTTTTCATGCTTTTGGCTATATTCCTCTATTATTCGGTCTATGTATTTAATCTATGGCAAAGATATAGCTTCACAAAATAAATGTATCAAAACTAGCTCGCTTGCCCGTCGACTTGCCACTGCCATCAAAAGCTACGAAATCTTTTTTGCATCTCTCAAGCTTAATCCGCTCCGAACTTTCTATCCCCCATTATCCATATTTTTATCCCCCCACCACGCCGCCTTTATTCGTTTTCCCCGAGATGACTTGCCAGGGATGTTTTTTTAAAAAGCGCGAGAGGATTGCAATATCTTGAGACGACATGATAATCTAATGACATAAAGTGTTTTGGAGGGATAAATGGCAAAGAAAAAAGAATTAATTAACGAAATTATTTTCACTGGTTTTTCTAACCGAAAGGATTTTAAACTTAGTTCCACTTTCCGTTGTTATATTTGTAAAAGATATGACGGCAAACAAAGCGTTCAAATGAAAATTGTAAAATCCAAATATGAAATTGTTGTTGATAAGCTGCGTGTACAGCCCTTCATAAAGAAAGAAAAATACCATGAATTAACTTTTCCAATTTGTTCCGAATGCTACATCCTTTTATCTAATTTCTCTAAATTTATACCGTTTTCTAAAGAACACCCTTTGCCAAAAAAGGCACGAAAATAAACTGACTTTTTTGAAGTCTTGCTTTCCCTTTTCTCCTTCCCCACTCCCTCCTCTTCTCCTTACCAGAATGTTCTGAAAATAAAATATATAATCGATAATCAGCCGCCGCCGTTCGTTCGCCCCGAGACGACTTGCCCCGGGACGTTGATCGTCATTAAGAGCGAGAGGTTGGAAATGGCGATGATAGAATCGCCGTAACGGGGATTTACGGCGTTTTCAGCCCCGCCAGCCTCGACTTGGCGTCCTCGACTTCGGGCAGGCCCGGGTCGGCGTCCTTCCAAAATTCAAGAAATTTCTGATACTGTTCCCGCGCTTCGGACTTATTGCCCTTTTCTTCATAGACCCGGCCTAGCCTATAATGATAAAGCGGATGAATGAGGAAGCGGAGTTGGTTGGTGGGATCGATGGTCGTTAGACGCTTGTATTCTACAATAGCTTTATCCAATTCCCCTTTTTTCCAGTACGCCCGGGCCAATACGTCTTTCAGAAACGGCTGGTTCGTGGTGGCGATGCTTGCTGTATTCATCATCGGGGGATCCGGGAAAATAATTTTCTCGGCCAGCGCTATCGCTCCGTCTATGGAGCCTTCCGCCAATAAAACTTCTGCGTTCAGTAAATCATAAAGAAATGTATCCGATTTTTTCCTAGAGGAATCGAGGCTAGGCAGGAGAGGCTTGATTTCAGCAAGCCTTGCTTTAGCGCCATCTATCCTTCCTTGTTTAAAATCGACCCAGCCGCGCTCTAAACTGTTTTCCGCCGAATTTGAAGCCTTATAAGACGGGTACCGCGTCGAATTATAAACGTTCCATCTTTGGAAGCCTTCCCGGGCCAAATCGAACTGCCGGAGATCCGTATAAAGATATCCGCTGATCCAATCCACCGCTGCGACGGCATACGCAACGCCCTCTTTCTCGAACCGTTTTCTCAAGGCCAGATATTCCGCCAGAGATCGATCCCAACGGCCGAAGAAATAATCAAAGCAAGCTTTGAGCCAGAATCCTGCCCATTTTGCCGAATCCGGACTTCTCTCGATAAATTGACCGACCCAAGCGATCGTCTCTGGATAATTTTCTTTCAAAGCACAACTATAGGCCATCCCTTGGCAGGAGCTATAGAAGTCTGGCTTGATGGCCAAGGCTTCCTTATATCTCGCAATGGCCTCATCCAGCTTTCCCATGCGTAAATTAAGCTCGGCGATGGAGTCGATGGGATTGGGGAGTCCGGGATTGACGGATGCATAGCGCCCGAAGTATTCGATGGCTTTTTCATTATCGCCTAAACTCGCATCGTCATAGGCGATTTGATTGAGGGCAGGTCCGAAATTCGGGTCCAAGGAGATGGCCTTGTTGTTCTCCTCGATCGCCTCCCTATATTGTCTCCGACCTTCATAATACAAGGCCAGATCGTAGTGCGCATATTTTTCTTCAGGATATTTTTTGACTAATTCGGAGAGAATACGAAATCTTTTCTCGGGGCTCTTTTCGACAATGTTAGCATAATAAGCCTCTATATAAAGGCGCTCTTTCTCCGTGACTTTCGTAGAATATTTTTTAGCGGTCTCATACGCCTCGTCCCGGTCTTTATAATCGAGCAATTCTCCGTCGGCTCTGGCCAGATAGAGGTAAGCCACAGCAAATGTCGGGTCGAGCTCGACGGCCTTCTTCAGGAATTTATGAGCGTCCGCATAGAAAAATTTTTCGTAATCGTCGCGGCCCCGTAAAAAATATTGATAAGCTTCGATGGAATTCGTCGTAAGGGCGATGATTCCAGCGGGAGCCGCCACCGCGATTTTACCCTCCGACAATCCGATGCCTCGAGAGATATTCCGGCTCAGCTCGTCGATTTGGCTTTTGAGGATGCTTCCGACGCCCTCGCCCCGAGCGCCGACGCTTTTAAGGAGTTTCTTCGTCCCGACTTC
>Ga0187886_1000158_pt1 | contig 97514 bp, 83 predicted proteins | sample June2016WEW_20_1_FD_133001 | JGI IMG/M metagenome (GOLD analysis project Ga0187886, IMG submission 133001) | Peatland microbial communities from SPRUCE experiment site at the Marcell Experimental Forest, Minnesota, USA - June2016WEW_20_150 | ecosystem: Environmental > Terrestrial > Soil >... | reverse complement strand
GGCGTTGGTATTTAAAAATTCATGACCACCGAATAAGACACCGAGGAGATGCTTTTTTCTGCATTTGATTGCACGGTGGTAAAATAAAAACGTCCTGTAAATCAATCATTTTACAGGACGTTGTTTTTATTTGCTTTCAATTTTGCGGAGAGAGGGGGATTCGAACCCCCGGTACAGTTTCCCATACGGCAGTTTAGCAAACTGCTGGTTTAAGCCACTCACCCATCTCTCCAGTAAAATCATTTCACGTAATCACCTTTGCCCTCCGTAGCTTCAGCGAAGGAGGGTCACCCATCTCTCCATAATCAGGTTATTTAACTTACAGAGCGCGACAAAAGTAGGAAAACAAGCATTAAGTGCAAAATAATTCAGAATTTTATTTTAAACCCTTAAGGAGATCAGTGATTAGCTTAAAATTCTCAAGAGTTTCCTCATCAAAATCAGTGACTTTAACCTTTTCTTCTTTTACATCAGAAAGAAATCTGCTTAGAATGAAATTCCGTGGAAGTTCCTTCTCTCTGATAAAAATCGAATTCGATACTGTTATGCCCTCTCTGCTGTCTAAAATATAGTTCTTGAAATCAAGTGTCGATAATAGATCTTCGGAATTTAAAAAAGTCCCTGGCATTCTGATAATATGCTCTCTGCCACCGCTATCTGTATTGAAAATTGTATTTTTGAGAAGCTTAGCCATTTGTATCTCATCATCATTTTCAAAAAGCAATACTGCAAAATCCATACCCCACCCCATCATAATATTACATAATAATGGGATGGAAGAGACATTAGTTGAAGGTATTACACAAATTTTACCCTTAAACCCCATTAAAAGAATAATTGCATTTAACAGGTAGAATGAACCTGTATCATTTACAATCAGATTAACCCTTTTTGAAGAGAATCCTTCACCTCCCATCGGGTTACCCAGGATGCTTTGTAAAGGTGTGAGTGTATCGGGTGAAGCAGAAGATAAGCGCAAAGGATCAAGTATCCTTGTAGTACTTCTCATACTTTCCAGATTATCGCGCTGAACCGCAAGAACCCTGTGCAGTTTGTTGATCTCAACAAGATGCGGGGAATGGGTTGTATAAATTACCTGGATCTTTTCTTTAATATCCTCAAATACTTTAAGAACGTCCTCCTGGGCCCTGGCATGAAGGCTTACCCCCGGTTCGTCAACAAGAAGTACCATCTGCCTGTCGCTGATATTTGCCGAAGCCTTTAACTCCATATAAAATGACAGGAACCATCTTACACCCCTGCTTCGTTGTTTTGGATAAAGCCTTTCACCTTCATCTTTTATCCAGAATTCAAGATATGGTTTCCCGGCCTTTTCACCATATGAAGCATTATAATGATCTAACTCAAACTGAATATTGATTTTGTTATTCCTCCCAATAGACTGCTGCCAGAAATCATGAAAATTATGTGTAAGAGAATGATTAAGATTCTCAATTTTCTGTTTCAGGATACGACTCGAAGGTTGCTGGAAAAAAGAATAATCGAGTTTTGCCAGAGAAAGAAAATTTCGTGCAGCCTTATAACCTTCAACATTTTCATTACCGCTAATAATATCTTCCATATCAATCCTGTTGGGCAGCAAACTCCCAAAATCTTCAAACAACTCAAAAACAGGACAGTATTCAAAATATTTTCTACCTAAGAAATCACTGTTATAATGTGATTTGTAGAAATGAATGACCTCATTGACCTTATTCTCCGCCTCTTCCTCAGTGCTGCCATCAATAATATACCCTGAAAAAGCTATATGATTGTCCAGTTCTGAAATTTTTATGTCACGCTCGGATCTGGTTTCCCGGTAGTCATCAAGCACTCCTTTCCATTCGAGATCAAATTCATCTTCGATAGGGCGCATCAGAAGAGTCATTTTCTGAAGACGTTCTTCAAGCTTGAGTGAGAGGTCATTGAGATGATTGTCGATCTGGCTGCAATTTTCCACAAGCTTCTTCCACTTTTCACCAGCCCTTTTCACCAGATGCTTCTTCAGAAGAACTTCAGTGATCTCTTCCTTTTGATTCTTTAATTCATTTAATTGGTTTTTAAGCCCGGGGAACTGAGCATTTTTTGAATTCTCAACATCTGCTGATTTCTTTCCGAATAACCTGAAACTTAATCCTTTTCCTTCATTATAGGAAAGTTTTGATCTGATATCTGTCTCTTCCTCAATTAGTCTTGAGAGTGCTGTTTCCATATCATGGATCGAAATCATCTCCTCATCCAGCTTTATGGTGACATCTTTCAGGTATATTCTCCATGCATCTTCAAGTGAATCAAGATACTGACTTATTTCTCCGCTAACATTAATAACTGAAGAAAGGTCCGGAATCCAACTCCTGGTTAGCTCAAGATGTGTCAGTCCCGACAACAACTCCTTTAATTCAGTGCCAGGGTTATCTGTAATTTTAATCAACCATCCTTTAGGGATATTGAACCGGCAACTCACTTCCGGCAAAGAAAGATCACTACGCAGAACATCTTCTGAGATAACTCCTGTATAAAAAACTTTCAGACCCTCCAGAATTGATGTCTTTCCTGATTCATTCTGACCGATCAGGCATGTAATATTATCAGGAGAAGTATTTTGCCACCCCGTATCAACAATTGATCTGAAGTTCCTGATTCTGAAAGCTGTAAGCTTCATCATTATAAGAATAGTTATAACTGAAAACCAATAACAAGAACATCATCTACCTGCTGGGCACTGCCTTTCCATTCGTTAAAAGCACTTTCAAGATGCTGTTTCTGCTGTGCCATCGGAAGCTCTTCAATTGAATGAATTATCCGTTTGAAATGTTTGTACTTAAACTTTTTATCTGTTATTTCTCCAAACTGATCGGAAAAACCGTCTGAAAACAGATAAAATGAATCACCGGGCATTGTTTCAATGCAGGTATTTGTGAATGGAGCCTCTTTATTTGGTGCCACACCTAAGGTCATTTTGTCAGGTTTGAATTCAGTCAATTCGCCATTCCTTATCATAATAAGAGGCCTGTTTGCACCTGAATACTGCAATTTCCCTTTGGAACAATCGATGATACATAACCCGATGTCAATGCTGTCTTTTGTATCTCCACAGTTCCCGGTCTGATGGAGGGCCTTCATAACTTTTTCCCTCATCAGATTAAGTATCCTGTTGGCATTCAAATTAATACCCGATTGCATAATCTCATTTAGAAAACTTATTCCAAGAATACTCATTAGTGCACCCGGAACTCCATGTCCGGTACAATCGCCGGCTGCAATACACATTTTTTGCTTGTTGCAGAAAGCATAATAGAAATCCCCACTAACAATGTCGCGTGGAAGGAAAAGAACAAAAAAATCTTTAAGTTGCCCTTTAAGCACTTCAGGATTAGGCATTAAAGCATGTTGAATCATCTCTGCATAACGGAGGCTGGCGAGATGACCATTCATCCCCTTATTCGGGATCAATGAAAGCAGGTCAGGATTTTCTTGCTTTTCGACACTCATATATAAATCTCATTAATAAGAACAATAAATATACAATATTTTTCTTCCTCTTCTACCTTCCGATGTACATTTTAGTCATGTCTTCTTTTCAGAAGGACTACATTCTCAACATGATGGGTATGAGGAAACATATCAACCGGCTGTACCCCAGTAACAAAGTAATCTGCCGAAAGCAATTGTATATCACGCGATTGCGTAGAAGGATTACAGCTGACATAGACAATTTTATCCGGAGCAGCTTTGGCTATAATCTTTATTACGTCCTCATGCATTCCTGCCCTCGGGGGATCAGTAATAATAACATCCGGTTTTCCATTAGACATGAAAAACCGTTCCGAAAGTACATCTTTCATATCGCCGGCAATGAACTGAGTATTCCGGATACTATTTATTTCCGAATTTATTATTGCATCCTTTACTGCCTCATCAACATATTCAATACCTATAACTTTATAAGCACAATCTGCAATAAAGTTTGCGATTGTTCCGGTTCCGGAATAAAGATCATATACGATTTCTTTCCCGGATAGTCCAGCAAAATCTTTCGCTATATGGTAAAGTTCCTTAGCCTGCCTGGTATTTGTCTGATAAAATGATTTTGGCCCAATTCTGAACTTAAGGCCATCCATAACCTCAACTAAATGATCTTCTCCTTTATAAAGTATCGGATCCTGATCATTCAGAGAATCATTTCTTTTTGAATTAATAACAAACATCAGGGATGTGATCTGAGGGAATTCTGAAGCAAGAAAATCGAGCAAGCTTTCCCTTTTCTCAATATCTTCATAAAAAAAGACGACTATTACCATCACGTTGCCTTCCAAAGAGTTACGGATCACAATATTCCGTAAAAATCCTTTCTGTTCCCTGAGGTTAAAGAATTGCAGATTATTCTTATGTGCATACTCCCGTACTGCATTTTTTATTGAATTTGACGGTTCGGGTTGAAGATGACATTCTTTAATATCAAGAACTTTATCAAACAAACCGGGAATATGAAATCCAAGAGCATCTTCCATTTCAAATTTATTACCGGATACTACTTCCTCTTTCGTTCGCCACCGTTTATCGGAAAATGTATATTCCAGTTTATTCCTGTACAGAAATTCCTCAGAGGATCGGATAATCGGATTAATATCAGGCAGATTAATTTTCCCAATCCTGATCAGATTATCCCTGACCTGCTTCTCTTTATATTGAAGTTGAAGATGATACGGAAGATGTTGCCACTTGCAACCACCGCATACCCCGAAATGGATACATCGGGGTTCAATCCTGTCAGGTGAGTATTCATAAAACTTTACAACTCTGCCTTCCAGATATTTCTTTCTTTTTTTAATAACCTTGATATCAACAAGATCACCAGGTATAAGCATTGGCACAAACACTACAAGATTATCTACTCTGGCAAGTGCATTTCCTTCAGCTCCGATATCAGTCATTCTGACCTTTTCCAATATAGGGAGTTCTTTTTTTCTTCCCACTTTTCTAACCTTTCAAATATATGAATACCCTTCCCTAATCTGCGCAAATATAACTTAAGTAACACTAACCCTGCAAACAGAATAAAGAAAATTGCCATAAAGACGCTAAGACACGAAGTTGCACCAGTTCGAATGACATTATTTTATCTAAAGATTACCCCCTTTCATTTTCCCCCAAGGGAGGACTGAGCTTTAAAAAATTGCCTGGTAGGCAATTTTAGCGAAGGAGCCCGTCTGCCGCAGAGAAACTTCCCCCGTACAGGCAGGGAATGGGGTTACTAAATGAAAGTGTACAAATCATCATCTTGGGTGACTCCCATACTTTTCCTATATTTGCAGACATTTATTAAACTCTATGGTTTCGGTTCAGGATATCTCAGTTTCATTTGGCAGTTTTGATTTGTTAACAAATATCTCCTTCCTGATAAATGATCAGGACAGGATTGGTCTGGCAGGGAAAAATGGTTCTGGAAAATCAACTCTCCTTAAGATTATTTCAGGCCTTCAGAGTCCCAGTTCGGGGCAGGTTGATATGTCTAAAAATGTTACAATTGGATATCTTCCGCAACAGATGAAAGTAGATGATAATACAACTGTATTAAATGAGACCATAACAGCATTTTCTGAACTTATCAGTCTCTCTGAGGAGATTGAACATTCCAGCTCTGAGATTTTGAGAAGAAAGGACTATGAATCACCCGATTATCTGAAACTGTGCGATCACCTTGCGGTAGTTGAGGAAAGGTACCGAATGCTTGGAGGGACAAACTATATGACAGAAGCGGAGGTAACTTTGCTTGGGCTGGGATTTGAACGAAAAGATTTTGACAGACCAACTAAAGAATTAAGTGGTGGCTGGAGAATGCGAATTGAACTAGCCAAGATCCTGCTGAAAAAGCCTTCACTCTTTCTTCTTGATGAACCAACTAACCACCTTGACATTGAATCAATCCAATGGCTGGAATCATTTCTTTCAGGTTACTCAGGTGCGGTCGTTCTTGTATCTCACGACAGAGCTTTTCTTGATAATGTTACCAAAAGAACCATTGAAATCTCCCTTGGAAAGATTTATGATTACAAAGCTTCATGGTCGAAATACCTTGTACTCAGAGAGGAAAGAAGAGAACAGCAAATCGCTTCATTCAGGAACCAGCAGAAGATGATCGGAGACACTGAAAAGTTTATTGAACGGTTCAGGTATAAAGCTACAAAAGCGGTTCAGGTTCAGTCGAAGATCAAACAACTCGATAAAGTTGAAAGACTTGAAGTTGATGAAGAAGATAAAAGCGCAATTAACCTGAGGTTTCCTCCTGCACCCCGTTCCGGGACTGTAGTAGTTGAAGCAGAAGAACTCTCAAAAAAATACGGTTCATTAATCGTACTTAATAAGATTGATATCAAAATCTCCAGGGGAGAAAAAGTTGCATTTGTGGGTCGTAACGGAGAAGGAAAAACCACTTTGTCAAGGATTATTATTGGCGAATTGAATTGGGTTGGTAATCTGAAAATCGGGCATAATGTTAAAATAGGATATTTTGCTCAGAATCAGGATGTACTGCTTGACGAAAACAGTACAGTTCTGCAGACAATTGATGATATTGCTAAAGGTGATATAAGAACAAAGATCCGGGATATGCTCGGTGCATTTTTATTCAGGGGGGATGATGTCGAAAAAAAGGTCAAAGTCTTATCGGGAGGAGAACGGGCCAGACTCGCTCTTGTAAAACTTCTCCTTGAACCGAGCAACTTTCTTGTTCTTGACGAGCCGACAAATCATCTGGATATGCGTTCAAAAGATATTCTTAAACATGCCCTTATCAAATATGATGGCACATTAATTGTGGTATCTCATGACAGGGATTTTCTGGACGGAATTGTCGGGAAAGTATATGAATTCAAACATAACAAGATTAAGGAAAATATCGGTGGAATTTATGACTTCCTCAGAAAGAAAAAGATTGAAAACCTTAAAGATATTGAGAGAAAAGACAAAGCTAGAAATGAAACGGCACAGTTAATTCCTTCAACCAATAAGCAAAAGTACCTTGAAAAGAAAGAATATGACCGTAATCTGAGGAAACTGAGGAAAAGACTAGAGGATTCGGAAAAAGTAATTGAGCGGATAGAAGCGGAAATTATGGCTGTTGACAAAGCATTCATGGAACCTGGAAATTCTTCAGAAGCACATGATATAGATTATAGAAAATATCAGGATTTGAAGGAGCAGATGAACGAAGAGATGAATAGATGGGCTCAGTATAGCCAGGAGGTTGAAGAGTTTTTACATAATAACAGTTGATAATGGATTCACTTCAGTTTGAAAAAGTGTACAGGGTACATGTATATGAAACCGGACCTGATGGCAAGCTTAATTTGTATTCTCTGTTCAATTATATGCAGGATATTGCCTCGGACCATGCTATTAAACTTGGATTCGGCAGGAACGACCTTATGAGAGATAACCGTTTCTGGGTACTTTCTAGAATTTATGCTGTCATAACTGAATGGCCATTATGGGAAGACTCAATAATTGTGAAGACATGGCCAAATGGAACTGACAAATTATTTGCCCTCAGAAATTATGAAGTAAATTATCCTGATGGCCGGCATATTGCTTCAGGTACATCTTCGTGGCTCATACTGGACCGGATCACAAAAAAAGTGCAGAGGCCTGATTCCATACTTACTCAATACAATCCTGATCTGCGAACTGAAAGCTCACCTATAAGATATGGTGTAAAAATTGAATCAGCTGCAGAAAATGGTCATATATCGCCATTATTCAGAATAAAAGTCAGCGATCTTGATATAAACCTTCATACAAACAATGTAAGATATCTGAAGTGGGTGAGCGATAGCTACGACCTCGGTTTCGTGATGAAAAATGTCCCTCAATCTGCTGAAATAAACTATCTTGCAGAATCCAGATTCGACGAAGAGATAATGATAAGAACATCCATTGAGAATGAGAATGGCTGTTTCTTCAACCACTCGATATTCAGAACTAATGATAATAAGGAACTTTGCAGGATAAGAATTGAATGGAAAGAACAGAACATTAAATAAGTTAATTAATTTTGGGCATGAAAAATAGAATTTTCATTCGGACCATTGGTTTACTACTTACCCTTATACTGGTTGTTACAGCATTCATTTCCTGTAAAACAACACAGCAGACGGTTGACTACAAAGATCTGTCCTATCTCTATAATCCCACAAAAAGTCCAATCAACCCACGTTATAATGTTATAAATCAATCTGATGATTCATCTTTACTATCTATCAGGTTTCCCGCTAACGATCTTTTTTTCTCTGAAGCTAACCCTCAAGCTGTTCCGATAGCCTCTGTACTATTAACCGTTAAGCTTTTCAGTTTGAATCAGGGGAAAGTCCTTGCTGATACTGCCGTTTTAAATTTAAGCATAGTCAAGGAAACCGGAAAGCGGGAATATATTTATAACGTATCGCTGAAAGTTGAAAAGGGTACTGATTATCTGGCGGAGATAAAAATTCTCGACAAGCTTCGTCTTCTTGTATCACAGTCTTTTGTACAATTTAATACTCTGTCATATAACAACAGATATAATTTCAGACTTCAGGGTCATTTCGATAAAAATGAACTTTTCAGCCCTGCATTAAAAGTTAATGAATACATCAATCTCGTATATTCCCGTGGACATATTGACAGCTTATTCATCTCATTTTACAAACCCTTCAGGGAAGTTCCTGATCCTCCTTCGATGCTTCTGCCTGAAAAGACTCTCGACTATGAACCTCAGCAGGTTATAGCATTACCTTATTCTGATACTTTACCAATGATGTTTCCGAAAGAGGGTATCTATCTCTGCTCGATAAACAGGAATATTAAAGATGGATTCACATTATTAAATTTAGGTTCCACATATCCGAAGCTTACCACTCCTGAGGTTATGATAGAGCCTCTAATTTACCTGGCATCTCAGGAAGAAATGGACGCCTTAAAAAGTGCGGTAAAACCAAAAGCAGCGCTTGACGAATTCTGGATCAAGTGCGGTGGAAATGTTGATAAAGCACGCGAACTGATCAGGATTTATTATACCCGGGTCCTCTACTCAAATTATTATTTTACTTCGTACAAGGAAGGATGGAGGAGTGAAAGAGGGATGATTTATATTATTTACGGACCTCCTGATAAAGTTTATAAAACATCCGATGAAGAAAGCTGGGGTTACAAAAAGCCAGTGATAAAATCCAGATGGAGTGGCAGATTCTCAGTAACCAATTCATATCTTTTCTTCAACTTTAAAAAAAGAGAAAACATTTTTTCTGATAATGATTTTTACTTGAGCCGTAGCGAAACTCTTGTAACATTTTGGGATAAGGCTATTGCCAACTGGAGAAAAGGAATCGTCTTTCGGCTAGATAATCCGAGAGGTATTTAGATGAAAAAAGTTAGGAGTGCCTAGAGTTTGGAGTGCCTAAAGTCAGAAGAAAGTCCTCAGTGATTTCTCCAGTTACTTTAGGCACTCTAGGCACTTTAAACTTCTAAGGAGATATTTTAAAATTTATAATATATAGTTTATGCAGAAAGAAACAGATTGCATTTTTGGATTGAGAGCTGTGATAGAAGCTATTAAAGCAGGAAAACAGATAGACCGGCTGCTTGTTAAACAGGGGCTTCAGGGTGCTCTTTACCACGAACTAATGACAGAGGTCAAGACTCATAACATTGTATATCAGATTGTACCAGTTGAGAGAATAGAACTTGTGACAAGGAAAAACCACCAGGGGGTACTTGCATGGCTTTCAGTCATTGAATATCAATATATTGCCAACCTGCTTCCTATGATTTTTGAAAAAGGTGAAGATCCTTTGATAATTGCTCTGGATGGAGTTTCGGATGTAAGAAACTTTGGGGCAATAGTTCGCACTGCAGAATGTCTGGGGGCTCATGCAGTTATCATCCCTGAAAAAGGATCAGCCCGGATAACAGCTGATGCAGTTAAAACATCTGCAGGGGCTTTGCATTCTTTTCCGGTTTGCAGGGAAAAAAGCATTGTCCGGGCTATAGAATATCTGAAGGAAGCGGGGCTCAAGGTACTATGTGCAGGTGAAAAATCAGCCAAGCTGGCTTCAGAGACTTTGTTAACCGGTCCTACCGTATTGATACTCGGTTCAGAAGATAAAGGTATAAGTCGTGAACTTATTGCCATGTCTGATCATCAGATAAGAATACCAATGACAGGCACCATTGATTCTCTTAATGTTTCGGTGGCAACCGGGATTCTCCTTTATGAGATAATTAAGCAGCGGTCAGCCCAAATTATTCAATAATATTACTTATTCGTTGATCAAGCATCTCCTGATCAGCGGTAAAAGATGCAAGTCCTGCTAATGTAAGTAATGTATCAGGAGCAACTTTGCCTTCACTTATCTTTTTCTCCCATCTTGAGTGTACCGGAATTTTTCCATCAGAAACAATGAAACCTTTCTCCTCTTTTGTAAGTGAAGGGAACATATCTTCACAACCTTCTTCGTGAGTAATATGAATCAGTTCAGCAGCTGTGGCCGGTACTTTACCTGCGAGTCTTTCAGCAAGCTTAAGCACTTTATCATCAACTTCCCAGAATTTTTCAATATGAGCATCTTTTGCTGAATCAAAAATATTTACTTCATAATTTTCATGGGTCCGTGATGAGAATTTTCCGCTCAATTCCTTATGCCCGGCAGCTGCAACCTTTGGAGGCATGGTAAATACATCTGTTCCTGCCAGAAGTTCAATTTGATTGTAGTTCCTCAAGCTTGCTGCTATCTGTTTAGTCTGCCATGGGTTTTCCGCAGACAGGCCAGTTACCCAGTTTTGTGATGATATAACCGCCTTCTCTCCTGCTCCTGAGCCATCACCTAGTTTGTTATTAATCATATATGCACCAATTCTGCCCAGAAAGACATTCACATAGTCAGGTCTGGCCACTCTTGTCACAAGTACATTTTCTCGGGCACTAAATCCAAGTGTGAAATTGATTTTTACTCCAGAATCCTTTAGAAGTCTGGCTCCTATCAGACCTTCGGCAGTATAAGGAACCTTAATTATAAACTGTTCCGGACATAATTCATGAAATCTTTTCCCATAATGTTGAATAGCCTTAATATCATGTGCTGTATCAGTATGAAGTTCAACACTCACAAATCCTCCGAACTTTGAAGCTAATCTCAGCGCGTGACGGGCATTTAATATAAATGCTATTTCTTTAACCCTCTCTTCCTGAGGCAGATCTCTTACAACACTTTTTGCTTCAGTAATGAAAATATCATATATTCCTTTTTGTATCTCATTGTTCAGCAACGAATTATTCGTTGTTAATGCACTCATTTCGACCGACCAGTTTGCTTCGGCTTCCTCCATATCACCTGTATCAAGCCAGAGTTCTGTACCGGTATTTAGAAGTGATTCCCAGAATGGGTCTCTTTTACCTGTAACATGTTTTTCACTCAGATTCTTCCAAACAAAATCGCTAATTCTGGTATTTAAGTCAGCCATGGTTTCAATTATTTATTTGAAATTCAACTAATTTTTTTTATTGATAAAGTCTGCAGGTTATCACCTGTAGGTTGTTGAAAAATTTTAAGCCCGAATTCACTCATTATCTTCAGAAGTTGTTCAAATATCTCATACTGGATGTTTTCGTATGGTATAAACTGATTGCTTTTTGTGAAGAGAAAAGCCTCCATAGACAGGCCATTACCTTCAGTAGGCCGGTGTCTCATAATTACTGTCTGTTTAAATTCAACCTGCAGATGTTGCTTCAAATGAACTTTCAGAGCCCATGCTGCCATAAACCATATAACAAGAGCAGGAGCGAGATGCGATAATCTTGTAAAAACTTTTTGCTCCAGGAAAATATCATCCCATGTCGTAGGGGGTTTTTTTATAATCCTGGTTATAATCTTCAGGATAACTGCTTTAGCAATAAGATTTGAAACCCAGCTAACCAGTATGGCAATCAGTACCAGAGCAACTGTACTGAGAAATGTAGAAAAACTATAACTTAATCCGTCATGAACAAATAACTCTTTAAACCATATTGAAGGATCATTCATTAATGGCATATCAGATAACTTTAATTATTTAGTGGCAAAAATAGATAAATTATCAATCCGTCTCATTGATTATTTTTAGCTTTACATCATTCTACTTAAAATAAATTCTCTGTGCGAACAATAATATCATTCATTTTGTTTAGTGTCTCAATCACTTTGCAGGCTCAGGACAACTTTAATAAATACTTTATCAACAAGGTTTTAAGGTTTGATTTTATGCTTGCCGGAAATAGTCAGAAGACTACTGTTTACCCTGTCGGAATGAAAGAAGAGTCTTTTTGGGCCGGATCTAACACAAATCTTATAAACCCTTTCAATTTGGGAAACTTTAAATATGAAGTCTTTGATGATGCCGGCAATACTCTCATATACTCGAGATCGTTCTGTACGCTTTTCCAGGAGTGGCAGACAACAACTGAAGCTAAGACAACTGACAGAAGTTTCTATGAGGTGGCTACAATGCCTTACCCAAAAAACAAAGTCAGGTTTATTCTAAGTAAAAGGGAAAGAAATGGTATATTCTCTAAATTATACGAAACGATTATTGACCCTTCCAGTTATTTTATAAGGAAAGAAAATCCTGTAAATGTCGGCATTACGAAAATTTACAACGGCGGAGATCCACACTCGTGTGTCGATCTTGCATTTATTGCGGAGGGTTATAAAGCAGATGAAATGGGGAAATTCAGGGATGATGTAAAAATGATCGCCGATTATCTTTTTGCAGAAGCACCATTCAGTGATTATAAGGATAAATTTAATATCTGGGCGGTTGAAGCAATATCACAAGATTCCGGGACAGACGTACCTGGAGAGAAAATATATGCCAATACAGCATTGAATTCAAGCTTCTATACCTTCGATATTGACCGATATCTGACAACTCAGGACATCAAAGCTGTAAACGATTATGCTGCTGCTGTCCCGCACGATAACATCATTGTACTTATAAACAGCACTAAATACGGTGGAGGAGGTGTTTATAATTACTATAGCGGAACAACAACAGGAAACAAGCTCTCACCAAAAGTTTTTATTCATGAATTCGGGCATGGATTTGCTGGTCTGGCGGATGAATATTATTCATCTTCTGTAGCTTACGATGAGTTTTACCCTCTTAATGTTGAACCGTGGGAACCGAATATAACAACTATGGTAAACTTTGAATCAAAATGGAAGAATATGATCGGGAAAGACACTCCGTTGCCAACTCCTGCTGAAGAAAAATATAAGGATGTAACAGGATTATTTGAAGGTGGCGGGTATTCTCCAAAAGGAATTTTCCGTTCGGAATTGGAGTGCCGGATGAAAAGCAATGGTCCTAAAGGGTATTGTTCTGTCTGCCGGAATGCCATTAAAGAGATGATTGAATTCTATATCAGGTAGAAATACAACTCTATGGCACTCTGTGTATCATCTGTATCTCTCTGTGTGACAAATGAATAAGAACTTGCAAAGAGGTAAACAGAGGATACACAGAGCTACAGAGAAAAGTGCTATTTGTTCTTTCTGTCAATAAGATAGAACAATACAAGGCTGAAGCCACCGAATAAGAAGATCATTGACACATAATCGGGACCGGTCGGCATAACCCGGAATGACTCGAGAATAGCGCCCGCGATAATGCCAATTCCTACTCCCATAAAAAGCATACCAATTTTCAGAGTCAACTTGTTCCAGTTAAACAAAGATCTTTGACCCTCTTTACCGGTATTGAAAAGACTGGCGTCTGCTCCTTTATCAATGAGAGACATTCTCTCTTTGTTACGGGTAGTAACAGAAACATAAAAAATTCCAAATACTGTGGCGAATAATGCGATAAATGCTACTAATACTTCCATGACTTTAAATATGAATTATTGTTTAAGAACTCTTTTTGAACCTTTAGACTATATCACACAGGTTATGGTTACAAAAAAAGATTAATAAATAAAATAATTCCGCGTAACCAATTAATACCTTTACTCGTCAAACAGGCAGGATGGATTATTATAAAGGTGACATATTTTATATTGAGCAGATCCTTGCAGGAAAAAGCAATGCTTTCAGCTACATAGTCGACCGGCATAAAAATAAAGCATATAATCTGGCATTCAGAATATGTGGAAACCATGAAGAGGCTGAAGAGATTGCACAGGACTCATTTTTAAAGGCTTACAGATCATTGAAGAATTTTAAAATGAAAAGCAGTTTTGCCACATGGCTCTATCGGATCGTTTATAATAATGCGATTTCGCATATAAGAATAAAGAAGAAAGGGGTTCTTTCGCTTGAAGATTTTCCGGCTGACGCCACAGATTTTATCGGGAGCAACACAACTGAGGATGAAGCAGAAAAGGAATACAGAAGTTCTCTTGTGAACTTTGCCCTTCAGAAAATCAACGAAGAAGAGAGGGGTTTGATAAGTCTATATTATTATGAGGAGATGAGTACTGATGAGATTTCCGATGTTACAGGAATCAGCAAATCGAATATTAAAGTGAAGCTATTCAGAGCAAGACAGAAGATGCAGGAAATAATTGAAAAGGTTGAAAAGAAAAAATTAATATATCATGAATTACCAGGAAAAATATAATGATGATATTCTGAGGCAATATATTAATCCTGAAAGGATTGAGAAGGCACCAGAAGGATTTACTTCTAAAGTAATGACGCGCATTCAGATCGAGAAGGTACCACTGAGGGCTGCAGACATGTCGCAGAAAAAAAATCTTGTTCCTGTAATATCAACAGCCGTTATCATTTTATTATTAGCTGCAGCTTTTTTCATTCCGGGTAAGGAAGTTGATCCGTTAGTGCATCCGGTGGCAACCTTTTTTAATAATATTAAGGTTTCTTTACCCGAATTTAATCTGTCATCAATCGTACGCCTTAATCTTCCGTCGGTAATCAGGTATGTTTTTATAGGAACCGTAATACTGACACTTTTCGACAGAGCACTATATGGTATATTCCACAGGGAGAAATAAATTACTCGTTTTTCGGGATGGGGTTTGGCTTTTTACAGACTTTCAACTTTTGAATTAAGTCCCTTAGCATTAAGCGACCGGCTCATAGCATTGAGCACCTCTACTATACCTAATTTTACCTCACAACTGCCTTTAAAATGGACAATTAGAGCGCATTGTTCAGCCTGAACTGAGTCATGGCCACATACTTCAACCAACGATTTGATGACATGTTCGAAAGTGTTTATCTCGTCATTGTATAGAATCAGGGAACCCGATTCACTTCCGTTTTTCAGCTTATCATCCTTATGTAATGTTTTTTCCTTCATTTCAGTTTTTCAAATAGTTGCCTTGCTGTTTCAATAGAAATCTCTTTTTCCCCAAGCCTTGCAACAACCTGTGCCTCCCTGTAACCGTTCCTGTTTAAAAGGTCAGCATACTCAGCAGCCGTTTCAAAAGTAATAAATTTCCCAATCAAATAACTAATTTTTCCATTTTCTAGGAGTTGAATATCGAAACCCCTGTTCCCGGCCATTTTCCTGATTCCTTCAACCACATCGACATCCAGAGGTTTTAATGATCTGATTACCTCAACTCTGAAAGTGAGTGTTGGAGTAATAGTATCTGCCTGTGTATCAGACGATGCTTTCTCTATGGAGTAAAAAGGTTTCTTCCCCCACTCCTTTTCCTGTAATGCAGCTCTGTCAGACGAAACACGCTTATTTTCTGACAGTGCTACAATAAATGCATCTTTGAATCCTTTGCTTTTCACTGCTACAAGAGCTTTATTAGCATTTGAAGATTTCCGGAACATACCTGCATAATAAATTGTTTTATCCGTTCCTGCAATCTTAAAGCCGTAAACAGGAGTGATCCCTTTAAAATAAGCTGCCTGAACCGGATTATGAAAGACTGCAATCTGAATACGGTAAATAAGTCCCGCAGGCACTTCCGGATCAATTACTATTTTTGCTTTCGGATCTGTCACAGGTTTAGGCGATGCTTCAAACAAAGTAAAGATTTCCACCTTAGGTTTGACTGAAGAAATAACCACTTTAGTTGTATCTGGTCTTTTATCTGGTCTTTTATCTGCTACTTTAACCATTCTATTATCAGCCATTCCAGCAGAATCCTTAACAAGCCTGTTTACTGATTTTTCAGGAGTTACTTTTTGAAGTTTAGTCGTATCATGTTGAGGGTTCCTGGCAACCTGAGCTTCGCTATATTTCTGATCAGCTGACTTCTGAAAAGATGCTGCAAGCTTTTCATTTTCGGAAATCTTGACTTTCAGGGCAGGCTTTTCAGTAATTGAAAGTTTTTCCAACTCTTTTCTTTGCTCTCCGGCAAGTTCAAGAACCGAATCTGCTTTAAACTGAAATTCAATAGCTTCATTTAAAAAATTTTCATAGTTTGTCGGAAGATTCATTTTTGGAGAAGTCTCTTTTTCAATAGTTTTTTGAATTGGCTCTTTAATAGCGGGTTTAGTTTCTACCTTACTTGTGTCCGCCTTTTCTTTTTTTAAAACTTCTGCTTGTTTAATATCAGAATCTGTAACCTGTCCTTTTTTTTGAATGCATTGTTGTAAGAATTCCGGAACACCCAGTTCTCTGGCCGCTTTTTTCCCAACCTGGTCCGTGAACAAATTATAAGATACTGCAGCTTCCGAAAATTTCCCTGACATTTGTTGTGCCCTGCCAAGATAAAATAATCCATCTGAAGGTAATGTTTTTACAGTACCGGTTCCCTGAAGAGCCTGTTGCAAAAGGTTTACTGCTTCACTCGGGTTTCGGTTCAGTTTTACCAGGCAAACTCCCGAATAGTATTTATACAATGGATCCTTGGAATATGTAAGAAGGAGTTCCCTGAATTCACTGTATGCTTTTTCATAATTCCGTTGTGAAAATGCTTCAAAGGAGGATTGACGCGTAGGTTTCGTCTGAATATTCTGGGAAAAAAGATTATTAAAAGATAATTCAATAACCATTATCAGGCAAAACAAGATTATCTGTTTCTTCAATTTCATACCAGTATTTTAATATTCTTTCGTAAATAATTATATTTCAATATATTACTTGCCGGTTCTAATTCTTTAACTGATGATTTATGTTAATAACAATTGGTTGATTTTTTGCAAAATACAATTCAAACTTCGTAAATTTACCCATAATAACAAAATAATAAATTATGATACATTTAAAAGAGGGGATGAAAGCCCCCGGTTTTGAAGGTATCGATCAGAATGGCAAATATGTAAAGCTAAGTGATTTTACAGGAAAAAAGGTAGTTCTCTATTTTTATCCAAAAGATAATACGCCGGGATGTACCGCAGAAGCTTGTAATTTGCGTGATAATTACGATTCATTTTTAAAGAAAGGATTTACAGTAATCGGAGTAAGTCCCGATAATGGAAAATCCCATAAAGGTTTTGCAGCCAAATATTCCCTTCCATTTCCGCTTATTGCCGATACTTCAAAAAAAATTCTGAATGATTATGATGTCTGGGGAGAGAAAAAGATGTATGGAAAGAGTTATTTCGGGGTTATACGGACAACATTTATTATTAATGAAAACGGGATAATTGAAAAAATAATTACAAAAGTCGATACAGCCGGTCACACTAAACAGATTTTCGATATGTATAATCAATAAAACAAATTATATGAGCAAAGAAAGAAAAGAAATAAACAAAGAAAAGCTTAAAGCACTTGAGGTTACTCTTGGGAAAATTGAGAAAGATTTTGGTAAGGGAACAATAATGAAATTAGGTGATCATGCCGTTGACAATATTCAGGTCATCTCAACTGGTTCAATCGGACTTGATGCTTCTCTGGGTATTGGTGGAATACCTCGCGGAAGGGTAATAGAGATTTACGGTCCTGAAGCATCAGGAAAAACAACCCTTGCTATTCATTGTATAGCTGAAGCACAAAAAAACGGAGGTATTGCTGCCATAATTGATGCAGAACATACATTTGACCGTAATTATGCTGAGAAACTTGGTGTAGATGTTGAAAATCTTCTTATTTCACAACCTGATAATGGTGAGCAGGCTCTTGAAATTACTGACAACCTCATCAGGTCAGGAGCACTTGATATAGTTGTTATTGACTCAGTTGCTGCCCTTACTCCTAAGGCTGAAATTGAAGGTGAAATGGGTGATTCTAAGATGGGCCTTCAGGCAAGATTAATGTCTCAGGCACTAAGGAAACTTACCGCAAATATCAATAAAACAAACACATCCTGTGTCTTCATTAATCAGCTCAGGGATAAGATCGGTATTGTGTTCGGTAATCCGGAAACTACAACCGGTGGTAATGCTTTGAAGTTTTATGCATCAGTCAGATTAGATATCCGCAGAACAAGCCAGCTTAAAGAAGGTGAAGAAATTATTGGCAACCGGACCAGAGTGAAAATTGTGAAGAATAAACTTGCACCACCATTCAGGAAGGCTGATTTTGATATACTTTACGGAGAAGGGATTTCCCAGCTTGGAGAGATTGTTGACCTGGGTGTCGATTTTGAAATTATCAAGAAAAGCGGTTCATGGTTCAGCTATGGTGATACCAAACTTGGTCAGGGACGTGATGCAGTCAAACAGATTCTTAAGGATAATCCGGAATTATATGATGAATTGAAGGCTAAAGTATCTGAGGCACTCAAGAAATAGTAATTTTTAAAATAATATAAAATCATGAAAAGATATCTTATCCCGGTAATTCTTCTAGCACTCCTTTTTACCTCTTCATGTAAACAAAAACCTGAGGCCGCAAAAGAATCTTTGCCAAAATTCAATAACCAACTGACTGCTGAAGAGAAAGCAGACGGAGTAATGACTCCTGAAATAATGTGGAAGTTCGGAAGGCTCGGAACTTTTGCACTTTCCCCCGATGGATCAACAATACTGTATACTGTCACTGATATAGATCTTCAGAGTGAAGCTCGTCTGACAAATATTTTCAAATTGCCTTCTGCAGGTGGTGATCCTGTAAAGCTGACAATTGACGGAGGCAGTTCTCCGCAATGGTTCAATAACGGGAAGTCAATTGTTTATGTCAATAAAGGAAAACTCTATACTATGAATGCTGATGGGTCAGGGCAGAAGGTAGTATCCGGGGTAAGCGACTTTGAGATTTTCAGTGTTTCACCAGGAGAAAACAAGATATATTTTACAAAAAGAGTCAAATTAGATCAGACTGCAAATGAAAAACATAAGCTTCCCAAGGCAAATGTCAGGATTATCAACGATCTGATGTACAGACATTGGAACTATTGGAGTGATTTTTCATACAGCCATATCTTCATTGCTTCATTTGATGGAAGCAATGTTTCTGATGAAAAAGATATCATGGAAGGACAGAGGTTTGAATCACCTACAGCTCCCTATTTCGACGAGGGTGAAATTGCATGGAGCCCTGACGGGAAATCAATAGCCTATACTACCAAAAGGCTAAATGGCAAAGAAGATGCACTAAGCACGAATTCAGATATTTACCTGTATAATCTTGAAACAGCCAAAGAAATTAATATTTCTGAAGCCAACAAAGGTTATGACAGATACCCGGTCTTTTCACCCGATGGTTCAAAGATAGCATATCAGAGCATGGAAAGAGATGGTTATGAATCTGATCTCGACAGGCTGTTTGTTTACAATATTAAGGAAGGCACCAGAACGTGGATATCTAAAGGATGGGATTTTGACGTATCGAATATTGCATGGAATGATAACGAGACAATATATTTTGCCTGTTCTCATCTGGGTACTTCCCAGATATTCAAAACTGACCTTCTGGGGAAAGGAGTATCAAAGGTAACGGGAGGAATGCATAATCTCGGGCCATTCAATTTAAAGTCAGGTGTTCTTGTTTCAGAACTTACGTCAATGTCGATGGCTCCTGAACTTTCCACCATTGATATGAAGACAGGGTCGGTTAAACAGATCACTTCCATAAACAAATTTATCTACGATAATATCAAGTTGGGTAAGGTTGAGGAGAAATATACCAAAACAAAAGATAAGAAGGACCTTCAGATGTGGGTAATCTATCCGCCTGACTTTGACCCGGCAAAAAAATATCCTGCACTGCTCTTCTGTGAAGGAGGTCCGCAATCAGCACTGGATCAATTCTGGTCATATAGGTGGAATATGCAGATGATAGCAGCAAAAGGCTATATAGTATTTGCACCAAACCGCCGTGGTGTTTCCGGGTTTGGCCAGGAATGGAAAGAACAGATTTCCGGCGATTATGGAGGAAAAAACATTCAGGACTATCTTGATGCAACCGATGCGATGGCAAAAGAACCTTTCATCGATGCAAAAAGATTAGGTGCTGTTGGGGCTAGTTATGGCGGCTATTCGGTCTTTTACCTTGCAGGTGTTCACCAGGGAAGATTCAAGGCGTTCATTGCCCACTGCGGGATATTCAATTTCGAAAGCGAGTACGGATCGACTGAGGAACTTTGGTTCCCAAACAAAGATTATGGAGGTCCATACTGGAAAAACCTTCCAAGCTATAAATTCTCTCCTCACCTCATGGTTGATAAGTGGACAACACCTATACTAATAATTACGGGAGCGAATGATTTCAGGATACCGTATACACAGAGTCTGGAGGCATTCCAGGCTGCGCAGTTACATGGCGTTCCCAGCAGGCTGCTTTTCTTCGAGGATGAATGTCATTGGGTTACAAAACCGCAGGATGCGGTGATCTGGCAGCGTGAATTCTTTGAGTGGCTGGATGCATATCTTAAGTAATAATGCTGTAGAGGCTATAAAGGCTGTAGAGGATTTAGATGCTATAAAGACTGTAAAGTAGATAAAGTATTTTGACTTTCTACTTTATGGCTTTTCTTCTATTCCACTACGAGCTGTTAATAATTCCATTACTTTCTCCACCTTCTCCTCCATTGGCAGCTCTCCATCAATCCAGTGAATCTTAATTCCCCTCCTCTCCATCCCTCTAAACCATGTCATCTGTCTTTTGGCAAACTGATGAATAGCGATTTCAAGACCTTTAAACATTTCTTCATAAGAAATTTCCCCGGTTAGATATAGTGTAATAAACTTATATTCAAGACCATAATAAATCAGAGTCTCAGTGTTTATACCCATATCTATTAGTTGCTTCACTTCATCAACCATTCCTGATTCAAGACGTTGCCTAAGCCTTTCTGTTATCCTTTTTCGCCTGGAATCTCTATCGAACATTATGCCGACAACAAGAGGTTTGACTTTTGGAAATTCACTTTTTTGTTTTGCCTTGTTCTGGTTGAAATGTTCAATTTCAATTGCCCTTATAACCCGCTTCTTAGTGTCTATATCTGTTATGTTATGAAGGTTCTTATAAGTTGACAATATCTCTTTGAGTTCTTCCATTGATTTTTTCTCAAGTTCAATTCTCAGTCCACTGTCAGGAGGTACCTCAAACATTTTGTATCCTGTTATTATACTATCGGCATACATACCAGAACCTCCGCAGACAACCGGGAAAATTTTTCGTTTCTTCAAATCTAAATAAACTTTGATAAAATCGCGTTGATATTCAAATACATTATATTCATAACCCGGATCAGCAATATCAATCAGATGACAGGGAATGCGTATGCCATTAATCAGATAATCATTATAGTCTTTCCCGGTACCAATATTCATGCCCCTGTAAACCTGGCGGGAATCAGCACTGATAATCTCACCTTCCACCCTATATGAAATAGCAGCCGCCAGGGCTGTTTTACCTGATGCAGTGGGCCCTGTAATTACTAATAAATCATAAAATGACTTCAATTCCACAGTCGCATTTTTTATGATTCCGACAGGACAAGCAATATACCATTAATTTACTTAATTTTACCTGGATTTAAATCTGATTTTCTTATTAAAGATTATGAAAGGTGGGGCCAACAATATCGTCATTAAAAATAAAAAAGCTTCTCATGATTATGAGTTCATCGAAAAATTTATGGCAGGAATCATTCTTTCGGGAACCGAGATAAAATCACTTAGACTAGGGAAAGCCACTCTTGCCGACTCATATTGCTTTTTCAGCAATGGAGAGCTTTTTATTAAGGGAATGCACATTGCAGAATACTGGTGGGGTAATCTTAATAATCATGATCCTTTCCGCGAGAGAAAGCTTCTTCTCAAAGCCCGTGAGTTAAGGAAAATTGAAAGAAAAATCAAAGAGACCGGTTTGACTATCATTGTCATTAAAGTCTTTATCAACGACAGAGGTCTGGCAAAAGCCGAAATTGCTATCTCAAAAGGCAAGAAAGAATACGACAAACGCGAAACCCTCAAACGCAAAGATGCAACCAGGGAAATGGATAGGATGAGAAAGGTTTGATCAGAAGTTGGGACTGAGAAGATATCTTGAATAGAACTTTACAATATAATCCACGGCTTCATCAGAAGTATCAACAAGGGTAAACAGGTCCAGATTCTCAGGTGATATATTATGTTCTTCAGCAAGCATCTCCTCTTTAATCCAATCTATCAGTCCGCTCCAGTATTTCTTTCCTACAAGTATTATTGGAAATTTCCCGATCTTCCTGGTCTGGATAAGAGTTATAGCCTCAAAGAGTTCATCGAATGTTCCGAACCCTCCCGGAAGAACTATAAAACCCTGTGCATACTTCATGAACATCACTTTTCTGACAAAGAAATGATCGAAAGTTATCAGTTTATCTGAATCGATATATGGGTTCGGATGTTGTTCAAAAGGAAGATCAATATTTATACCTACAGATTTGCCTTTTCCCCGGGTAGCTCCTTTATTTGCTGCTTCCATAATGCCCGGTCCGCCGCCGGTAATGACCCCATATCCATTCTGTGTCAGTTTGAATGCAATATCTTCAGCCAGAGTATAATATTTATTATTAAGTTGTGTCCGTGCAGAACCGAAAATTGAAACACAGGGACCTATCCGGGCAAGTTTTTCAAAACCCTCAACTAATTCAGAGATGATTTTAAAAACTCTCCATGAATCTGTTGTGTGAATTTCATGCCAGGTTTTCTGTTCAAAAGCATCTTTTATTAGATCAGCAGGTTTTTCCATTTTGGTTTCGATAAAATTAATCAACTCAAATATAATTAAATTCTTATGCCTTAAGTTCTGGCTTAAGATATTTTCCTGTATAGCTCTCAGAACATCCCACAAGTTTTTCAGGCGGTCCCGAGAATACAATATTGCCTCCGGCTTTCCCTCCTTCTTTGCCAATATCTACTATATAGTCAGCCATTTTAACTACATCAAGGTTATGCTCAATTACGATAACAGTATTGCCTCTGTCAACAAGTTTATTCAACACATCGAGCAATACTCTGACATCCTCAAAATGCAAACCAGTTGTTGGTTCATCGAGGATATAAAGTGTTTTGCCGGTATCCCGTCTGGCCAGTTCAGTCGCCAGTTTAACACGTTGTGCCTCTCCGCCAGAAAGGGTTGTGGATTGTTGACCAAGCTTGATGTAGCCGAGGCCAACATCCTGAAGTGTTTTTATTTTATGATAGATTGAAGGTACATTTGCAAAATATTCTACTGCGCTATTAATTGTCATTTCCAGAACATCACTGATGGACTGACCTTTATATTTAACTTCAAGTGTTTCGCGGTTATAACGTTTCCCGTTACATTCGGTGCAATGAACGTAAACATCCGGCAGAAAATTCATTTCGATGGTTTTCATGCCTGCTCCTTCGCATCCTTCACAACGCCCCCCCTTTACATTAAAAGAGAATCTTCCTGCAGAGAATCCGCGTATTTTAGCTTCGGTTGTCTGTTCAAAAAGTTTCCGTATATCAGTGAAGACACCGGTATAAGTAGCCGGATTTGAACGAGGTGTTTTACCAATTGGTGACTGGCTTACCTCAATAACTTTGTCAAGATGTTCCAGCCCGATAACTTCCCTGTATGGCAACGGTGATTTACCGGAATTATGGAATCTTTTTGCAAGAGCAGGATGAAGAGTCTGGTTAATAAGAGATGATTTACCGCTTCCCGACACTCCTGTAACACAAATAAAAGTCCCAAGAGGCAGTGTAACATCCACATTATTAAGGTTGTGTCCTGAAGCACCTGAAAGACTCAGAAATTTTCCATTCCCTTTTCTTCTCTTTTCAGGAATATGAAACTTCTTTTTATTATTAAGATATGAAGCGGTAAGAGTATCATATTTCATCAGTTCTTCAGGATTTCCATGAGCAACAATAAGGCCTCCAAGCCGTCCCGCACCAGGTCCCATGTCAATTACGTGGTCAGCCGACAAAATCATCTCCCGGTCGTGCTCGACTACAATTACTGAGTTTCCTGCATCCCTGAGTTGTTTCAATGCGGCTATCAGGCGCCGGTTATCCCTCTGATGGAGTCCGATGCTCGGTTCATCAAGAATATAGAGTACATTAACCAGTCTTGAACCAATCTGAGTAGCAAGTCTGATCCTCTGGCTTTCACCTCCAGAAAGAGTTCTTGCACCTCTGTTCAGTGAGAGATATTCCAATCCCACCTCAAGCAGAAAACCAATTCTGGCTCTTATCTCTTTAAGAATTTCAGCAGCAATTAACTTTTGTTTCCCCGTCATCTTCTCTTCGATGTTAGCCAGGAACAGAGATAATTCTTTGATATCCATTGCGGAGAGCTCTCCGATATTTTTATCAGCTATCCGGAAAAACAGTGATTCTTTCTTCAGTCGTGTACCTTGACATTCGGGGCAAATATTATATTGCACATATTGGTCCTTAATTCTGGTTCCGTTTTTCTTGCCGTTTATTGTTTCAATATTCCCGACAAAATTAACAACACCTTCAAACGTCAAAAAATAGTTGGAACTCATGCCCAACGGTGTATTAGATAATTTAAGTACTTCATCTGAGCCATATAACACTTTACAGAGAGCATCTTCAGGAATTTCTTTTATCGGAGTATCCAGAGTGAATCCGTTTTTTTCCGCTATCGCTTCGATCTGCCAGAAGATCCAGATATTCCTGTATTTTCCGAGAGGCTCGATGCCGCCTTTTCTAATACTAAGCTCTTTATCGGGAATAAGCTTCTCTTCATCAATACTTGATACCTCACCCAGTCCATTACAATGGGGACACGCCCCCTGCGGGGAGTTGAAAGAAAAAGTATGTGGTGCGGGTTCGTTATAAGATAATCCGGTAACGGGGCACATGAGGTGACGACTGAAATACCGGGGTTCATTATTTTCCGTATCCAGGACCATCATCACCCCGTCTCCCTGATCAAGGGACATAAGAATTGAATCATTGAGTCTTTTATCAGTTGTATCTCCAACCCTGAACTTATCAATTACAAGTTCAATATAATGGGTTTTATATCTGTCGAGTTTCATTCCGGAAGTAAGTTCCCTGATTTCATTGTTAATGCGAACATGAAGGAAACCTTTTCGTCTTAGCTGTTCAAATAACTCTTTATAATGTCCTTTTCTCCCTTTTACCACAGGAGCCAAAAAATGCACTTTTCTTCCCGAGAATCGACTCTTTACAAGTTCAAGTATCTGGTTATCCGTATATTTGACCATCTTTTCACCGGATGCATACGAATATGCTTCGGAAGCCCTGGCATATAAAAGTCTTAGAAAATCATAGACTTCAGTAATTGTCCCAACAGTTGATCGTGGATTTTTATTTGTGGTTTTCTGTTCTATCGATATTACAGGACTTAACCCTGTTATTTTATCTACATCAGGGCGTTCCATACCTCCCAGAAACTGACGGGCATATGCTGAAAGAGTTTCCATATATCGCCTCTGACCCTCCGCATATATTGTATCGAATGCCAGGGATGATTTTCCGCTGCCGCTTAGACCGGTAATTACAACCAGTTTATTTCGCGGAATAGTAACATCAATATTTTGTAAATTATGGACCCTGGCTCCAAGGACTTTTATCTCCTCATTCATCTCGACTTTTCCTCTTCAAAAGATCTGTTCTCAGTTTCTGTTTTTTCAAAATTTCTCATCCCCTCTGAAGGAATTTTAATAAAATACTCCTTGTTCGGTATTGGGGTCAGGAATGGCTTCCTCAGCCAGGGATTCAAAAGTTTTAACATTTTATAATTTGTCCCGAATTCCCCGGCAAAAATGGAAAAATCGGTAATAGCACTATCAACTTTTACTTCAAAATACTTCATTTCGGGATATAGGTCATCTTTACCCAGTTTAAATCCGTATTTTTCCGGATCTGTAATGATTAGTTTATATGCGACAGCTCTGAATATATATCTTGCAGTTTCTTCGCTTAGCAGAAGATCGTAATAGTTATTCTGATGCTGAATATCTATCTGGTCATCAATTGCAGCTCTTCCGCCATCATATGAAGCAGCAGCCAGGGTCCAGTTGCCATATTTTTCATAGGATTTCAGAAAGTAATCGCATGCGAACTGCGTGGACTTTTCAACATTATATCGTTCGTCAACAACAGTGTTGATCTCCAATCCTTCTTCCCTGCCTGTTTCAGGCATTATCTGCCAGAATCCGGTAGCACCGGCAGGAGAAACCATATTACTATATTCACTTTCGGCAGCTGCCAGATATTTGAAATCATCAGGAATATTGTTTTTTTTCAGAATTTTTTCGATTATCGGAAAGTACCTGTTTGCCCTCTTTATAATTAGGATAGTTGAAGAGTGTCTGTAAGCACTTGTCAGTATCTCGCGTTCAAGACTTTCCCTGGTATCAAAGTTGTTGAGAGGCATTTTCTCTCCTGCAAATGTCACATTATCAGGCAACTTAAATGCTTTTATATTATAAATTGTATCCAATGCTTGTTGCTTCCTTCCCGGATTGCTGTCAAAACTTTTAAAACCCTCAGCAATTGAAAGAATGATAATAATTGTGCCGGTCAGAACAAATGCAGTAAGTATCGTTTTTCTGTTCGGATTTGTCATAATAATTCAGATTCTTAGAAATAAAGTGCAAAGGTAACATTTTTGCACCTGAAAAATAATTCTAGTAAGGGTAATTTAATTGGATAATTAATGTCAAAAAGCAAAAAATAGGGATAGGAAACAATTGAGAAAAAAGAGAAGGTTGGTTAGGTCTCAAAACTTATATGAAACCCCGGAGAAGATCCCAAAGGAATATGGATGAATGTTTGAACCTGTTGTACCACCGAATGGATTCAAATAATATCTGAAGGTTGGTTCCAGGTTAAGAGAAAGTTTTTCTGAGAAGTTGTATTCCATACCCATCCCCAATGAGCTGCTTAAAGTAAGAGGATTTAGTATTTTAGTATCTCCTACCGGATATTTGTTGCCATCAATTGTAGTGTATACTGAATTATTGACCAATAGATTATATGATAATCCTCCGATGAGATTTATGCCAATCATTTTATCGATAACCTTATATCTTAAGACAACCGGGAACTCTAGGTAACTGAAATTCTGGATAAGCGTATTGTTAATATACTGAAGATTCGCTTTATTTGGATCAAATACATCATTTGTGAAAGCTGTAAGTACCTTCTCTCCTGTACCATTTGCGACGAGGAAAACATCAGGATTATTTGTATAAATTGTACCATTTGTGGTTGATACTTCAAAGTTAGGGCCACCTTTGGAATTGACATACTTCTGAAATCCACTGAAAGAATTTACTCCGTCCACTTTCTGACCAAGAGAGGAATAGTAAAGACCTGACTGTATGCTGAATCTTTTACTGATTTTATAAGAAAAAGCTACACCTCCGGAATATGAAATAAGAGGTTGTTCCGAAGCCATCAGCTGCTTTGAAAGTTCATCACTACCTGAATTGAACCTCGAATAATATGTTGGCGAAGCCATAGCTGCTATAGACCACCTGTTCTCATGCTTAGCAGTGATATTTTCAGGAAAATATTGCAGATCATGTTCCTTAATCTTAAATGAATTCCCCTGAGAAGTTTTCAAAGATGCCAGAAATGGACCTTGCACCGATTGACTATTTGTCAATAATAAACTTTTAGTTTCCTGAGGGTAAATAACTTCTTCAGGAGAAGAAGTCTTTTCAATTTCATTAATAATGTTATCGGTGTTACTAGATTCTATCAGGACATCAGAGGAGTTTTTAACCTGGTTATGCTTTAAAATCGTCAAATTCTGTGGTCCGTCAATTTGCGGAGAAATAACAGGAGAAGAAGCCTCCTCATTAAAAGCCATTACAGAATTTGAAGCTTCGGTTGACATTTCTCTGCTCGATCTGTAAGTAAAAAAACTCACTGTCAGCAGAACAGTTATCACTGCTGCAACCCTCAGCAGTATGACCGGACGAGATTTAATTTTAAGAGCAGGGTGAATACTATCCCATACTCCAGGTGGCGGAAGTACCTCGAAATCTTTAAGCCCGTTCCTGAAGACAAGATCTATATTTGCCCCTTTTTCATCCATTTACAACTCGCTTCTTAATCCCTGTATATGATCCGACTCTTCTTTGAAGGATTACCCTTGCGCGGGACAGATTTGATTTTGATGTCCCTTCTGATATATCCACCATTTCACTGATCTCTTTATGCGAATAACCTTCAATTGCATAAAGGTTAAATACCATTCTGTATTTGTTCGGCAATTCTCTGATAATTTCGAGCAGATCATTAGCTTCAAGACCTGCATAATCCTGATTATCGGGTTCCGCATCGGGTTCCTGTATCATATCTATATCATCAACACGATAAAGGTTATGCCTGCTACGGAATTTTTCCAGCGCTGTATTAACTGTTATCCGGCGCATCCAGCCCTCGAAAGAACCCTCATGTTTGTAATGAGGAAGGTTCTCAAATATTTTTATAAACCCTTCCTGTAAAATATCCCTTGCCTCCTCATCATTACCTGAATACTGAAGACATACAGCATATAGTTTAGCAGCATGCCTCCTATACAGAAGTTCCTGGTCCCTTCTGTTACCGGCAAGACAACCATTTATTATTTTTTTTATCTCCGACAAGGTTTTTTACCTGATTAAGAATATAAAAATATAAAATAATTATCTTAATTGCCAGTATTTCTTAAAAGATTGATGAATTTTTTTAAAAAAAGGTTGCGTTAAGGGGGTTAAAGATGTATCACTTAAACGTTTTCAGCACCTGCAGCCTATGATGTTATGTCTCTATTTTTTTGTTATCTTACTTTTGGTGATTTGAATTTAACAAAGAGTTATTGTTTTTATTTAAATTCTTCTTCTTTTTTACTACTTGCTTTCTCAAGCAGTTTATCAATATATTCCTGAGTAAAGTCATAGAAAATTATTGGAGCACTTGTCGAATCATGTAATCCAGGAACATCAGATTTTTTAGTTGGATTACCAGAATTGGCCAAACTTTCCGGATACCCAAAATCAAAATATATTATATAGTTTCCCCTCTCCCAATAATATATCTTATCCAATAGCCATCTTCCCTTTGGACCCGGGAGATAAACATTTAATATTTTTTTTGACAACCAATCATATTTTTCTCCCTGGCCAAGTAAGGTTGGTTTTCCATATTCTTCTCTATATGATTCAAACAATTTTTCAAGTTCAATCAGGCCGCAATTATATGAAAATACTGGTTTTTCTGTATTCGACCTGGTACACAGAGTTAATTGAATACTGGTTAACCTTTCATTAATTATATAACTCCCTCTAAGATTAACTTTTGCACAAAGAGCAGGACTTATTCCTGAAAAATCATAGTATAAGTTTTTTTGTTTGGCCCCAACTACATCTGTAGTTTCAAAATAATGTAATTCATCGATGTTAAGCAAAGAATCCATTATACTTTTTACTTTTAAATAGTCCATGTCAAGATAAAACCCAATAAAACCAATCTTCCCGACTTGATGTTTTGAATTGTATGATTTTGTATTACAAGAAGTTAATAAAAATATTTGCATTACAATCAGAACATAGATAAGAGAACTGCGTTTGTAACGGATTAATTTCATAATGAAAGGTTTATAGTGTGAGTCCAAATATGTGTTAATTATTTATTTTAGCAAGTGACCAGGAGACAAAGAGGTTTAGTTTATGACTTGGGTAACGATGTACAATATCAACTACCAGTTTAGAGCCACATTTAGAACAAGATTTTGGTCTTTTGGCAGATTTGTATCTCATGATTCAAAAATAACAGCTTAAGGACATAAATATTTATCAGATTAAATTTATGAAATATAAATCAATTAGCATTAATTTGATATGCTGTATTGAATGTGTAGTACCAATAATATATGTAAATTATTTAAATACGTTGCTGTATCTTAAAATTAATATTATATATCCTTTTTATTTGCTTTGATGCAAGAACCGAGGAGCAAAAGAACCGAACGAAGTGAGCTCGGCGAAGCCAAATGAACATGATTATAGGTGTATCACTTCACCATATGCAGCGGCAGCAGCCTCCATAATGGCTTCAGACATTGTAGGGTGAGGATGTACGGCTTTAATAAGTTCATGAGCTGTGGTCTCAAGTCTTCTGGCAACAACTATCTCTGCAATCATCTCTGTAACATTGGCTCCAATCATGTGTGCTCCAAGCAATTCGCCATATGTGGCATCAAATATAAGTTTGACAAAACCATCTTTTGCACCAGAAGCACTTGCTTTACCGGAGGCGGTAAATGGAAATTTCCCGACTTTAATATCATAGCCGGCTTCTCTTGCAGCAGCTTCAGTAAGACCGCATGATGCAATCTCCGGAGTGGTGTATGTACATCCGGGAATATTCTTATAATCAAGAGGTTCAACATCAATTCCTGCTATCTTTTCAACACATATAATCCCTTCCGCCGAAGCAACATGAGCCAGAGCCGGTCCATGAACAATATCACCGATAGCAAAAATTCCCGGAACAGATGTACGGTAAAAATCGTCAACAACCACTTTGCCTTTATCAGTTTTAACACCAGCTTTTTCAAGACCTATATTTTCAATGTTAGTTGTTATCCCAACTGCGGATAATACGATGTCAGCTTCAACAATCTCCTGTCCCTTTGGTGTCTTAATAGTTACCTGGCACTTATCTTTTGTAGCATCAACAGCTTCAACCGATGAACCTGTCATTACCTTCATGCCTATCTTCCTGAACGATCTCTCCATCTGTTTTGAGACCTCTTCATCTTCAACCGGTACAACCCTTGGCAAAAACTCAACCAGCGTCACATTTGTTCCGAGTGACTGATAAAAATTAGCAAATTCGCTGCCGATAGCGCCTGATCCTACTACAACCATTGAACCCGGCAGTTTTTCGAGTGTCATAGCCTCCCGATAGCCAATTATCTTTTTACCATCCTGTTTCAGATTTGGCAGCTCTTTCGATCTCGCTCCCGTAGCTAGAATGACATTCCCCGAGGAATATTTTTTTCTTGTCCCATCAGGAGCCTCTACCTCTACCTCAACCTCTGCCTTATTAATGCCTGCAAGACGGCCAAATCCTTTGATATGTTCAATATTGTTTTTTTTGAAAAGGAACTGAACTCCTTTACTCATACCATTAGCCACATTTCTGCTTCTGGCAATAATTGCATTAAAATCCGGCTTTATTTCACCTGAGATCGTAATTCCATAATCAGATGCGTGAGTCAGATATTCGAATACCTGGGCACTTTTTAAGAGTGATTTTGTGGGGATACATCCCCAGTTAAGACAGATTCCACCAAGTTCAGCTCTTTCTACAACAGCTACTTTCATTTTCAGTTGTGATGCCCTGATTGCAGCAACGTAACCACCGGGTCCACTTCCAATAATTATAATATCATAGTCCATCGTATCTGTATTTTAATCATTAAGAATATTAATATTTTTAAACATAGAAACCTGGTCAATAATTTTAACAAATAATATCTCAACTTGGAGATCGGTCCTGTTTTTCCCAGGTGTTCCTTTGAGTATTCCTTTGTGATCCTTTGTGGTTAAATGAATTTTATTTTTACCACTAAGGTAACAAAGGGTTTTTCATAACATTATTTCATTTCTTTTTTTGAGAATTTCAATATTATCAGAGTGGTTGTTTTTACAAGTACCCAGAGAATTACAAGCGTAAAGATAATTGTGGCTCCCACAGGTATCCCTGCATAATAAGAAACAACATATCCTGTTGCGGTACCGATAAATCCTGCCAGAATTGACCATACAACTATTTTAAAATAGACCCTGGTGAATAACATGGCAATGTTTGGCGGAATAGTCAACAATGAAATAACGAGGACTACACCGGCCATTCTGATATTCAAAACAATTGTAAGGGCAATCAAGGATGTGGTTACATATTTAAACATATCAACATATGATGAATATGTCCTTGCAAATACCTCATCGAAAGAGATATAAAGTATGGCCCTGTAGAATATCCCAAAGTAGAGAATCAAAATTGCAGACATTATTCCCAACGCAATTATATCAGCATGAGAAACAGTGAGGATACTTCCGAAGAGATAACTCATCAGGTTAGGTGTATATCCGGGTGTCAGGTAGATGAAAATTATTCCGATTGCCATGCCAAAAGCCCATAATATTCCAATTGCCGAGTCTTCTCTGATTTTCTGCTTAACAGAAAGATATTCAATACCCAGAGCCGACAGGATGCCAAAAACAGCAGCTCCGACTACAGGATTGATACCAATAAAATAGCCTATACCAATACCACCGAATGAAGCATGTGTTATACCACCACTTAAAAAGACCATCCTTTTTGATACAACGTATGTTCCTGCTAATCCGGCTGTTATACTGGCAAAGATAGCTCCCAGAAGTCCCTTAATTATGAATTCGTACTGAAATATACTGGCTTCCACTATTTATGATATTTAAGTACTGTATGGGGAACATCTCCATGTGTTACAAGCTGAATCGGGCACCCATAAGCAAGCAGATCTTCATTTGTGATCTCATGCGAAGGATGATAGTGAAGACTTCTGTTTACACAGGCAAACGATTTAATATGCGATGAAATGGTTCCAACATCGTGGGAAACCATAAGAATTGCCATGCGTTTATTGAGGTCTCTTAACTTTTCATAAAAATCATTTTCAAATGTTGTATCAACGAAATTTCCGGGTTCGTCAAGCAAAAGCAACCGTGGATTTCCGATAATTGCTCGTCCCAAAAAAACCCTTTGCATCTGTCCGCCTGACAATTCATTTAAAGTGGATTTAGCCATTTCCGATAAACCAAGTTCTTCAATCACGGTTTTTGCTCTTGTTTTGTCGGATGAAGACATTCTTGAGATTATCCCTTTCCTGATCATGAGGCCTGAAAGAATAATATCGGTCACGGATACCGGGTAATTTAAGTCGCCTGTTGATATCTGAGGAAGGTAACCGATGCTGTTTCCATTTAAAAGTTCATCATTGAAAACTATTTTACCTTTTACCGGTTTAAGCAAACCAAGAATTATTTTTAAAAGTGTGGTTTTCCCACCTCCGTTTGGACCAATAACGCCAATAAAATCATTCTCGTTTACCCTTAAATCCACATCCTGCAAAACCATATTTGCACCATAAGAAGCTGACAAAGAATGCATTTCGAATAAATAGGCCATGAATCCTGACTATTTTGAACTTTCAATTAAACTGTTATGCAATGCATTAATAATATCCATTGTTGATTTCTGCCAGTTTTCCGACAGAGGATCAATAATTTGTATTTTAGCACCGATTTCACCAGCAATAGCTTTCGCATTTTTGGTGTCAAATTCCCTCTGTACAAATATTGTTTTCAGATGATCAGCCCTGGCACGGTCAATAAGTTCTTTAAGTCTGGAGGGGGGCGGTTCTTTACCCTCAAATTCAACAGGTATCTCCTCAAGGCTATAGTCTCTCGCAATATAAGCCAGATTAGGATGATATATCATGAAGGACCTGTTCTGCACACCCGAAAAAAGTTCCCTGGCTTTATTATCCACTTCCTGAATTCTTGAGACAAGAACCTGATAATTTGTTTCATATTTCTGTTTTTGTGACGGATTCAGATCACATAGGAATTCTTTTAAAGATGTTGCCATTATCATGGCACATTTTGGAGATACCCAGTAATGTGGATCTGCGCTCACAATGTGCCCTCCTTCACTATGATGAAAGGAGTTAAGTGGATCAATTCTATCACCTAATGATAACCTCTTCATTGTTCTGTTTGTCTCATAAAAACGATCGAGCCAGTTCATCTCAAAGCCCAGATAACCATTGCTGATATAGGCAACCGATTTTCTGAGTTTGTTAATTTGTTCAGGGAAAGGCTCGTAGGTATGAGGATCCGCTCCGGCAGGTACCATGATATTAACCGTAAAGTCATTACCTGCAATCTCTTCAACAAAGTATTTGAACGGCGCAATACTCACGGTAATTATTCTGTTTCCGGAATCAGCAACATTCAGGCCACATGATATCATCAAACCTGTTATCAGAAAACAAAATATTTTTCTCATTACATAGAAAATTCAAAGCTGGCTACAAATTTAACATATAACATAACAAATGGTTTAAGTGTTGCAAATAAAATAATATAAGCTATTTTTGGATAAGATTTAACGGAAAATCGACTTCCTGACGGATGAAGAATAAAGGAGAGATACTTGCATCAATTCTTAAGAATTTTAAGGACTGCTATTTCTTCCTCCATAACACCAGAGAGTTCAGCATCGTTGAAAACATTATGAATGAAGGGTTTATCTTCGAAAGCCAACTTTCTCATTCTACCGACCGTGTTAATCCCAACGAGACTATTGAAGTTTCTTACTTTTTTTTCCTGAGGAAAGATTATGGTTCATACACTATAATTATTGCAATACCTAAAATAATATACGAATTCTATACAAGTGTTTCCAATAAAAAAGATGTTGGCATTGAAGAAGTTCTGACTGTTACTGACCCGTATTATGGTGACAATGACGAATTGATCTATACTTTATCACCCAAGCATGTCCTTGGATATTTTAACATTAAAACAACCGAATTTTATCAGAACAGAAATTGGGATCCGTTTTTCAACAACTGCCAGATCAGGTCTGCACATAAAAAACCATTAAATCGCAGCAGAAAATGAAAAAAATAATTAAAGCAAGGAGGGGCTTCGGCTCAATCGGAATAAAAAAAAGGGAACAGCCCTCTTGCCAGTCCCCTTCTTACAAGGAATGAAAACTAATAAGACTGAAGTGAAATCTTAAAAAATCCTGTTGCTTTTGTCGATGAAATCTGAAATTTCCATTCCCCGGTTTTATCCTGATTCTCTGTTTCAGAGATTGTGAATGATTTTCTCCAGTTCAGGTTGCCCGATTCGTCAATTAAAATATCAGAATAGTTCTTACCGGTAGGCATAACGATTTTGATACGGATTTCACCTGCTTTACAATCACCCATTACCGACATAACTACTGTCTTAACCGTCTTTTCAACATCAAAAGTGTAATCTTTCGAGAATGTTTTTTCCTTTACTGTTTTTGAAAAATCCAATGTTGTTTTTTCAGAATTTACACTCATTGAATTTTCGAAAAATGATTGTACATCCGGATTAGTGAATTCAAAAGGTTCATCAAAAGCAAACGATCTGTTCCTTCTTGGCATGTACCTTATAATATTGTCTCCGGCCTTCCCGGAACTTTCAACTACAACCCGGAAATCTCTCATAGTGCTATCTAACTCTGACTGTTTTTCTTTCAAAGCCTGTTCTGCCTCAGTCTGGGATTTCTTTTGTTCGGCCATAGCTTTTTTCTGCTGGTCGATTTTCTTCTGAATCTTTAGGTCAGCTTCCTGCTCTTCTTTTGTCTTTTCCTGGGCAGTTACCTGCTGAAAAGAAGAACCTATTGAGACAAGGAAAATAACTGCTAATAATAAATTTAACTTTTTCATGACTACCTTTTTTAAAGTTTGACATTGTAAAGATACAGCCTGTTCTATTGCTATTTTGTTAACACAGGGTTAATACAGGGTTAATGTCTGGACAATAGTAATGAGCTATCATTAAAATGAATAATTTTGAAAAAGTAAAATTTAAAAGATGAAAAAGATAAATACCGTACTGATTCTTGGTATTGTGTCCATCATAATTCTCATATCTGTCCAGATATTTATTATAAAAGGCATCTGGAAACAGAGAGACGAAATGTTTGTCCTCAGGTATTCTATGTTATCAAAAGAGGCACTTGACGTTATCAACAGGCGAATGCAAACCGATGGTTTCGACACGGTTCGTTTCCTTTTAAGAAATTATTCTGAGCAGGCTAATAAAGAAATACATGCAATAAAAGACCAAAAGGAACTCACTACCAAAAAAAAGGAGATTCTCGATTATTTCACAAAAGTTGTAAACCAGGAACAGGATCTTTCTGACCTTCTTTCATCCTATTTTGAAAGGCGGGGATTTGAAAAAAAATTCAAGTTCACGATTTCAATTATAGACCTTGAGATGATCAATAATGACACAATTGCAATATACCAGAATGAAGGTTTTTTGAACCGCCGCCAATCGAACCAGGCTGGAAGAACTGGCCTTTCAGATAATACCAGAGAGAAAATCATGGTTAACTGGTTCAATCTGGAGGATAATAATTACAGGTTCATTTTTGAATACTATATTGACTTTTCCGATAAGCAGAAAGTGATTTTAAAAGAGACTTCTGTCTTCCTTGCAATGAGTATCTTAAGTATTCTTGTCGTAGTCATTATTTTTATGATAACCTATAAAAACCTGATGGAAGAAAAGAGGCTCTCGAATCTTAAGACAGACTTCATAAATAATATGACCCATGAGTTAAAAACACCTTTATCAACCATTACTGTAGCTGGAAAGACTCTTGAACTGGTTCAGATAAGAAATGATGATGCTAAGATACTGGAAACCGCAAAACTTATAGGGAAGCAAAGTGTTCATCTGAATCAGCTTATCAATATGATACTTGAGATAAGCATGTGGGAAAGAACGCAATTCCAACTTGATAAAAAAACAGTTGAGATTGAGGAACTGATGAATGATGTTGTTGACAGTTTTAAATCAGGTAGTGGTAACTGCGCTACAATAAGTCAGAAATATAATTTCAGCGGAACGAAGGTTGATCTTGATGTTGTTTATTTTACAACACTTATTAATAATCTTCTTTCCAATGCAGTGAAGTATTCAGAAAAAGAACCTATAATTGATATCGAAGGCTTTACCCAGGACAATAATATATGTATTAAAGTTGCCGATAATGGAATTGGAATTAATAAGGTCGACCAAAAACATATTTTTGATAAGTTTTACAGGGCCTCAACGGGAAACATTCATAAATTCAAAGGGTTGGGTCTGGGCCTTTATTATGTAAAAAAAATTGCGGAAGCTCATGGTGGAGATGTAACCGTTAGCAGTAAACCAGGAAAAGGGAGTATCTTTACAATAACAATGCCTAATAATATATAATAACATTCTTCATATGAAAGTTCTAATTGCTGAAGATGACAGGGATTTTGGAAATATACTGACTCAATATATTACGATTAGCGGTTTTGAAGTAACCCTCGGCCGGGATGGCAAAGAAGCATGGGAATTGTTTAACCAGGACAAACCTGATATTTGTGTCTTTGATGTGATGATGCCTGAAATGGACGGCTTCACCCTTGCCGAAAAAGTAAAAGAGGTACACCCTGATGTCCCGGTAATATTCCTTACAGCAAAAAGTCTAAAGGAAGATATTGTAAGAGGCCTTAAGATAGGGGCAGATGATTATATAACAAAACCTTTCGATCCTGAAGTTCTCATTCTGCGCATAAATAACATCCTGAAACGGGCATACTCTTCAACGATTGATGAATTTAAAGTATCGGAGACTGTACTAAAATATAATACACTTGAGCTGATATGTGGAAATAAAAAAGAAAAGCTTACACTTAAAGAGGCACAATTACTGAAGTATTTCATTATTAACAAGAATAAAATACTTGCAAGAGAAGATATTCTGACAGAGATATGGGGCGAAGATGATTACTTTCTTGGAAGAAGCATGGATGTCTTTATCAGCAGGTTAAGAAAATATGTTTCGGAGGATCACAATATTGATATTCGCACCGTAAGGGGTACAGGGTTTATACTTGAGGAGATAAAGAAAGAAGAATAAAACAGGTGTGAGGTGTGAGGCATTCGGATTTTCTCACTCCTCACTCCTCTTTATTTCTTAGCGCCAAGAATCTCATTTACTTTATTATATAAAGCTTCACCCCGCAGGTTCTTGGCAATTATTTTCCCCGTTTCATCAAGGAGAAAGTTAGCCGGGATTAAATTCACTGAGTACAATTTAGCAGCTGCACTATTCCCGCGTTGAAGATCTGAAACATGTGTCCAGGTAAGTTTGTCATCAGCAATTGCCTTAACCCAGGCTTCTTTTGTGTTGTCAAGAGAAACTCCGAATACATCAAATCCTTTCTTGTGAAATTCATTATAAACCTTTACCACGTTCGGGTTTTCCTGGCGGCATGGATTGCACCAGGCTGCCCAGAAGTCGATCAGCAGTAACTTAGAGCCAATCTTTGATGAAAGAGCAACCGGGTTGCCATTAACATCATTCAGAGTAAAATCTGGTGCTTTCTGACCGATAGCAACAGTTTCCATAACAGCGACTCTCTCTTTCAGGCTTTTTATCTCCGGTAGCGCGGCAATTGAAGTATCCAGTCCATTAATCATCGATTCGATCTCATCTGCTTCCATATCATAACTAAGACTTACCAGAATTGAAGGAGAAACATAAGAGGCCGGTTTAGTTTTAACAAATTTTTTCTGAAGATTTGTCATCTCAGTCTGAATAGAATCGAGCTGCTTTTCAAGTAATGCAACAGTTGCAGCATTACCGGCCTGACTCGCAGCCTGGTATTTGATAACGGTTTTTGAATATATATCACTCAATGGTTTATTTGAGTCAATGAGAGCCTGATATTCATCCTGTGTTTTAGAGCCGGAAATCTTTGCTTTAAATAGTGAATCGAGGCTTCCATTTATAGTTATCTCCGAGTTCTCAAGGTAAAAAGATGTCCTTCTCCTTGTATTCCCGGCAACAAACTGGATCAATTGAGGATAATCAATTGCTCCGCCTTTCATAGTAAATGAGCCTTTTCTGGAAACTGCAGAATCAATAGAAATTGTCTTGCCAGCCTCTCTTTTCTGAAGATAAAATGTAATACTGTCGGATCCGGTAATTTTCCCTTTAATAACATAATGAGGTTTTGAAGAGCATGAAGACATTATTATACCGATAACAAACATGTAAATGATCTTTTTCATATTCAATAGTTTTGAATTTGGAACTGATTAAACTTGCCTTGAGTTGGCAAAGATATGAATAAATGTTTATTCAATTCGCCTTTTGAAATATTTGTCAAGCAAATTTAAGGCTGCCTTATATGAGGTTATAGTTCCTATGTGCAATTGCCTTTCGATCTCAGGAATCAGCGATTTTACCCCATCGTGATTATAAAACGAGTTTTTCAAATACTCAAAAACTGTATTATGCATTCTGATAACTTCCTGTTCCCTTCGGAATGTCTCAAAATATCCTGATTTTTTTGTAAAGGCAAAGTAACTCATGATTATTTCCCAGAGTTCTTTTATTCCTGCATTTGTTAATGCCGAGCATGCACGTACCTTAGGCTCCCATCCCGATGATTTTTTCGGGAAGAGGTGAAGAGCATTCTGATATGAAATACGGGTGTTCTCCGCGACCAATTTATTGGCCCCATCGGCTTTTGTAATTGCAATTAAATCTGCTATCTCCACAATTCCCCGTTTAATTCCCTGAAGCTCATCGCCGGCACCGGTAAGTATCAGAAGAAGAAAAAAATCGACCATTGAGTGGACCGTTGTTTCTGATTGTCCGACACCAACCGTCTCAACCAGTATTGTATCGAAACCTGCTGCTTCACAAATTATTATTGTCTCTCTGGTTTTCCTGGCAACACCTCCAAGTGTACCTGCAGCAGGAGATGGTCTTATAAAAGCTCCCGGATGAATGCTGAGTTGTTCCATTCTTGTTTTGTCACCAAGAATACTTCCTTTAGTCAGTTCGCTGCTGGGGTCAACAGTCAAAACTGCAAGTTTTCGCCCTTCCCGGGTAATATACAATCCAAAGGTCTCAATGAAGGTGCTCTTCCCAACTCCGGGAACACCTGTTATTCCAATCCTGATTGATTTTGAACTAAAAGGAAGACATTTCTCGATGATATATTGAGCCGTTTCATGATGTGCAGGCAATGAACTTTCTACCAATGTAATAGCCTGGCTTAAAATTGTCCGGTTCCCTGCAAGAATACCTGAAACGAACTCATCTGCTGAATATTTCTTACGTCTCTTTCTCCCGGATTTTAGCAGAACGTCAGGATTAATACTCGGTGGCTGAGGAATCCCTTGATGTACCTTTAGTGATCTTTTAAACTCTCTTTTCTTATCCATTAACTATTTTACCGGGGCTGGTTGTTCAACATCGGCATTGAGCATAAGCACGACCTCCGAATTTTTTGGATCGTTTGTATAAACATAGATTGCCTTTGTAACTTTTCCAATATAACTACCCGAATTAAATACTGCTTTGATAGTACTGGACTCACCTGGTTTAATACCAACGTTCTGATTTCCCTGTTGGACAGCTGTGCAACCACATGTAGACCGTATAAACTTGATCATCAGGTCACTTTTGCCTATATTTGTAAATTTGAACTGAACTTCGTTTTGCGTTGAGCCCTTTATTTTACCAAGGTCAACAGTTGTTGATTCAACTTTAAATACCGGAGCATTTTCCAGTTCTTCTTTTGACAATGAAGAAAAATCCTCTACAAGGTTTGCCGATACGTAATAATATACATTTTCACGAGCTACACCATTAAGTTTTATTTTTATCATATCGCTCATATTTCCCCATCCTGCATTTTTTGTTGCATCATAAGTACCCTCAACCATTCCTTTCTGCCCCGGCTTAAGGGTTTCCGGATTAGCTTTCAGAGTAAGATGCGCAGGCAAACCATCAAATTCAACTTTTACAGGTGTTGCAGAAGTATTAATCAGTTGCATAACTCTGATCTTTTTCTCTGTCTTTTTAACATTCGTAAAAGCCATATGATTGCTCTCGAACCTTATTCCACTACTATCAACCGGAAAGGTAAATAACTCTTCTACAGTTTTTTCATGAGGTGTAACCTCCCCTTTAATTACAAGAACAACAACTTCCGGTTTTGTATTGGCATATACAGAAAGTGTCTTATTGAACGGACCTGGCCTGTTTTTTGGATCGTAAATTGCTGTAACCTTGCCAGTTGCTCCTATCGGAATCGGTTGTTTTGTCCACTCGGGAGTTGTACAACCGCATGATGCCACTACGTTTTGTATTACCAACGGTTCAGTACCCGTATTGGTCACAATAAAATCAAAGGTCTGTCTCCCGGCCTCTTCTTTGAAGGTTCCAAAATCGTGCTCGGTAGCAGATAGTTGCATTTTTGTGATTGCTACCTGCGATTTTGCCATAATTCCGAGAATCAGCAGAGAAATAAATAAGAATAATCGTTTCATATCAATTTTTGATTTTAGTATTTTGAAGAATTACCATTTAGTTTTTTACAAATATATAAAAATTCAAATTCCTTACATATGACAATTCCGGACATGTTTTAATTGTATGGCACACTTCAAAAATCAGGCCGGAAAATTGAATCAGGATAAATTTATGTAAAAATAATAAAGTTTAAGATTTTAAGATAGTTTAAAACAGATTATCATTAGTTTTGCTGCATAAGCCGGATTCTTTGGAACAAAATTTGTTAATGTAAAATCCGGTTATTCTATGAAAGCCTTGGAAAAGAGAAATATTAAAAAACTGATTATCATCCTTATAGCATGCGTTATTTATTTAAATGCACAGGGCCAGTTTTATAATGGACATCAGATGTCTTTTGGCAAAAACAGAGTTCAGTACTACGATTTCTACTGGCAATTCTACCGGTTCGACAATTTTGATTGCTACTTTAATGAATATGGCCGCGATCTGGCTCAGTTTACCGCCAATTATGCCATGAAGAAGCTTGCAGAAATTGAGGATCTTTTCGATTACATACTCGAGAAAAGGATTATGTTCATCATCTACAATAAAAATTCTGATTACAAACAATCTAATATAGGCCTTGTTACTTTTGACGATGATAGTTATAACACAGGCGGATTCAACAGGATTATTAAAAATAAAGTAATGCTTTATTATGAAGGCGACCATGAGGCTTTTCAACGACAGATTGCAGCTTCTATTACCGAGGTGATAATCAATGAAATGTTATATAATGCCGATGTAAAAGACAGAATATCAAGCTCTTCATTGATATATTTGCCAGACTGGTATATAAAAGGGCTTGTTCGTTATGTAGGAGATGGTTGGGATTATGAGGCTGAAAACAGGGTTAAGGATGGTTTCAAGTCTGGCAAATACAAAAAAATTAGCCATCTTGAATACGATGATGCAACAGAAGCGGGTCAGTCATTCTGGAGATTCATAGGCAAAAAATATGGCAACTCAATCATTCCAAACATTATCTATCTGACAAAAATCTATAAAAACGTTAATGATGGTTTCCTCTATGTTATAGGACAGAATTTAAAAGATCTTCTGAAGGAATGGCAAAAGTACTACATTGAGGAGTATTCGGGTGATAAAAGACTTCCTGCTGATGACGGGAACACTATCAGAAAATCAAAAAAGGAACAGATCTACCAGCAGGTAAAAGTCAGTCCTGGAGGTGAATATATCGCTTATGTAACTAACGATTGGGGACGAAAGCGAATCTGGCTTTACAACCAGGCAACAGGCAAGAGAAAAATAATTTTCAGGAAGGAACCACGATTCGAACAGGTTACCGATAATACTTACCCTGTAATTGCATGGCACCCAAGTGGTAAAATCCTGACTTTTATAAATGATCAAAAAGCTGACCTGGTAATGTATTTTTACAGGGTCAATGAAAAAACAACCGAAAAAAGGAATCTTCTTTATTTTGATAAGGTTCTCGATTTTTCATATTCTCCCGAAGGATCTCGCCTTGTCTTTTCTGCTGTAAAAGATGGAATAACAGATATATACATTCATACAATTGCCTCCGGGACTAATGAACAGATCACCAGGGATGTTGCAGATGATCTTAATCCTTCATTCCTCAAGGGTTCCTCAGACGAAATCATTTTCTCATCAAACAGATTATCTGATACTCTGACAAATACAGCAAATCCATTTGAAAAATTATCACAAACATTCGATCTCTTTACTTATAACTTAACACGAAAAAACAATATCCTGTTAAGACTACCGGAAGGTAAATATACCGACAGGTTTCAACCAGTCGAAATTGAAAAAAATAAATTTACATATATAGGTAACCAAAACGGGATATTTAACAGGTATACAGCAAAATTCGACAGTTCAATTAGCTTTATTGACACGATTGCTCACTACAGATATTACATTAATTCACAGCCGGCTACTAATTATGACAGGAACATTATAAACCAATCCATTGTGAACGGGACTGGTTTATATGGTGAGATGCTTTTCAACAACAGGAGGTATGTATTAAGGAAAGGACTCATGAGCGAATCAAAACCTGTTCCTGCCGGGGAGATGGTGAACAGTAAATTCCGAAACGAGAAAAATCAGTATTTCCATAAAGCTGACAGCATAGAACAGTTAAGACAATGGCTTGTTGCTGAAGACAAAAAAAGAAGGGACACCCTCACTAAACCTCTCTATGAGTATTATATAAAGAACGAGCCAATTGACATAAATCATTACATATTTGAAAAAGAGAAACAAAACTACTATGATCAGTTATGGCGGAAAAAATATATGGATATCGACCTTGATACGGGCCATGTTATCCTTCCTCTGATGAAAATTTATGAAACATCTTTTTATAATAATTATATTGCTACCCAGATTGATTTTAGTTTTCTCAATAATTCGTACCAGGTTTATAGCGGAGGAGCACCATATTTTAACCCGGGAGTTAATCTTCTGACCAGATTCGGGACACTCGATTTGTTCGAGAACTATCGGATCACGGGAGGGTTCAGATTCTCGGGGAATTTTGACAGTAATGAATATCTCCTTAGTATTGAGAACCTTAAGGGAACCTTTGATAAGCAGTTAATATTCCATAGAGAGACATACTTCAGTTCAGACGATTCAAGCCTTTTCAAAACACACACTGAAAACGTATATTTCTCATTGTCAAAGCCTATTACTCCTGTTTTAGCACTAAAAGGAACTCTTTCATACAGGTATGACCAGCATATTTATCTGGCTACTGATATGGCAACTCTCAACTACAAAAATTATTCACAACACTGGGTAAGCTTTAAAGGTGAAATCATTTATGATAATACACGAAAGAGAACAGTCAATATTTACTTTGGCACAAGGTTTAAAATATTTGGCGAGTATTATAAAGAGCTTACAAGAACAAAATCAGATATGATTGTTCTAGGCGTGGATTTTAGAAAATATACACAGATACACAGAGACCTTATTTGGGCAAACAGATTTGCAGCCAGTACATCATTTGGCCCTACCAAGCTGTTATATTACCTTGGTGGTGTTGATAATTGGATGGGCTATCTGTTTAATAAAAATCCAATGTTCGATAGTTCAATCCCAGTCACTCCGAATGTAAACTATGGATTCCAGGCTCTTGCGACCGATATGAGGGGTTTCTCCCAGAATGTGAGAAACGGAAATAGTTTCGCCCTTATTAACAGTGAACTAAGATGGCCGATAGTCAGGTATTTTGCCGGTCATCCTCTTCGATCCAGTTTCCTCAACAGTCTGCAAATCGTAGGATTCGGTGATGTGGGAACAGCCTGGTCAGGAAAATCACCGTGGTCGGGGACAAACGGTTACGATACTGAAAAGTTTACCAATGGCCCGGTATCGGTTACTCTTGATTCAAACAGAGACCCTATTGTTGAAGGATTTGGTGCAGGACTCAGAGCTCAGATTTTTGGCTATTTTATCAGGACTGATTGGGCCTGGGGTATCGAGAACAACTATATACTACCGAGAGTTTTCTATCTGTCCTTCAGTCTCGATTTTTGATTGGCTTACTTAATTTCTTTTATACTGACCGGAATCAAAGAGAATATTCTGACAGAAGGTGCGACGGTGTGACGGTTCTATAGTCCTATAAGACAATAATAAAACGCGATCCGAGGCGAAGCCGGGCTCGCAGAAGGCAATCGGGCAACTATGAGAAACGAGGAACGATAAACGAGAAATTCCTATGAACCTAATATCGATATATTTATCACGATTCTTTTTCGATTAAAAAAATTAAGGTAATTTTGTGCGCTTATTGTAATTATTTAATCAAAAAATAATCGAAATGGCTTACAAAATTAATGATGATTGTACTGCTTGCGGAACATGTATTGATGAATGTCCTGTTGAAGCAATATCGGAGGGTGACATTTATAAAATTGATCCGGATGTATGCACTGACTGTGGTGCATGTGCTGATGTTTGCCCTGTTGAGGCTATTCATCCAGCATAGTATTACAATTCAAGAAATTTGAACCGGGGACATGCCATGGCATGTCCCTGATCATTTTTATTAGGGGCTATATTTCGCTTTCTCCAGAATACCCTGAACATTCGTATTTTTAATCATCTCCTCAATTTTTATTCCCGGGTTCTTCATCATATATGATTCTACAATTCTGAAACCCAGCCAGACGCCTGCCCTTCCAGGGGATTCCTTAGAGAAATAACTTGTAAAAGGAGCTTCGCCGGTGATTTTGCGTATTATAAACTGATCACTGCTGAATATAAGATTGTTTTCAATAAGATACTGCCACATCTGACTTTCATTGTTCCTGCAGAATTTCATCTGATCCGGTGTGAAACCAAAAATTATTTCATCACTGGTTTCCGGCAACATACATTTTTCAAAATATTTAAGTTTGCCATTGTGAATAATTTCTGCCAATACGTTGTCATCAGGGTATTTAAGTGTCGAAAAATCCCATTCCGAAGCGCCCCATCCATACATACAATCAGGAACAATATTCTCAGGAGTCATCCTGGCAGCTATATATTTGTAGATTTCAAGCCTGGGATAATACTCACAATCGGCCCCGAGATATCTGTCAAGGCCGATTCCAAGCAAAGAATCTCCGGTAATGATACTGTTATTAAATCCTGTGATACAAGAAAATACAGCGGGTACTCTCCTTTCGGGGAAATAATATAGATAGTGCCGGAATGCTTCCTGAAGTTCTTCTTCAATTGTCTTTACATCGGGATATCGCTTCATCGTCAGCGCAAAGACATCATTATTCTGTTTATCTGAACAAAACCGCAGAAGGAAATCACCAAATGAGGTTTCATTAATATCGCCGGTATTTATCACGTAGCTGAATAGCTGGAGAAACCCGCCATATTTTTTTTTGATAGAAGGAACCATTGGTATAACTTCATCGGGGTTTAATGTGAAAAGATCTTTCTCTAATCTCTTTATTTCAATGTTTACTTTGATGGATGAAGTATTAACTTTATAATGATTCTTTTTACATGAAGTTGTCGCCACGGCGATTACCAATAAAATCAAAAAAAAGATAAATCGGATTCTCATAAAGCTTTTTTTTAGGCAGTCTAAAATACGTACTTTTTCCATAATAAGGCTGCTAATATAAACGACATAATAACTTTTCTTATTATTTGCTATTTTTACAAAGAAGATTAAAGATTGATTTTGGCTTCGCCGAGCTCCGCTTCGCTTCGGTTCTTCGATTACTCCGACCCCAAGGGAAGAGAAGAACCGACCCCGCGTGCGGGGGAGCTCGACGCAGTCAAAATCAATTTACTCCCCCTGGGGATGGGGTAAAAAAATTGATTTCCAAGCGTTATGGGTTGTATTGTTAATAATTACCGATACTCATAAAATTTATTATGAAAGTATTAAAATCCAATAAAAACTGTTTAGTCAAAATTCTGATTTTCCTGTTTTTAGCTATTGTTCCTCTAAACATTCTTCAGGCACAGCAGAAAATAGTTTTCGGAATACATGCTGATCCGGTTATCAGTTGGTTCTCAACTGATATTAAAGAGGTCCATAATGTTGGTGCACGTCCAGGCTTTTGTTTTGGTTTAACATATAATAAGTATTTCACATCCAACTATTCCTTTTCGACAGGTATAAGTCTCCTGAATGCAGGAGGAAGACTGGTTAATAAGGATACAACTGTGATGGAGTTTACAAATTTCAAATCAACAGTTTTACCTGGGAACCCGGTTGTATATAAAATTCGATACCTCGTATTTCCTATCGGGTTGAAGCTTCAGACAAACCAGATCGGATACCTTACTTTCTTTTCCGATTTAGGACTGGATCCCAAAATTGTTATAGGAGGAAAAGCAGATATTCCTTCTCTTAACATTACCAATGAAAAAGCTATGAATGAATTAAGAATGTTTAACCTTTCTTACCATTTTACTGCTGGTATTGAATATTCACTTGGTGGAACAACAGCTTTGGTATTTGGCTTGAATTTTGATAATAATTTCCTTGATATAACCAAGGACAATGGGAATCAGCCTGTTGACAAAGTGTCGCATAAGATACTGAGCTTCAGATTAGGTGTTAACTTTTAACAAAATTCTGATGAAAATCACAGTTGCACAACTGAATTATCATATAGGCAATTTTGCAAGAAATAAGGATTTAATCTGCAATGCAATCAGAAAAGCAAAAGCAATGCGATCAGATCTCATTGTTTTTTCTGAACTCTGCATACCGGGATACCCTCCGCTTGATCTGCTCGATCGTCTTGATTTTATCGAAAAATGCGAACAGACAGTATATGAGATAGCTAAAGAATGTACAGGAATTGCGGCAATTGCAGGCTCCCCTGTCCTGAACAAAAAACCTGAAGGCAAGAAACTTTTTAATTCAGCACTGGTACTGTCTGATGGAAAAGTTATCTTCTCTGCAAATAAAGCACTGCTGCCTACCTATGACATTTTCGATGAATACAGGTACTTTGAACCTGAGAAAAGTTTCTCTGTGTTTTCATTCAAAGGATTAAGGATTGCCATCACTATTTGTGAAGATCTCTGGGATGAACAGCCATTCGACAACGAATTCGAAAAAACAAGACTCTACACAATCTCTCCAATGGAAGAGCTGGCAAAGCAAAATCCGGATATAATAATCAATATCGCAGCCTCACCATTCTCATATTCCAAAATAGAAGCAAAAGAAAACATTTTCAGATCAAAAGCTGCTAAATACAAAATACCTGTAATATCTGTTAACCAGACAGGTGCAAATACAGAACTTATATTTGATGGTGCCTCAATTTTAATCAACAAAGAGGGGGAGATCTTTAATCAACTACCTTTTTTTGAAGAGGCTATTGAGACCTACTCTTTTGATGATATTAAATCCGGAACAATTTTCCGGAAAGATGCGAGAACTGTCACTATTTCACTTATACACAAAGCTCTGGTGGCCGGTATACGTGATTATTTTATAAAAACCGGTTTAAAAAGCGGTATAGTCGGACTTTCAGGAGGAGTAGATTCTGCCGTCTGTCTTTGCCTTGCAGTTGAGGCTCTTGGGAATAAAAATGTGAGGGCATTGCTGATGCCATCCCGCTATTCATCTGATCATTCGGTGAAAGATGCCGTAACTCTTGCCGATACGCTGAAAGTGAATTATGATATCATAAATATTGAAAAACCATTTAGTGCTTTCGAAGAAGATCTTGCACCTGTTTTCAAAGGGATGAAACCAGACGTTACTGAAGAAAATATTCAGGCCCGCATCAGAGCCACTTTGCTAATGGCTGTTTCAAACAAATACGGCTGTATATTATTGAATACATCGAACAAAAGCGAAGCCGCTGTCGGATACGGAACACTCTACGGAGACATGGCCGGTGGTTTGTCTGTTATTGGGGACGTATACAAAACTGATGTTTACAGGCTTGCAGGTTTCATCAACAGGAATAGCGAAATTATTCCTGAGAATATAATCAGGAAATTGCCTTCTGCTGAGTTAAGACCTGACCAATTTGATACAGATTCGCTTCCCGATTACAATATACTTGATGCAGTTTTATATCAGTATATTGAATTACAAAAGCCAGCAAGCCGGATTATTAAGGAAGGAGCTGATAAGGATACCGTTTTAAAAGTTATCAGGATGATCAATTCCAATGAGTACAAAAGATACCAGGCACCTCCTGTCCTTAGAATCTCATCAAAAGCTTTTGGTGCAGGAAGAAGAATGCCTCTGGTTGCTAGGTACTGATCGAGTAGTAAAGTTATTTAACATAATCATTTCATGCAATATCTCAATCCGTATATAGAGTTGTGTCTTGAAGGATCTTCTTCCATTTTTAAAGGATTAAATCAGAAAGATAAAGAGACAATTGTACAACATCATACCCTGGCAATTATTAAAAAGGGCCAGTTTTTATTTCAAGAAGGTGAAAAGTCCCGCGGATTGATCTGCCTGGCCTCAGGAAAAGTAAAGGTTTTCAAAGTGGGAGTTGGCGAAAGAGAACAGATAGTTAAGATGGTACGTCAGCAAGCATTTATTGGTTACAAAGCACTGTTTTCTGATAACCGATGGCCGGTATCAGCTATCGCAATTGAAGACTCCGCGATCTGCATCTTTGAAAGGAATTGCTTTGTTAAGATCCTGAAGAAAAACCCTGATCTTGCAATAAAATTTATAAAGTTAATTGCTGATGAGCTAGTGTTTTCAAACAACAGAACTGTTTCTCTTTCTCAGAAACATATCAGAGGACGTCTGGCTGAATCTATTCTGATATTGCGCGACACTTATGGTTACGAAGCCGATGGCAAAACAATTCGTGTAACTCTCTCAAGAGAAGATATCGCAGGCCTTTCGAACATGACCACATCAAATGCCATCCGTACACTTTCAAACCTGGCTTCTGAAGGAAATATAGAAATCTGCGGAAGAAAGATTAGCATCCTTGACGGCACCAACCTTGAACGCATCAGCGAACAGGGTTGATTTAATATCTGTAATGATCAATTTTGACTATTCCCTGAAAAAAACTCTCTTCACCCGTCTTGGAATGGATGTAAGTATCTCATAGGGAATAGTCTGACATTTTGCTGCTATTTCATCGATTGAAATTTTCTCACCGAAGATTTCGGCTTCATCACCAGTTTCGGCATTCAGACCGGTAATATCAGCCATACACATATCCATGCATATATTTCCTATAATCGGAACCCTCGCTCCTTTTATATACAGGTTCCCATTTCTGTTTCCGAGTTTTCGATTTAAACCATCTGCATAACCAATGGGCAATATTGCAATAATTCTTTCATCCTCAGACACATCAGCACAACCGTAACCTACTGGCTCACCTGCTCTGATTTTTTTTATCTGTGAAATTCTTGTTTTGAAACATCCTGCTGTTTTAAGTGAGAGACCTCCAAAATGTCCAACTCCGTACATTCCTATCCCTGGTCGTACCATTTCAAACTGATATTGAGGGAACCGAATTATACCTGAGGAATTAAGAATATGACGAAGAAATGTGTATCCTACAACATCCTGGATCTGATGAACTGACTTAAGAAAAACTTCTACCTGATGGTGACTGAAATGATCCAGGGCGGGCTCCTCACTTGCTGCCAGATGTGAGAAAACTGATACAATTCTGACACACTCCTGATCTTTAATTCTCTTAGCCAGAGAGTCTACATCCTCCGGCATAAACCCAAGCCTGTGCATTCCGGTATCAATTTTAATATGAACAGGATAGTTAATAAGTCCATGTCTCGAAGCAACTGAAGTAAATTGTTCAAAGGATAAAAGACTATATATTTCAGGTTCAAGAGAATATTTTATCAGTAATTCCGATGCAGAAGGATCCGGGTTCATAACCATGACAGGTAGCGTTACACCTGAATTTCTCAATTCTACTCCTTCATCTGCATAGGCCACTGCAAGATAGCTGACTCTGTGATATTCAAGTAATGCAGATATTTCTGCCGGTCCAGCACCATAAGCAAACGCTTTGACCATTGCCATAATCCTTGTGCCCGGATTAAGATAATTGCGGAATTCGTTAAGATTATGAGATATTGCATCCAAATTAACTTCCAGAACAGTTTGATGAATCTGCTGCTCAAGCAGTTTGCCAATTTTTTCAAATTCATAAATCCTTGCCCCTTTAAGAAGAATCATCTCATTTCTGAAATCAACACCTCGAAAACTATTGACAAACTCTTCGGTAGTATAGAAAAAACGTGCTCCAGTATCAAATAATGAACAATTTCTGACAAGTGCATTTCCGATTCCGACAAACTTTTTAATTCCTGTTTTCTTTACCAGTCTTGCTACTTCACCATACAGCTCCTTTTCATCTCTGCCGCTCTGAACAAAATCAGAAAGAATTAAAGTAGTTTCCCTGCCATTTTGTGACTTAAGATATTCCAGTGCCATTCCAAGCGACCCGGGATCTGAGTTATAGTAATCCTCTATAAGCTGGCAATTATTGATACCGCTTTTCAATTCCATCCTCATTGCAACAGAGACAAGTCCGGCAATCCCTTTTGAAATAATATCTGCAGCTGTTCCCAAAGCAAGACATACCGCAGCAACTGTGATGGCATTTTCGACAGAGGCCCTGTCACTGAAAGGAATTTCAAAATCGTTTGTAATATCATTAAAACTTATTCTGATACCAGTGTGTCCTCCGGGTATAGAACTCTTTTTAACAAAAATCTTTGCCCCGGTATTTTCGCAGGACCAGTCGACCAGTTTCTTTGATTTTAGAATGTCATTATTCAAAATAGACTCGTGAATGAGCTCATAATCTCTGCAATATACTATTAGTGAGGAATTTATAAACAGTTTTAATTTTTCGTCTGTTTTTGATTTATTATCAGAAAAATTCTCCCGGTGTGCATCACCAATATTTGTTATTACACCAATATCAGGATCAATGACTTGCTGAAGCTTACTCATCTCCCCTGGCATAGATATGCCTGCTTCAAATATTCCCAACTTGTATTTGTCTTCAAGCTTCCAGACAGAAAGAGGAACTCCTATCTGGGAATTATAACTTTTCGGACTTCTGATTACAGAAATGGTAAGACCAAGGATATCTGCCAGCCACTCTTTGACAACAGTTTTACCTGCGCTTCCTGTTACAGCTATCACAGGTGATTTAAAGGCTTTTCTTTTATAGGAAGCAATTAATTGCAATGCTCCAACTGTATTCCCTGTCACTATAAAAGCCGCGTCACTGTATCTTTCAGTTTTTTCAGGAAGCCTTTCAACTACGAAACTCCTGATCCCTTTCTTGTACAGATTATCAATAAAATTATGACCATCGTGGTTTTTTCCTTTTAATGCAAAAAAAATAAGGCCATCAGAGTAACTTAGTTGTCGTGTATCGGTCACTAATTCGGTAACTACAAGGTCCGGGTGACCTGTTAGCTTACCTTTTACGATTCTGGCAATATCTGAAGAATTTAGTTCCAACAGTTACTTATTTAAAGCTGCATTATAGCAATTCCGGCAAAGTGGTTCATATAGATTTTTTTCACCCAGGAGTACAACCTATGATTCTTCTGATTTTCTGAAAGAATATTGTGCAAGATTACCGCATCGCATACATATTGCATGCACTTTAGTAACATATTCTGCAACTGCGAGAAGTGCAGGCATCGGACCAAAAGGCTTTCCCATGAAGTCCATGTCAAGGCCGGCAACCACTATCCGGATGCCGTTATCAGCCAGGGCATTGCAAACTTCAATAATAGAGTTGTCGAAAAACTGTGCTTCATCAATTCCCACAACATCAACATCGCCTGCCAACAGCAATATTGCAGAAGCATTATCAACAGGAGTTGACATGATCGATTTGTCGTCGTGGGAGACGACTCTGGTCTCGGAGTATCGCTTATCAAGTGAAGGTTTGAAGATTTCCACCTTTAAACCTGCAAACTGGGCTCTGCGAAGTCGTCTGATCAACTCTTCAGTTTTTCCGGAAAACATGGAACCTGTTATTACCTCAATTGATCCTTTTTTCCCGGTTACACTTACTGCATTCTCAAGAAAGTCCATCTGTAATGAATGTCTTTTTTCAAAATGTAATTTGTAGTTTTATTCCTTAATGACTTGTGGAATAATCGTTACTTTTGCAAAATAAGGAAAATGGTTTGTTATATTAACATCAAAGTGTATGGATTTCAATGCAACCAGTGATTTAATTATTAAAGATCTTGACGAAGCACTTGAAAATATTGATTATCTGAAGAAATACCCTGGAGTTCCGGTTCTGCAGGTTGAATTCATAAAAGTAAATCACAAACTTTTTTCAAATGAGTAAACTTTTTCTGGTACCTACTCCTATCGGTAATCTCAAGGATATTACCTTCAGGGCCGTAGAAATTCTTGGAAGTGTCAATCTGATCCTTACTGAAGATACACGTCACGCAAAAAAATTGCTTAATCATTATAATATTAATACACCACTTCAGTCGCATCACATGTTCAATGAGCATAAAAGCGTAGAATCAATATGCTCAAAGATTCTTGCTGGTCAGTCTATTGCACTTATTTCAGATGCTGGTACACCCGGAATTTCTGATCCGGGTTTTTTACTGGTCAGAACATGTGTTGAAAAAGAGATTCCGGTCGAAACTCTCCCTGGTCCAACTGCCCTCATACCGGCTTTGATAAATTCGGGACTTCCATGTGACAGGTTCTGTTTTGAGGGGTTCCTTCCGCCCAAAAAAGGCAGAAATAAAAGAATGAAAGTATTAAGTGATGAGACAAGGACCATGGTTTTTTATGAATCACCTTACCGCCTGGTAAAAACCCTTGATGAATTGGCCATCCATTTTGGTCCCGATCGTGCTGCATGTGTTTCGAGGGAGTTAAGTAAATTGTTTGAAGAAAATATCAGAGGTACTTTATCTTTTCTTTCAGAGCATTATACAAACAAACCGCCAAAAGGAGAGATAGTTATCATTGTGGCCGGGAAGAAGGATTAAATAGCTTAATCGATAATTCAGAAATTTAGTAATAGATGCCTTTCTATTTTTGATTTAGACCCCCTTTCATTTTCCCCCAAGGGGGAAAGGTTTTGGTACTCCTTCCCCCGTGGGGGAAGGCCGGGTAGGGGGTAAATAATTTGGAGGGATAGTGAAACATCTATTAATAATACTTTAAAAACTCCTACTTTAAAATAATTATGAAACATCTCCTCATGATATTCCTGATCCTATTATATACATCCATCGTTTTACATGCTCAGATTCTTAAGGGTAAGATAACAAGCCAGTCAGGAGATCCTATTCAATATTCAACTATCTATATTCAGGAACTTAAGCAGGGAACTATATCGAATACAAAAGGAGATTATGAGATCCCGGAGGTCAGGATTTCAGGATCCGGTGAGGACCCGGCATATATTATAATGCGGAAAACAATTGGACTGGCTCCTTATTATCTGAATAATGTAAGTTATTATAAAGCAGAGGTCTATTTAAAGGGAAATCTGGTTATTAATAAGATCCCGAAACTATTTCAGAAATCGATGAAATTTGAGTCTTCCGATAACGAAACTTCAGTTACTGCCGGGTCAAAAGCTAAGAGTGAGGAAAAGTTATTAAAAGCAGGCGACTCTTTTCTGATGGAATCAATTAATGAAATCGAATATACTGCGCCAGATAAATATTTTCAGAGAATGATATCTTATAACAGCACCTTCCCTGCCCATGGAAATGAGATATCACCGATGAGTTATATTCAGGCAAGTTTTTACCAGCCTATACTTGCAGATATGGCTATATCACCTCTTGCTCCGAATGCATTTTCTCATTACAATTATAAATTCCTTGGTGCAACACTGCAGGGTAATTTTACAATAAATAAAATTCAGCTTATTCCAAAACGTAAAAGTCAGCAACTTTTCGAGGGCACGATCTACATTATTGAAGATCTCTGGTGCCTACAGAGTGTTGATCTCACAAATGAGAACCTGTAATATTATCCCTGATATCAGCTGGGCCTTCAGCAGAAAACAGTTAATGTGGGGAATTAACACCAATTATGAGGATCGTAGGGTACTTCAAAACACAACAAACTTCTCATTCTTAAAGTCTTCGAATCTATATTCTGATAATGTTCCGGTTAACAGGTACCTGTTGCCCGGATCGAATGATATCAACGCATTACGTGACCAGAGACACCTGGACTTTCTCACAAAAATTTCATACACTCCATTTCAGAGGTACAGAATAAATAAAGGAGTTAAGATCCCGGTCAGTTCAGACTGGCCCACTTTCGATCTGACCTGGCAACACGGGATAAATGAATTCAATGAATTTACACCTGGCTTAAGACGATTCGATATGTTCAGGTTTGAAGCATCGAGGAACATCAGTATCGGAGCATTCAGTAATTTCAGATGGAGACTGAGAGCTGCAGGATTTCTTGATAACAGGGATATAACTTTCTATGACTTTTTTCACATCAACTCCCAACCGTTTCCCCTGCTCATCAATAATTATGAAGATGCCTTCATGATTCCATCTTTCTACTCTCTGAGTACACCCGAGTTTTATGTTGAAGCTCATCTTAAATACACAACACCTTATCTGCTTCTGAAGCTGCTTCCGGTATTAAGTAATACCCTTATTAGCGAAAATCTGAGTCTTTCATATCTTGGTTCCCGTTTTCAGCCGAACTATACTGAAATTGGTTACAGTATAAGCGAAATTCTGTTCCTTGGAGAGCTAGGAGTTTATGTCGGATTTAATGATATTAAATATAATAGCGTAGGGTTAAAAGCAGTCCTCAGGTTTAACTAAGCAAAAGGTGGTTCATCATGGATGTCTGATTCGTTATTGAATCCTCCTCCAAGTTTTCTAAGGTTGTCATGATTCATTTTTGATCCCAGGGTGATGCTCTGGGATCCGTTTATATCAGTATTGCCATCCATATCAAAATCATCTATATCCACAAACTGAGCCTTCTCTTCACGGAATCTAAGTCTCACATCGTCAACAGGACCGTTTCGGTTCTTTGCAAGAATGATTTCAGCAATCCCTTTGGTGGAAGAACCATCCTCGAAGGTTGGAATGCCAAATTTATCCTGTCGGTGAATAAATACAACCATATCTGCATCCTGCTCAATTGCTCCTGATTCTCGAAGGTCAGAAAGAAGCGGCCTTTTGGTACCTCCTCTCATTTCGACTGATCGATTAAGCTGGGAAAGAGCGAGAATAGGAACATTAAGTTCTTTTGCAATACTCTTTAGTGAACGGGATATATTACTGACCTCCTGTTCGCGACTTCCTGCATTTTCAGGTCCCGACATAAGCTGAAGATAGTCAACAATTACAATATCGAGTTTGTGCTGGGCCATCAGACGTCTGCACTTGGCTCTGAGTTCAAATATCGAAATGGCCGGCGTATCATCAATAAATATCGGAGCCTGTACCAGTTTTTTTATCCTTGTATCAAGCTGTTTCCACTCCTCCTCAGACAGACGGCCGTTTTTGATCTTATCTCCGGGAATATTGGTTTCGGCTATTATTAACCTGTTAACTAACTGAATAGAAGACATTTCGCATGAGAATATAGCAACTTTTTTCCCGTGGTCAATAGCCATGTTCCTTGCCATTGAAAGAGCAAACGCAGTTTTTCCCATTGATGGACGGGCTGCAATTATGATCAGTTCTGATTTCTGCCATCCTGATGTAAGTCTGTCAAGTTTGGTGAAACCAGAGGGTGTTCCCACCAGGGCATCTTCCCTTTTCCCTGCTTCCTCAATCTCCCTTAGAGCTTCTTTAATAACCACATTAATAGGAGAAACTTCTCTTTTTATGTTTCCTTCTGCAATCTGAAAGAGAGCATTTTCCGAATAATCGAGAAGCTCAGTTACATCATACGTATCGTCAAAAGACCTTGTCTGTATTTCAGTTGAAATTCTTATAAGTTCACGCTGGATATATTTTTGTGCCACAATCCTTGCATGATAGTCGACGTTTGCTGCCGATACAACTTTTGATGTAAGCTGGGTAAGATAGACCGGGCCGCCTACACTATCTAATTCATGATGAGACCGTAGTTCTTCTGTAACAGTATAGAGATCTACCGGATACTCCCTGGACGACAGGTCGGAGATCGCTTTGAATATTTTCTGATGTGCTTCTTTATAAAAACTCTCTGGCTTGAGAATATCAAGGATGGTTATTACTGCTTCCTTTTCAAGCATAACTGCACCAAGAACTGCCTCCTCCATATCGTTTGCCTGTGGTGGTACCTTGCCAAAATCAGGCAGTGTTGTAATAGTGGGCCTTGGGCTATTTCTTTGTTTTGCCATTAAAATTATATTTCTGATTTATAAACACTTAGAGAGTATTCAAATTATTTCCCCGGGTAGTTTCAAAGGTATGAATAACCCTACTTAATAATTTAAAAGGCATGCTTATTGTTACAAACAGACTGATGTTAAAAACTTGTTGAAAAGCTATTAAAAGGATCCTTGGTAACAAATTCAAAACCATATGGTATTTTTACATCAAATCAAATAGAGGAAGATGATTGTATTCCCGAATGCTAAAATAAATCTTGGATTACGAATTACAGGGAAAAGTGATGATGGCTATCATGACATTGAAACACTCTTTTATCCAGTAAGATTGAGTGATGCTCTTGAATTCGTCATTTCAGATCAGCCAGAAAATATTGATATCCTTAAAGTTACAGGTATCAGCCCAGGAAGCGAATCGGAAGATAACCTTGTTATAAAGGCTGTTAAAAAACTGCGTTTGCATAATTCCTTCCCATCTATAAAAATTCATCTGCATAAAGTTATCCCTGTCGGTGCAGGTTTGGGAGGAGGTTCCTCAGATGCAGTGTGTCTGTTAAAAGCAATAAACAAGCGATTTGGTCTCCTTATTGACGACAATAAATTGAGAGCCATAGCATTGGAACTAGGAAGTGATTGTCCATTTTTTATCGATTGTATTCCATCTTTTGCTTCAGGAAGAGGTGAGATATTAACACCCGTCAATTCGGTACTTACCGGATATTATTTAGTTATCATCAATCCCGGTGTAGGAATAAATACCAGGGAGGCTTATCAAAATTGCCATACAGAACTTCCATCAACAAGTCTTTTGCAATTGATTGATCTTCCGGTAATCGAATGGAAAGGGCTGATAATAAATGATTTTGAAGATTTTGCCTTTCAAAAATATCCCATTATAGCTTACATTAAAAAGGAATTGTACAAATGCAGTGCGCTCTTTAGTTTGATGTCAGGAAGCGGATCGAGTGTATATGGAATATTTTCAGAGAAACCAAAATTACCACAGAAACTTAAAGATTTCGTAATTTGGGAGGGAGTGATGTGATTTCTCACTCCAGTTCCAGCAACATGGTCCCTTTTGAAACCTTGTCTCCCTTTTTTACTTTTATTGATTTTACTTTGCCAGACATATTGCATCTCAATTTGTTCTGCATTTTCATAGCGTCGAGTATCATCAGGTTATCACCCTTGTTAACATTCTGTCCGGGTTCTATAAGGATATCGAGAACAGTCCCGGGTATAAAACTAAGAATAATCCTTGGGTCTGCTGGTTGATAAGGTTTCCTGTTTTCAAACTTTTTGCTGATCCTTGTCTGATATAAACTGGTATCAATATTAAGGAATCCTGACTTATCTTTTTTATTCATGATTGTTCCATTTATATGTCAGAGTGCTTTTAACTAAAAAGGTGGAAGGCCATGTTTTTTCTGCGGCATTGGAACATCCTTATTTTCAGACACTTCAATAGAATGCATCAGAAATTTCCTGGTTTCGGAAGGTTCAATAACTGCATCTACATATCCTCTTGAAGCAGCAACATATGGATTAGCAAACTTTGCTTTATACTCTTCAACCTTTTGTTTTCTCATTCCGTCAGGATCATCAGAGGACATGATTTCTTTTTTGAAAATGATGTTTGCAGCTCCTTCCGGACCCATAACTGCAATCTCAGCAGATGGCCATGCAAAAACAAAATCAGCACGTAGATGGCGGGAACTCATCGCAATATATCCGCCACCATATGCTTTTCTCAGTATAACAGTCAGCTTAGGAACAGTGGCTTCACTATAAGCATAAAGAACCTTTGCTCCATGCCGTATAACACCTGCATGTTCCTGATCTACACCAGGCAGATAACCCGGCAGATCGACCAATGTAATAAGAGGAATGTTAAAAGCATCGCAGTAACGAATAAATCTAGCAGCTTTGTCGGAAGAGTCGACATCAAGAACACCTGCCATTTCGAGAGGCTGGTTGGCTACAAATCCTGTTGTACGTCCTCCCATACGGCCGAAACCTATTACTATGTTTTTTGCATAAAGTTCCATAATCTCAAAAAAATCCGAATTATCCACAATTGCCCTGATAACATCTTTAACATCATAAGGGAGAGTCGGATTTTCGGGGACTATCTTATTAATATTATATTCAGGTTTTGGTTCTCCAGGTTCAAACACTCTGGCTTTCTGCCCATTATTCCATGGAATGAAAGTGATAAGTTTTTTAATCTGACTAAAACACTCCTCTTCACTTAATGCAAAGAAGTGAGCATTACCACTAACTTCACTTTGTACTCTCGCACCTCCGAGGTCCTCCATCGAGATTTCTTCTCCAAGAACAGTTTTTATCACCTCTGGTCCGGTGATAAACATTTTCGAAATATTGTCAACTACAAAAACAAAATCTGTCAGAGCAGGTGAGTAAACAGCCCCTCCTGCACATGGGCCGAGAATAACTGAGAGTTGTGGAATGACCCCGCTTGATATAGTGTTACGGAAGAAAATTTCTCCATAACCTGCAAGTGAATTGACACCTTCCTGAATCCTGGCGCCTCCTGAATCGTTAATCCCAATGAGAGGCATTCTCATCTTAAGCGCATGATCCATAATCTTGGTAATCTTTCTGGAATGCATCAGTCCCAGCGATCCTCCAGCTACCGTAAAATCCTGAGCAAAAATGGCTACCGGAGCACCATAAATAGTTCCAGAGCCTATTATAACCCCATCGCTTGGAAGCGATTTTTTATCCATATCAAAATCACGTGAATCATGCTCAACAAACAGGTCATATTCATTGAAGGAATTCTCATCAAGCAGCGCCATAATGCGCTCGCGGGCTGTTCGTTTCCCCATAGCTTTCTGCTTCTCAATAGCCTGTTCTCCTCCGCCAAGAAGAACTTTCTCACGTTTTTCCTGTAGTTCACGTATCTTTTTGTTGACTGGCATATAGATCGGTATTAATTATCCGTAATGAATCTTTTTCTGTTATGAGAGCTCAATTTCAGGGTACAATTTTAAGGAAATTGTACGAGTTATAACCTATTTCGGGGCCAATTTATATAGCACTAGACCTATTACTGAATAAATGATGTTTGGGATCCACATTGCCAACATTGGGCCAAGATTACCTTTGAGGCAGAATTGTGAAGCAAACTGCAAAAACAGAATATAGGAAAAACTAAGCCCAAGTCCGATGCCAATATTCATACCGATGCCTCCCCTTATCTTCTTCGATGACAGGGAAACACCAATCAGTGTAAGTATAAAAACTGCAAAGGGATTAGCAAACCGTCGGTATTTCTCAATAAGGAAAAGTTTAAGTTCATCCGATCCCTGTAACCGGAGCAGGTCGATATATGTATCGAGTTCACGGGAAGTCATAGTTCCAACAAAATCCGGGTTCCTTGAAAAGTCATTTGGTTGTATTATAAGTGTAGTGTCAATTTGCTTACCCTTAGTGATAATCTCCTCATTACCTTTCATTTCGCGGATATAATAATTAATCGCGGTCCATTTATGTTTTACAGTGTCATAAGATACTGAAGTGGAGGATAGTTTCGAAATAAGTCTTCCACTATCAATTTTTTCAATGGTGAAATTCTGTCCTCTCTGGTTCAAAGGATTGAAGGTTCCCATGTAGACGTAAGTATTTTTAAACACCTTTCGGTGAATGTTTTCAACAGTTATTCTCCTGGTTGAGGAATGGTAGTACTTATCTTCAAAATCCATCCTTATAAGGTTAGATTTAGGGATTACATAATTGGTGAGAACGAATGTAAATGTTGCTATGATAATAGCTGAAAAAAAATATGGCCACATCATTCTCCGGAAACTCATTCCACTGTTCAGGATCGCTATTATCTCAGTATTTACAGCCATTTTTGAAGTGAAGAAAATAACGGCAATAAAGACAAACAGCGGCGCAAACAGCATGGCGAAATATGGAATGAAATTCATGTAATAGTCAAATATAATTGCCTTCACAGGGGCCTGCTTCTCCATGAAGTTGTCAATTTTTTCAGCGAAATCAAATACAACAGCTATGGTCAGTATTAATACAATACAGAAGAAGAAGGTGCCTAGAAACTTCCTGATTATATAAGCATCTATAATTTTGAACCTCAGCAAACCTACTGTCTCTCTGAAAGTTTTTTTATCATTGAGCCTTTCCATATTTTAAATTTACCCTCTTCAATTTTCTTTCTTGCTTCATTAACCAGTTTCAAATAAAATGCCAGGTTATGTATACTTGCGATCTGAGCTCCCAGATTTTCACCCGACATAACAAGATGCCTCAGATATGCTTTTGAATATTTAAGACTTACATCTGAAGGGCCATTAGCATCAATAGGACTAAAATCATCGCTCCATTTTTTGTTCCGGATGTTAATGGTACCCTCGCTGGTAAACAGCATACCGTTTCGTCCATTTCGTGTCGGCATTACACAATCGAACATATCTATACCTCTTTCAATAGCTTCAAGAATATTGACCGGGGTCCCTACTCCCATAAGATACCTTGGTTTTTCATCAGGTAGAATTTCATTGACAATCTCTATAATCCTGTACATCGTTTCGGCAGGTTCTCCAACAGATAACCCACCGATTGCATTTCCTGCCATTCCGACAGAAGCTGCTTTTTCTGCTGATTCTTTTCTCAGATCATCAAATGTTCCTCCCTGTACAATCGGGAACATGAATTGTTCTGTACCCCATAATGGGTCCGTATCGTGATACCTTACAATTGATCTGTCGAGCCAGTGATGTGTGAGGGCAATAGATTTTTTGGCATAATTGTAATCGCATGGCCAAGGAGTACACTCATCTAGAGCCATTATTATATCGGCACCGATAATACGTTGAATGTCAATTATGTTTTCAGGAGTAAATATGTGTCTCGATCCATCAATATGTGATTTAAATATTGCTCCTTCATCAGTAAGCTTTCTGTTTCCATTTAGCGAGAAGACCTGATAGCCTCCACTGTCAGTCAGGAGAGGACGCTCCCATGACATAAAATGATGAAGCCCTCCAGCAGCTTTAAGGATTTCCGTACCGGGACGTAAATAAAGATGGTATGTATTCCCAAGTATTATTTTTGCATTAATATCCTCTGTAAGATCACGCTGCAGAATACCTTTTACTGTACCTCCTGTCCCAACCGGCATGAATATCGGAGTAGGAACATCGCCATGTGCTGTTTTCAGAACACCTGTTCTCGCTTTTGATTCCTTATCCCTGCTCTCGATTGTAAACATTTTGCCCAATCACTTTTTTCGAAGCACAAAGGTAATTTTTCCATACGGCCTTATAAAATTAAAGTAAATTATTTTTAATGAAATGACTGTTTCAAATTAAAACAAGTCCCACATCTTTATCTTTCGTTTATTTAACCCATTCCACTTCCCCCCTCAGAAGACATCTCTCACTAAATTCCTTCCCCGGGAGGGATGGACTTAATATATTGACAATATTATTCTTACACACCTTCTCCCCAGGGAGAAGTGGTCGGGGGATAAGGTAGATTTAATAGTGGCCCGGGGATGAGTTCATGTTGAAAAAAAAGAAATTCAAGAGTATGGAGGTTTGTTAATTCTGATATTATTATTGAAATATATTTTTTGTCATTCCGATTATCTTATTAATATTGCTGACATATTTGGAAGTCAGATGGCGGAACACGAAAAAATCTTGCTTTTAACTGTTTTCTATATCTTTGTATCAACTGCATCTATTCAGTTGTTTTATTACTTTTTCTTTTATCTTTCAGTTTATCTGAATAAATCACCTGAAATAAAAAGAACCAAACAGCCGGTTTCTATAATAATTTGTGCCAGGAATGAAGCAGAAAATCTAAGGAACTTTTTACCTGCAGTTCTGGAACAGGATTATCCCGATTATGAAGTCATAGTTGTAAATGATTGCTCTGAAGACAATTCATATGATATTCTTGGAAAATATCTGATGCAATATCCGCATATCAGAATCTCTAATGTAAACAAAGATCCTAAATTTACCCACAATAAAAAATTTGCTCAATTCATTGGAATAAAAGCCGCCAAGAATGAAATTCTTCTCTTTACAGATGCTGATTGCCAGCCTGAATCAGATAAGTGGCTCGAAGGTATGACATCGCATTTTGAGGACGAAATCACTTTTGTTCTGGGTTATGGCGGATATCTGAATGAGAGGGGATTATTAAACAAGTATATCCGTTACGACAGCATGACCATTGCAATGCAGTATCTGGGAATGGCTATCCGTGGAATCCCTTATATGGGGGTTGGGCGCAACCTGGCATACCGTCGGTCAGTTTTTTTCAGTAACAAAGGCTTTGGTGCACACAATCATCTTATTTCAGGAGATGATGACCTTTTAGTGAATACCATTGCTTCAGGGAAAAATACATGTGTTGAGTTTAGAAATGGTATGCATACAAGGTCCGTTCCATGTTCTGGTTTTAATGAATGGATAACCCAGAAAAAAAGACATCTGACAACTGCTCCATATTACAAATTCAGAGATAAATTTCTGTTAATAACTGAGCCATTGACAAGGATCCTCTTTTATACATTATTTATTGTACTTCTCTCCAACATTTTTCTCTGGCCTTATGTATTAGCCGTTTTTGGGTTAAGGTTAATAACACAAATTATTGTTTTTACTCTTGTTCAGAAGAAATTGAATGAACCAGGATTACTGGCTTATTCACTATTTTTTGATATCTTTTCGCCTGTAATCAATAGCATTGTATTTTTAAGCAATACCTGGAGCAGATCCGGTAAAAACAGATGGAAATAATTCAAGGGTTATCCGATAAGGCAAGAGGCGATCTGCTGCTTGTTGATGAAGCAAAGAAAGGAAATGAAAAAGCTTTTGCCAGCCTCATGAACCGTTACAGGGATTCCATTTATTATATGGTTCTTAAAATGGTAAATAACGCATCTGATGCCGAAGATCTTACTATTGAGGCATTTGGAAAAGCCTTCAGAAACCTTGATTCATATACACCAAAATTCGCCTTCAGTACCTGGCTTTTTAAAATCGCAACTAACAACTGTATTGATTTTATTAGAAAGAAACAGCTTTCTCCAACCCTGTTTGATCATTTACAGGATAACCTGGAAAACGTGACTGTAAACATTCAATCGGATCTGCCTGATCCCGAAGAGTCATTAATTAATCACCAGAAGATTGCAGCACTGAAAGATATCGTGAACCAGCTAAAACCAAGATATAAATCGCTTATTGAGCTTCGTTATTATAAGGAATACTCTTATGAAGAGATATCATCGGAACTCAATCTCCCTATAGGAACGGTCAAAGCACAATTATTCAGGGCCAAAACACTGTTATATAATATATTAATCAAAACTGGCAACAGGTAGTGTCAGAAAGAATTTTTAAGTATTTCCCGTTATTGTCCGACATTCAGAAAGAGAAATTGTCGAACCTGAACCTGATATACGAAAGATGGAACAGTCTGATTAATGTAATATCCAGGAAGGATATGGATAATTTTTTTATTCATCATGTTCTTCATTCATTGTCAATTGCAAAGATCATTACCTTTTTACCAGGCACCAGAATCATAGATGTAGGAACAGGAGGAGGGTTCCCCGGGATACCCCTGGCTATTTTATTTCCCGATTCTGAATTCACTCTTCTCGACTCAATTGAAAAAAAGATTAAAGTGGTTACTGCAATTTCTGATGAACTTGGGTTAAAAAATGTGATCCCACTACGCAAAAGGTTTGAAGAAGAAAAAGGTAATTATCATTTCGTCATAAGCAGGGCCGTTACAGGGTTCCCTGAATTTGTAAGTCTAACTGCAAAAAACATCTGTAAGTCCGGGACAAACAGCCTGGGTAATGGTATCTTATACCTTAAAGGAGGAGATCTGACAATAGAGCTGGCCCGGTTTAAGAACAGAGTAAAAGTGTGGAGAATTAAAGACTTTTTTGATGAACCATTTTTTGAAACTAAAATGATTGTATATCTGCCTGTTTGATTTTTTTGAAAAAAACACCTTACGGGTTTTTATATTTCAAAAAAGTGCTACATTTGCAGTTTCAAATCAGACAATAGTACATACATAATTGAAAAGATGAAAAGGACATTTCAGCCATCAAGAAGGAAAAGAGCAAATAAGCATGGTTTCAGGGAAAGAATGTCAACTCCTAACGGTAGAAGAGTTCTTGCTTCACGCAGAGCAAAAGGCAGAAAGAAACTCTCAGCTTCACCTGAGCTTAAATTAAAAGGATAATAAACAATATACATTATCTGAATAAAGGTGTCTTTTAATAAGGCACCTTTTTTGTTTGTTACTTATCATGATTCGAAATCCTTTTCTATTATTCTTAACTTTACAGACTCCTAATCCTGATTATGAACGAACTTTTGACCCATATTAATGATAAAGATCTCAAACTGATTGCAGATAAGATAATCAACAATGTCCGTGTCACCACTGAAGATGGTATATTGCTATTTAAAAAAGCCGATCTGGCTCTGCTTGGTCTTCTTGCCGGAATTGTCAGAAGAAAACATAACGGGAATTTTGCTTACTTCAACCATAATTTTCACATTGAACCAACTAATAAATGCATATACAATTGCAGATTTTGTTCATATCATAAGCCAGATGGAGATCCGGAAAGTTGGGAGTACAGTCATGAAGAGATGCTAAATATTGTCAAACGCTTTGACAATATGGATGTTACTGAAGTCCATATTGTTGGTGGTGTGCATCCCTCTTATGACCTTCATTATTGGGGTTCACTAATAAAAAAGATAAAAGAACATCGTCCTTCCCTTCATATAAAGGCTTTTTCAGCAATTGAACTTGACTACATGATTACTAGGGCAAACTGTACAATAGAAGAAGGACTAGCGCTTCTAAAAGCCTACGGTCTTGATTCTATTCCGGGTGGTGGTGCTGAAATATTCGATGAAGAGCTCAGAAAAATAATATGTGAAGAAAAATCATCATCAACATTATGGCTTAGAATACATGAAACAGCTCACAGGCTTGGAATTCCATCAAATGCCACAATGCTGTATGGCCATCTAGAAACCTACACACACCGCATTGATCACCTCGAAAGACTTCGCACTCTTCAGGACAAGACAGGAGGATTTAATGCCTTCATTCCTCTGAAATATAAGAAGTCGAACAACAGTATGTCATACCTGGGTGAAGTAAATACAATTGAAGATCTGCGAAACTATGCAGTCTCAAGAATTTTTCTTGATAATTTTCCACATATCAAAGCATACTGGCCAATGACCGGTAAGGAAAGCGCCCAGTTGTCACTCTCTTTTGGAGCAGATGATATGGATGGAACAATAGACGATACAACAAGAATCTATTCTATGGCCGGTTCAAAAGAAGAAAATCCGGCAATGAGCAAAGAAGAAATTTGCACATTGATACGCCAGGCAGGGTTCTTCCCTGTAGAAAGAGATTCACTCTATAATCCCATTTACCACCCAACCTCATCAGTTTAGAATCCCAGCATCTTATCTTATAATTTTATCAGTACCTTTGCGTTATTACTAATGTTTAATCTGCCAGTATGAGCTTAAAAAACTTTATCCTAAGCAAAGTATTTCTAAAGAATCTCGGTATTTCTATAATCGTTGTCGTCGGAGTGGTAATGATGTTACTTGTCTGGATGAATTTTTATACAAGACACGGCCAGGCACGGCCTGTTCCGGATTTCTCAGGACTTACAATGGAACAGACTGCAAAACTCGCAAAAAAGAGCAGGCTACGTTATCAGGTAATTGATTCAATATACTCAACAATTGTTCCACGTGGGTGTGTTGCAGAACAGAATCCTAAACCAGGATTCAAAGTGAAAAAATGGAGAAATATTGTTCTCACAATCAATGCCTTTCACCCTGAAATGGTGGCAATGCCAAATCTTATTGATCTTCCAAAAAGGCAGGCAATCTTACTTATAGAGAGTTCGGGTCTTGAAATCGGACTTTTAAGATACAAACCCGATCTCTCAATTGATGTTGTTATCGACCAACTATATAACGGAAAAAAGATTGCTGAAGGAGATTCTCTGCAGAAGGGTTCTGTGATTGACCTGGTACTTGGAAAAGGATTGAGTAACCAGCGTACGCCTGTCCCTGATCTGCTGGGGATGCATCTTGATCCTGCAAAAAATAAAATTTTTGTCTCATCACTTAATCTCGGTACTTATGTTTATGACAATACTATTGTTAACGGAGCAGATACTCTTAATGCTTTTGTCTATAAACAGAATCCGGAATTCAGAGATGATGCAAGTCTTCAACTGGGATCTGCAATATACCTGTGGCTTACAGTTGATTCAGTAAAACTGAAGATAAGTTCTGCCAAAATTGTTTCAGATACAATCCCTGCTATTAAAGTTTTAGACAATCAGTCTAACTGATCGCAATGCTCAAAAAGATAATCCTATATGTAATTCTTATCAATGAATGTCTGGTCAATTCACCTGCACAAGAGGTAGTCACAGGCCTGCAATCAAATACAAGTATTTCGAATGCCTGGAACAAACTTGAAAAAAACAAGCGTTTAACTGTCAGTGATACACTCGGGCTTCCATTTTTTGATGATTTTTCGGGTCAATCTGTATTCCCGGACAGTAAAAACTGGACAGACAATTTTGTGTTCATCAACAATACCTACTCAGATCGCCAGATCACTAAAGGAATCGCTACTTTCGATGCCTTGGACAATACGGGCAGAATGTATGCGGCAGCTTCTTCATCTGGATTTGAAGCCGATCATCTCACTTCTCAACCCATAAATCTTAATTATAGCGCATCAGATAATGTCTGGCTAAGTTTCTTTTATCAGGCAGGTGGTCTTGGTGATCCGCCTGAAGTGAATGACAGTCTGACTCTTCAGTTCTTTGCACCTGAAGAAAACAAATGGTATTCGGTATGGAAAGCTGTGGGCAATCTCGATCAAAGATTTAAACCGGTAATCATAAAGATTGATAAAGACAACTTTCTTAAAGAAGATTTTCAGTTCCGGTTCATTAATTATGCAAGCCTCAGCCCAAATCTGAGCGATCCATCAATGGTAGGAAATTGTGATATCTGGAATCTTGATTATGTTCTCCTTGATAAAAACAGAAATGCAGCTGATACAGTTTTTGCCGATGTGGCATTTACCCTTCCGGTCCGTTCCCTGTTAAAGAGTCATGAGTCTATGCCCTGGAAACAATTCATGCAGGTCTATCTTCAGGAAATGGGATCATCAATACTTGTTCATTACCGGAACAACGATTCAATAACAAGAAATGTTACCCGTAATTTCGAAATATGGGATGTTTACGAAAATTCTCAGGCTTATTCTTTCTCTGCAGGAGCAACTAATATAAGCCCTTTGACTAATATAGATTATAATGCAAATTTAGTCTATACATTCAATACCGCGAACAATGATTCCGCACTTTTCAGGATTACGAGCTCTCTTAAAACTGATAATTTCGACCCAAAAGGAAACGATACAATTGTCTATTATCAGATTTTTAAAAACTATTTTGCATTTGACGATGGGTCATCCGAAGCAGGATATGGAATAAACGGTTTAGGCTCAAGAAACGCAATGGTAGCCTACAGATTTGAATCTTACATCCAGGATACATTGAGAGCCATACGTATATGTTTCAACGACAGCTACTTAGAGGCTAATAAAAGATCGTTTGATCTGATGGTCTGGGACAATAATAACGGGGTTCCGGGTAATGTCATATATTCAAAGCAAGATGTTATGGTCGAACAGGGTAATGTTATTAACGGTTTTTATGAATACACTATCCCTGAAGGTGTTATGGTAAATAGTATATTTTATGTCGGCTGGAAGCAGACTTCTGAGACATTCCTGAATGTAGGCCTCGATGTTAATACACCTCAGTCTGGTAAACAATTCTACTGGTTGAATGGTGAATGGAACCCAACTCAGGTTCTGGGTAGCATAATGATAAGGCCTGTTGTCGGAGCTCCCCTTATAGTAACTTCAATTAATGACATTTTCTATCACGGGAATAAAAACATCATAACCATTTGGCCTAATCCTGCAACTGATTATATCAATATTGATTCCGGAGAAACACTTATGTCAGGATTATCTTATATAACAGTTAGTGACATCTATGGACGTGAACTGATAAAAGTTCCCTATAGTAATCGGGTTGATATCTCTTCCCTTCATGAGGGAATTTACTTCATAGTAACAAGTATTGATGGTCGTCCTGTAGGTTATAACCGGTTAATCAAATCAAGGTAATCAGAAAATGGCAGAAGAAGAATCAGCTGATCAGCAAGAGCTATTTGAACATTACCGGTTTAAAGCAGATCCTGGTCAGTCGCATCTGAGGATAGATAAATTTCTTTCTGACAGACTGGAGAACTCGTCCAGAACACGAATTCAGAATGCTGCCAGTGCCGGTAATATTCTGGTTAATAATAATCCGGTTAAGCCGAACTATAAAGTTAAACCCGGAGACATCATTCAGGTGGTTTTGCCAACACCTCCCAGAGAAATTGAACTTATTCCTGAAAACATTCCTTTGAATATAGTCCATGAAGATGATGATGTACTTGTGGTTAACAAAGAGCCTGGTATGGTGGTACATCCGGCCTACGGGAACTATAGAGGAACTCTTGTAAATGCATTGATGTGGCACTTCAGGGATCTTCCCCTTTTTAATACCGGTGAGAGCAGGCCGGGATTGGTTCACAGGTTAGATAAAAATACTTCCGGGATTCTTGTTATCGCCAAAAATGAATTTGCCCTTAACAGGCTCTCAAAACAGTTTTTTGACCGGACAACTGATAGGCGATATAACGCGCTTGTATGGGGAGTACCGGATCCACCGGAAGGGACCATTACCGGGAATGTCGGCAGAAATATAAAAGACAGGAAGATAATGCAGGTTTTTAAGGATGATACTGAGGGTAAAACTGCTATAACTCACTATAAGGTTCTTGAGGATCTGGGTTATATTTCACTTATTGAATGTAAGCTTGAAACCGGACGAACACATCAGATCAGAGTTCATTTCAGCTATATAAAACATCCATTGTTTAACGATGAAGAATATGGTGGAGATCAGATACTTAAAGGAACTACATTTACTAAATATCAGCAATTTATAAAGAATTGTTTTAAGATTCTGCCACGTCATGCACTGCACGCAAAATCTCTGGCATTCGACCATCCTGTTACCGGGGAAAGGCTATCCTTCGACTCCAGTCTTCCTGATGATATGGTGCGGGTAATTGAAAAGTGGAGAAAATATATTTCAGGCAGGGATACAGAAAAATAATATACATTGCACAGGGTACAGGACGTGGGACACAGCGCAGGAAAAAACATATCCCACTAAATTCTTCTATTTTACCCAGTGCTCTATGCTCTGGGTTCTGTGCTAAAATCTACCAGCTTCCACCTGCGCCACCGCCACCAAAACTGCCACCACCAAAACCGCCGAAGCCGCCTCCTCCTCCGCCTCCTCCTGAAAATCCGCCCCAGCTTCCGCTTGAACCTCTTCCTGAATTCATCATACCCATAAGCATCCAGAATGGCAATCCTCCGGTACTGATATGTTTATTATTCGAACCTCCCGAACCCCTGGAAATCATCAATATAATGATGAATACAATAAATATAATAAGTCCGAAGGGAATATTTTTACCAGTACTTTTTTTTGCATTCTGACCATACTCAGCTGCTGAAAACTCTCTTCTTGCCAATGACATCAGAGTACTTGTGGCTTTGTTTAATCCTCTGTAATAATCTCCATTTCTAAAGGCAGGGAGAATTTCACGATCAACTATTTCACCGCATGTAATATCGGTAATAGGTCCTTCAACGCCATAACCTGTTGTAATCTGTACTTCGCCTCTTGAATCAGCTGTTCTTGGCTTAACCAATATGAGTACACCATTATTCCGGCCTTTCAGACCGACACCCCATTTCTCTCCAAGCCGCTGTGCATAATCCGCTTTATCATATCCACCGAGTGAAGGAACGATAACAATAGCGATCTGAGTAGAAGTAGAATCGTTAAAAGCAACGAGCTTTTGTTCGAGCATACTTACTTCTTCTGCTTTAAGCATTCCGGCAAAATCGTTTACTAGCCTGGGAGGAACAGGTCGTTCCGGAATATTCTGTGAAAAAACACTGTCTATCGAGATTGTGCAAAATAATAACGAGAGGGTCAGCAAATACAAACTTTTTTTTATCATTGTTGTTACTCCCCTTTTATTTTATTTTATCAAATGAAATTTCATCGGGCAATTCGTTTATATCATCCTTACTATGAGGAAAATGAATTTTAAGGTGTTCCCCTGCCAGTAAAATTCCTTCTGACAGGCCTTCTGCGAATTTACCTTCTTTGAAATTCTTCTTAAGCAGTTCGCTTATATCATCCCAAAAACCGGCATGAACTTTTGCATTTATCCCTGCATCACCAATTATTGCAAACTTTTTGTCGTTCACAGCAAGATAAAACAAAACACCATTGCGTTCAGCAGTCTTATGCATCCCCATCTTTTTGAACAGCCAGGCTGCTCTGTCGAGAACATCTCCTTTCAGTGAAGTTTCGATGTGTACCCTGATTTCACCTGAAGTTTCCAACTCAGCCTCCCTGACAGATGCAAGAATCTGAGCCTGTTGTTCTTTCGAAAAGAACGATGAAGCTTTCATTAATAGTCTGTGAATTAAATTTAGAATTTAACTTCCGGGGCTTTTTCAGCACCTTTTTCAGCCTCAAAATAAGGTTTGATATGGAATCCAAATATACCTGCAAGAAAACTCTGAGGAAATCTTCTGATATAGGTATTGTAGGTAAGGGCCACTTCATTGAATTTTCTTCTTTCTACTGAAATCCTGTTCTCAGTCCCTTCAAGAGTTACCTGCAGATCTCTGAAATTCTGTGTTGCTTTAAGTTCGGGATACTGTTCAACAACGACCATCAATCTTGATAATGCTGAAGATAACTGTCCCTGGGCCTGTTGGAACTGTTGCATATTTTCTGCCGTCATCTTGGTAGGATCAATTGTAACTGATGTAGCTTTTGATCTGGCTTCAATAACCTGTGTAAGAGTAGTTTGTTCAAAGTTGGCAGCTCCCTTGACAGTATTGACAAAATTGGGAATAAGGTCTGATCTGCGCTGGTATGATGTTTCAACATTGCCCCATTGACTGGTAACGGTCTCCTGCATAGTGACCATACCATTATAAACTTTTGTGCCCCAAAGAACTACGGCTAAAACAATGAGTGCCAGAAAAGCAACTACTATAATCGAAATAAGACAACCTCTTTTCATTTTTATATTTTTTTAAAATTTCCATCAAAGGTAATACATCTGCATGTTATTTAATGTCTATTAATTATATTATTTTTTTGTTACAAAGAGGTTCACGGACCTTATGATTTTATTTTTTCTTATATTATTTGTACCGCCTTTTATTTTCCCCCAAGGGGAGGGCCGAGCGTATAAAAATTGCCTGGTAGGCAATTTTAGCGAAGGCGCCAGACTGTCGCGTTGGCCATCGGTCAAGCCGGCCCCTCCGTGTGGGAAGGCTGGGCAGGGGATAAATAAAAAAGGATGAAAAGATATCTTAATGACTATTTTCATCTGTGTTTTTTAAAAATTTACATTATAAAAATGACTAATTTTGATCCTTAATTAACAAAATATGAAGACGATTGCAATAGCAGCCGGAGGTGATTCCTCTGAGTTTGAGATATCTGTAAAGAGTGCTGAGGAGGTGAGTAAAATTTTATCTTCCAAATATACAGTATATATAATCATAATACAGGGAACCAACTGGTACTGGGAAGATCAGTTGGGTCGTTTTCATACTATTGATAAGAACAATTTTAGTCTGACATATAACGAACATCGTATAAAATTTGATGGAGTATTCATTGCCATTCATGGTACACCCGGGGAGAATGGTTTGCTTCAGGGGTACTTCGACATGATGAGTATTCCTTACACAAGCTGCAGTGCATTCTGTTCTGCCCTTACATTTAATAAACAGGCATGCAAACTCTTTCTTAAAGAGTATGGGATCGCAATGGCTGATGCGATACTGATAAGAAAGGGAGAAAAACTGGATCTTGGCAATATCATTGAACGTACTGGGATACCTTGTTTTGTTAAACCAAACGACAGTGGTTCCAGTTTTGGTGTTACTAAAGTGAAACAGAAGGGTGCATTGTTATCTGCTATTGAAACCGCATTTAAAGAGAGCAATGAAGTGCTAATTGAAGCTTTCATGAATGGCAGAGAGGTAGCATGCGGGGTACTAAAAACAAAAAACAAATCTATTGTTCTACCTGTAACTGAGATCATCAGCAAAAATGAATTTTTCGATTATGAGGCAAAATATGCTCCCGGGAAATCAGACGAAGTTACACCAGCAGAGATGCCTTTAATCGTTACCAATGAGATACAAAGAATTGGTTTGCTCGTTTATAATCTTCTTGGATGTAAAGGAATTGTCAGAGTTGATTTCATAGTTGTCGGGGATAAGCCCTATTTTCTTGAGATAAATACTGTCCCGGGAATGACAAAAGAGAGTCTGGTTCCAAAACAGTCTGAAGCTGCAGGAATATCACTTGAGGAATTATATTCTATGGTTGTTGAAAATATGTTTGAGTAACGGCGTAAATGCACAAAGGCGTAACGGCGCAACGGTGCAATAGTCCGGAATGGCCTCCCAGGTGGGCCTTTGTGCCGTTGTGCTGTTGTGCCTATTTACTACTTTCCTTAGCCATTTTAAGTGCACTTGTTGTCGTAAAGTATTTGGTTATCATCCCGGGCACTTCCCAATCCGGCAATTTACCTTCTTTCATATATTCAAGGAATTTTGCAGTTACCTGGCCAAAATGCTCTTCATGAGATACTCTGTACTTTTTAGGAACATTAATCTTAAGGGTGGTAGCATTAACTGATTCTATCTGAAGACTATCATAAGGCAATGTCGTGACAATATCTTTTAATCCGGAAATGAAGTCTTTCATCGTTGTTTCTTTAATATTTTCAATATATAGGGTAGGCAGAAATTTTTCCATGGCCCCCTGCTTTATGATAAGGTCACACTTTGTTCCGTGCATGACAGAATAGTGCGTATCGCCACCTCCGGGAGGAGCCTCGTATTTCCACTCAACAGAAACTTTGGCAAAAATCCCTTTTATCTGATAAATCATTTCTCCGTTTGAGAAAACATTCAACTTTCCATCTTTAACATCTTTCTGAAGAAAATCGGGGAAATTTTCCAATCCGGTAACTCCCTTAAACTCCTCTTTTGAGATAAGAGTGGGCCATCTTTTTGCGCTCTTCATGTTTATATCTGAAGGATTCAGAATTTGTTCCGGGAAACACTCCCATTGAATAAGGTCAACAAGATGTGTCGTTACATCAACAATTCCTTCACCCTGTTGCTGGATATCGAAGAACCAGGCAGGGCGGAGCAACGGACTGCCTGAAACAATCTTTGAGAAATGATGAACACTCACCTTTGTCACAGCTGGTTCTTCTTTACTACCTGTTGTTAAAGTACCAAAAACTTCAGCTTTTTGCGAAAGAAGTTTCTGAAGAATTGTGGTTACCTCATATCTCTCAGTCATTATATCATATAACAGAACTCCTTTTTCTTTTGCAGTTGCAAAAACAACTTCCAGTGCAGGAAAATCTTCCGGGCTGATTATCATAGGCTTATCTGCCAGAACATTAAGACCCGCATTTATCGATTTCATAATATATTCAGCTTTTTTCCTGTTATTCCCCGATAACACCACAACATTGCCTGCTTTATTGGCTATCATCTTTTCAAAGAAATCGGCACCAGTATATACTATCTCATTCCAGTTGGTCGGATTGACAGCTCCGCTATTGTACGATTTGATCCTATTTAGATGCTGCAGATAATCAGGACCCTGTGGTGCATAAACATGCACTTCGGGAGAAACCTGATCATACATGATTTTCTGGACGAGAGCGGCATGAAAATGGCCCGGATCCACCGTAATCAATTTTACCTCATAGGTTTTTTCCATTGAAGTATCTGATTTGACTTTTTGTTGTTTGGAGCCATTAGTTCCGCAGGAGCTTAAAACTAATATAAAGGGTATGATTAATAAGAAGAACCTTTTCATAATTATAAGTTCTTTGATTGTTCTTTAACAGCATCGAAAAAAGCTTTGATATTAATACTGCTGACGTCAGGGGGCATACCTCCGCCAGCTGACCAGATAATCCTGTTATAATCACTAATTTCCCCGAACGCCTTATTTACTGCATCTTTAACCTGTTCAGGTGAACCGCCGGCCAGGACATCCCTTGGGGGTATGTTGCCAACAAGAACAACCCCGGGACCTGCAAGTTTACGAATTTCACCCAGTGTGTGCTCAAAAGAGAAATTGAACATATTTATACCCATATCAGTGAGGTATTTGGCAGTTATCAATCCATCTGCGTCATTATGCAGAAACCTGACTTTAGCACCGGTACAACTGAAAATTATTTTAAAGTATGGAATGACAAATTCCATGAATTCGGACTCCCCGACAAACCCAATAATATCATCAAGTATCAAAACGCCGTCGATTGACGAAAAACATTCTTTCTGCCATGCCAACCAGTCGCAAATGAAATCTGTGATTTTTTTAAGAAGCCTGTGTGTACCTGAGGGATCCATAGCTATTGCCATCATGAATTCTGTCGTTCCCATAAGGAAACTTGCAATATTGAGAGGGCCTCTGGCAATAGCAAACCTGATCTGATGATCGGCTTTAATTATAGCTTCCTGATTATTTTTCAGACGGCTTATCATAAAAGGCAACAATCCGTCTGTTTTCACATTCGGTTGAGGAAGGGATTCTGATCCTTCTATACCTGAAAGTATCTTCTCAGCATGTGGAAAACTCTTCTCGAGAAATATCATTCGTGAACCAAAGGCTGATGGTTCTGTGCACATACCATATTCTGACCAGAATGATGGCATAAACCAGACATCCGGAAAAGTGTTTATAGCTTTCAGGTTTGATTTAAGCCAATGTGCATCAGATGAATAATAATCAATTTTTGAGATCCCATACCAGCTGGGTATCCATGGGCTATCAACAATAAACCCTACCGGATTATAGTTCAGTTTTTTCCCTTCGATCAGGGTAACCAGATCATTCCATGAAGAATTGCGCATAGTAAATTAAAGTCTTGTCCAAAAAATATTTACTCGAGTAAACATGATAATTTATTTCTTCATTGCCTCCTGTCTGTACGAATCTATCTGATCACAAGTACAAACAAGATTTCGATCACCATAACCATCGTCGATACGTCCTACAGCAGGCCAGAACTTATTCTCAGCGACCCAGTTAAGAGGGAAAGCAGCTTTCCGGCGATCATATATGTGGTTCCATTCGTTTGCTGTTACAACTTTAACAGTATGAGGTGCATTATGCAAAACATTATCCTCTCTGTCTGCTTTACCAACTTTTATTTCCTCGATCTCACTCCATATTGATTTCAAGGCACTTATGAATTTATCGAGCTCCTGAAGTGACTCTGATTCAGTAGGTTCCACCATAAGAGTACCATGAACCGGAAATGAAAGAGTAGGCGCATGGAATCCATAATCCATCAACCTTTTAGCAATATCTGCTTCAGTGATACCTGCATCTGTTTTAAAATTCCTGCAATCAAGTATCATCTCATGCGCTACAAATCCTTCTGTTCCGGAATATAGAGTGTTAAACCATCCCTTTAATGATGCAGCAATATAATTAGCATTAAGTATGGCATATTTTGTAGCCTGAGTTAATCCGTGGGAACCCATCATCATTACATAGGCATGAGAAATAGTAAGTATATGCCCGCTTCCGAAAGGGGCGCCAGCTACAGCTGTGATACCATGACTCCCACCCGTCTTTGCAAAGTGGTGGGAAGGAAGGAACTCAGCAAGTTTATCATTAGCAAGGATGGGCCCCATACCCGGACCACCACCACCATGAGGTATGGCGAAGGTTTTGTGAAGGTTCAGATGGCAGATATCGGCACCAATATGTCCGGGTTTCGTAAGTCCGACCTGTGCATTCATATTTGCTCCATCCATGTATACAAGTCCTCCATTTACATGTATGATACCCGACATTTCTACAACTGCAGCTTCAAATACACCGTGTGTAGAAGGATAAGTGATCATGAAACAGGCAAGGTCATCTTTATGCTCTTCAGCCTTTTTCTTCAGATCTTCGACACTTATATTACCTTTTTCATCACATTCTATGACAATTATGTGCATACCGGCCATTGTGGCACTCGCAGGGTTTGTACCATGTGCTGAAGATGGTATCAAAACTATATTTCTATGTCCTTCTCCCCTTGTCATATGATACTTGCGAATTACCATTAATCCGGTATACTCTCCTGCAGCTCCTGAGTTTGGCTGAAAAGAGATTGCTGAAAAGCCTGTTATTTCTTTAAGGGCCTCTCCTAATTCATCCATAATCTGATAATAACCAAGTGCCTGATCTTTTGGAACGAATGGATGGATATTCCCAAATTCCGGCCAGCTCATCGCAAACATTGAACTTGCAGGGTTAAGCTTCATCGTACAAGAACCAAGAGAGATCATGCAGTGAGTAAGCGAAAAATCCTTTCTTTCGAGCATCTTGATATACCGCATCATCTCAGTCTCGCTATGGTACTTATTAAAAGTTCCCCCCTTTAAAAAAGAGGACTTTCTAATGAACTTTTCTTCAAGAATTTCACAATTACAGTAAGAGTTAACATTAACCGGTTCCTTCCCTGCTGCTTTTGCAAATATATTTACAATTGTGTTTATTTCTTTTATGGTCGTTATCTCATCGGTACTGATAATCACCGATTTTTCATCAGGATAATAGAAATTCATTTCTGCTCCAAGAGCCAGTTCCTTAATGGTTTCGGTTGAAATACCAGCCCCAATACTTACCTTTATAGTATCGAAAAACATAGCATTTAGTTGTCTGAATCCTATCTCTTTGAGATGGTAACTTATTGTACATGCTGCATTATGGATATGCTTTGCAATTTTTTTTAATCCTTCGGGGCCATGATACTGTGCATACATTCCCGACATGGTAGCAAGAAGTGCCTGTGCAGTACAGATATTTGAGGTAGCCCTCTCCCGTTTGATGTGCTGTTCTCTTGTCTGCAAAGCCATTCTTAACGCACTATTTCCCTGTGCATCAACCGATACACCAATTATGCGACCTGGCATACTTCGTTTAAGTTCATCTCGTGTGGCAAAATATCCTGCATGAGGTCCTCCAAAACTCATTGGAAGCCCGAATCGCTGATTTGAGCCCAAAACGATATCAGCTCCCCATTCACCGGGGGCTGTGAGAATTACCAGGCTCATCAGGTCAGCAGCTACTCCCACTAATATTCCCGCTGTATGAGCCATGTCAGTAAATGACTTGTAATCCCTGATCTGACCGGAAGCTGCCGGGTATTGAACCATCGACCCAAAGAAAGATTCATTAAAAGCAATAGATGTGTATTTTCCAATAACAAGCTCAATCCCAAGCGGTTTTGAACGCGTTTTAATCACATCGAGCGTTTGGGGAAATATATCTTCATCAACAAAAAACCTATTTTCTCCGGCCTTCACTGAAGCTCTCGAACGGGCATTAAACATCATTATCATTGCTTCTGCAGCAGCGGTGGATTCATCGAGTAATGAGGCATTTGCAATCTTCATGCCGGTAAGTTCAATAATCATTGACTGAAAATTCAGAAGAGCTTCCAACCGCCCTTGCGAAATTTCGGCCTGATAAGGAGTATAAGATGTATACCACGAGGGATTTTCAAGTACATTCCGGATAATTACTGAAAGAAGAGCAACACCATAATACCCCTGCCCGATGAATGAACGGAACATTTTATTTTTCTGTCCGAGAGTTTTAATATGATTAAGATACTCAAATTCGCTCATAGCCACCGGAAGTCTAAGTGACTTTTCAAGCAAAATCGATTTGGGAACCGTCTTTTCAATTAACTGATCGAGCGAATTAACACCAATAGTCTTCAGCATGTGCGGTAACTCATGTTCACGTGGACCATTATGGCGGTCAACAAATTTATCTGATAGCATATATTTAAGTTTATGAAATCATTACTTATATTTTAATAGCTTATTCATATATAATTATATTAAATCGCTTGAAAATCAATTTATTTACCCAACCCCCAGAGGGAGTAAACTGATTTTCTTCGCTCCCCTCGGGCCGGGGTAAACGAAGAAAATCAACAGAATGATAATAATAAGCAATTGATTTCAAAATTAATAGGATAAAAATCAAGTAAAATAAGGATTTGATTTCATCTCCCTTTCAATAGTTGTTTCATCTCCATGGCCGGGATACACGACAGTTGACAGTGGAAGAACAAACAATTTATTGTTGATGCTTTTTATAAGTGTATCATAATCACCTCCAGGCAGATCCGTTCTTCCAATACTGCCCGCAAATAGAGCATCACCCGTAAAAACGCAATCGTTTTTTTCACTGTAGAAAGCAAGGCTTCCCGAAGTATGTCCCGGAACAAAAAGTGCAATGAGTTCAGTTGTTCCGAATGTGATTACCTGATTGTCTGACAGGAACCCGGCAGGTTCGGGTGGATTATCCATTGTCAGGCCAAAAAGCATAGCATGCTGAACTGCGTTCTTCCTGTTTATTTCATCATACTCACTGTAAAAAGTCTTAAGGTTATATCTTTCAAGTATGAATTTATTTCCGAAAATATGATCAAGGTGGCAATGTGTATTTAAGAGTAATACAGGATTAATATTTTTGTCTTTAATAAAATTCTCAAGTCTTTCAGATTCAAGTTTATCATAACAACCGCAATCTATAATTGCACAATCGCCAGATTGATCGACAAGCATATAAGTATTAACCTCAATAGGGGAAAAAACAAGCTTATAAATCTTCATATTAAAATTATTTTCAGTTTACGGTACCCTTCAGCATAGGTACAAAAACAAAATTTCCATGTTCGGAATGTTCGAAGCTATCGGCCCCGGTCCTTTCAACAACAGTCATAACCTGTGAATTGGAATTACCCAGAGGTACTACCAACCGTCCTCCGGTTTTTAGTTGCTGAAGAAGTGCCTGAGGGACCTCCTGGGTAGCTGCTGTAATTACAATACCATCGAAAGGACCATACTGAGCCTTGCCTTCGTAACCATCCCCATAAAAAAAATCTGCAGTATATCCAAGGGAAGTTAATATCTTCTGAGCTTTTAGAAAAAGTTCCCTGAAACGTTCAATAGTATAGACTTTTGCTCCCATCTCGGCAAGTATTGCTGCCTGATAACCCGACCCGGTTCCTATTTCCAGGATTTTATCCCTCTTTTTTACCCTGAGCAGAGAGGTTTGCACTGCCACTGTATAAGGTTGAGATATTGTCTGACCCGATGAAATTGGGAATGCCTTGTCAACATAAGCATGTATGAGGAATGCAGGGTCCATAAAAAGATGCCTTGGAACGGTATCTATGGCTCTTAAAACCTCCTCATCTGAAATCCCTTTCTTTTTGAGCTCTGCAATAAGTTTTTTTCGTTTGCCTTTTGCTTCAAATATATCTGTCATCTGATCTTCGAAAACAAAATGTTATTTCCAGCAAAAGTATAAAAAATGATCAAACGGTTGAAATATGACCTTTTTTATCTTGAAAACAGATCTCTCTGGTTTGATCTGAAAATTGGCTTTTATACTATTGCCATAATCATTAAGGCACAAGTGATTTAAACGGCGACAGACAACAGGCTGCAGGCTACAGAATTATCGGGAGAAAGGGAGAATGGGAGAATCAATATAATCTAAGACTACTCCAGATTAAATTTGACTATGGGTTTGTATTCTGCTCCTGATTGAAGGAGGATGCTTTCATAAAGAATAACTTCATTGACCGGTATTTTTTGAATTTCAGAATTTTGATATTTCGCCACCAAGGCTTTCAATGCCTCTTTATCATTAAGATGTTTAATACGTCCGATTGTCAGATGAGGTTTAAAGGGGCAGTCCTCAATTCTGATGTCCAATTCCTTTAACCCATTCATAATAAAACCATTAAGATGCATTAATTCTTCAGATGGCTCAATCCCGACCCAGATTATACGAGGATCACTCAAATTTTTGAAAACACCCGATCCTTTGATAATCAGTTCGAATCTACCTGATCCTTCACATTTATTCTTCAACATTGAACTTATAATCTTTATTATTTCTTCCTCAGTATCGCCGAGGAAGGCAAGAGTTATATGGATATTATCCGGATTTGTCCATTTGATGCTTTCACTATTTAATCCGGACTTAAGCGATAAGATTAAATTCAAAAATGTTTCTCCCGGCTCAACTTTCAATGCAATAAAAATCCGTTTCATTTTAATAAGGCTCTTCTCAAATTATAATTTATAATCCACCGGCTTCAATTTCCTGAATGATTAATTCAATAAGGGCATCTTCACCAAACGGATCATATTCTTCTTTAAGGTTTGTGCCAAAAATACGGGCTATCCCCTGCCAGAAAGCGGCAGCAAGTTTTCCCCGATATTCCTTTATAAGTGTATATGATGTATTCTGTGTCTCCCTGTCAATCAGTTTTATAAGCAATCGACCCTGGGTAATTGTCATATCCCTTATATCACCTTCATAGTTTGCAAAGACATCCTTTTCCACACTCTTCATATAATCTTTCCGTTCCTTTTCACTTTTAATGTTTTTCAAAGCTTCATCGACCCGGTTCAACCTTGACCTCACTAATAAGGCATAAGGATAAACTCTTTTCAGGTTATAGACGAGCCGTTCGTATTTACGAAAATCGCTTTTTTTAGCAAACCTGGGATGAGCAACAACTGTCACCTCTTTAATTTCAACTTCTGGTAAAGTCACTCCATCTCTTTTCACTTTCTGTAGCAGGAAAAACCTTCCCTGAAGAGTATCGTTCTTCTGTTTTAATGAATCAGTTTGTCCTGATATGTCAGTCACAAAAAGAAAAATTACCAATATTGAAGATATTAGTCTCACAAGCAGATCGTTTTTGCAAATGTATCAAATTCCAGGCCACATCTTATTAACCATGGAGGTGCTTTTATACTCAGGGGAACAAGGAAAACCATACTTCTTGTTTGTATTACATGTTTTAAAAAGTAAATTTGTTAAAAGTATTTTTATGGCATCTTTAGTGGAAGATCTTGACGATCAGAAAAAATTCAGACCTATTCTTACGATTCCTTACAAAAATTTAATTCAGTTCGTACTCGATTATTTAAAGAAAAAATCAGGACTTACATTTTTCTTCTGGTCAGTTTGCCTTATTTTTCTGGTCATTACAGTTATTATGAGAATAAATATTGCAGGACACTTCTCCAGAGCTAATATTCTTTTTCATTCTGTCCTTGGACTGATACTTTTTCCTGTGATTTGCATTCCGGTACATGAGTTATTACACATAATACCTTTTTACATCTCAGGAGCAAAGAATATCAGGGTTGGCATAGATCTTAAACAGTACCTTTTTTATGTAACAGCTCACAGATATGTCGCAACGTCGCTTCAATTCCGGATTGTGGCTCTAACACCTTTTCTAATTATAAGTGTAGCCTTTATACTTCTGGTTTTTCTTCTGCCCGGGTTGTGGAAATGGAGCCTTTCGCTCTTTTTGTTTGCACATACAACAATGTGTGCAGGTGATTTTGCTTTGCTTAATTTTTACTTCCTGAACAGAGACAAAAAGATCTACACCTGGGATGACCTCGATAAAAAAGAGGCATATTTTTACGAAAAGCTACAATAAACTTGTGAGACCCAGTTAAAGATTTTTTTCACTATGAAAATTTAAAAAGTAGTCACTAAGACACCATAAAAATTTAATCACAAACGAAGAAAACAAGACTGGAATTTTATTTTTATCTTTCAAAAAAAAGGTCATGAAAAGAATAATTACTTCAGTTCAAGTATTCATCTTGATCTCAGTTTCGATACTCAGTGCCCAGGTATCAAAACAGGATCTTGCAAAAATTGATGGAACAGTCAAAAAAACATTTGATGTCTTCAAACCAACCGGACTTGCCATTGCAGTAGTGAAGGACTCTGCTATAATTTATCATCAGGCACTTGGATTCAGCAATGCCGAAATAAAAAAACCCGTTAACACAACTTCACTTTTTAATATTGCATCATGCTCAAAAGCGTTTACCGCAGTTTCAATCGGTATTCTTGTCGATGAAGGTAAAGTGAAATGGACCGATAAAGTAGTTGATTACTTTCCCGAATTTAAATTGGCTGATGACTACATTACCAGGGAACTCACAATTGAGGATCTTCTTTGCCACCGGTCTGGTCTGGGTACTTTTTTCGGCGATCTACTATGGTACAATACAACATATACAGATGCAGAGGTAATGAAAAGAATGCGTAACGAACCCATTACCAGAAGATTTGGAATTGAATTCGGTTATCAGAATATTATGTTTATGATAGCCGGAGATATAATTCAAAAAGTAACCGGACTGACCTGGTCGGAGTTCGTCGAATCAAGAATATTCAAGCCTCTCGGAATGGTACAGACACGTCCATCGAATGATGAACTATCGAAAGATCAGGATATAGCTTTCGGACATCTTAACAATAAAGTCCTGAACATTTATAATTTTAAAGCTGTTAAATCAGCAGCAGCAATTTATTCAAATGTTGATGAATTGAGTATCTGGACCATGCTACTGATGAACAACGGCACTTTCAAAGGTCATAGAATCATTTCATCAGCCTCACTTAACAGGATAATGGAACCACATACTATACTAGGTGCAAGCAATATGCAGAAACAACATGGAATAAATTTCTATATGTATGGTCTCGGTTGGTTTATATATGATTATAAAGGCAAAAAAATTGTTGAACACGATGGAGGAATGCCAGGATATATCAGTAAAGTTACCATGATTCCTGATCAGAAAATCTCAATAATAATTTTGAACAATGGCAACGATGGATTTGTCGACAACGCATTAAGAGGTGACCTCATGGATATCCTGCTAAAAGGAAAGGAGTATGACTGGATCGGTGAATATAAAAACATTAAAGTACGATCAGAGGCATTTGAACAAAACAGTAATAAGCTACGGCTCGAGAGCAGAATAACCGATACAAAGCCATCCCTTTCCCCGGATGGCTATACGGGTACTTTTCGTGATAAAAGCTATGGTGATGCAGAGGTTTCACTGGATAGCGGAAAACTGAGATTAACTTTCCTGCCGGCTAAGACTGTTTTCACAGGTGAACTTGAACACTGGCATTATGATACTTTTAAGGTAGTATTCAAAGATGAATTCCTGACTTTTGGCCTGATTACCTTTAGTTTTGATTCAGCAGGTAAGGTAACCGGATTCAAAATTGATCTTCCAAGTAACGATTTCCATTTCTGGAATCTTGATTTCAGGAAGATTTGAGTTGAAGTGTTGAAGAGTTGAAGTGTTGATCAAAGAAAAAATTAACCGCAAAGGCTGCTAAGATTTAGCGCAAAGATCGCAAAGAAAAAATGTGTCTCAAACTTCGCAAGCTTTGCGTGCTTTGCGGTTACATATTCTTCCCGATGGAATTAAAACTTTTCTTTTGCCAGTTTCAGTATGTTATCCTCTTTTACAATAGGTCTTATCCTGAAGGAGTACTCATATTTTTTATCAAGCAGCCGATACTTCGAATGTATCAATGCACCCCATGAATTGTCACCGCCAACTCCCATCTGGCCCTGATCAACATTCAGATTGACAAGATCGCGTGGTTTAATATCTATTGTATGGGTATTTGCGGTTTTTGCATCTTTTCTGTATTGTGATAATTTCCCCTGGGATTCAAAATCATCATGGATGTTATTCAGTGCAGCAAAACATAACAATGGATTTCCGGTTACAAGAATACCGGTGCCATTATCATCAGTCAGGGTAAGCCATCTTGTTTCGGTCTTATAGCCATTTTCCTGTGGCCGGATATAAGGCGTATACTGGTCGGCAACAGTGCTTTCGTATAGACCAACATCAGCTGAAGTTTTTCTGTCAACATAATTCTCGTGAGGTCCGCGACCTAGCCATTTCAGATTTGTAAATTCCTGAGGAAGCTGCATCTGCATCCCCATCCTTGGTATTTCAGGAATGTTGTCTGATAGTTTTGAGAACTGGTTTTTAATGACCAAATCAGCCGATCCGTAAATGGTGAATGTTGTGGCATAACCACCAATTTTTTTGCTGTTTGCATCAGGAATGTCATAATTAAAAGTGACTACAACTTTTCCTAATTCAGGCTGACTGATATTTGCTTTCGTGACAACTATTCTTTCGCCGGCCTTTTTCCATACCGCAAGCAATTGATCCATATTGTAACCGTAGTCGTTATCAGTAGGAGGTCTCCAGAAATCAGGTTCAGGACCTTTTTTGATAAGTTCTTTCCCTTTATAAGTAAATGATTCCAGTCTCCCGGTTGCCAGGTTTAAAATTATCTTCATATCAACTCCGCTTACTTCAAGCTTCTTACCGACATTCTTAGTCTGCAGAACTGCAAGGTTATCATGTTGTGCCGGAACAGGTTTACCTTCTTCAGGCAGTTTAAACTGTACCGCAGCATAAACATGATCTTCAGGAACATAGTTCCATGCATCACTTCTTGATACTCTGATATTAAGAAAATATTCAGTTCCGGGAGCCGGATCTATCTTTTTAAGAGGAATATTGACAACTTTTTCAGTTTTTGGTTTGAAATCAGGGAATGAAAGTTTGCCCGATTGAATAACATTTCCATCCGAGACAACTTCCCATTCAAAATTGAACTCCGAAAGGTTAGTAAAATCATACTTGTTTTTTATTTTTATCACCCCTTTGGATAGATCAACCGGCTCAAAACCAACATACTGATAAACCTTATTTACTTCAAACAGACCAGGATGTGGCGTTCTGTCGGGCCACACAAGTCCGTTAATATTGAAGTTACCATCGCTGGGGATACCTTCTTCTCCATAATCACCTCCATAAGCCCAGTATTTTTCACCATTTTCATTTTTCTTAAGAAATCCCTGGTCAACCCAATCCCAGATAAATCCCCCCTGCAACTTTGGATATTTTTCTATAACATCCCAATAATCCTGAAAGTTACCAGTTGAATTGCCCATCGCATGAGCATACTCACACATTATCATTGGTCTGTCGTTCTTAGCATTCTTAGCATAAGCTTCCATTTCTTCAATAGTTGCATACATGTTGCACCAGATATCTGTATGTCTCTCCGGAGTATTGGTGCTCTTCTCTGCCCGTTCGTACTGAACCGGCCGGGTCACGTCTCGTCCTTTGATCCACTTGTAGCCATTAAGAAAATTATGACCATCACCGGCTTCATTACCCATTGACCATATGATTACTGAAGGATGATTCTTGTCTCTCTCAACCAGCCGTTTCATCCTGTCAAGATGTGCTGCTGCCCATTCAGGTTTATCAGCTAAAGTAATATCTTTATCATACCCCATACCATGTGACTCAATATCAGCTTCATCAACAAGATAAAGGCCATATTTGTCGCACATCTCATACCAAAATTCCTGCTGCGGATAATGGCATGTCCTCATAGCATTGATGTTATTGCTTTTCATCGTCCTGATATCCTTCAACACTGTTGCTTCATCGATAACATGCCCGGTTATATCATTATGTTCATGCATATTAACCCCCTTAATACGAATTGCAACACCATTTACAAGAAGCTGTGATTTTATTATTTCCACCTTCCTGAATCCAATTTTTGCATCAACGCTTTCAGAAATATTTCCACTTTTGTCTTTAAGACTAAGTACCAATGAATAGAGATTTGGTTTTTCAGCTGACCATTTTTTTATACCCGGAAAAGTTTTGTTAAACTTAATTGTACCTTTGCCTTCTTTCAGTTTAACATCTTTTGATTCAGTAAAGAGCTTTTGAGTACCTTCATAAAGAGAGGCATCAACAACAATATCGTTATCAGTTGCAACTGAACTTTTCAATGCGACATCAACTTTTAAAAGACCATCAATGTAATTGTTCTCCAGGTCGCCGACAGCAAAAAAGTCTTTAATATATGTTTTTGGACGTGCGTGGAGAAAGACCGTCCGTTGAATACCACTCAATCTCCAGAAGTCCTGATCTTCAAGATAACTGCCATCGCTCCACCTGTAGACTTCCACCGCAACTGAGTTTTTTCCTCCTTTGAGATACTTTGTGATATTAAATTCTGCAGGCACTTTGCTATCCTCACTATAGCCAACAAGTTTCTCATTTACCCAAACATAAAAAGCCGAACTTACCGCTCCGAAATTGAGAAAAATTTCTTTACCCTTCCATTCAGATGGAATCTTGAAATTCCTTTTGTATGATCCGACAGGATTCCAGTCATGTGGAATAGCTGGCGGAACTTTTTTATACTTTGGGTTGCTGGTACCGAAAACATCCTCATATGTCCAGAATGGATATGTTATATTAGCATAAACCGGGATATCATAACCCTTCATTTGCCAGTTTGAGGGTACGTCAATATCCTTCCAGTCGCGTGTATCATAATCATCTTTAAAGAACCAGAAAGGTCGCTGGTCAGGCGATTTAACCCAATTGAATTTCCAAATACCATCGAGAGATTTATAGTTCGGGGAGTTCGCTTTTATTGCTTCAAGAGCGCTCTGTTCATCAGCGAAACTGATCAGAGATGCGTGCGGCGTCTCCCTGTTAATATTAAATACTTCTGGGTTTTCCCAGTCGCGTGGCTCCTTTTCAGTGAAAGGTACCCCTTCATATTTGCTGTATTTTTTACAAGCGGAAAATAAGACGGCGATCATAAGAATAAAAAATGGTATTCTCTTCATGGCATCTGACTTTTAACGGATATAAAGTTAATAAAAAATGAATTTGCGCAATCTGCTAATTCATTCTTCAGTATGGTATCTGAAAAATTCCCTTAATGAATAATCACAATCCCCTGCCAGGCACTATTCGAGAAATCTGAGAAGTGTTGTTCTATATATTCCATGAAGTGGTTCAATGGATTGTTCAATCCGTGGAATCAGGATCTCACATTTAAGATTGTTGTAAAATTATATCTGTCTGACAATCATTTCTTTATCAAGTAATGGCATATCACCGGTAAAAACAAACAGTGATTCTTTTGTCGAAGCTTTCAGTGCAGAGTGAATGCCGCCAAGTGGACCTGCTTTCAAAAACTGATCGTCAATAATTTTGTAGTTGCTTAATCTTCAAATTCTTCCTGGGTGTTTGTTACAATAATTATCTCTTCAAAAACATCACTGATTGTTTCAATAATTCTTGAAATAATTGTCATACCATCAATGAGAATTTTTGTCTTCGTGATGCCATTAAATCTTTTATTGGCCCAACTGGCCAGAATTACGCCGGAAAAATTATGGCTCCTTAGAATAATCCTGTTATAACGCCATTCTTGTCAATATCCATATTTTCAGCAGAAGGGTTATTTGGCAAGCCAGGCATTCTCATTATAGTACCAGCTATCGGTACTATAAACCCTGCGCCTGACGAAAGTTCAACTTCTCTTATTTTTACAGTGAAGCCCCTGGGCCGGCCTTTTTTATTCGGGTCATCAGACAGTGATTTTTGTGTTTTTGCAATACACACCGCAAGATTCCCAAGTCCAAGCCGCTCAATCTTTTCAAGCTGTTCCTTAGCTTGAACCGTATATTCAACATGGTCAGCACCATACATCATGAGACATATAGTTGATATTTTTTTTTCAAAGGTCCACGAAAGCTCATAAAGTGGTCTGAAGCAATCAGGACAATTAATTACTCTTTCCAAAACTTTTTTGGCAAGATCAATAGCCCCTTTCCCTCCTTTTGACCACGATTCGTTTAAGGCAACTACGACCTTTTGGGATTCGCAATGCTTCATAAGAAGGTCAATCTCAGCCATAGTATCGGAGTCAAATCTGTTTATAGCAACCACTGGCCTGAAACCATAGAACTTCATGTTTTCGATATGCTTATCGAGATTATCAAATCCTTTTTGAAGGGCATCAAGGTCCTCTTTTTGCAGACTTGATAATTTAGCCCCACCATGATACTTTAATGCACGTATCGTTGCGACAATGACAACTGCATTGGTACGCAGGTTGCCAAACCGTGATTTTATGTTGAAAAATTTTTCAGCTCCGAGTTCACTGGCAAAACCGGCCTCAGTTACAACAATATCACTGAGAGAGAGACCTGTTTTTGTGGCGATAATTGAATTTGTTCCCTGAGCGATATTTGCAAATGGACCTCCATGAATAATTGCAGGAGTACCCTCCAGTGTCTGAACAAGATTTGGTTTTATAGCATCCCGTAGAAGAACCGCCATTGCCCCCTGTGCTTTCAGGTCGCATGCAAAAATAGGTTTGTCATTATAAGTGTAACCCACAAAAATATTTCCCAGTCTTTCTTTCAGATCATTCAGATCTTGAGCAATACAGAGTGTTGCCATAACCTCTGATGCAGCTGTAATGTTGAAACCAGATTGCCTGGGTACTCCCTCTTTTGGTCCGCCAAGTCCTATGATGATATCACGGAGGGATCTTTCATTCATGTCTATAACCCGTTTCCATTCAATTGTTCTGGGGTCGATACCCAGATTGCCGCCCTTATGCTGGATATTATTATCAATGAGAGAAGCAAGAAGATTATGCGCTTTTTCCACTGCTGAAATATCACCGGTAAAATGCAAATTGATATCTTCCATGGGAATAACCTGGGAATAACCCCCTCCTGCTGCACCGCCTTTTATTCCAAAAACAGGACCAAGCGATGGTTCACGCAACACAACAGTTGTTTTCTTCCCCAGAAGGTTAAGTGCCTGAGCTAGCCCGATAGACGTGGTTGTTTTTCCTTCACCAGCCGGTGTTGGAGTTATAGCTGTAACAAGAATAAGTTTAGCTTTCTTAATACGCTCTTCATCAATAAAATGAAGAGGTATCTTTGCCTTGTATCGCCCGTACATCTCCAATTCATCCTGTGGAATACCCAGTTTTGCAGCAATTTCAGCTATTGGTCTGATGTTAGATTCCTGAGCAATTTCAATGTCCTTTTTCATTACTGGTATTTTTAGATTCAGAAGGGAACATCACTTTTAGTTGCACAGCTTCTGTTTTTTTTGTAAATTGATAGCCTTACATTTTTAGCCGATAACAAATGTAAAAAATTTATTAAGGTCTCAAATATAATTTCTAATAAACACATAAAACCTGTCAATTATGGATGAAAAAATCACTTCGTTTTATGCTGACTATAAGCAAGGAAGAACAAATCGACGCGATTTTTTAAGAAAACTCGCCATGGTAACCGGCAGTACTGTCACTGCAATAGCTCTGTTTCCTGTTCTGGAGCAAAATAGTCTGAACGCTTCATTATCTCATCAGGCTGATCCGGATCTGATGACCGAATTCATTAAATATCCGGGGGAGAGCGGAGATGTTAGAGGATTTCTAGCCTGGCCGAAAACCGGTAGAAAATTTCCTGCTGTTGTTGTGATACACGAAAACAGAGGCTTACAGCCTCATATACAGGACGTTACTCGTCGAATGGCTAAAGAGGGTTTCCTTGCCCTTGCTCCCGATGCACTTTCCCCGCTCGGAGGTACGCCTGATAATGACCCGGATAAAGCAGCATCTATGATACGCGAGCTTGATAATGAAAAAACAATCAAAAATTTTGTGGCAGCTGTAAAATACCTGAAGACGCATCCTCTTTCAACAGGTAAGGTAGGATGTACAGGGTTTTGCTGGGGAGGGGGAATGACCAACCAGGTAGCAGTAAATTCACCTGATCTTGATGCTGCTGTTCCTTATTATGGCATGCAACCCACAGCTGAACAGGTTGCATTGATAAAGGCTCCGATTATGGCTCATTACGCAGGTGATGATGCAAGGATCAATCAGGGAATTCATGCATTTGAAGAGGCACTTAGGAAAGAGAAAAAAGAATACCAGATATTTATTTACGATGGAGCCGGGCATGCTTTTAACAACGATTCCAATCCTGAACGGTATAATGAGAAGGCCGCTAAACTTGCATGGTCCAGGACTATAGCTTTCTTTAAAGAAAAACTGAAATAAAAACTGGAAGGTAGAATTAGCCTCCCCGTTATAGCCTTTGGCCATAGCACCCTTCCTTTTGAAAGGAGGGGAAACTATTGATTTATAATATTTTAATTTCTCCTCCTTGTTGAAGGAGGAGTACCCCGAAAGGGGGAGGTGGTTTATTTTTTTTTCAGCTCCCCTGATTTTTCCATGCTGCATTTATTGCCTCGACAAACGCAGTGCAATGATTGAAAAAATATTTGTATCCGTTGCAAAGATAGTTCAAACCCGGGTCTCCCTCCGGAGTAATCAGGAACCTGTTCTTTGGACATTCCCCGTTACACATTGGTCTGACTTTACAATCTGTACAGTATTTCGGCAGGGCAACAGATTTTGCCAGCCCAAAAGCTCTCTGCTTTTCGCTGTCCAGAAAATAAGTCAGAGAATGATCGCTGATATTTCCAAGCAGATGGTCAGTATCTACGTAATGATCGCAGGAATAAAAATCTCCGGTGTGCTCAACAACCGGAACATTACCGCAGTCTACCTTGAAAATACATAGAGTATGTTCCTGATTAAATGCAGTCCGGGCAGCCTCTTCAAAGATCTGGATTTTTATTTCACCTATGTCTTTTTCTACCCATTCGTCAAATATTGTATTCAGGAAATATCCGAATTCTTCAGATGGAACAGAATTGCTGCTGGCCCCAGTGGGTGAACCAGGTTCAGATTCAACTAAAGGGAGAAAAGTAATATATTTTGCTCCCAATTGTTTAAAAAAGTTGTAGACATTAAGCGGATACTTAACATTATCAACATTTACAACACAAAGAATTTCGGGGACGGTTCCATGTTTCTGTAAGAGTTCGTATCCCCTGATTACATTCAGAAAAGTATTATTATTCTCCCTTGTCCGACGGTTATTATTATGGAGGTCACCAGGACCATCTATGCTGATCCCCACAATAAAATCCTCTTCCGCCAGAAATCGGCACCATTTGTCATTGAGAAGTGTTCCATTTGTCTGGATGCCATTTACAATCGTCTTCCCCTCAGGTTTGTGAAGAAATTGAAGTCGAAGAACCTTCCTGAAAAAGTCAATACCGGCCAATAATGGTTCTCCTCCATGCCACGAAAAATTAATAATATCTTGTGTTGATGCCTGAATATGTTGTATGATATATTTTTCCAGAATATCGTCAGCCATGAGAAAGTGATCTGTATCCGGATACAGACTCTTCTTACCCAGATAATAACAATATCTGCAACTGAGATTGCAGGCTGATCCAACTGGTTTGGCAAATATCTGAAACTCACGAGATTTCTTTTTCATATTTTGAAATCGTCATTTTTTTGCCATGAAGGCACAAAGGCGCGAAGTAAACACCAAGAATAAACAATCAAATAAACTTTTACTGATCCCACGCTATAATATTCTCTTCCCCTGGTTCAGGGAGATTCATTCTTATACGCCATTCCACTGGAAAATAGTTATTCACCCTGTTGGCGATATTATTGACGAATCCAAGACTAATGCCTTTGTAAGTTACAATATTCCATCCCTTTGCATGATGAAGGATAATACTACCACGTCTCATGTACGAAAGTGCTTCGGGAAGATCAATTTCAATTCCCGGGAAAGCATCCATTTTTAATTTGAGTGACAAAGCCAGTTCATGAGAAGGCAGATAATCGTTTTTCTTAACAGTGAATATTTTTGTCCCGGCTTTGACAACCTTCAGATTCTGATAAAGATGAATATAATCATCCATTTCGCACGAAACTGCGAAAAGTTCATCCCTCCATTTTAAGAGTCTGTCTTTTGAAAAATGAGTCCATTCATCTGCAAACGTCAAATCCTGTTTAGCTGGCTTGAATTCAGCTTTTCGCTGGTTTCTTACAGGAGTCTTTTCCTGTTTTCCTGTTTTCCTGACAGCTGAAATAAAAAAACCTTCTCCCCTCACCTTATCAGGGTAAAAACCATAGCCATAAATACCCTCGAAGTCGATTTCTGTAATTCCTTTAAAATCTGACACATCAATACGTCTGAATTCTGCTTCTTGATTTTCGATTAACCATTTTATGTTTTCTTCATTTTCCCCTGGATTAAAAGTGCAGGTACTGTAAACCATGATTCCATTTTCTTTCAAAGCAGGCCAGATATCTATAAGGATCCTCCTCTGCCTTTCAGAACAATGAGCCGTATTCCTGACGGACCATTCATTGCGAGCTGTGTCGCTTCTGAACATTCCTTCCCCCGAGCAGGGAGCGTCAACAACAATAATATCAAAATATCCTGATAATCTACTGAATACAGCTGGATCATTCTGGGTTACCAGGGTATTTCCAGTACCCCATTTTGTTATGGTTTCAGCCAGGATTGTTGCTCTTGACCTTATTGTTTCGTTAGCGACCAATAAGTTGTTCTGACCAATTAAATCAGAAAGATGGGTACTTTTCCCCCCCGGAGCTCCGCACAAATCAAGTACCCGGATATTTTCAAATGAATCTGTAGTTTGGCTGATAAATTGTTCCAGGATCATACTTGAGGCTTCCTGTGGGTAGTAACATCCTGAATGGAACAGCGGATCAAGAGTGTAAGACGGCCTGATTCCCAGATAATATCCATTATTGCACCATGGAACAGGTTCAGAATCCAATGGTTTTTTTCCCCACTTTGACGGATTGAGCCTTATACTGACAGGTGAAGGCTCTTCCAATGCCTTCAGGAGCGCTTCTGCATCAATATATTTCTGACTTTTCAGTCTCTGTATAAATTCTTCAGGTAACATTGCTAAAATTCAAATCCATTAACCGCAAAGTATGCAAAGGTTTTCGCAAAGGTCGCAAAGAATTTCTCAGTTTTAGTCTCTCACTACTCCATTCTCCCCTTCATTCTTCATTGAGTTCCTGTTATGTTTTCTCCAGAGATAGAAAACAGGAATACCCAGAAGAACTATTCCCAGACCAGGGAATGTGTAATCAGGTTTATAGATCAAAAGAATTACCATTATAGCCACCGTAGTTAAAATATAAATTGAGGGTATCACTGGGTAACCAAATGCCTTATATGGCCGCGGAATATCAGGTCGTTTTACTCTTAATATAAATATTGCAAGGATAGTTAATGTGAAGAAGATTAAAACAGCAAAGATCACATAATCAAGAAGATTTCCATATGTGCCTGACAAACAAAGAATTATAGACCATATTCCCTGAACTACAATTGCAAAAGCAGGGACACCTTTTTTATTTAATTCTCCTGTTTTTCTGAAAAAGAGGCCATCTTTTGCCATAGCATAATAAACACGCGGAGCAGCCATTATAAGTCCATGGTTGCATCCAAAAGTACTTATCATAATAAATATGGCCATAATAACAGCAGCGTAATCTCCAAATACAACACTCATTGCAGATGTTGCAACCCTGTCGTCTGTTGCATACTGGATACCACGGCTAAGCATGTCGGCACCATCGGGGGAGCCTGACAGTGGCAGAATTTTAATGTAGATATAGTTTGTAAGAATGTACATTACCGAAACTATCAAAGCCCCGAAAAAGAGGCTTAAGGGAACATTTCGTTTCGGATTTACTACCTCACCCGAAAGATAAGTAACACTATACCAGGCATCTGATGAAAATAATGAGCCCACCAATGCTGTTCCTATGGCAGTAATAAGAGAAAAACCAACAAGTGGGATCACCTGGTTACCCGGGCCCACCTGACTTGCCTTCCAGAAGACTTCTTTATTTATTTCCCATGAATTTATGTTTTTTGTGGCAAAAAACCCTATGGCAACAAATCCTAAAAGCGCAATAACCTTTGTTGATGAGAAGAAGTTCTGAACTGTCTTTCCGGTTACTATCCCTCTGGTATTGAGCCATGTCAGGAATGATATCATAGCTATGGCTACTATCATTGTACTTTTAATCTTTAGCGGACCAGCCCGGAAAAGGATATTCTTTTCGGAAACCCAGGGGAAAAGGACACCTGAAAATTTTGCAAATGCCACAGCCACAGCAGCAATAGTGCCACACTCAATAACGAGGAATGTGGTCCATCCAAACAAAAATCCGATAAGAGGATGATAAGCCTCCTTCAGGTAAACATACTGGCCACCCACATGCGGCATCATTGAGGCCAGCTCACCATAACTGATTGCTCCTATCAAAGTAATGATCCCGGTGATTAACCAAACCACCAGCAACCAACCTGGAGATCCGACATTCCTGGCAATATCAGCGCTGACGATGAAGATTCCTGAACCGATCATCGCACCCGCGACAATTGATATCCCGTCGAAAAGATTTACGCGTTTTTGAAGGAGATGGTTTTCTTCCCGCATCTTACCAGTTTGTACAAACAAATTTAACTATTCAAACGACACTGAGGAAAATTGAAATATTAATTTTGAGAAGGCAAAAGAAGTAAATACATTTGATTTAGTTTAAAAAAACAACCAAAATAAAAGTTATAAAAAAAGATTATACCTATGAAAAGACATGTATTAATAGTCCTGATCGCTTTTTTATTTTTAGCCGCGAATGCGCAAAAATTTGAAAATATTGCTAAAACGCCTCCAATGGGGTGGAACAGCTGGAACAAGTACGGATGTAATGTCAGTGAAAGCCTCATAATGGGAATGGCTGATGCCATGGTCAGCAGCGGAATGAAAGATGCCGGTTATGAATATGTAGTGATTGATGACTGCTGGCAGGTAGCACGTGATGAGAACGGAGAAATAGTAGCCGATAATGATCGTTTCCCTCACGGTATAAAATACCTGGCAGATTATATTCACTCAAAGGGGTTGAAGTTCGGAATATATTCATGTGCCGGAACACTAACCTGTGCCGGACGTCCCGCCGGGCGTGGTCACGAATATCAGGATGCTCTTACATATGCGCGTTGGGGTGTCGACTATTTAAAGTATGACTGGTGCAATACCGGTACTCAGGAACCCAAATCTTCTTATACCACAATGCGTGACGGGCTCTTTGCAGCTCACAGGCCAATTGTGTTCAGCATTTGTGAATGGGGTTCAAATAAACCATGGGAATGGGCCGGAGCAGTAGGTAACTTATGGCGGACCACCGGCGACATTGATGACTCATGGAACGTTATGATTGGTATCTTCTTACAACAAAAAGATCTTGCGAGATACGCCGGTCCCGGTCACTGGAATGATCCAGATATGCTTGAAGTGGGCAACGGAGGGATGACAACAGAAGAGTATAAGACTCACTTCTTATTATGGTGTATGCTGGCATCTCCTCTGATGGCCGGAAATGATCTGCAGAATATGTCCCCTGAGACTAAATCAATATTGCTCAATAAGGAGATCATTGCTCTTGATCAGGATTCGCTTGGAAGACAAGCTATTTGCTGGAGGGACAATGGGGATTATCAGATCTGGTTAAAAATACTTTCAAATAATGAAAAAGCAATATGTCTGCTTAATAGCAGCGACGAAAAGAAGACTGTTCTTGTAGACTTTGAGCTTCTTGCCCAGGCAAAAGCTGCAAGATGGGGCGCTGCTTCTCCACTCAAACTCGAAAATTTCACAGTAAGAGATTTGTGGGATCATAAAGATCTCATGTTGAGAGAATCATCAATGTATATTGATCTTCTTCCGCATACAGTGAAGGTGTATCGGTTTATTAAGAAATAAAATTACCGACATCTTTTTGCTTTTTTACCTCATCCCCCTGCCCCATAGCCGTCAACCTAAGGAGTTTAATATAGTAAAATATGGAGAGAGTTTAGTACAAAACAGGATGTAAAATATTGAATTTAAGCCTGATACATTTCCCCTCCTTTTGAAGGAGGGGTGGCCGGACCACTTTATAATTATGATACAAATGCTGATACCGGCCGGGGTGGTTGATTGTTTATTTAAATTCCGGATCTTTTCTTTTGAAGGTTTTTCTTATCTCATTTTTTACAAATTCAGGTTCTTGGAATACTAATCTGTTTTCAAACCTCAGAATTGAGAATCCAAGGCCTTCAAGATATTGATC